>JRHI01000256.1_pt1 | contig 60760 bp, 57 predicted proteins | sample 215371 | NCBI WGS metagenome assembly JRHI01 (sample SAMN02929681, study PRJNA255918) | sediment metagenome | biome: cave system; feature: Ice Cave; material: Sediment; isolation source: sediment from deep within a dark volcanic ice cave with no known source of... ...
CTCGATCAGCGACCTGCCGAACGGGCGTTTCTCAACAATTTCCTAGAGTGGCGCCATGCTCCGATTCCTGACCAGCGGCGAGTCCCATGGCCCTCAGCTCACTGTGGTGGTCGAGGGGCTGCCTGCCGGGCTCCCGTTGAGCTCGCCGCGTGATCTCGACGTCGACCTGCGACGGCGGCAGTGGGGATACGGCCGCAGCAAGCGGCAGCAGCTCGAGCAGGACCGGGCCACCATCGTCAGCGGGGTCCGCGGCGGGCTGACGCTGGGCTCACCGGTGACCCTGGTGGTGGCCAATCGCGTCTGGGACGACTGGCACAAGGTCATGCAGATCGAGGCGCGCGGCTTCAGTCCCAAGCGCGTCACTCGCCTGCGCCCCGGCCACGCCGATCTCGCCGGCGTCCTCAAGTACGGCTTCGACGACGTGCGCAACGTCCTGGAGCGCGCCAGCGCCCGGGAGACGGCGGCGCGCACCGCGGCGGGCGCGGTCGCCAAGGCCCTGCTCAAGCCGCTCCGGATGCGCGTGCGGTCCTACATCGCGCGCATCGGCGACGTGGCCATGGAGCGGGCGGACGGCGGCGAGGTTGACTGGTCGGCGGTGGAGGCGTCGGTGGTGCGCTGCCCCGACGAGGCCGTGGCGGCGCGCATGATCGCCACCATCGACGCGGCGCGGGAGGCCGGTGACACCGTCGGCGGCACCGCCGTGGTGGTGGCCTCGGGCGTCATCCCCGGGCTGGGCTCCTATGTCCACTGGGATCGGCGCCTCGACGGGCTGCTCGGCCAGGCGCTGTTCAGCATCCAGTCCGTCAAGGGTGTCGACATCGGCGCCGAGGTGGCGTCGGTCCGGGGCAGCACCCTCCACGACTCCCCGCGATGGTTCGAGGGCGAGGGATTCCGGCATCTCACCAACAACCAGGGCGGTGTGACCGGCGGGGTCACCGACGGTGAGGACGTCTGGGCGCAGGTGCACTTCAAGCCCATCGCCACCATGCGGACGCCGATGCGCAGCGTCGACCTCGCCACCCGGCAGGAGGTGAACGCCCACTACGAGCGCAGCGACGTCTGCCACGTCCCCGCCGGCGCCGTCGTCGCCGAGGCCATGACTGCCTGGGTGCTGGCCCAGGCAGTGGTGGAGAAGTTCGGCGGCGACTCGCTGGCCGACCTGCGGGGCGCCGTGGCCTCCTACCGGCGGCGCATCCGGCGCCAGCCCTGACCCGCCGCCGGGCGGGTCAGGACGCGGCCGCCTAGCCCTCGCTCTCCGGCGCCGGCTTGCCCTTGTACCAGAGGCAGATCTGGTTGCCCCAGGGGTCCATGAAGGAGCCGTGCCAGCCACCCCATTCGGGCCAGAACGCCTCTCCCCAGAGGACGCGGGCACCCAGCTTCTCGGCCTTGTCGAGATAGACCTGGGGCTCGTCGTCGACCTTGATGTAGGTGCGCGGCTGCAGACCCGCGCGCGCCGGCAGGTCCTGCGGTCCGTTGGGATCGGGGGTCTGGGTGGCGGTGTTGTACGTGCCCATGTGCAGCCAGCCGTCGCCTGGGACGAAGCGGTGGAAGTCTCCAGTGGGCCGCCCCTCCACGTTCCAGCCGAAGAGGTCGTGGTAGAAGCGCGCCGTCGCCTCCGGGTCCGGAGAGGGGAAGTCGACGAAGACCAGTGTGTTCACGTGGATGCTCCCGTTGATGGGTTGACGTTCTCACGGTTGCTGCCGAAGATGGCAGGAAGGTTCTGGACAGCGTCACCGGCGGCGACGAAGCGTTCGAGCAGCCGGCGGTAGACGTCGCCTCCCTCGGCGGCCGGCACCCGGCGCATGGCCGGCTGCGGCCAGTCGCCGCCGGCGCCCTCGCCGGGCCGCGGCCACCAGCCGGCGCCGGCCCCCGCCGCCAGCGCGGCACCGTAGGCCGCCAGGTCCGGATCCTCGGGCACCAGCGCGTCGACCCCCAGCGCCGCGGCCTTGATGCCACACCACAGATCGCTGAGGGCCGGCCGGCCGGCGCAGACCACGACGTCGATGCGGGCACCCGCCGCGCGCAGGCCGGCGGCGATGTGGGCCAGGCCGAGGGCGGCGCCCTCGAGGACGGCGCGGGTCAGCTCGCCGGGCCCGGTGCCGGTCTGCAGTCCGAGGATGGTGCCGCGCAGCCGGGCATCCCACCGGGGCGCACGCTCGCCCTCCAGAAAGGGGAGCACCATGACCCCGCCGGCCCCGGCAGGTACGGTGGCGGCGAGGGCGAGGAGCTCGTCGAGCGGGCGCCCCAGCAGGCGGCTGACCCACTCCACCGCGATGCCGTGCGCGTTGACCGGTCCGCCCGCGATGGCCACGCCACGGGCGGCACTGGGGAACGTCCACAACCCCTCGGCGGCCATCGACTCCTCCACGGCAACCGCCAGGCCGCCGGTCCGACCGCCCGGGTCCAGCGCGCGACCCACGACGTCGATGCCACCCGCCCAGCAGGCCAGGTAGGCGTCCTGGGCGCCCGTCACCAGCGGTGTGCCCGCCGGCAGCGAGCCCTCGCCCCGGGCGGTGCCGACCACCTCACCGGTGCGGCGCAGGCTGCCGAAGCCCTCGAGCTCGGGATCGCCGGGCCAGCGCCCCTGCGCGTCCGCCGCGCCGAGGGTGGCGAGCAACCAGTCCCAGAGCTGACGCGGCGCGCACGGCTCGGCGCGCTCGGCGTCGAGGACGGCCCGCTGCGCCTGCTGCCGCACGGCGTTGTCGCCGTCGTTGCCGGCAGGATGACGCATGGTCACGGCCATGCCACCGCCGGCGGCCACGGTGACCGGGCTCTGGCCCCCGACGGCGACGGCTGCCGGCCGGCGCGCGGCCGGCACCTCGGCCGCGAGGCGCTCCAGCGCGGCCAGACAGGCCACGCGCCATGCCTCGGCCGAGGCCCGCCCCACCGGCCAGGTCGCGGCGCCCGCATAGTGCTCCACCGCGGCTCCGAGGATGGCACCGTCGCGGTCGAGCGCCAGGGCCCGGGCCGCGCCGCTCCCGATGTCCACTCCGACGGCGGCTCCGCTCATCCCCCGACGAGGACGCGATACACCGGCTGGGCGGCGGCGAGGGCGAGCGCCTCGCCGACCCCGTCGAGGCCGAACCGCGCCGTCACCAGGCGGTCGAGGTCGGGGGCCAGGACGCCGCCGCGGATCAGCGCCGCGGCGACGCGCCAGTCCTCGGGCTCCTGGCTGTAGGCGCCGACCAGTGCCAGCTCGTGATGGTGGACCCGGTCGGGCGGGACCGGATCGCGCAGCTCCTTGGGGAAGGCGCCGTAGAGGATGGCGGTTCCGGCGACGTCGAGCAGCCGCAGCGCCAGCTCGAGGGCCCCGGGAACGCCCGCGGTGATGGCGACCACGTCGGAACCGTGGGCGCGGGCGGCCGCCTCCTCCGGCGATGCCGTCCAGCCGACCCCGGAGGCGTCGGCGTCGTGGCGCCGGTCGGCGCTGACGTCGATGACGCCGACCTCGACGGCGCCCAGGTGGCGGCCCAGGGCGGCGTGCAGCCGGCCCATGTAGCCGCCGCCGATGATCGCCAGCCGGTCGCCGGCGCGGAGCCCGCCGAGGCGCAGGGAATGGACCACGCACGCCAGCGGTTCGGTCATGGCGGCGTGCTCCGGCGGGGCGTCGCCGGTGGCGTGAGCCTGGACGGCGCGGACCAGCACCGCCTCGGCGAGCCCCGCCCCCATGGACACCGTCCCGTCCGGGAGTGAGCCGCCCTGGGGCAGCCGGCAGAGCGCCGAGCGACCGCGGCGGCAGGCGCTGCAGGCGCCGCAGCGGGTGAGCAGGTCCACCGCCACCATGTCGCCCACCCGCGGCACCCCTGCCAGGGTGGCGACGTCCGCGCCGGCGGCCAGGACGCGCCCGGCCACCTCGTGGCCGGGAGCGACCGGATAGATCCGCTTCTCACCGCTGAAGAGCCGGCGCTCCATGGTGCAGAGCCCACAGGCGGCGACCTCGACCAGCAGCTCGTCGTCCCCGGGCACAGGGTCGGGCTGGTTGCGCAGCTCGACCTCGCCCGGGGCGGTGATGACCGCGACCCGCACCGCGACCTCCAGTCGTGACGCGCCCACCCGCGCGCCGGTTGGTCTGACCATCAGTCAGACAGTCGTCACTCGGATGGTATCAGCGGCCAGGGGTGGGGGACGCTGATCCCGGCCCGGCGCAGCAGCGAGCCGGCGGCGCCGGCGGCTTCGGCGCGCAGTGCGTTCTCGTCGACGGTGGTGCAGCGCCGGTCCCGGACCACGATACGTCCGCCCACGACGACGTCGCGGACGCTGTGTCCGTCGGCGGACCACACCAGCTGGAGCGCCAGGTCCCCGCGGGGCGTCCACTCGGGTGCGGCGGTGTCGAGCACGGCGATGTCGGCCATCCGGCCTGGCTCCAGGGAGCCGATCAGGTCGCCCATGCCGATGGCCGCCGCGCCGGCCACCGTGGCCAGCTCGAAGGCGCCGGCCGCGGTCATGCCCTGGCCCCCGGGAGTGGCGTCGTTGGCGAGGCCGGCGGCCAGGGCGGCGGCACGCAGGATGTCCATCTGGTCGCCGGCGTTGGCGGCGTCACAGCCCAGCGCCACCCGTCCGCCGCGACGCACCAGCTCGGCGTGCCGTCCCGCTCGGCCCACCCCCTGGCCGAGGCGCAGGTACGCCCACGGGCAGTAGGCGATGGCCGTCCGGGTGCGCAGCACGGCGTCGATCTCGGCGTCGTCGAGCCAGACGCCGTGGGCGAGCAGCAGGTGGTCACCGAGCACGCCGAGGCGCTCGAGGTGGATGAGCGGGCGCACCCCGGTGCGCTCCAGGTAGACCTCGGGGTCGGAGCTGGTCGGCGACATGTGCATCGTCAATCCGGTTCCGGCCTCGCGTGCCAGCTCGGCCGCCCCGGAGAGCAGCGCATCCGAGGCCAGGCCGTGGCCCACGAGCGTGACCCATCCAGTCACCAGGCCGCCCGGAGGGAATCGCCGCAGCACCTCGCGCTGGCGCGCCAGCACCTCGGCCGCCGGAGCGGCGAAGGGGCCCTCCTCGATGTCCCATCCCCAGGTGCCGATGGTGGCGCGCAGGCCGGCGGCGGCCACCGCCTCGCCGACCGCCACGGGGTGCGCCACCGTCCCCGCCTCGACCACCGTCGTGACCCCGCGGCGCAGGCTCTCGACGGCGGCCAGGGTGGCCGAGAGGGCGTCGTCCGCCTCCGTGTGGGCGCCGTGGAGCGGCACCGACCATTCGAAGATCGACGCGCCCGGTGGCAGGTCGTCGGGGATGCAGCTGCGGGCCAGCGGATCGCCGGTCAGGTGCTGGTGGGCGTTGACCATGCCGGGGATGACGACGCAGCCGCGGGCGTCGAGCTCGGGCACGCCCGGGTGATCGCGTCGCAGCGCCGAGGTCGCACCCACGGCGGCGATGCGCTCACCGGCCACGGCCACGGCGCCGCCGACGAGCACCTCGCGGCGGTTGTTCATGGTGACCACGTCGCCGCCTGTCACCAGCAGGTCGACACCGCTCACGGTCTGAGCACCGGGCCGGTTCTGTGGCCGACTCTGTGGCATCGTGTGCCCCCATGGTGGCAGCCGTTCCCAGGATCGACCCCGCCTGGCTCGATTCCGACCCCTACCCCCAGGTCATCGACGGGCTGGAGCGTCACGCCGGACGGCCATTCCCGATCATCGATCCGTCGACCGAGGAGGTGGTCGGCAGCTGGCTGGAGGCGGGTGACGCCGAGGTCGACGCCGCCCTGGCGTCGGCGCGCCGCAGCCAGGACGGCGGCCCGTGGCGGCGCATGCCGTCGGGCGGCCGTGCCGAGGTGCTGGAGGCGGTGGCGGCCCGAATCCGCGCCGATGCGGAGCGGCTGGGGGCGCTCGAGGCGCTGGACACCGGCAAGGCGCTGAGCGGCGCCCTCGTCTACGACGTCCACGAGGCGGCCACGGCCTTCGCCCATGCCGCCGGCGCGGCACGAGACCTCCACGGCGACGTCCGCCGCACCGCCTTCCCGCCCCGGCTGCTGCCCGGCGGGGGGCCCGAGGTGCTGACCATGCGGCTGCGCGAGCCCGCCGGCGTGGTGGTCGAACTGCTGCCCTGGAACGGCCCGCTGATGACCGGCAGCCAGCGCATCGCCGCCGCCCTGGCGGCCGGGTGCAGCATGGTCGTCAAGGCTCCCGAGGAGGCGGTGATCAGCGTCATCCAGCTGGCGCGGCTGCTCCACGAGTGCGGGTTGCCGGCGGGGACGCTCAACGTGGTGCTGGGACGCGGCGAGACGGTGGGTGAACGCCTGGTGTCGGACCCGCGGGTCGACCTGGTCAGCCTGACCGGCAGCGTGGAGACGGGCCAGCGCGTCATGCAGCAGGCCGCCCGCAACCTGACTGCGGTCAACCTGGAGCTGGGTGGCAAGTCGCCGGTGGTGGTCTTCGCCGACGCCGACATGGCGCAGGCGGTGCCCTGGGCCATGATGGCCGCCTTCGTCAACATGGGCGAGGTGTGCGTCGCCGGCAGCCGGTTGCTGGTGGAGCGCTCCGTCTACGAGGACGTGGTCGCCGGGGTGGCGGCGGCCGCCGCCGGGCTGCCGGTGGGCGACGCCCTCGACCGCGGCACCTTCATCGGCCCGCTGGTGTCCCGCGCCCACGCGGACCGGGTGCGCGGCTTCGTGGCGCGCGCCCTCGCCGATGGCCAGGCGACCCGGGTGGGCGGCCGCGAGCTTCCCGATGGCACGGCTGCGACCTTCGTCGCCCCCACGGTGCTCGGCGACGTCCGGCCGGGTTCGGAGCTGGAACAGAGCGAGGTCTTCGGTCCGGTGCTGGCGGTGCTGCCGTTCGACACCGAGGCGGATGCCGTCGGCATCGCCAACGGCACCCGATACGGGCTCAACGCCACCGTCTTCACGCGCGACCTCGAGCGTGCCTTCCGGATGGTCGACGCGCTCGACGTCGGCGAGGTCAACATCAATTGCCATTTCGCTCCGGACATGAATGGCGGTCGGGGTGAGCCGCGGCGGATGAGCGGCCTCTCGCGCCCCGGCGTCGATGCCTACACCCGCCTGCGGGCCGTCAACCTGCAGATCCGCGCCTGACCCCAGCACCGCTCCCCTCACCGGACGCGGGTGATGCGGCGCTCGTGCCAGGCGACCTCGCCGGGTGCCGCCCAGGCGCCCGAGTCCCGGGGGTCGATCACCGTCCCCGGTGGGACGATGGCGTCGATCCGTGCCAGGGTCTGGTCGTCGAGCCGGACGCCGGCGGCGCCGAGCAGGTCGGTGAGCTGATCGAGGGTCCGCGGTCCCATGAGCGCCGAGCTGACCGCGGGATGCGCCAGCACGAAGCCCATGGCGAGCTGCAGCAGCGAGATCCCGGCATCGTCGGCCACCGCCGCGAGCAGCTCCACGGCGTCGAGTTTGAGCCGGTTGACGGGCAGGCCCGGATCGAACTTCTCCGGGTAGTGCTGGGTGCGCCCGGTGCGCTCCAGCGGGCGGTCACGGCGGAGGCGTCCCGTCAGCCAGCCGCCGTTGAGCGGGCTGTAGGCGATGACGCCGAGCCCGTGGCGGCGGCAGGTGGGCAGCAGTGCCGCCTCCACGCCGCGCACGAAGAGGGAATACGGTGGCTGGTCGCTGCGGATGCGCACGTGGCCGCGCCGGTCCGCCACCCACAGCGCCTCGACCACCTCCTCGGCCTGGAAGTTCGAGACGCCGGCGGCCAGAACCTTGCCCTGGCGCACCAGGTCGGTGAGCGCTCCCAGGGTCTCGTCCAGGTCGGTCTCCGGATCCCACTGGTGCAGCTGGTAGAGGTCGATGCGGTCGGTGCGCAGCCGCCGCAGGCTCTCCTCGCAGGCGCGCGCGATCCAGCGCCGTGAGCTGCCCCGCCGGTTGGGGTCGTCGCCCATCGGTCCATGGACCTTGGTGGCGAGGACCACCGCGTCCCGGTGTCCCTCGAGGGCCGCGCCGACGATGCGCTCCGTCTCGCCGTCCGCATAGACGTCCGCGGTGTCGACCAGCGTGACCCCGGCGTCGAGCGCGGCATGGATGATGCGCCCGCAGTCGGCATGGTCCCGATTTCCCCAGGCGCCGAGCATCATGGTGCCGAGACCGAGGGCGCTGACGCGCACCCCGGAGCCGCCCAGAAGCCGCTGCTCCATCAGGCGGCGCCGCCAAAGGCGTCGAGGTGGTCCGCCAGGTAGTCGCGCACCGCCCGCGGTGGCCGCCCCAGGACCTCGCTGACGCCGTCCGTGGTCCGGGCGAAGCCGCCCCTCCCATGGCGCGTCATCGTCCAGTTGGCGGCCACCCCCTCGGCCTCCCACCCGGCGACGCCGGCGGCGTGCAGGTGCTCGAGCGCCCGCGCCGGGTCCAGCTCCCGATGGGTGACGGGGCGGCGCAGGAGGGCGCTCATGTCGGCGGCGACATCCGCATAGGACAGCGCCGCCGGCCCGCTGAGCTTGAGTGTCCGGCCAGTCCAGCGCTCTGGCGCCAGTGCCACGGCGGCGGCCACCTCACCGACGTCGTCGGGGTCGACGAGTGCCATGCGCCCGGCGCCGCCGGCGGTGGCGAACGAGCTCGAGGCGCGCACCTCGGCGGCGAAGTCGAGCAGGAACATGGCGATGCCGTTGGGCCGGAGGATCGTCCACGCCAGTGGTGAGCTGCGCAGCCGCTCCTCGGCGCGCCAGTGCGCCCGCCACCAGGAGATCGGCGACCCCGGGTCCGGCGCCGTCGTCGACAGCTTGACAACGTGACCCGCGCCCGCCGCCACGGCGGCGTCGAGGACGGCGGCATCCTGCCGGTCGAGCCACGGCGTCATGGGCGACACCACCACCACCGTCTCGACGCCGGCGAGGGCGCTGCTGAGCGAGTCCGGACGGTCCAGGTCGCCGGTCACCAGCTCCGCCTCGCCCCAGCCGCCGGGGATCGCGGAGGTGGGTCGTACCAGCGCCCGGACCCGCGCCTGACGGTCGAGCAGATGACCGACCACCGACCGGCCGAGCCTGCCCGTCGCCCCCGTGACCAGAATCACCAGACCGCGCTCCTCGCCATGTCGCCCGACCACCGGCCGCCGCGGACCGTCGACGCATTGAAGCAGGATTGGGGCGACCTCTGGTCAGACCATCAGTCCTCGGCGCGCTGGTCAGCCTCCGGGCCGCCCGGGCACGAGAGGTGGGTCTCGGACCTGCCCGTATACTCGCCGATCACCAGATGGAGCCCATGCAGAAGGCCTTCGCGCCTGCCGAGGTCGAGCCGCGCTGGCGGGCGCGCTGGGAGGAGCTGAAGGTCGGTGTCGCCGACCCCGAGAGTCCCCGCGAGCCCTTCACCATCGCGCTGCCCCCCCCCAACGTCACGGCGGAGCTCCACCTCGGGCATGCGGCGGGCTTCAGCGTCCAGGACGCGCTCTGCCGCTTCATGCGCATGAGCGGTCGCGAGGTCGAATGGGCGCCGGGGACGGATCACGCCGCCATCGCCACCAACGCGGTGATGGAGCGCCGGCTGGCCCTGGAGGGCCGCACCCGCGAGCAGGTCGGCCGCGCCGCCTTCGACGTGATGGTCCAGGACTGGTACCGGAGCACCGGGGCCCGCATCCTCGAGCAGATGCGTCTTCTGGGCTTCACCCTGGACTGGACTCGGACCCGCTTCACCATGGACGAGGCCTACGAGCGGAGCATCCGCACCGCCTTCGTCGCGCTCTTCGAGCAGGGCCTCATCTACCGCGGACCTCGCATCGTCAACTGGTGCCCGCACGACCGTAGTGCCATCAGCGATGAGGAGGTGAACTGGGAGGAGCACACCGACCGCCTCGTCCGGCTCCGCTACCCGGTCGAGGGCGGCGGCGAGGTGGTGGTGGCCACCGTCCGCCCGGAGACCATGCTCGGCGATACCGGCGTGGCCGTCCCACCGGGCGATCCGCGCTACCGCGAGCTGGTGGGCCGCCACGTGGTGCTGCCGCTGACCGGGCGGCGCGTGCCCATCGTCGAGGACGTGGCGGTGGACCCCGCCTTCGGCACCGGGGCCCTCAAGGTGACCCCAGGCCACGACCCCACCGATTACGAGATCGGCGCCCGCCACGGCTTTGCCGCCATCGCGGTCATCGCCCCCGACGGCACCATGGACGTGCCCGAGTTGCCCCGCTTCCACGGCATGGACGCCCTGGCGGCACGGGCCGAGGTCGTGGCCGCCCTCCGGGAGGTCGGCGCCGTCGTGGGGGAGGAGGAGTACGTCCACGAGGTCGGCCACTGCGACCGCTGCGGGGCGGTGCTGCAGCCGCTGGTCAGCGAGCAGTGGTGGGTGACCATGCAGCCGCTGGCCGAGCCCGCCATCGCCGCCGTGGAGCGCGGCGAGGTCCGCTTCCACCCCGCCAGGCCGCACACCGACGTCTACGTCGCCTGGATGCGCAACATCCGCGACTGGTGCATCAGCAGGCAGATCTGGCTCGGCCACCGCATCCCGGTCAGCACCTGCGCCGGCGGCCACGTCTTCGCCTGGGTCGACCATCCCGATGTCTGCGCCGAATGTGGCAGCAACCAGCTGACCGACGATCCCGACGTGCTCGACACCTGGTTCAGCAGCGCGCTCTGGCCCTTCGCCATCTTCGGCTGGCCCGAGCCCACCGCCGACCTGCGCCGCTTCTACCCCGGCCATGTGCTGGTGACGGCGCGCGAGATCATCTTCCTGTGGGTGGCCCGGATGATCATGACCGGCATCCACTTCACCGGCGAGACGCCCTTCGCCGACGTGATCATCAACAGCACCATCCAGGCCGCCGACGGCTCGCGCATGAGCAAGAGCAAGGGCAACGGCGTGGATCCGGTGGTGATGATCGAGCGCCACGGCGCCGATGCGGTCCGTGCCTGGGCGGCCGCGGTCGGCACTGCGGGACAGGACATGCGGTTCGACGAGAAGCGCATCGCCAGCTTCGGCCTTTTCGCCAACAAGCTGTGGAGCGTGACCCGGCTCCTGGTGCTGCGCGTGGGTGGGGAGCAGGGAGTGATTCCGCCGCTGCCGGAGCCGGGGGCTGACCGCCTCCTGGCCGAGGACCGCTGGCTGCTGGCGCGCCTCGCCACCACCACGCGGGCGGTGACGCGCAGCCTCGAGCAGTACCGCTTCCACGACGCCATGGAGCGCATCTACGACACCGCCTGGCACACCCTCTGCGACGACTACGTGGAGATGGCCAAGGGCCGCCTCGGCAACCCCGAGGACCCGGCCGGCTGGGTGGCCGTGACCGCGCTGGACGTGCTCCTCCGCCTGCTGCACCCGTTCATGCCCTTCGTCACCGAGGAGGCGGCGCAGCGACTTCCGCAGGCGGCGCCGACGCTGCAGCAGCGCCCCTGGCCGGCGCTCCCGGCGTGGTGGACCGACGCCGGCGCGGCCGCCTCCGAGGTGGACGCCGCCCTGGCCCTGGTCGGCGCGCTCCGTCAGGCCCGCCAGGAGGCCGGCGTCGAGCCCCGGGAGCGGCTGGCGCTGACCCTCGACGCCACCGGCGAGGTGCCGGTCGCCGATCTCGAGCGCATCCTTCCCGCACTGGTCCGGGTGCGCATGGCCTCGCTCCCGCCGCCGGCGGCGCGTCCGCTGCGGGTGGTGGCCGGCACGCTGGCCGCCACGCTCTGGATGGAGACCACGGTCTCCACCGGGCCGGACCTCGGCCGTCTGCGCCGCCAGCGCCAACCCCTGGCCGTCGCAGTGGAGCGCGACCGTGCGAAGCTAGACGGGCCCTTCGCCCAGAAGGCCCCGCCACATGTGGTCGACGAGGCGCGCCGCCAGCTGGCGGAGCGCGAGGCGCAGCTGGCGGCCCTGGACCGCATCCTCGAGGACGACTCCCAGTGAGCGCGACAGTTCAGGCCATCGACTTCACCAACGCCTCGAACCTGATCATCCCGGCGCTGATCGCCGTCGGCGGGTACCTCGGCGTGCTCTGGATCGCGCTCGCCTTCTGGGTGGTCCGCGACGCCCGCCTGCGCAGTGACAGCATCCTCTTCGCCGGGCTGGCCGCGCTGCTGGCACTGGGCCTGCCCTACCTCGGCACCCTGATCTACCTGGTGATCCGGCCGCCCCAGACGCTCGACGAGGAGCGTGCCATCGACCTCGAGGCGCAGGCATTGCTGGAGCCGCCGCCGCCGCCGTCCACGGAGCGTCCCTGCCCCACCTGCGGCCGTGAGATCGAGAAGGACTTCGTGGTCTGCCCCTACTGCCGGACCCAGTTCGCGCGTCGATGCCGCAACTGTGGCAAGTGGCTCCGGCTCGGCTGGCGTCTGTGTCCGCACTGCGCCGAGGAGGTCGGGCTCCAGAGCCTCGGCGGGGGCCGGGCCGCGTCCTCCTGAGCGCCGCCGGCCGGCTCCTGGCCGCCCCGGGACTGGTCCTCGCCGCCGCCCTCATCGTTTACGCGCTGCCGGCTCGGTCCCGCCGTCCGGCACAGCTGGTCGCCGCCCTGGGCAGCGCCGCCGCCGGCGGTCTGCTGCTCAGCCTGCTGCCCCTGGTCGGCTCCGGAGGCCGCGTCGAGGTGGGCGCCGGCTCGCTGGTGCGGGGGGTGCCCCTGACCCTGCGGGCCGACTCGACCGCCGTCTGGATCGGCCTGCTGGCGTGTGCCGCCTGCCTGCTGGTGCTCTGCGAGTCGCGGCGCGCACCGCTGGAGCGCGCCGCGCTCCTGCTCTGCCTGGCCGGGACTCTGATCGCGTGCGTCGCCGGTGGGGCGGTGCTGCTGGTGGCCGGCCTGGAGCTCGGCAACGCCGGTGCGCTGCTTCTGACCGTGGCGGCGCCGCCCGCGGCCCGGCGCCAGGCCCAGATGGCCTTCGGCATCCAGCACATCGCCAGCCTGGGACTCCTGGCGGCGGCCCTGGAGTTGATCCATGCGCAGCAGAGCGCGGCCCTGGCCGGGCTGCCACCCAGCGCCGTCGGTGCCGGCGTCGCCGTCCCCTGGGCCGTCTGCGGGCTGGTGCGACTGGCGGGCGTCATCGCCCTGCCCGGGCGCGCTGCGGGGGCGTTGAGTTGCGCCTGGGTGGCCGTCACCGCCGTGCCCTCCGGTCTGGTGGTTCTGCTGCGGCTGGCGGAGATCACCGGGGGCGACCTTGCCGCCGCTGTTCCGGTGGCGGCCCATCTGCTGCTCGCCGGCGGCCTGCTGGTGGCGCTCGGGGGGGCGGTGGTGGCTCTGCGCGAGCGCGAGCATCCCGCGGCCGCGGGTCGCGCCCTCTGCCTCAGCACCGCCGGTCAGGTGGCGGCGCTGGTCGGAGCTGGTGGCCCGGGCGCGCTCGGGGCCGCCGCGGCCATGGCGGTGGCCCTGCTCCTCGCCACCCTGGCGGCTCCGGCATGGACGGCGACGCCCCCGTGGCTTCGCGCGCTGGCGCTGGCCACCGCCGCCGGTCTGCCCTGCGGAGCGGGCACCGCGGCCCTGCTTGCCGGAACCGGAGCAGAGGTCGCTCCCGGCGGCATCCCGGCCCTGGCCGGAACCGTGGCCGCGCTGATCGGCATTCTTGCCGGTGTCGCCGGAGCCCTGGCGGTCGGCGCCACCCTGGCCGAGGGGGCGCACGCCTCGGCGCCCCGGTCGACCCTCCGCCGGCTGACCCAGGTCCGTGTCGACGCCGCCGCCGCGCTGCTCGCCTCAGCCGTGCTCGCCTTCCTTCCGGGCAGCCTGCTCGGCGGCCTGGCCGACCGCATCGCCGGCAGCGCGGGCGCGACCACCGCCATCGACCTCCTCGCCGTGCGCGGCCCCGGTTTCGGCTGGGCCGGCGGCTACCTGGCCGTGGCCGCGCTCATCGGCGTGGTGGCGGCGGTGTGCGCAGAAGCGCTGACGGCCGCAGCCGTGACCAGCCCGGTGGTGGAGGCCGCGACGCCCCCGGCTGCCGCGGCGCCGGTTCCGGTCGGTCCGGCCGCGGCGATGGCGGCCGCCGAGACCGATGCGGCCACGGATGCTCCGGAGCCGGTCGGGCCCTTCGCCGGCCGGCTGGGCCAGATGGAGAGCTGGCTCCTCGGGTGGGACCGCTGGCTGGTGCGCCAACCCGACGTTCCGGTGATCCTGCTGGTCGGCATCGCGTTGCTCCTCTGGTTCCAGCACCGGCCATGAGCCAGAGCCTGATCGCCGTGATCGCCTCGTTGGGGGCCGTGCTCATCGCGGTCACCGACGGCCCGCGTTCGGTGCGCGTCGGCGCCATGGCGGCCGGCCTCTGCATGGGGGCCGCCGCCTCCAGCGTGGGTGGCCCGGCGGCGGCATGGGCACTGGTCGGGATCGGAGCCGGCATCGGCCTCCTGGCGGCAGCCGCCGAGGGGCTGGCGCGCCGGCTCCCGGTGAGCCGCGGGCTCGACCCGCTGGTGCCGGTGGTGGCGCCGCGCGACAAGCTCTTCGGCCCACGCTCGGGGCGCGTCTTCGCCGCCGGCGTCGCCCTGCTCGCCGCCTCCTGGCTGGCGCTCAACATCGAGGTCGGCGTGGCCGCCTCCGGCGCCTCCGGCTCGATCTTCGCCGCCGCCGACATCTGGCTGGTGGGGGTGGTGCGCCTGCTCCGCGCCCGCGCCGTCGAGGATCTCGCCGTCGGCGCCGTTGCCGTCTCCCTGGCCACCGCCTGCGGCTGGGTCCTCGAGGTCGGTCCCGACGCGCTCGCCGAGGCGGCGGCGTCGACCTCCCTCGCCGCTGCCACCGCCATCGCCGCCGGCTGGCTGGTCGGCCGGCATCACAGCCGGGATGGCGCGCCCGCCGGATCGGCGCCGGGCGGGACGTGAGCCCGCTGGTGCTGGCCGCGATCTGGGTGGCCGCGGGCGTCGCCGCCGCCCCCCTGGCGCGCCTGGTCCGCCGCCGCGGTGCTGCTGCTGCCGGTCCCCTGATCGCCGGGCTCGCCGGACTGGCGGCCACCGTGACCGCCTCGCCCGGTCCGCTCGGCAGCGTGACCTTTGGTGCCGCCCTCCAGTTGAACCGGCCGGCGATGGGCCTGCTGGTCGCGGCCGGCGTTGCCTGCGCCATCACCCTGGTCCTGGCCCCCGGGCTCGACGGCGGTGAGGTCCTCGGCATGGGCCTGGTCGGGGCGGCGGCGGTGATTGCGCTCTCGGCCACCGTGGCACTGATCTGGGCGCTGGCGCTGGCCATGGCAGTCGGCTTCCTGGCCCTGCGCTGGATCTCGTCGACTCCGGACCGGTCGACGCTCAGCACGGGCCGGGTGGCCGGCATGGGGGCCGCCGCGCTCCTCGCCTGCGCTGTCCTGGTGCCGCTGGGAGGGACGCCGTCCGACGTCCGCTCGACCGTCGGTGGCGCCCTCCTCGCCGCGGGCGCCTGCGCCCTCCTGGGCCTGGTTCCCACCGGTGGCTGGGCGGCCGCCGCCGCCTCCGCGGTGCGCGGCGCTGATCTGGCGGCCTGGGCGCTGCTGCTGGCGCCGGCCGTGCTGCTCACCACCGGCGCGGCCCTGGGGTCGCTGTCCGACCGCAGCCAGGCGACCCTGGCCGGGACGCTACTCGTCCTGGGGCTGATCAGCGCCCTGTACGGTGGCCTCCTGGCCATCCTGACGCCCGTGCCCGCCCGGTACGGGCGCCTCCTTCTCGCCGACCTGGGCATGGCCGCCGCCGGCATCGGCTGCCGCCAGGACGTGGGGCGGCTCGGCGTGCTGGTCATCGTGCTCAGCCACCTCGCCACCGCACCACTGTTGCTCCATGCCCCGCGACCGGGGCTGCAGAGACCCCACCGGCTGGCCTGGCTGGCGCTGACCGGCCTGCCTCTCTCGGCTGGCTTCTGGGGGCGGCTGCTGGTGCTCGAGGCTCTGGCCGCGACGGCGATCCCGGCGCTGGCGGTCGGCCTCGCCGCCAGCGCGCTGATGCTGGCGGCGGCCATGCGGGCGCTCCTCCGGGCCGCCGAGGAGACCGACGTGCGCGGCGTCGGCGTCCCCGGGATGGCGCTGGGGTGGGCGGTGGCCGCGGGGGCGCTGGCCATCGGCGTGGCGCCCTCGTGGACCGCGGCCCGGGTGTTCGGCGTGGAGCTGGGGGGATGATCTGATGGATCTGCTCGGTCTCCTCGCCGCGACGGCCGCTGTGGTGGTCTTTCCCGGAGGCCTGTTCGCCGCCCTGGCCGCCGGCGCCGCCTGGCTGGCGGGCGTTCCCGGGCGCGGGCACGGCCCCGGGCGCGCTGCGGATGCCGGCCGGACGGCGTCGGCGCCCGCCGTCGCGGCAGGGCTGGTGGCGCTGGGGCTGGGCGCGGCGCTGATCCCGCTGCCAGGGTCGCCGGCAGCCGCGCTGCCCAGCGGTGGTGCGCCGCAGAACCTCCTCGCACTTCTCCTTCTCGTCGCCGCCGCCGCGGCCCTCCTCGGGGCCGCCGGTTGGGGCCGCCTCCGCCTGGTCGCCGCGGCCGGCGCGCTCCTGCCGCTGCCCTCGCTCTGCGCCGCCGCCGCCAGCTTCGACCCTGCGATCGTGCTCGACCTCGGCAGCACCCAGGCGGCGGTGGCCAGGCTGGGCGCCGCCCTCGCCCTGCTGCTCGGCGCCCCCCTGATCGCCGGTGAGGCAGGCGGGCTGCCGCGGGCCGCGCTGGTGGGTCTGCTCGGGGTGGTCGCGCTGGCCGTCGGCGAGCCGGCGTGGCTGTCCGCCACCCCCGGTGTCGTCAGCGCCCTGGCGGCGCTTGCCGTCGCCGCGGCGGCCGGTGCATTCGACCGGCTGGCGGTGATCCCTGCCGTCCGCGTCCCCGCCGCCTGGATGACTGCGGTGATCGGGACGGCGTCGGCGGCGCTGGCGCTGGGCCGCCTCTGAGGGCTGCTGCAGTCGCCGGAGGCCGGTTTGTTGCGCTCCTGACATCAACCACGGATGCTGGTACCATGACATTGCTTTTCCGTCGCCTCCGCCGGGCCTGCCTGCCCGAACGACCCGACGCCGCTCTTCCCCGTCCGCCCATCAGACGGAAGTTCGCATGATCTCGACCGGTCATCTGCGCGCATGACGCGCATCGTCCTCGCCTCCACCAGTCCGCGCCGGCGTGAGCTGCTCAGCCGGGTCGGAGTCCGCTTCACCGTCGTCGAGCCGCCGGACATCGAGATGTCGCCTCCCCCAGGGATGTGCGCCGACCTCGCAGTCCAGCTGATCGCGAGGGCCAAGGCGCTGGCGGTGGCGGCGACGCAGCCCCGGGGGACGTTCGTGCTCGGGGCGGACACCATTGTTCTGGGACCTGACGGCGGCGGCATGATGGGCAAGCCGCACACGGCGGCGCGCGCGCGCGAGATGCTGATGGCGCTGCGGGGGCGGCGCCACTCGGTCCTCACCGGACTGGCGGCGGTGGCCGCGCCCGACGGCGCCGAGGCCATGGCGGTCAGCCGCAGCGTGGTGCGCATGCGCGACGTCCCCGATGCCGAGCTGGAGACCTACGTGGCCAGCGGGGAGCCACTCGACAAGGCCGGCGGATACGCCATCCAGGGCGCCGCGGGCGACTGGATCGAGCATGTCAACGGTCGCGTGGACACGGTCGTGGGCCTCGATGTGGCCGCGGCGCTGCGCCTGCTCATCGAGGCCGGATATCCCATGCCGCTGCCCACCGCCGCCGACGTGACCCACTCCCCACGCTCGGTGCGCCGCCCGCTGTCGCCGATGCGCTCGGGGAGCCGGATCTGAGCCTGCGCCGCTGGCTGTGCCCCGCGTCCGCGGCGGCGTAGCCGAACCGCTCCGCGTCGCGTTGTCCCCTTCGGATTCATGAACATGTCGTCCCCGCGCGTCTGCGTTCGCCGCGGCTGCAGGCGCCGCGCCGCACCGGTCTGGCTGCTGCTGACGCTGGCGTCCAGCCTCGTCACCCTGGCGCTGAGCGCATGTGGAACGCAGGCCTCGCAGCTGGCCGTCACTCTGACCTCGAAGAGCGGTGACCAGGCCAAGCCCGGCGACACCGTGAGCTACGTGCTGGCAGTCGTCAACAAGGGTCCGGGTCCGGCGAGCAACGTGCACCTCGCCATCGATCTCCCGGCGAACTTCCACTACACGGCCACGCCCGGCATCGACCACGACATCATCGGCGCGCCCCGGCTGACGGTGACCGACCCCCAGCCCAAGGCGACGTCGCCCACCTGGGGGACGTGGAACCTGGCGGCGCCCAGCACCAACGCCGACGGGACCACCCGCCTCAGCAACGTCGACATCACCTTCACGGCGCAGGCTGGTGGCGATCCGGGCGACTACCGGCTGCAGCCCCACGCCGGCAGCGACCAGGACGCCGACGTCGCCGGCACCCCGGTGGCGGTGCACCTCGACGCCGCCGCGCAGCTCCAGGTGGACGTCAGCGCCAACCCCACCAGCGTGACCCGCGGCAAGGACGTGCTCTATCGGGTGACGGTCGACAACTTCGGCACCGGGCCCGCGGGCGGCGTGAGCATCCTGGTCACCCTGCCCGACGGACTCACCTTCCTGCGCACCGAGCAGATCCAGGGCAACGCCGCCCGCGACAAGCCCTCGGATCCGGTGGTGGGGACCCTGGAGGCGTTCTACGGCGGCTTCTCGATCCCGGCCAAGTCGGACGCCGGACCGGGCTCATTGATCCTCGTGATCCGCACCCACTGCGGCTTCTGCGCCAACGGCACCTACACGGTCAGCGTCCAGATCACCGACGACAAGGGCGTCCTCAAGGGCGTCAGCAACGCCGCGCCGGTCCAGGTCAGCGGGGCGGCACCCATCCCCGGCACCACCCCCCCGCCGCCCACCGCCGCGGCGACGCCGCCGCCGCACTGACCGACGGCCAGGCAGGCGCTCCGGGTGCCTGTGCTACGCTCATGCGTCGCGCCGATTGTTCGTGTGCGCCCGCGCCGCGGGAAGCGGCGTCTCCAGTCAGCGTTCTCCGCCGCGCCCGTTCCATTCGGCGCACCGATCAGGAGCTTCCATGTACGCCATCGTCCAGCAGGGCGGTCACCAGTTCCGGGTCAGCCCCGGCGACCGTCTCGTCGTCGACCGGCTCGAGGCCGAGGTCGGCACGGTGGTGGCGCTCGAGCCAGTCCTCCTGGTCCACGACGGCAGCGAGGCCACGGTCGGCACGCCGGTCATCGAGGGTGCCCGGGTCGCGGCCACCGTCATCGGCCACACCAAGGGTCGCAAGATCCGCGTTTTCAAGTACAAGGCCAAGAAGCGCTACCGGCGCACCCACGGCCACCGCAGCCACCTGACCGAACTGCTCGTGGATGCGGTGGTGGGCGCGGGCGAGGCCCTTCCCGCGGCCAGGCCGCCCAAGGCCGAGAAGGCCCTCAAGGGGGAGCGGACCGCGGCCGCGGTCGACGCCCCGACGACGGAGAAGGCGCCCACGCCGGCCACCGTGAGCAGGCCGGCGGCCCGCAAGGCTGCCGCCAAGGCGGCGCCGATCGAGGCTGACGACGTCGCCGTGGCACCGGCGCCCCGCCCACGGCGCAGTGCGGCCCCCAAGTCGGCGACCGCCGACGACAGTCCGGCGGCGGCCACTGACGCCGCCACCGACGAGGAGTAGACATGGCGCACAAGAAGGGCGGTGGTTCGTCCCGCAATGGCCGCGACAGCGCCGGCAAGCGGCTTGGCGTCAAGCGCAACTCGGGCCAGATCGTGCTCGCAGGCACCATCCTGGTGCGGCAGCGCGGCACCAAGATCCTCGCCGGCGCCAATGTGGGCGTGGGCAGGGATCACACCCTGTTCGCCCTGACCACGGGCCGGGTCGCCTTCGACCGCACCCTGGGAGACCGGACCCGCGCCAACGTGCACAACCTTCCGCTCATGTTCAGCACCCCCGAGGACGAGGCCGCCCCGGACGCTGTGGAGGACAGGCCCGCCGCGGCGGTGACCGGGGCCTAGGCCCCGATCCCCTCCTCGGTTCGGCGTCGCCGATGGCCGGACCATTCCTCGACGAGGTCATGCTCGACCTCGCCGCCGGCAGTGGTGGCCGCGGTGCGGTGAGCTTCCGGCGCGAGAAGTTCGTGCCCAACGGCGGTCCCGACGGTGGCGACGGCGGCCGCGGCGGCGGCGTCATCCTTCAGGGCGACTCCGGCCTGGCCGCGCTCAGCGGATTCCGTGACCGCCGCAGCTTCAAGGCGCCCAACGGGCGCCCGGGAGCGCCCACGCTCAAGCACGGGAGTGCCGGGGACGACCTCGTCCTGCGCGTGCCGCTGGGCACGGTGGTGACCGACCTGGAGTCCGGCGAGCAGCTCGCCGACGTGGTCGCCGAGGGCCAATGCGTGACCGTGGCCCACCCCGGACGCGGCGGCCGCGGCAACACCCGCTTCGCCACCTCCACCCGCCAGGCGCCGCGCGTCGGTGAGCTGGGTGCGCCCGGCGAGCGACGCCGTGTGCGCCTCGAGCTCAAGCTGATTGCCGACGTGGGCCTGGTGGGCCTGCCCAACGCCGGCAAGTCCACCCTTCTGGCGGCCATGACCGGCGCCCACCCCCGCATCGCCGACTACCCGTTCACCACGCTCAGCCCGAATCTGGGGGTGGTCGAACTGGAGGGCGGCCGGACCATGGTCCTCGCCGACGTACCGGGCCTGATCGAGGGTGCCGCCGAGGGCGCCGGACTGGGCCACGACTTCCTGCGCCACCTGGAGCGCACGCGCGTCCTCTGTCACCTCGTCGACGTCGCCGCCGGAGTCGAGGGGGCGCGCCAGGCACTGGAGACCGTCCGCGCCGAGCTGGCCGCCTTCAGCCCCGCTCTGGCCGCCAAGCCCGAGCTGGTGGTCCTCACCAAGCTCGACCTCGACGGCGCCCCCGAGGCTGCCGCCGCGCTCCTGGCCGAGCATCCCGGCGCCATCGCCATCTCGGCGGAGACGGGGGAGGGGTGCTCGACCCTGCTCGACGAGGCCACCCGTCGCGTGCTCGAGGCCCGCGCCACCGAGTCCCGGCCGGTCCTCTCGGGTGCCGGTGCCCCGGATGCGGGCGGCGGTCACCGCGTCTACCGGCATCGCCCCCGCCGCGGGGAGGGCGCGCTGGCGGTCAGCCGTGAGGCCGGTGTCTGGCGGGTCAGCGGCGAGGTGCTGGAGCGCATGGTGGCCATGACCGACATGGAGAGCGAGGAGGCGGTGGTGATGCTGCAGCGCCGCATGCGTACCTCCGGTGTGGACGCCGCCCTCGGCGAGGCCGGTGTCGTCGCCGGCGATTCCGTCCGCATCGGCGAGATCGAGTTCGACTGGGTGCCGGACGAGCTGTGATCGGTGCGGGGCGGCCGGACGCCCTCTCGCCGCCGCGCGCGGTGCTGCTCGGCGGAACCTTCGACCCCATCCACCTCGGCCATCTCGCCGTGGCGGCGCAGGTGCGTGAGCAGCTCGACGCCGCCGAGGTCTGGCTCATCCCTGTGGGCATCCCACCGCACCGCGGCCGGACCGTCGCCGCGGCGCGCGACCGCGAGGCAATGGTGCGGGCCGCCGCCGCGGGCGTGCCCGGGTTGCGCGTCCTCGACCTCGAGCTGCGGCGACCCGGACCCTCCTATTCGGCGGACACCGTGGCCGAGCTGGCTGCGACCCACCCGCAGATTGAGCAGTGGCTGCTGCTCGGCGCCGACGCAGCTCGTGAGATCGGATCCTGGCACCGCCTCGACGATCTCCTCGAGGCGGCGCGGTTCGTGCTCGTCAACCGCCAGGGCGTGGGCACGCTGACCGCCGACGACGCCGCCGGCCTCGGCTTCCAGCCCGGGCGAACCCGGATCGTCCACGTCGACTCGCCGCCGATCAGTGCCACCGAGGTGCGGCGGCGCGCCACCGCCGGCGGGTCCCTGTCCGGCCTGGTGCCGCCCGCCGTGGCCCGCCTCATCGCCGAGCGCGGTCTGTACGCCCGCTCCCGGGTGCCGGAATGAGGACGCCCCGCCGGCCGCCGGGGGGCGCCCCCGCGATCCCGCTGCTCGATAATGCGAACGGATGATCCTGGAACCCACGTCTGAGACTCTTGCCGGGCTGATCGCGGCGGCGATGGAGGACAAGAAGGCCCGCGAGGTCGTCATCCTCGACATCCGGCAGAAGACGACGGTGGCCGACTTCATGGTGGTGGGGGAGGGCGACACCGATCGCCAGATCCGGGCCATCGCGGACAACATCGAGGGCCTGCTGCGCGACCGTGGCATCCGCCCGCTGCACCGCTCGCGGACCCGGGATGCCTCCTGGGCCTGCCTCGACTACGACAGCGTCATCGCCCACGTCCTCCTGCCCGGGGAGCGCAGCTACTACGATCTCGAGGGGCTGTGGGGCAGGGTGCCACGTGCCGCCGAGGCCGGCTCCGCCGACTGACCGCCGCCGGACGAAGGGAGGCCCTGGAGAGGACCTCCCCCGGTTGGAGGAGAAGAGCGGGCAACACCGGGCCTCACCGGCCGCGCCGGGCTGAGGAAGCCCAGGGGCCTGGCCACCCTCCCGAGGCGGGGGCCATCCGGCCTCCGGGCGTTGTAGCATCCCTTGATGCACCGTGTCAAGTCGCGTCATAGCGACCTGGGGCGAGGACGCGGGGCGGCTCAGCCGGTGAAGGGGCTGGAGAGCTGATCGATGAGGTGGGCGGCGCCGAAGCCCAGCGCCACTACCGAGACGGCGATCACCCCCAGCAGGATGGCCTGCTCCCAGCGCTGCTGGCGCCGGCCGCCGAGCTCGGAGCGCGGTGGCAGCACCAATCCGACGAGGACGCCTGTGACCAGGCCGCCGATGTGTGCGCTGTTGCTGATGCCCACGCTCTGGCCGACGGTCAGGCCGAAGAGCAGGTTGATGCCGCCCATGGCGATCGCCCACTGGCGCAGGGCGGCCGCCAGTCCGACGGGCAGGTTTCTGCCCTGGACGCGCCCCAGCATGGCGATCAGCCCGATCAGCCCGAACACCCCGCCGCTGGCGCCGAAGCCGACGGCGAAACTTCCCTGGTGCACGGCGAGGAAGGCGAGGTTGCCGCCGATCGCCGTGATCAGGAAGGTCGCCAGCAGCGCTGTCCGGCCGAAGATCTGCTCGATGGGACGGCCCAGGATCCACAGCGCGAAGCAGTTGCCGAGAATGTGGAGCAGGCCGAGCCCTCCCCCGCCGGCCGCCGAGTGGACGAAGGCCGCCGTCACCGTCCGCCACCAGTCGGCCGGACCGCCGAAGCCGCCCACCGCCTGGCTGGGCTCGGCGCCGGTGGCCAGATACATGGCCCCGTACTGCTTGACCCCGGTGAGCGGGTCGGTGAAGTGGTTGAGGGCCAGGATCTCGACGATGTAGACGACCACGCAGGCGACGATCAAGCCGATGGTGGCCTGGGGCGGCAGGGTCAGGGCCCGGCGTGCGGGGGCGACGTATCCGCCCTCGACGGTCTGCCTCTCGGCGAGGTCGATGGCCGCCAGGGGCGGCACCGGTCCGCCGCGGGCCACCGTCTCGGCGGCCCGGCGCAGCTCGGCCTGACCGGGCAGACCGGGAACAGCGGGCGTCTGGAAGGTGACGGACGCGGTCGCGAGGTCGATCGTCGCCGCCCCGACCCGCACCGCCCCGGACCCGGGTGGAACGCCGGTGAGCGCGCCTGGGACGGGACCCAGCGCGACCAGCAGGACGGAGGCTCGCTTCGCCGCCTGGGTGTGGAGCCGCTCGGTCGCCCAGGTCCACGCCTCCTCGAGGCGCTGCTGCAGGTCCTCCGCCGCGCCCGTGGCCGGCGGTTGGTAGAAGCCGACGTAGGCGGCCACCGGTCCCGTCCAGCCTGCGGCCCCGAGTGGATAGCGGCCCGCCAGCGGTCCCAGGCGCGAGTCCGCCTGATCGGCGAGCCGCAGCCGGTAGCGCGTCACCAGCTCCATGGCGGCGACCAGCGCCACCGGCGGTGGTCCGGGAGGCGGCGCGAGCGGCCCGGACGCCGGGGAGTCTGACGGTGGCGGTCCCGGCGGAGCGGGCGCGTGCTCGGTGCTCAGCGGGTGTCTAGCCCGGTGGCGGCGGGTAGCCCGGGGGGATCACCGGTGGCCCTGGGGGCAGGGGCGGAAATCCTGGGGGCGGAGTGGGGCTGGGGGCGGGCTTGGGCGTGGGCGGCGGCGCGGGCGGCGCCACGCCGGGGACGGTGCCGGTGTAGAGGCACTTGTCGCCGGGCTCGGAGGCGGTGCCGTAGTGGTAGCACTTCGACTCGTCATAGCCGGTCTCGGTGCCCGGCAGGAAGAAGAACGCGTCGTCGCCGGTGCCCTGCTGGACGACATTGGCCGGCTTGTCGTACCACGTGGGCTTGACGCCGGCGAGGGCCGACTTCATGAACTTGTTCCAGATGGGCGCGGCGCCGGTGATGCCTGAGCGCACGCCGCCGGGGCCGGACTCGAGAGGCCCGCATGGTGTGGCGTAGGGCTTGAGCCCGTAGCGCGCCACATCCTTGGGGCCGAAGAGGCTGGTGGGATCGCCGCCCTTGGCACGTACCGTCGGGGCATCGGCGGGGTTGAGGCAGTTCTGGACGGGGTTGCGCACCATGACCACGCTGACCAGTTGCGGGGTGTAGCCCACCGTCCAGTTGGAACTGTAGTCCTCGGTGGTTCCGGTCTTGGCACTCACTCGGCGGTCGGCCAGGGTCAGGGGGCCGTGGGCGCCGAACTCGCGCACCCGATTCTTGTCGTTGCTGGTCATCTGGGCGGTGATGTAGGCGGCCTCGGCCGGGATGGCGCGCTGGCTCTCGGCGGCGGCGTCATGCGCGTAGACGGTGGCACCGCTCAGCCGATCGGTGATGGTGAGCACCGGCGCGGTGTCGTGATGGACGCCGAGCGAGGCCAGCGTGCTCGCGCCGTCGGCGAACTCCAGCGGGGTGACCCCGTAGGTCAGTGCTCCCAGGGTGGCCGCGTAACAGTCGGAGCAGGGCACGTTGTTCGCCGGGTACTGGGGCGACCCCGTGTCGGCGAGCGAGGTCAGACCGGCGGCCACCTCCATCGCCGTCAGCTGCAGGATGCCGACCTTCTGCTGGACCTTGACCGCCGGGATGTTGAACGAGTTGCCCAGACAGACCTGGAGCTCGCAGGTGCCGTGGTACGCCAGATCGTAGTTGTGCACCTCATAGGTCGTGCCGCTCGACTGCTTGAGCTTGAGCGGCACATCCACAATCGGGCTCTTCATGGTGACCTGACGCGAGGCGATGGCACCGGTGTAGGTGAAGAGCTTCATGGTCGAGCCGGGTTGGGCGCGGTCGGTCGCCAGGTTCACCTGCCCGATGTCGGGGTCGTTCGGGTCCCAGGTGCCCACCATGGCGAGGACCTCGCCGTTCTGCGGGTTCATGGCCACCACGGCGCCGTCGTGCATGTTGAAGTTGGTGCCGTTGGCCTTGACCTCGTCGTGCAGGGTGGTCTGCGCGATGTTCTGGAGGTTGGGGTCGAGGCTGGTGTGCACCTCCCATCCCCCGGGGTTGAGGAAGGCGGCGCCGAACTTCGACTGCAGATAGTTCTTGACGTACTCGAGGAATCCGCTGTCGGGCGGCTCACTGTCGGTGAAGTAGTGATACGTGAGCGGCTCGACGGCCGCGGCGTCGGCCTCGGCCTGGGTGATGTCGCCGGCATTGGCCATCAGCTGCAGCACCGTGGCCTGCCGGGCCTTGGCCTGCGGGTTGACGTCGACGGAGCTGATGTGCCGCAGGGGGTCGAGGTAGATGGGGCTGTTGGGCAGCCCCGCCACCATGGCCGCCTCGGCCAGGTCGAGGTTCTTCGCCGTCTTGTGGAAGTAGGTCTCGGCCGCCGCCTCGATGCCGATGCTGTGGTTCCCGTAGGCGATGCGGTTCATGTACATCTCGAGGATCTGGTCTTTGGTGAAGTTGTTCTCGATGTCGATCCCGAGCATGACCTGCTTGATCTTCCGCTCCCAGCTGCGATCGCTGAAGCCGAGGAAGCTGATCTTGGCAAGCTGTTGTGTGATGGTCGACGCGCCCTGCGCGTTGGCCCCCTGGCGCAGGTCGTCCCAGCCGGCCTTGACGATGCGCTGCAGGTTCCAGGACGCCTCCTCGTAGAAGTGCTTGTCCTCGACGTCGACGGTGGCCAGGACCGCCCAGCGGCTGATGTCGGGGAGGGCCACATGGACGTGCCGGTCGTCGCCGCGAATGACGCCGATGAGGTTGCCGGCGCGGTCGTAGACCCGGGTGTCGCTGGGGGGCTCCATGAGGGTGAGCTGTGCCGAGTCGGGCAGCGAGGAGCGGTAGGACTGGTAGACGGCGTAGACGGCACCGACGCCGGCGAGTCCCATGGCACTGAAGAGTGCGACCAGGACCAGGACGATCTTGAGGGCGGTCCGCTTCCGCGAGCGCTGCCGCTTGATCGCGTGGGCACCGAGCCCCGCCCGCCTCCGGCGTGGGCGGGGAGCCTCCCCGCGAGGCGGGTGGCCGTTGGCGGAGGCGCGGGCGCGCGGTGCGCCCCCACGAGGGGTTGGCTCAGTCATGGAATGGGTCAGGCCCAGAGGCCGGAGGTGGAACGTTCCTCTGGTGGTCCAGGGTTACGGCGCCGCAGGGCTCTGCCGCCCCGCGACCGGCAAGCCGGGGCTGCATCTAGAGCGGCCGGTTGATCCAGGCGATGGCGTAGAGGGCCACGACGGCGACGACGATCAGCCCCCCGAGGATCACGACGCCCAACCCCTCCTCGATCCAGAAGGGTCCGATGCGGCGACGGCCCGGGGCTCCCTCGTCGAGGGGAACGACGCCTCCTGCCATGCCCGCACCCTACCAGGGCGCGCCGGCGCCTCGCCGCCGCAGACGGCGGCGGGGCCGGGCGAGGGGGGTGATCCCCTGGTGTCAGCTCCCTCGCGTCCCTGTGACGGTGGGCCGAGGCGTCTCCCCCGGCCCGCACACTCGCCGCCGATGACTGTCGAGACGCAGGCCCCCGCGCCGCCTCCGGCGCCCGCGGCACCGCAGATCGCATTCCCACCCGTCCCCCGGACCATCGAGGACACCGGTCTCCCATTCAGCTTCCTCTGCGACCTGGTTCTCAAGGTCTGCTACCTCAACGGCGGCATGCTGGGACGCAACCTCGCCCGGCACGTGTGCGTGCCCTTTCCGCTGCTCGAGCAGGCCCTGCGCTTCCTCGCCGATGAGGGCTACGTGGGCTCCACGGGCGTGCGGATGACCGGTCTCGGCGAGGCCGGGGAGTCGATCGCGGCGGGCATGCAGTATTTGATCAGCACCCCGGGGCGCGAGCGTGCCCGCGAGCTGCTCGAGCTCAACCAGTACGCGGGGCCCGCGCCGGTGCCTGTCGATGTATACAACGCGGTCGCCCGGCACCAGGCGCGGGTGGAGGTGGCCCTCGATCGCCGGGTGCTGGAGGCGGCGATGTCCCACCTGGTCCTGCCGCCGGGACTGCTGCAGCGGCTCGGACCGGCGCTCACGGCCCGCCAGGCGCTCTTTCTCTACGGCCCTCCGGGAAACGGGAAGACCTCGATCGCCGAGGCCTGCGCGCGCCTTCTGGGGCCGCCGCTGTTCGTGCCCCACGCGCTCTACGTCCATGGCGAGGTGATCCGCTTCTTCGACCCCATCCACCACCTGCCCGTCGACCACACCCCCGTCGAGCACGACCGGCGCTGGGTGCTCACCGAGCGCCCGGTGGTCAAGGTCGGTGGCGAGCTCCTGCCTCGGATGCTCGACCTCGGATTCGACCCGGTGATGGGTTTCTACGAGGCGTCGCTCCAGCTCAAGGCCAACGGCGGGCTCTTCCTGGTCGACGACTTCGGCCGGCAGCAGCACATGGCGGCACGCGACCTCCTCAACCGACTCATCGTGCCCCTCGAGAAGGGGGTCGACTACCTCAACATCGCCCGGGCGGGCACCTCGGTGGCGGTGCCGTTCACCAACACCCTGATCCTCTCCACCAACCTGCGCCCGCACGACCTCATCGACGAGGCCTTCCTGCGGCGGGTGCGCTTCAAGGTGCTGGTGCCCAACCCCACCGAGGCGGAGTATCGCGAGATCTGGCGCCGGATGTGCGTGCGCGAGAGCATCACCTATGACGACCGCGCCATCGACCACCTGCTCGAGCAGTACTACCGGCGCACCGGCCGCGCCTTCCACGGCGCCCATCCGCGCGACCTGCTCAACCACGTGGTCAGCGCGGCGCGCTACCAGCGGGTCGCGCCCGAGCTGTCGCCGGACATGCTCGAGCTGGCCTGCACCACCTACTTCGTCGATGCCACCGGGGACGACTGGTAGTCCTCGGTCAACCGGCGACACCCGCCGTATACTCTGCGGGCCTCGACGATCGGTGGCTCCCGGGGCGGTAGCTCAGCTGGGAGAGCGCTGCCCTCGCACGGCAGAGGTCGGGGGTTCGAGTCCCCCCCGCTCCACCACCGGCCGACAGATTCCGAAGTCGGTTGCTCGGCTTCCGCCGCCGGTCCCCGACCCGCGGAAACCTAACCCATGTCCGGTCTCCGCGGGTGCTTCAGTATCCCTCGCCCCGCGATGGGATTTCAGACGTGGCGTCGGCGGCGTGCCCCGGAGGCCAGAGCGGCGCCGGCACCGAGCAGAAGGAGACCCGCCAGCCCCAGCGCCGCACCGGTGTTCGGCGTTGGCGCCGCTGAGCCGCGCGCCGCAGTGACAGCGGACACAGCCTGGTGGTTGGCGACCCGGGTGACCTCGACCGGTGTGGTGTGGGCTCTTGTGCCCGCGTTGGTTGCGGCCCCGAACACGAGCACCTGCTCACCACGCTGGCCGAGCAACGCGCTCACCTGTCCGCCGGCGGCGACGTTGCCCGTCGTGCCCACGCCACCGGCGGCACGGGTGAAGAGCAAGTCGATGGTGGCGACTCCGGGGATGTTGATCGGAATCCCGCCGCCGGTCTGCTGCGAGCTCAGGATCTCATTCCCATTAATGGAGGCGACGTAGACTTTCCCGCTGCCGTTGCTCGAGCTGTTTGAGTGCAGGAGCACGACCACCACTGCACCCTGTCCAACGTTGGCGACGGCGCCATTGGTCGCGGCCCCACTATGCGAGGCTGCGGGAGTCCAGCTGGCGTTGCTCTGGGACTCGAGCACTGTGACGCTGGCCAACCGGCCACCCGCCACCGCGACGTCGGCAACGGCCGTCCGCGAGTGCGCTCCGCCGGCGCTGGCAGCGGTCAACCAGTCGAGGAGGGCGAGTTTGATCAGCGGGTTCGCAATCAGAACGAACATCGCCCCGCTGCCGTTTTCGCCGGTCGTGGATGTTCCCCCCGCCAGGTCATGGCCGAGAAGGCGAAGAGGGGTCGCGCCCGCCGACGAGCCACCCCGACCCGCCGAGGCCTGGCTGCAGCTGACACACGTGCGCAGCGGATCGATCCGCAGGACGGCGCCGCTGGCGCTGCCGGCCGGTGCGCCCTGACCAACGGCGGTGGGGGCAGGCGCCGGCCCGGCGCTGGTTGGACTGTTCGTGAGCGGTGCGAGCAGGCTGCTGACGATCAGGGTCGGGGTTGACGACGAGGTCGAGCCGGGCAGGGTCGCCGCCGCCGCGCCGTTGCTGAGCACCGCGAGCGCTGCGACGGACCCAATTCCGCCGGCAACCCACTTCTGCATGCGTCGGGTTCCTTCCATGGCTTGTCTGCCTCCTTGACCTAATCGGTCGAATGCGGTGAGCGCCTCTAACGCTCCATACACCTCTAACGTCATGCTGGGAAGAAACTTGCGCGACGCGGTACGTCGTGGCCTGAGCGGCCGCGGGCCCTCGAGGCGGCCAGAACCGCGGACACCGAGAGCAGCAGCTCGCGCACACTGCGTGTGCTAGAATGCACGAATGCGTGCAGTGGTCGACAGCTCGAGTTGGATCTCCCTGGCGCGTGCCGGCCTGCTCAGGGTCCTTCGTAGCGTGTCAGTCGACCCGGTCTTGCTCGACGTCGTTCACGCCGAGATCGTGGACGAGGGGCGCCGAGGAGGCTACCCAGACGCAACCGCATTGGCGGCTGCGGTCGACGGCGTCCCGCAGACGCCGACCACCGGCACAGCGCCAATCGACTCACGGATTCTGGATGCCGCTCAGATGGTTGGACTGCTGATCGCGAACGACCTGGCCCTCGGACGCAGAGCCCGCTCCCTCGGCATTGCCTGGATTCGGACCGCTGATCTGATCATCCTCGCCGTCAAGAAGGGATCGATGTCAGCGCGGGACGGCATCGAAGGATTGGGGGCACTCGAAGCGAGCGGGCGAATCACGCGGGAGCTGGCGGACGCGTACCGGGAGCAGCTTCGATGAGGAGAGCCGTCAGGGTGAACACCACGCTCGACGACGATCTCCTGGAGCGCATCGACGCCTTCGCAAGCCAACGGCGCGAGGATAGATCGACCGCCATCCGCCAACTCGTGGACATTGCGTTGCGTGAGCTGTCGAAGGGCGAGGCTCTCGACGCATACCGACACGGACGCATCACGCTCCGTGAATTCGCCAGCGTGCTGAACCTCGGTATCTGGGCAGCCCATGATCTTCTCCTCACCGAGGGTGTGGCGATTGCCCAAGGCAGCCCGACGGAGACGAGTGCGGCAGTGCATACGCTCCTCCGCACGATCGCTGGTGGCAAGCAGAAAGCCAAGGTCATACGCCGACGATGACGACGAGGCTCTCGAGGCCAACGAAGTCGTCGGGGTTACGCGTGTACAGAGCGAGACCGTTGGCGAGGGCTGTTGCGGCGATCAGTAGGTCTGCGACGCGAGTCCGATGCGAGCGGCCGGCCTCGGCCAGAGCTGCGATCACCTGTCCGTAGCTTCGTGCCGCGGCAGCGCCGAAGACAACGGGCTCGAACGTCGCCTCGATCTGTTGCAGGCGGGCCTGGCGACGAGCACCCTCGGCACCATTCGCGGCCAGGTGCGGCCCGGCTGCAAGCTCGGCAAGGGTGATCGCGGAAATAGAGGACTCGTCTGGCAGGGACGGGGCAACACTCGGCTCGTCCCAGTCGATCACAACAGAGGTGTCGAGCAGTCCTGCGGACATCGACAGCCCTTGGTCGACAACCCGATCGAGGTCGGTACGGAACTGCTGGCGATCCACGTGGGGCCCCGATCCGGCCAGGATCACGAGCTCGGCCTTGGGCACGGTCGTCCGCCGATGCTCTCGGACGGGGCGAAGTTCGGCGACGGGCACGCCGTTGCGAGTCACCACGAAGCTCTCGACCGCACTCCGAAGCCGCAGCCCGAGGAAGCCCCGTGCCTGGCGCAGGGACGAGTACCCCAGCGAGAGCTGACCTAGGTGCTCAGCGGTGCCAGCAGTGCGGAGAGCGCGTCGACGACACGACGGGTATCCGGAAGCTTCGCGTGGCCTTCAGCACCCGACATCGCGCGTTGCCACGCCGCGAGAAAACAGCTGCCCACAACCAGCATCGCCACGGCGTCGAAATCCACGTTGTCGCGGACGGCGCCGCGTGCTGCCATGACGCGCAGGTAGGCGGCCATCCCCTGGACGCCCCGGTGCGGGCCGAGGTCGCCCTGCACGAGTCGCTCCGCGAACTGCTTTCGCAGGCTCGCATCCGCCTGGATGGCCGCGATCACCGGCATGGCGTGGTCGAAGAACCCTTCGAGCGCCGCGGTGATGATCGCCAGAGTGTCCGCGAGCGGCTGTTCGACAGCGCCACCGAGAGCCCCGGGATCAATTGCTTGGAGCGGACCGAGACCGGCCATGACCGCCGCCTGGAGGAGGCCCACCATGTCGCCAAAGTGATAGAAGACGCTCGCCTCCGACGTGTGAGCGCGCCGGGCAACGGCCCGGGCGGTCAACTGGTCGAGCCCCTCCCCGGAGAGGATCTCGAGTGCCGCTGCGAGGATCGCCTCGCGAACCCCGGTGGGGGGGCGGCCGCGTGGCCGCGGTGCAGCAGCGCCGGCCGGCTCAGGCACACGAGCGCCTCCTTTGACGCGACGTTGACTTTTCCGAGGGTATGGTCAGATAATACCGCAATTGCTGAGTAAATGCACAGAAATGGGGGCTCGAGCCGGCTGCGTGCCCGCCGGCGTCACCACTTCTCAGAGTCCAGGAGAATTTCGATGAGCTCGGTCGCCCGCTATGTGCTCCGGCATCGCAAACGCATCATGTTGGGTTGGGCGGTGCTCTTCATCGCGGGGGTCGCGGGTTCGAGCTCGGCCGTCAACCGCATGTCGACTGACTTCTCGCTGCCGGGCGAGCCGGGGTACGAGACGGCAACGAAGGTGCTTCGCACCCACGGGGTCTCACCGGACCTCGCCCCATACCTGCTGGTGGTCACGTCCCCTGCGGGGCAGCGCGTCAACGTCGATCAGGCCGACGTGACCTTCGCCGCGGTGCAGAAGGCGGTCCCGACAACTCTGGTGATTGGGCACGCCCAGACCGGCGACAGCATCTTTGTCACCAAGGATCAGCGCAGCACCTTCGCGTACGCGTTCATCCCGCTGCCACACGGCTTCACCAACGACATCATCACCAAGCTGCAAGCCGCGCTCACCGCCAGCGCGCCTGCGTCGACAACGGCGACGGTGACCGGTGTGGAAGCGCTTGCGACCGGCGGCACCGCAGGCGGTGGTCCGGGTCTGCTGGCGGAAACCTTGATCGGAGGGTTCGGTGCCCTCTGTGTGCTGGTGTTCGTTTTCGCGTCGTTCCTGGCTCTCATCCCGTTGGTGATCGCTGCCGTCGCCATTCTCACCACTTTCCTGATTCTCCTTGGAATCACGTACGTCACCGACGTGTCCTTCATCGTGCAGTTCCTGGTCGGTCTCATCGGCCTCGGTGTGGCCATCGACTACTCCCTGCTCATCGTCAGCCGCTGGCGCGAGGAGCGAGCGCACGGGCTGTCCAACGACGAAGCTGTCGTCGTTGCCATGCAGACTGCGGGCCGCGCCGTGGTGCTGAGTGGGCTCGCGGTTGCTGTCGGCCTGGTCGCGCTGGTGGTGCTGCCGGTGCCGTTCCTGAGGTCCGTGGGTTTTGGCGGCATGCTGATTCCGCTGGTGAGCGTGGCCGTGGCCACCACGATGCTGCCCGCGATTCTCGGCGGCATCGGTCCCCGCATCGATTGGCCACGGATCCGTCATGAAGGCGCTGCCAGCCGCTTCTGGACCAGCTGGGGTGAGCGAATTGTCCGCCGCCGCTGGATTGCCGCCGGCTCGGCGGCCGTGGTGCTCGGCGTGCTGTTCGTCCAGTTCCTCAACATTTCGATCGGCACCGCCAAGTCGGACTCGCTGAGTCAATCGGGACCTGCCTACACGGCGTGGCACACCCTCGACCAGAGTGGCGTGCCTCACGGCGTGCTGACGCCGATAGTGATCGACGCCCAGAGCGGGGCCGCCAACGCGGTCGCCGCCAAGGTGCGCACCGTCAACGATGTGGCAACCGCGTTCGCCCCCAGCGCGAACACAGCGACCGCCGCCGGGACCACGCTCGTCTTTGCCATTCCCACCCTGGAGACCTACAACGGCAGCACAGTGCAGGCGGTCCGCGACGTGAAGACAGCGCTCCATGGAAACCCGGGCGTTGTCGGGGCCACCGGTGTCGGCGCGCTCGAGATCGACTACCTCGACGGGGTGTACAGCAACTTCCCCCTGGTGCTGCTCCTCATCGTCGTGGTGACATTTGTCCTGCTGGTGCGAACCTTCCGCTCCCTGGTCCTGCCGCTCAAGGCGATCCTCTTGAACATCGCATCCGTGAGCGCCACCTTCGGCGGATTGGTGCTGTTCTGGCAGGACGGCTACGGATCCCAGGCGGTGTTTGGGATAGCGCCGACCGGCTCCATCACCTTCTGGCTGCCCATCATGATCTTTGCGTTCCTCTTCGGCCTCTCGATGGACTATGAGGTCTTCATCCTGGCGCGAATGCGCGAGGAGTACGACGTCACCGGGTCGACCAGCAAGGCGGTGGTGGCGGGCCTGGGACGGACCGGCCGCCTGGTCACCTCAGCGGCCCTGATCCTCTTCCTTGCGTTCCTCTCCCTTGCCAGCGGGCCTGAGACGGACATCAAGGTGTTCGCCACCGGGTTGGGGTTCGGCATTCTGCTCGACGCGACGATCGTGCGGATGCTGCTCGTCCCGGCGCTGGTGTCGCTGTTCGGCGACTGGAACTGGTACCTGCCGGATGGGCTGGCACGGGTGTTGCGCATCAAACCCTCACACGCCGCCACACGGGCGGTTCGCGCGCAGCGTGGAGAGGCTGCCTGACGCGGCTACCCTGCCCTGAGGAGAGACACCTCGGTGGTGGGAATCTCGCCGCGCAGCCGGCTGCCGCTTCCGGGCGCTGAGTCGACGGTGAGGTGCCCCCCGAGCGCATCCAGCCGATCCGACATGTTGACGAGCCCAGACCCGCGCGGCTTCGTGACCGGATTGAACCCGCAGCCGTCGTCCCGGACCTCGAAGGTCAGGCTGCCATCCGGCTGCGCGAGCGCGACGGTCACCAGGCTGGCACCAGCGTATCTCTCCACGTTCTGTAGCGCCTCGAGCACACAGAAATACACGGCTGCTTCGAGCTCCTGCGGGTAGCGCTCGATACCGTCGGCGTCGATGGTCACCGGAACGGTCGCTTCATGGCGTTCAGCGCCTCACCGCCGTCCCGTTCGAACGAGCACACCGAGTTCGCCGCCCTCGAGTGGAACCGGGTCGCGCGGCGGTGCCTCGGCAGGCCACACCGCGGCGGCCCGCATCCATTCGCCGCTGCGCGGCCAGACCTCGGCGCGCCGCGCACCGGTCCCCTCCGCGACCAACATGGCCGACCGGCCGACGCTCTTGGTGGGCGGCGGGAGATTCAGTCGCTGCCGGGTGCGGGTGTGGTGGGGTCGCTGCCGGTGCCTTGCGGTACGGTGGTGGGGTCGCTGCCGGTGCCTTGCGGTACGGTGATGGTGGAGGTGGCGCCGGCGGATGCGTGGCTGCGGCTGAGCCGGCTGCGGGCTTATCGGCGGGGCGGACATTGTGCGGACAACCTTGTACCAGCAGGGATATTGAGGCTTTTCGGGTTGCCGTGTCGAACATCTGTTTGGTACACTTCTTGCATGTTGGCGCACGTCGCTGATCACACCGATGACATTGCTGACGCGGTCAGCGGGCTTGCCGCGGAGTCGATCGAGCACCTCTCCGACCACGCGATCGGCCGTGACCTGGTGGACATTCGACGGCAGATCGATCGGCTCGAGGCTGAGTTCATCCGTCGGGTGCATCGCTTCCACCACAACCACGGAGCGATCGCCGAGGGTGGAGTGAGCACAGTGTCATGGTTGCGGGCGACGTGCGGGCTCACCGGCGCCGCGGCGGCTGAGCGGATGCGCATGGCTCGGGTGCTCGACGACCTGCCCCAGACCACCGAGAGCTTTCGCGCCGGTCGTTCGTCATTCAGCAACGTTGCGCTGATTTCCCGGCTGGCGGATGAGGTGGGCACCGATGCGACGCGCACTGTCGAGCCAACATTGGTTGTGGCAGCCGAGAAGCTCGATTCGGGGCGGATGCACAGGCTGGTCGCCTTCACGAGGTATCGCCTCGACGCCGATGGCGCGCTGGAGCGCGACAACCACAACCACGAGCGACGCTGGTTCTCGTGTGACCAGACCTACGGCGGCGTCTTCGTCCTCCGCGGCGAGCTCGACGCCGAGGGCGGGGCCATCGTCAAAACGGCGCTGGACGGGCTCAGTGCGCCGTCCGGACCGAGCGACAAGCGCACCGGCTCACAGCGGCGTGCCGACGCGTTGGTGGACATTGCGGCGCGGCAGCTGCAGAGCGGTGATCTCCCCGCCGTGCATGGCCAGCGCCCCCACCTCACCCTCACCGCGAGCCTCGAGACGCTGCGGGGGGAGGAGTTGGCGCCACCGGCCGAGCTGGGCGGCGCTGGGCCGATCCACCCCGAGACGGCGCGGCGCCTCGCCTGCGACTCCGTGTGCACTCTCGCGCTCGTGGCCGGGTCGGTTGATGCGTCGACAGCCGGTGCGGCTCTCTCGGTGGGCCGGGCCACCCGGACGATCCCGGCGCCGATCCGGACGGCGGTGGCCCTGCGCGATAAAGGTTGTCGGTTCCCCGGCTGCGACCGACCCCCGGAGTGGACCGATGGACATCACATCAAGCACTGGGCGCGTCATGGTCACACCAAGTTGCCCAACGTGGTGTCGCTGTGCCGCCGCCACCACCGCATGGTTCATGAACGCGGGTGGACCATACACATGGACGCCGACGGAACAGTGGAGGTCGACGAGCCAGCTGGTCGCCCGCCGTTATCTCGACGCCGCTGACCGTGGGCGCCGAACACGGCGCGGTCAGATGCTGACGACGCTACTCGGTGTACCCGTGTAGCCGACGTTGCACCCGACCGCGTTGAGCCGCGAAGCCGAACGGCGGATCGTCGCAGCGCCGGATCTGTAACGGACCAGTGGTGGCGTCTTCGAGAGCGATTGGCTGCCCCGATGATTCGGCGGGTGAGAGGAAATTGCGTGCCGCCCTCGCCCGGCCGGCGAAGGTCAGGCCGCGCCCGCGGCCAGGGCATGGTCGAGTTCGCGCTGATCGCCCCCATCGCTTTCCTGATCCTGCTCGGCCTGGTCGTGCTCGGCATCGTGGTGCTGCACGAGATCCAGCTCTCTCAGGCGGTCCGCGACAGCGCTCGCGCGGCAGCGATCTGCGGTAGTCACACCGGCCAGCCCGTCAACCCGCCGACGCTGCCGGACAGCAACCTGCCCTGCACCAACGCCAACATAGTCGCCTATATCAACGCACGCGTCACCAATGTCGACCCCAGCCTCACCAATGCCGCCACAGTCAAGGTGTTCAACAACCTCAATGCGCAGGTTGGGCTCACCGGGACGGGCGCTACCGCCGGAGCCGTGGTGGCCAACTGCTCGGCCAATGCCTACACCGTCGAGGTGACGATCAACTATTCGCAGCCGCTCTACATCCCGCTGGTGGGCGCGGTCTTCGGCACCGGTGGAGGACAAACGAGAACCATCTCGGCCAAGGGAGAGGCGACGTGCGAGCAGTGAGAGGCCGCCGGCGCTGCCTGGGCGCGCGCGGCGAGGGCGCGCGCGGCGAGGGCGCGCAGTCGATGCTGGAGTTCGCGTTGATGGCGCCGGTGCTGCTCGTCCTCGTGGTTGGCGCAGCGCAGCTTGGCGCCATCCTCTACGCGGGCGTGAGCGTGGCCAGTGCTGCTCATGACGGTGCCAAGGTCGCCAGCGAACAGCCGATCAACTCCGGCGCGTACAGCGCGTCCGGCGGGACGGTCGTCGTGGGCACGGCCACGACCTGCCCACCGACGACGGGGAACCCGGTCTGCAACGCCGTGGCGCAGTCGCAAGGACTGCTGACATCGGCCGTTACGACGATTTCGAAAGGCACGGCGCCGGGGGGGGGCAGTGGTTGTCAGCCGACTTGGGTTCCCGATGGGTACGTCACCGTGACGGTGAGCGACGCAGTGCCCATCTTTGTTCCGTTCCTCAACAACCTGCTCGCCGACAGCCCCGGCGGCAGCGTGCGAACCATGACGACGACGGTGACCATTCGAGTCGAGCCCTGCACCATGACCGCTGGAAGATAAAGGACATATACATGCGACGCACACGTAGGACGCCCCAGAGAGGCCAGATGGTGGTCATCACGGCGCTGATGGCGACCCTGATCTTCGGTGCCATGGCGATCTCGGTCGATCTGTCCGTGAACACGTTCAACCAGCGCACCCTCCAGAACGTGGCGGACGCCGCGGCGCTGGCCGGTGCCACTGACCTGACGGGTTTGGGGCCCACCGCCGCGCAGCAGCAGCAGGGAGTCGACGACGCCCTCTTCGCCATCACGCAAAATCAGGGCTACGGTGGGCCGTGGCTCGGGCTTCCGAAGGCGGCATGCACCTCCGGCGGCATCTCCGGCTATTGCCGCACGGTGACCTTCTCAAACTACACAGTCAAGATCAGCACGCCTCCGCAGAGCGCGCGCGGTGCCAACAATCTCACCGCCAACGATCTCGAGGTCGAGATGTACGCTGCCGTCAAGAACAACTTCGGCGCAGCGGTCGGAGCGCCGAACTCCACCGTGGGCGCGCACGCCGTGGCCTATCACCTCGGCCCGCCCAACCCGTACGACTACACGTTCTTCTCGGCGACGCAGCTGTCCTCAGGCAACCAGCAGGAATCGATCTATGGCGACGCCTTTGTGGGCAACGGCTATCAGCCGCAGAGCGCGGGCAAGGCCGGTCTCTGCATCTACGAGCTCCTCGGGCCGGATCCCGCAGACGCCACGGAGGTGCCGAATGATGCCGGCGGTCCTCAGGACGACGATCTCGACGACCTGGGTCACGCGGTGTTCGGCGCCGTGCCTCCCACGGTGGGCACCGATCCGACCTACAGCACAGCAACCACGCCTTGCCCTGGCAAGGGTCAGTTTTCGGTGCAGGCACCGCAATCCAACGGGTCTATCAATTGTCCGCTCGGGTCGACACCGAAGAGCGACAGCGGTGGCTGGCAGTGCTACATGCCCACCCCGTCGGTCCCGTCCATCACCCTGCCGACTCCGAACGCGGGCACGCTCTGCAACGGACCGGTGAACAGCCTCAACACAGGCGCGGGCATCTACGCGGTGGGCGCGGGTTGCGCGTTGACTGTGGACTTCAACAAGGGTGACATCCAGTGCGTTGACTTCGTTCTCGGCACCGGAGCTTCGATCAACGTCGTCGACAAGAAGGGTCAGAACTACATCACGTCCTGGGATTTCAGCACCAGCGACACCACGGCGATGAACGCGATCGGGAAGCTGGTGCCGGCCGCGACGCCACCGCACACGTGCCCGGGGGCCCCGACCGGAGCGTCGCCCGACCCCACCCCCACTCACGCGGGCAACTGCATCATCTGCGCCAACCCACCCCCACCGGGCCCGATGCCGATTGCCCTGAGCAACTCCTCGACGGGCTGTTGCAGCGTCTCCCTTTTCATCGGGACCATCTTTCTCCCCGGCCAGACGATCAGCTTCGCCACCAACCAGGCGATGGAGGACGTCGGCCAGGTCTATTGCGGCCGGTGGGATGTGCAGAGCGGCAACCATCCCAACCCGCTGGTGACGCGCGACGCCGCTGCCACGGCGCTCCAGGCGGAGATGCTGCGACTCGCGGAGTGATCACCCCCGTCGACTACGGCCCCAGCGACTACTGTCCCTTGTCAACCAATGGGTGCAGTGCCCGGCCAGTCGGCTGCGCGTGACGCGGTAGCAAGCTGTTGAGCTCGCGACCCTCATCGAGCAGGCGCATCACCTCGAGCTTGGCCAGATGACCGATGCGGTCCTGGTCACCCGGCGGGATCGCTGCCGGCGGCGCGGCGAAAGACGGCGCCAGCAACGGCGGCCTGGTCGCCGGCTATTCGGAGTCCTCATCCACGAAGTAGGTTTCGCAGGCCCAGGTCATCAGCTCTTCGGTCATCGCCACGGGGCGCTGGAAGTACCGGGCGGCGTGGATGATGTGGTTGAGCAGGTCGCGGGGGTGCGACCCGTGCATGGGGCGCCGCTTGAGGGTGTAGTGATTGACGATGAGGTTGTCGAGCACGTCCTCATCGAGCCTGACGCCCTCCATGACGCAGCGACGGCGCCAGTTCTCGCGGTACTGGGACTCGGTGGGGTCGGGGACGTGCACCTTGAAGCGAACGCGGCGGAGGAAGGCCTCGTCGACGAGGTTCTGGGGACGCAGGTTGGTGGAGAGGATGAGCAGGCAGGTGAAGGGCACGGCCACCGTGGTGCCGGCGCGGCTGATGTTGGCGTAGTCGATGTGCTTCTCGAGCGGCACGATCAGGCGGTTGAGCAGGTCGCGCGGTGACATGTTCTGCTGGCGGCCGAAGTCGTCGACAAGGAAGAGCCCGCCGTTGGCCTTGAGCTGCATGGAGGCTTCGTAGAAGCCCAGTGTGGAGTCGAAGCTCAGCTCCAGCATCCGCGGGGTGAGCTCGCCACCCACCTTGACCGCCGGTCGCTGCACCAGCTGCCAGCGCCGATCGTGCGCGGGCAGGTCGCGCTCCAGCGGGGTGTGGTGGATGGGGTCGAAGAAGCGGATCACCTCGCCGTGGACGTAGAGCGCCCGGGGCACGAACAGTGGCGGTCCCATCAGCTCGGCGATGGCCTCGGCGATGCTGGTCTTGCCGTTGCCGGGTGGGCCGTGGAGGAAGATGGCGTCGCGCGCAGAGAGGGCGGGTCCGAGGTGGTCGAGCACCCGCTGGGCCAGCACGAGGTGGCTGAACGCCTCCCTGAGACGGGCGCTGGTCACAACCCCCTCCACCATCGCCTGCTGCTCGGCCATCGCCGCGTACTCGCCGATGGGCACCGGCGCCGGACCCGCGTACTGGTTGAGCTCGAGAATCTCGCGGGCGCGCTGCCTGCCCGTGCTCGAGATCTGATGCTCCATGCCCGCGGTGAGGTCCTCGCCGGGAGCGAGCGAGGTCATGCGGATGCCGGCTGTGCTGATGTAGCCCTCGTCGGCGAGGAACTTGAGCGTCCTCCCCACCAGGCCGAAGGGGAGGCAGATGTGCCCGGCGACATCCCGGCCGAGCATGCTGCCGTTGAAGTACAGCACTTTGAGCACGAGGTCGCACACGAAGCTGAAGGGAAGGCCCGTCTCCTCCAACGTCCGCGGGGGCGGTGGCAGAGCGATCGGCGCGGACGTGGTGGAAGGAACCAGCAAAGCCATTGCCGGCGATTGTCCCATCGGCTCTACGGCGCGGCCCGCGCCGTTGCCAAGCCGCGTCAAGTGGTGACAGGGCACCGGACCTCGGCACCCTCCCCATCCGGGACAGCGGTGCTAGGGTGACGGGCACATGCACCCAGTTCCCATCGACGAGGGAGCCAAGGACCGGCGCCGGATCGGCCCATTCTGGATCGAGGAGGGGGTTGACCTGCTCTACGTCGGCGCGGCCATCCTGGCGGTCGTGGTCGCCCTCTACATCGTGGCGGTGCTGCTCCGGCCCGCGTAACCCGTACCCGTCGACGCCGTTCAACAGTCGGCGCCAACGAGTTCGCAACAGAGGATCCCTGTGCCCTCCAGGCAATCCAGGCAGGGCCGCCGACGCGGTCACCTGTCCGCGCGACCTCTGCGCCCGGGGCAGTCGCCGGCGGCGACCAAGCCGATGCGACGGCGCCGCAGGGCCAGTCTGCGCCATCCGCGCAAGGGTCACCGTCTGCGCATCGCGGTGATCTCGGTCACCGTTCTTGCCTCCATCCTGGCTGCCCTGGGCGGCGCCACCTTCATCGCGTACGCCTCGTACCGCACCCAGCTCCCCGACGCGGCCACAGTCGCGGCCATGGAGCCGCCGCTCGACAGCCATGTGTTCGACGGCAAGGGCAACCTGATCGCGGTCTTCAATGACCAGGACACGCGCCATGTTCATGCCACTCTTGAAAACATCTCGCAGTACGCCAAGCTGGCCACCATCGACGTCGAAGACCGTCACTTCTACAGTGAGGGATCGTGGGACCTGCCCCGCCTGGTCAAGGCCGGCTGGGACAACCTCCGCCACACCAACACCAGCGGCGCGTCGACCATCACCGAACAACTCGCCAAGATCAGCTTCTTCAACGCGCCCCAGCGCTCGCTCGATTACAAGATCAAGGAGATCGTCCTCGGCAACGAGCTCGATTCCAACTTCAGCAAGAACCAGATCCTCGAGATGTACCTCAACCGCGTGCCCTACGGGAACCACGCCATCGGCATCGAGACGGCGGCCGAGCTGTACTTCTTCAAGTCGGCAAAGGACCTCGACCTCGCCCAGTCGGCGATGCTCGCCGGCCTGCCCCAGTCACCGAGCGTGTACAACCCCGTCCTCGACAACGGGTCCAACACGCTCGCCAAGGAGCGCCAGCGGGTGGTGCTCGAGGCCATGGTCGGCAGCGGCGACATCACGCAGAAGCAGGCCGATGCCGCCTTCGCCGAGAAGCTCGTCTACCACAGCTGGACCGAGAGCAGCCCCAACCCCTACCCGAATGTCACCGACTACGTGACGCGCTGGCTCAGGTTCAACTACGGCGACAACTACATCGACCCGGGCGGCTGGGACATCTACGCCACCGTCGACCCCACCCTGCAGGCGGTGGCTGAGAAGTCGCTGCACGACGGCATTGGCGCCATCCGCGCCGCCCACAACGCGGGTGACGGCGCGCTGGTCAACATCGACCCGAAGACGGGCAAGGTCCTGGCGATGGTGGGGGCGTGGGACTACAGTGACCCGACCGTCGGCCAGACCAACATGGCGCTCAACACGCGAAGTCCGGGCTCCGCGATCAAGCTGTTCACGTACACCGCGGCGATCGCCTCGCACCTCTACACGATGACCACGCCGATCCTCGACGCGCCGATCCACATCCCCATCGCCAACCAACCGGCGTACTCACCGCAGAACTACGACCGCCGCTCCCACGGCACCTGCGCGGTGAAGCTGTGCTTCGGCAACTCGCTGAACGTGCCGGCGGTGAAGGTGGAGGTGGCCACCGGGGTGCCGTACATCACCAACCTCGAGATCGCCGCAGGGATCACCACGTACCAGAACCCCGCCGACCGTCCCTGCTCGACGTGCTACTCGGCAACGCTCGGCGGGTTCCCGGTGACGCCGCTGGAGTTGGCCGACGGCGCGGCGACACTCGCCGACCTCGGCGTGCACCACGACCCGAGCCCAGTCGACCACATCGTCGTACGCAATACCGGGCAGACCATGTTCACGCTCAACCCAGCGGCCAGCGCGCGCCGCGTAGTTCCGGAGAACGTCGCGTACATCATCGATGAGATCACCAGCAACGACGCCAACCGGGTGATGGACTTCGGCGCCAAGGGGCCGCTGACGCTGCCCGACCGGCGGGTCAGCGCCAAGACCGGGACGGCGGAGTACTTCAACGACAACTGGACGATCGGCTGGACGCCGGACATCGTCACGGCGGTGTGGGTGGGCAACCCGTACGGGTCGTGCCTGCGGTCCAGCGACCGGGCGACGATGCAGAGGGCCATCAGCCGCGGTCACGTGCTCTTCACCGGGATGGACATCACCTACCCGTTCAGCCCGGAGGACCTTGCCCAGTACGGGCTGCAGCCGATCAACCACGCGTGCGGCCACCTCGACAACTCCGACGGCATCACCGGCGCCGCACCGATCTGGCACAGGGACATGGTGGCCGCCACCGCCCAGTTCAGCGCGGCCAACTGGTACACAATGCCCAAAGACGTGGTCCAGGTGGGCACGGGTGACAACGCCGACTTCTTCCTGCCCGGCACCACCCAGGCCACCACCACCCCCGGCGCCTGCTACTACTGGGGCCCCCCCGGAAGCCCGCCCCCACCGACGCCGGCGCCCACACCGGAGAACCCGACACCCGCGCCGTGCGTCTACACGGGCACCGGGCCGCCGTCCGCGAACCCGGAGCCGGCCCCGCCGAACCCGATGCCCACGCCGAACCCGATACCCACGCCGATTCCTCCGCAGCCGACCAAGAAGCCGCACCACTAGCGCAGCCGGCCAAGACGCCACCCTCACAGGTCAGATCGGGTTCCAAACTGGTCTGTAGACGGTGGCTCCGCCGACCTGGCCGATCACCGCCCAATCCGAGGGCGGGGACCAGGGCGGCACGGGGACCGTGCTGGCGTCATCACCGACCACAACGAGAGCCGGACGTAGACGAGCCAGTGCCGATGAGAACTCGCGTGGTGAGGTGATCTCCTGCTGCGCGCCCTGGGGGCCGTCACGCCCCACCGCCACGATGCGTGTCTGGAGGCGAGGGCCGAGAACGGCCTGCATGTCCGAGACCGCGATGCAGGCGACCGACGACGCCCCTGCAAGTTGGTCCGCGACAGAACCCGACGCCGGCAGGGGCGGCGTTTGCGCGGCGATCAGGACCGCCGCCCCACACGCCCCCACCAGCAGCGCGGCCGAGCCCGCGGCGGGCCGCTGCCAGCCGGCCAGGCGCCTGGCCAGCGGTGGACCGGCGGCAACAATCACAGCCGCAGCCAGCGCCGCGGCGGCGATCGGAAGCGTCACCGCCAGGTCCGGGCGCGCCGGGAGCAGGTGATATTCCCAGACGTCCCACCCGGCCCCGAGGGCCGCCACAGCTCCGAAAAGCCGGGTGGGCAATCGGACCGCGCCCAGGATGATGGCGAGCGTCACCGGGGGGAGCGCGTAGCGAAATGCGCCTGCGACGTGAAAGAAATCACCGGTGGTGTAGGGCAACACCGCGTAGACCAGCCCCCATCCCAGCACCAGCGCGGCGGCGATTCGCCGCGCTCGCGTTGGTGATGTACTGTTCGGAACCAGCGCCAGCACCACCAGGATCAGAAGCGGACCGAGCACCACGCTGTATGCGTCCAGGGTAGTCAGCAGCGCACCTCCATGACCGGCCAGAACATCGTGGAGCAGCGATACCGGCTTGGTTACGGAAAAGGGCCCGGCGCTTCCGGGGAGGCGCACAGGACCGAGGGTGATGGCCTCGGGATAGAGCGGATTTCCGGCGGTGATCGCTGTCCGGATGTACCAGGGCGCAGCGATCGCCGCCGCCGGGATCGACGCCATCGCCAACCGCGACCAGGCGCCACGCTGCAAGACCATCACGACTGCGACGGCAGCGAGGACGTTGAGCAGTCCGGTGTACTTGGCGGCACAGGCTATGCCGGCACAGCCTCCGGCGAGCAGAAGCGTCTGGTGCTGTGGCCGACCGCCGCCGAGAAGCAGTGCCAGCGCAGCCAGTAGCGGAGCCGCGACGGCGACATCCGACATCATCGAGTGGATCTGAGTGTCGAGGTATCCCGCAACGCCGATCAGAAGTACCATCGCCCACACCCCACGCCACGGCGAGGCGCCAAGACGCTCGGCAAGGGCTGCTGCTGCGGCAACGGCGAGGGCTACGAACAGGACGTTGGGCAGTGTCGCCAGCACCACCGAGTGTGTGGCCAGCATGAAGACTGCGGAGACGAGGTCCGAGACGCCGGGCGCCGCCGCCGTGTGATCCCCGGGCTGAGCGAAGGGAAGCGTCCAGAAAGACCCGCTGAGCCACTGCGCGGCGTTGACGACGTGATAGCGCTGCGTGTCAAACTCTATCGACGCTCCGTTGAGCGACAGTCCGACCAACAGCCCAGCCCCCGAGCCCAACAGGATGCGCCTCCACATCGATCGGCAGGGAAACCAGGAGGGAGTGCCGCTGCGCTTCCTGGTGCAACGGAAGGCGAGGGTCGTCACGGCGCAGCTGCCAATCGCGATGGCAATCGGCTCGAAGAGACCCAGCATCACGCTCAATTCCGCAATCGCCACGACCTGGAGTGTGGCCACGGACAGAGCAGTGAGCCAGCGCTGAGCCGTGGTGTCCGCTGGCGCCCATGCTGGTCCCAGACGAACGGCGGAGACCACCAACGATGCGATCACGAGTGAGGCGTAACACGCCGGTAGGAGCGCATTGGTCAATTGGATGACCACATCATGCCCGCTCGCAGCGTCAGCGACCTGTCAAAACTGGTGACCTCGTGCTGCCGGCGTCGCCGGATGCTTGGGTAGACTGCCGGGCGTGACCGAGGCGGCACCTCCCCCTCCCCCACCAGTGGGGCTGCCGCCGCAGCCGCCCGCGCTCGCCCGCGCCCTGGCCCTCGGCCTGGTCACCAAGCACCGCCTCCGCCTCACCGATCCACGCGACTCGCGCCTCGGCGAGCTCGGCAGCGGCGCGTACGAGCTGGGCGCAGCCAGCTGGACCGGGCCGCGCGCTGCGCTGGTGGCGTTCTACACACCGCCGGCCGACCCGCAGCTGGCGGGCCAGGACCTGGCCGCACGCTGCGCCGCCGCCGCCCGTTGGGGTGTCGAACGCCTCCACATCCAGGGCGCGGAGCAGGGCGACGTCCTGATCGTGGCACTGCGCGCGTTGCAGGGCAGCCTCAGCGCGCCGCCATCGCCACCCGGCGTCCACGTCGGGGTGATCGCCGTCGACCCCGACACCGCCGAGGTCACCGTGCCGCTGCCCCCGCCAGCCGGCCTGCTCTCGCCTCGCGACGTCCGGGCCGTGGCCGAGGCGCTGCGCAGTGGCACGGAGGMGCCGACGCTGGCGGCCGTTGACCTCGCCGAGAGGCAGACGGTGGCCGGCGGGTACGCGGCGCCGGCGCGCACTCAGCTGAGCACGACCCCCATCGCGACGTACAGCCTGATCGCCTCCTTCGTGGTGATCTACATCATCGAGAAGGCGCTGTTCAGCAGCAGCCAGGCGGCCGTCAGCCAGTCGATCGACCAGGCCATCCTGCAGTTTCCCGGCGCATCGTGGTGGCAGTTCGTCAGCAGCGCATTCCTGCACGATCCCAACGACGTCTTCCACCTCCTGTTCAACGGATTGGCGATGTACTGGGTGGGACGTCTGGTCGAGCAACTCTATGGACGGCTGGTGCTGGTGGCCACCTTCCTGCTCACGGCTGTCGGCGGCGGCTTTCTGTGGGTGGCGTGGAACGCCGTGTCCAACGGTCAGGGCGGCGCGACGCTGGGGGCGTCGGGCGGGATCACCGGTCTGCTCGGTCTGCTCGTCGTCCTCGGCTACGTGCAGGGCAAGAACGTTCCCACCGGGATCAAACATGCGATGCGCCGGTACGCGCTCACGTACGGCGCCATGATCGTGGCGTTCGGCTTCGTCATCGCCAACGTCAACAACCTCGCCCACATCGGCGGGTTCATCACCGGGGCGCTGGTGGGGTTGGTGATCCCGCCGCTGGCGGGCATCGGCGGACGCGACCTGAGCCTCTGGGAGCGCGTGCTCGTCTACGCGGTCTGCGCGGGCGGCGCGGTGGCTCTTGTCGTCGCCGTGGTCAACGTGCTCGGTGCCCTGGCGCCGTCCGGGTAGGCCAGGCGCCGATCAGTCGGCGGCGGCGCGGGCGGTGGCCACAGAGTTCCAGAGGCCCTCGAGGTCATAGAAGGTCCGCTCGCCCGGCAGGAACACGTGGGCGATCACCGAGTCGTAGTCGAGGCATGCCCACGACGCATCCTTGAGCCCCGCGGTGGAGAGCGGGCGTACTCCCGCGTCGCGACAGGACGCCTCGATGCTGTCAACGATGGCCCGAACCTGCCGGTCGGTGTCACCCTCGCAGATCACGAAGAAGTCGGCGATGGTGGTCTTGCCGCGCAGGTCGACAGTGACCACCTCGCGGGCTCGCTTGTCAGACGCAGCCGCAGAGATCCGGGCCGCGAGCTGGTCAGGCGTCATCCGAGTTGATTATCGCACCGCGGGGGTTGCGCGATAGAGGCCGCTGGCGGCGATGATGTCGGCGACAACGGCCGGCACCAGGCCATCAATGGGTTGGCCGGCGGCGACGCGCGCGCGCACCTCGCTGGCGCTGACCGCGGGCGGCTGGATGTCGAGAACGTGGGTGCGCTCGTCGACCAGCCCGAGCGCGCGGGCCTCCGCCACCTCGAAACGCGGGGCGCCGTGGCGCTGCACCACCGCCACGTGGATGGTGTCGAGCAGGTCCGCGCTGCGGTGCCACTCGCGGACGTGACGCGCCGCGTCGGCGCCGAGGATCCACCAGGGTTCGGTGTTGGGGTGGGTGGCGGCCAGCGCCGCCAGCGTGTCGATGGTGTAGGACACACCGGGGCGGCGCAGCTCGAGGTCGACCACACGGACGCCGGGCAGCCCGCGCACCGCGGCTTCGAGCATCGCCAGGCGCAGGGCGGCGGGGGCTGTGGGCGCGCCGCGCAGCGCTGGGGTCCGCGCCGGCAGCAGCCAGGCCTCGCCGGCCCCGATGGCCTCGCGAACCGCCGTCACCATTGTCAGGTGGCCGCGGTGGACGGGATCGAAGGTGCCACCGAGCACCGCGACCCGGCGCGGCTCAGCCGTCATCGGCGTACGTGAACTCCAATTCCCCGATGCGCACCGTGTCACCCTCGCGGGCGCCGGCCGCGGCGAGCGCGGCGTCGACGCCGGCGGTGCGCAGCTTCTGCTGCAGGCGAGCCACCGCCTCGTCGCTCTCCATGTCGGTCATGGCCACAAGTCGCTCGATTCCCGCAGAGGTGACCCGATAGGCCTCACCCTCGAGCGACACCGCCGGCGCCTGGCGGCTGCGATGGCGGTAGATGCGGTGCTCGCCCGCCTCCGGCTGGGCCAGGGCGGTCTGCCACTCGCCGGTGCGGACAGTGGCCACCAGCCCGGCGGCGGCCTCGAGCAGCTCGGCCGTGCCGTCGAGGTCGGCGGCGGCGATCAGCGATGCGTCCGGGTACGCGGCGGCAAGCGCATCGCGCTGGCGCGGGTCGAGGAGGTCGGCCTTGTTGAGCGCGAGCAGTTGCGGCTTGGCGGCGAGCTCGGAACTGAACGCGGCGAGCTCCGACCGCACCGCGTTGGCGGCCACAGCGACCGCCTCCGGTCCCGAAGTTGCGTCGATGAGGTGGACAAGCGCACGGGTGCGCTCCAGGTGGCGCAGGAAGTCGATGCCGAGTCCGATCCCGCGGTGGGCGCCCTCGAGGATGCCGGGCACGTCGGCGATGACCAGCGTGGCGCCGCCGGCCGTCTGGGCGACGCCGAGGTTGGGGTGCAGGGTGGTGAACGGGTAGGCGGCGATCTTGGGGTGGGCGCCGGTGAGCGCCGCGAGCAGGGTTGACTTGCCCGCGTTGGGCAGCCCGACGAGGCCGATGTCGGCGATCAGCCGCAGCTCGAGGTGGACGAGGCGGTGACTGCCCTTGGCGCCGAGCTCGCCGACGCGCGGCGTCTGCCGCGTCGACGAGGCGAAATGGGTGTTGCCACGGCCGCCGCGGCCGCCGCTGCCGACCACGATGCGGGCGCTCTGGTGGTCGAGGTCGGCGATCAGCTCCTCGGTGTCGGCGTCGCGCACGATCGTGCCCGGCGGCACGTGCAATACCACGTCCTCGCCGGCGGCGCCGTGGCGCAGGTTCTTGCCGCCGGCGCCGCCGGGCGGTGCATGGAAGCGGCGCCGCTCGCGAAAGCCGGCCAGGGTTGAGTCGGTCGAGTCGGCGATGAGCACGACGTCGCCGCCGCGGCCGCCGTCGCCGCCGTCGGGGCCGCCCATGGGGACGTACTTCTCGCGGCGAAAGCTGACCGCGCCCCGACCGCCGTCGCCACCGGCGACGTCGATGCGCACCTCGTCGAGGAACGTGGCGACAGGTCCCCTGCTAGCCGGCGGGCACCGGCGTCTCGGCGGCGGCGGGCTGGGAGGGGGACGGCGGCTCGATGTCGACCAGCTCGCCGACCTCGATCACCGGCAGCGCGCGCACGTTGGCACGGGTGCGGTCCTTGCCGGTGTTGTCAAAGGCGACCAGCCCGGTGGCGCGAGCGTACAGCGTGTGGTCACGGCCCACGCCGACGTTGGCGCCGGCGAGGATCTTGGTGCCGCGCTGGCGCACCAGGATGGTCCCCGCAAACACCACCTCGCCGTCCTGGCGCTTGATCCCGAGTCGCCGCCCGGCGCTGTCGCGGCCGTTGCGGGAGCTGCCGCCGCCCTTCTTATGCGCCATCGCCGGTCTCCTTCTTCTTGGCCTTGGGCTTGGTCGCCGCCTTTGTCGCCGGCTTCGCCTTTGCCCATGTCGCTTTGGCCTTCTGCTTTGTGGCCGGCTCCTCGGCGATGGCAGCGTGGGCGGGCTTCTTGGCAGGCTTGGTGGGCTTCTCGACGGTTGGGGTCGCGCGCCGGCGGCGCGGGCTCGCGGTTTTCTTCTCGGGCTTGTCGACGGCGGGCTGATACGCCGCCGGTGCTGCGCCGCCGTTGGCCGCCGACGCCCTGGGAAGAGCTGCACCCTTGGCGAGGATGGACTCGACGCGCAGCTCGGTCAGGTCGCTGCGATACCCCGCCACCTTGCGCGAGCGCTTCTTGGCCTTGTACTTGAAGATGCGCAGCTTCTTGCCGCGGCGGTGGGCGACTACTGTGGCGGCGATGCGCATTCCCTCGAGGTCCTTGCCGTGAGTGGTCTTCTCGCCCTCTCCGCCGGTGAGAAGGAGGGGCTCGAGAGCGACCACGCTGCCCACCTCGGCGGCGAGCCGGTCGACGAGGAGGCGGTCACCGGCGCTCACCCGGAACTGGCGGCCGCCGTGGGAGAGGATGGCGTACATGACTGCTCTTCAGAGAGTGGATGAAGCGCGCCGGGCACACGCATGTCGCCGGCTGGCGCGAGCGTGCAGGATACCACAGCCCCGCGCGGGCAGATCGACGCGCCGTCGCTAGCCGACGATCAGCGGGGCCACCCCCGTCAGCGCGACTGTGTCACCGGCGCCGTCGGTGACGTTGGCGCCGACAGGGTACGTCCCCGGCTGCGCAGTGGGCACGAGTGTCGCTTTGAAAACAATCACCACGTAGCCCGGCCCGGCATTGGACAGTGGCGGTAACAGGAATCCGTCGTAGTACACCTCGAGGGTGTTCGCGATCGGATTCACGCCCTTGTTGCGCGCACCGTTGCCGGCGAACGGGATGACGCTGCTGGTGAAGGTCAGCACCGGCGGCAGCGTGACCAGCACGGCGACGTCCGGGGCATTGCCGGTGCCGTCGTTGGTGAGCCTGACCGTATAGGTGACAGCAGTGCCATGCGTGGCGCTGGTCGGGTTGACGCTGACGAGCGCGCTGAGGTGGGCGGCGGCGTCGACGGTGACGACGTATGGCGCCGCGTTGGTCTGCCCTGCGGTCTCGTCACCGGCGGCGAAGGCCTCGACCAGGGCATTGCCGGGTTTTCCCTGCACGTCGGCGATGAACGTGATGTCGACCTCGGAGCTGCCGCCGGCGCCGGCGGCACCGGGGGGAGCCAGCGTCCAGACCCCGAAGATGGGCGCGCCGCTGTTCACCGCGGCGTCCAGGGGTTGGGTGCGGGTCGATCCGGGCGCGTTGATCGACTCCGTCGAGCGGTACTTGAACCCGGCGGGCAGGCCGACGTGCACGGTGACCCCGCTGACGCTGCCCGGCCCGGCGTTGACCACGGCGACGGTGAATGTGGCCTGATCACCGGGTGTGAAATGCGAATACGTGGCGGCGGCGGTGGCCTTGTAGCTGCTGGCGCCTCCATTGGTCAGCGGGTCGTACGAACACGGGACCGGCAACTGCCGGCGGCACTCACCGATGGTCACCTTGAGCTGGCCGTTGCCGGCGCCGCACGCGGACAGGCTGAGCGCGACCGACGCAAGGACCAGGATGACGGCGGCCGCGCTGCCCAGGCGTCGCCGCATCGAGGACGGTGTGGCGGAGACCCAGCTCAGGCGCGCGTGGCGGCGCGGAGCGGGGCGAGCGGACGGCGCGCGGCGCGCGGCGGCGCCAGCGGCACGTCGGTCGCCGCCGGCAGCGGGTCGGGGTATCCGGCCTCGGCGAGCAGGCGCAGCGCCAGGGGCACGTCGAGCCCGACCACGGTGTCGATGCGGCCGGAGACGGTTTCGACGAGGTCGCCGCCGCCACCCTGGATGGCGTACGCGCCGGCGCGGTCGAGGGGCTCGCCGGAGTTGACGTAGGTGTGGATCGATTCGTCGGTGTACTCGCGCATGGTCACCGCCGAGCGGGCCAGCCCGAGCACCTCGCGTTCGCTCTGGGCGACGACAACGCAGATGCCGGTGAGCACCGTGTGGCGGCGGCCGCGCAGCTCGAGCAGCATCGCCTTGGCACGCTCTGGTGATCCCGGCTTGCCGAGGGCGCCGCCGGGACCGACGACGATGGTGTCGGCGCTGAGCACAAAGCTGCCGGCCGGCTGGGAGGCCGCGACCGCCACCGCCTTCTTGCGGGCGATCAGCTGAGCGGCGAGGTCGGCGCAGATGCCGGGCGGGAGGAGGCCGTCTTCCGGTGGGTCGACGACAGTGAACCGAATCCCGGCCCTCGTGAGCAACTCACGGCGCCGAGGACTTGACGAGGCGAGAACGATTCGAGCCATCAGCTCCCCGTGTGGATTGGAGTCAGTGTCGTGGGACCCCCTTTTCCGCCCCCCTCGCGCGGTTTGGCACGGGCGAGCCGTATTCATCGTAACACCGTCGTGATCCCTGGGCGTCAGACGCGGACGGCAAGCAACGCCAGCGTCACCCCGGCAGCGCAGGCTGCGACCCCGGCAGCGGCAAGGAATGGGCTTGGCCAGCGGTCTCGCCGCCGCGCCAGCATGCCACTGGCCAGCACACAACCAAGACAGGCCAGGCCGCAGAGCACCGGCGGCTGGTTGCGCAACGCCGACGGGACCACCAGCGACGCACCGGCGAGGGCCAGGGCCGCCGCCACCACCGCGGCGGAGCGGTCGCCCGCGACCAGGCTCGACGCCAGCACCAGCACGGCTGCCGCGACCGCGCGAGCGGCCAGCGCCGCCGTCCCACCCGCTGTGCTGATGGCGATCACGTTGAGGGTGCCCAACTCGGCCGCCAGGGCCAGCACAGCAAGCGCGGCGCCCCCAGCAAGGGCGGCCGCAGCGCGTCGTCCGCCGCCGAGGTCGGTGGCGACCGCGAGCAGGACGATGATGGCCACCACGTTGCCGGGGGCGCCCGAGGGCGGCGGTAGGCGCAGCGCCGGTGAGCCGACCAGCGGCAGCATCGCGGCCGCGATCACAGCGCTCAGCACCGGTACCAGAGTGAGCGCCGGCGGGACACCATGCGAGGGCGGACCTGCAGGGTGGCCCGCGACACGGTGGCGCAACACCGCCGCCAATGCCACGAAGACTGCGCCCGGGTAGATCGCCACCGCGAGGACGGCGTCGAGCAGGCCGGCGAGATCCACTCAACCCACCCCGAGAAAGGTGCGCAGCGCCCAGTCGGGAAGCAGGCCGACGGTGAGCGCCGCCAGCGGCGCCAGCCACGCGGCCGCTCGTGTGGCAAGGCCGACTGTCGCGTCGCCCATGCGGCCGGCGGCGTTGGCGCCCTGAAGGGCGATCAGGATCAGACCGCCGCTGACCGGGAGGGTGACCAGCAGCGGCGCCGCGCCGAAGGCGGCGGTCAGCCCGGTGATCACCGCGAACCTCCCCCAGAACGCCGGCGTCGGAGGCACGCCGGTGAGAGCCAGCCAGGCCAGGCGGCGCTGGCGGGTGAGGCCGGGCGAGGCGACCTGGAGAAGCAGCGGGCCGGTGCAGATGTGGGTGAGCATCAGCACCAGGCTGCCGATGCGCGCGCTCGGGTCCGGGGTGGCCAGGCCCATGGCCACCAGCCCGAGGTCGGCGAGCAGCACCCGCGGGTAGCGGTCGCGGTCGCGCCGGCGGGCCAATACTCCCTGGACCGCCGCCCAGCCGGCGCTGAGCGCACCGGCAGGCAGGAGCAGGAAGCCGACTGTGGTGCGCGCGTCGGTGGGCAGCACGTTCTGCAGCGTCTGGGTGGTCAGCAGCAGGGCGGGGAGCAGCAACAGTGCCCACGGCGCCAGCGCGGCGCCGCGCACCAGGCGCGCGCCGCCGGTCACCCAACCGCCCAGCGGCAGGAGCCCGAAGCCCGCGCCAACGCCGCCCGCGAGCATGGCCCCGGCGAGGTGGGCGCGGGGCAGGGCGGTGGCGGTGTCGACGGGCAGGAAGGGGGCCGCCCCCACCAGCACGGCGGCGCCGAGGGTGCCCACCCGGGCTGCGGCCAGCGTCGCCCGCGCCGGGACGGCCGCGACCCAGCGGACCCCAAGCAGCGCCATGCCGGCGAGGAAGCAGACTCCCCACACCAGCGGCGAGCCCGTGGCCAGCGCCACCGCCGAGAGTGCCCCACAGGCGCCCACCACCAGGATCTCGCCGCCGTCGGGCGGGGGCGCCAGCACCAGGCAGACGGTCATCGACAGCGCGCAGATGAGCAGCAACCCGCCCCCGGGGCGGCCGAGGAGCATGCCACCGGGGGCGGCGACGGCGTCGAGGTCGGCGCCGCCACCGAGGGTCAGCAGCGCCGCCACCGCAGCCGCCAGTGGGACCAGCGCGGCCATGCGCCGGCGGTGGCGCAGGCGGGGCAGCAGCAGCGCCGCCACCAGACAGCCCACCCCCCAGGTGAGCGCAATCGGGAGGACGCTCACGGAGCGCTCACGGGGTCGTCCGGGCGACCGCGCTGACCCCGGCATGCCTGCCGCCGAGCCAGCCGGCCGTGATCGCCGCGCCGGGCGCCAGGGAGAGGGCCGCGAGCACCCCGGCGACGGTCTCCACGCCGCCGGCGATCAACCAGGCTGCCGCGGCGCCCAGTCCAAGCGCCGCGATCCCGGTGGCGATGTCCACCAGGGTGCGGGCGGTGAGCAGACGCATCGCCCCGCAGCCCCAGATCAGTGCGGCCGCGAAGAGCACCCCGGTCACCGTGGACGCCGTGCCCAGCGGCACGTTGAAGCTGATCCAGGACGCCGCCGGCAGCACCGCGGCGCCGGCGGCCACGCGGATGCTGCGCGGGCCGAACAGCGCCTCGGGGCCGGCGACCACAGGCACGACCGGGTCCACCCCGGCCAGCCAGCTGACCCGGTGGGAGACGGCTCGACTCAGCGGTCCGGCCATGCCGGCGATGACCGCGGCGCTGAGCAGCAGCAGGGCCCCGTCGGCGCCGTACACGGCGGCCACTGATGGCGCCAGGCCCAGCCCGGCGGCGATCGACGCCCAGCTCACCGCGTTGCGCCCGTCGACCAGGACCACCACCACCGCGGCGACGAACCCGAGGGTGGCGAGCAGGGGCTCGTTGGCCTGCATCAGTGGAAGAGGAGGACCGCGAGCGCAGTTGCACCCATGAACAGGGGCAGCCGCGGTTGCGCCTCGAGCCACTTGTCGAGGGTGTGCAGCGCGGTGGTGACGCGCCGGGTTGCGGGCAGGCTGCGGCGGCGGACGGTGAGCAACAGCCCGAGCCTGGGTACGCCCGCCGGTTGGACGACCGGCGCCGCGCTTGTCGCGGGGTCGCCGCCCGCAATCACCGCGGCGGCGGCGGCCGCGACCAGCAGGGTGGCGGCAGCCACCGCGAAGTAGCCGCCGGCGAAGCCCGCCCCAGCCACCTGGAGGGCTCCGGGATCGAGGTCCACCGGGACGGCACCCGGCGCCAGCGCGGCCGCCACCTGGCGCAGCGCGAAGCCGGGGACCAGGCCACCGGCGAAGCCGGCTGCAACGGCCACGACGGCGCCGGGCACCACCGGACGCCATGTCCGAGGTGATGCGGCCAGGGCGCGGGCGGCGGCGATCGCCGCCGCGGCAACCACCGTGACCAGCACCGCCAGCTGGGGGAAGGCGACCACCCCGCCCTGGGCGACGTCCCCGAGAGCCACAGCCACCACCGCGAACATCGCCCCTCCGGGCAGGGCGAGCAGCGCCATCGCCGCCGCCGACCACGCCGTCGGCCGCCGGCTCCACGACGGAGCGGCCACCAGGGCGACCTCGAGGCCGAGGAAGAGCCCGGCGGTCACGGTGGCCGACTCTGCGAGGGAGCCACCGAACATGCTGACGAGCAGCCCGGTGAGAACCGCCACGGTGGCGCGCCCGGCGGCGGCGAGGGTGCCGGCGCGAAGCGCGGCGACCGCGGCAGCTGCCGCCACCACCGCCCCGATCGCCGCCAGCGTGACGGCTGTGACGCCGGGCAGCTGGCCACCGGCGCTCTGCTGGAGGCGGAGCAGCACCAGGAACCCTGACGGCAGCGCGCCGACTGCTGCCCAGTCGCGGGCCGGGGAGGCGGCGTCGCCGGGAAGCGCCACCGAGACCAGCAGGCCGACGCCGCCCAGCGCCCAGGGAACGGCGAGTGCCCCACCGACGGCTGCCTGGGGGATGAAGGCAAGGTCGCTGCTGCCCGCCTCCGCGATCAGCTGGGCGCAGGCGGCGAGGAGCGCCAGCCCGGAGGCGCAGATCACTGCGGCGAGCAGGACGACGGAGCGCAGGCCGGCGCCGCGGCGGCCGCGCAGCATCAGTGTCCCGCCGCCCAGCACCTCAACCCCGGCAGCGACCAGAACCAGGTTGCCCGCGCACGCCACCGCGGCCGTCCCGGCCAGGCAGAGGAGCAGACCGCAGAGGCGCTCCCCTTGGCCGCGGAGGCGCGGGATGGCCAGCAGCGCGGCCAGGCAGGCCACAAGAACGGCGGCCGCCGACGCCGAGTCGGCGCGGGTGGTGAAGTCGACGCCGGGGATGGCGGTGCCGAAGTTGTGCTCGAGGGACCCGCTTCCGCCCACCCCGGAGACCACCGACGCGACCAGCGCCACTGTGGCGGCGACGCTGGCCAGGGTGACCGCAACCGCCGCCCGCCGCCGCGCCCGTAGCTCGTGGACCAGGATCGCCCCCAGCAGCGGCGCCCCCACCACCAGGGCGAGGCGCAGACCACCACTCAGCATCGCGGCGGCTCAGCCGGTGCGAGTGACGCGGCCCAACGGCGCGTGGCCCACATCCTCGGCGCAGTAGGGACAGACCGGCCAGCCCAGCCGGAGGACGCGGTCGCACGACCGGCAGCGCCTGGCGAACTGGGTGCGGCAGTGTGGGCAGACGATGAAGTCGACCTCGATCTCGCGCCCACATGAGGGGCAGGGACGCAGCGCGACCTCGGCGCGGTCGGCTTCGAGCATCGCCTGCTCCTCGAGCGCGAGCTGGCGCTCCTGTTCGAGCGTCGTCGGGGGCCGCACCGTCAAGTAGATGAGCGCCCCTAGAAACGGCGGGACGAAGCCGAGGAGGAGTGCGAAGAGCTGGAAGAGCAGCGAGTCGGAGCGGCGCCGGGCGTCGCGCCACACGAAGAACGCGGTGGCCACGTAGAGCGCGGCCACGTACGCGACCACGGCGATGACCCCGATCACGATCAGCGACCCCGAGTCGGCGATCAGCGTCCTCACCGGCTCTCCGCCTCGGCTCGCAGCGCGCCCTGCTCGCGGCGGGCCTCGTCGAGCCGGCGGCGCGCCTCCTTGACCACCTCGGGCCTGGCCTTGCCGGTGAACGCGGGCGTGGCCAGCTGCTTCTCGAGGCGCTCGATGGTGGCTTCGAGCTCGCTGATGCGCCGCCGCGTCCGCGCGTGTTCCCTTTCGCCGACGACGAGGTGGTAGCGCGCCTGGAGCCCGCCCGCGACCACGCTGACCCCGCCGCTGTGGTCGCCGTCTTCGTCGACCTCGACGGGGATCAACGACGTGATCAGCCGCATCCGCTCCTCGACGGTCATGTCCGGGTCACCACCGGTGAGCTGGAGGCGGTGGCGTTCGCCTGCGGGAACGCGGCTCTCGTTGCGCAGCGCGCGCACCTGCTGCACCAGCAGGAGGAGCTCGTCGACCGCGGTGCGGTGCGGCGCCGCCAGCCCCTCGCGCCAGCCGGGCGCCACCTGCGGCCAGTCGCGCAGTTGCAGCGACGGCGCCGCGCCGGGGAGCCGCTGCGCGCACTCCTCAGTGATGAAGGGCATGAACGGATGGAGCAGGCGGAGCAGCACGTCGAGGGTGGTTATGGCGGTGTGCGCGGCCGCCGCACGCGAGCGCGGCGGGGCGTCGTCGCGCAGACGGGGCTTGATCATCTCCACATACCAGTCGCAGAAGGCGTGCCAGGTGACGTCGTAGAGGCGGTCGATGGCGTCGTGGAAGCGGTAGCTCACCATCGACGCGTCGACGGCCTCAACTGTTTCTGCCACCTGTGACAGCATCCAGCGGTCCTCGGGCTCGAGCTCGTCGACGCCGGGTGGGTCGGCAGGGGAGGACATCACCCCGTCGCCGTGGTCGAGCCGGGTCACCAGGAAGCGGGTCGCGTTCCAGATCTTGTTGGCGAATCGCTGGAAGCTCTCGATGCGCTCACGGTTGAAGCGCACGTCCTGTCCACCGGTGCCGACCGCCGCCGCCCAGGCCCGCACCGCGTCGGCGCCGTGCTCTTCGATCATCACCAGTGGATCAACCGCATTGCCCTTGGACTTGTTCATCCGGGTGCCGTCGACCGCCTGCACGGTGCTGGTGATGATCACGTCCGTGAACGGCGTGGTGTCGGTGAAGCGCAGCCCCATGAAGACCATCCGCGCCACCCAGAGGAAGATGATGTCGCGCGCGGTGACGCAGACGTCGGTGGGATAGAAGCGGCGCAGGTCCCCGGTATCTTCGGGCCAGCCGAAGATGGCGAACGGCCACAGTGCGCTGCTGAACCAGGTGTCGAGGACGTCGGGGTCGCCGCGCAGCTCGGCACTGTGGCACGTCGGGCAGTCGGCGGGCGGATCGATCCAGGCGAAGGTATGGCCGTTGGCGCAGGTCGACACCGGGATGGCGTGTCCCAGCCAGATCTGGCGGCTGATGCACCAGTCGCGGATGTTGCGCATCCAGTGCAGGTAGACGTCGGTGTAACGGCGGGGATGGAACGACGTCCGCCCGCTCTCGACAGCGGCGATGGCCGGTTGGCTGAGCTCGCCCATGCGCACCCACCACTGCGCGCTGACGAGCGGTTCGAGCACGTCGCCGCTGCGGTCGCAATGACCCACCTCGTGGACGTACTCCTCCTCCTTCACCACCGCGCCCGCCTCGCGCAGCGCCGCCAGTACCACGGCGCGCGCCTCCGCCGCGGGCAGGCCGTGGAAGCGCGCCAGCTCGGGCACGTTCATGGTGCCGTCGGGGGCGATGACCGAGATCATCGGCAGGTGGTGGCGCTCGCCGATCTCGTAGTCGGTGGGATCGTGGGCCGGGGTGACCTTGAGCGCGCCGCTGCCCATCTCGAGCTGGACCGCGGCGTCCTCGATGATCGGCACCCTGCGCCCGGTCAGGGGCAGGATGACCGTCCGGCCGACGACGTCGCGGAAGCGCGGGTCACCGGGCGCGACTGCGACCGCGCTGTCGCCGAGCATGGTCTCCGGACGGACCGTGGCGACGATGATCTCGCCGCCGCCGTCGAGTGGATAGCGGAGGTACACCAGGCTGTCGGTGTGCTCCTGCCAGTCGATCTCCTCGTCGCTGATCGCCGACAGGCATCGGGGACACCAGTTGACGATGCGGGGGCCGCGGTAGATGAGCCCGCTGTCGAAGAGGCTCTTGAAGGCGGTGCGGATGGCGCGGACGTACGCGTCGTCGAGGGTGAAGCGGGATCGGCTCCAGTCGCAGGTGAAGCCGAGCGCGCGCATCTGCTCGTAGATGCGTCCGCCGTACTCCTCGTACCAGGCGTCGACGCGCACCTTGAACAGCTCGCGGCCCAGCTCCTCCTTGGTGGTGCCCTCGGCGGCGAGCTGCCGCTCGATGACGTTCTGGGTGGCGATGGCGGCGTGGTCGGTGCCGGCGCACCACTCCACCTCGAAACCGCGCATGCGGTGATGGCGGGCGAGGGTGTCCTGGATGGAGAAGCCCATGGCGTGGCCGAGGTGGAGCACCCCGGTGATGTTCGGCGGGGGCAGCGCGATGCTGTACTTCTGCCGCGGAGACGCCGCGTCGGCAATGCCGATTCGCAGCTCCTCCCAGCGCGCACGCCAGGACGGCTCCACGGTGCGCGGGTCGAACGCCTTATCCATCAATGGACGCCGAGTATACGGAGGCTCCGCCGTCGCGCCCCGCGAAGGGGCGGCGCGCGGCCGATCATGTGGGGGATGCCGTGGGCGCTCCCGCGGTCGGCGAGGCCTGGGGGTTCTGATCGAGCTGGCTGCTCGCGTTGATGTCGACATCGACCTTCCAGCGGCCGTCCCCGGACACGGCCGCGTAGGTGTGCGGGTGCCCCGGCACCCCGTTGACCGCCGAGCATGTGGCAGTGGGGTCGTTGGGCGCCCTGCCCAAGCACCAGACGATGTCATCGCTGAGGGTGACGTTGGCGTGGGTCGGGTCGCCCCCGTTCACCGCGGTGATGGCGACGCCGTGGACCGCCCAGAACAGACCGCCGTGCGTGTCGGTGCCGAAGCTGTTGTAGACGTTGAGGACCTCGTTGAGGTCGGCGGTGTCGGTGGTCGTCGCCAACCACAACGGCACCTGGCGGTTGTCCTGCGCGGCCGCGGCGGCGAGGAAGCCGGCCATGGCGCCGGCTGCGTTGGTGGTCGACGCCGTCGCGCCAGCGGTACCCGTGACGGTTGCCCCCGGGGCGGTGGAGTTACACGCGCTCACCACCACAGCCAGTGCAGCGACGGCGACGCCTCGTCGGCACCAGACACCCACCGGTGAGCACCCTCCTGATCCGCGTCTGCCCGCGTCGAATTATCGGTGACCCGGATCACCGCGCCGGCAGCGACCGGGGTGGAGTCGTGGCGGTCTCCCACAGTGGGTGGAGCGGATCGGTGGTGTAGACGAGCTGGGGTGCACCGTTGCCCAGCTGGGCTGCCGCCTGGTCGCGGCTGAGCGTAGGGAACTGCTGCGGCGGCGGCTGGGTGGTGGCGTCGTCCTCGACGACTGCGAAGTACGCGGCACCCTGGCAGTCGCGGAGGAACACGACCAGGCCGACCAGCGGTGCTCCCGCCGGCGCAGAGGACTGCGGGGATCGCAGTGGCACCACCACCGCGCCGGGGGAGTCCGCCTGCGCTGCGGCCTCGAGCACCGGCGGCTGCGGGATGGCGCCGATCAGATCCGTGTGCAGCGCGGCGGCGGCGCGTGCGGCGGCGTCCTCGATCGCGGGCCCGTTGGTGACGTCATACGACTGATCGAAGTCGCCGAGCGCGCGCAGCGCGGGAGGCAGCGACGGCCGCGGCGCGACCACAGTGCAGTCAGGGGTGCGTGAGCCCACCAGCAGGACGAGGGCGGCCGCCAGCAGCACGGCGAGGACCCCGGCGAGCGCGATCAGCCGCGCCCGCACGCCCATGCGGTGGGGCTAGGCGGACTGCTCGGCGGCCGGTGCGACCACGGCGGCTGCGGCGCCGCGCTTGACGGGCTCCTCGGTGAGCAGCAATGGCTCGACGCCGTCGGTGATCGACTGTTCGGTGATCACGCAGCGCTTGATGTCGGGGCGGCTCGGCACCTCGAACATGCTGTTGAGGAGCACGTCCTCGATGATCGACTTCAACCCGCGAGCGCCGGTGCCGCGGGCCAGCGCCTTCTGGGCGATCGCCTTGAGCGCGCCCTCATGGAACACGAGTTCGACGTCGTCGAGCGCGAAGAACTTCTCGTACTGCTTGACAAAGGCGTTCTTGGGCTCGGTGAGGATGCGGATGATGTCCTCTTCGTCGAGGTAGTCGAGCGAGACGTTGATCGGCAGGCGGCCGATGAACTCGGGAATCAGCCCGTACTTGAGCAGGTCCTGGGCCTGAAGCTCGCGCAGGATGCGCGTCGTCTCCTTGTTGCGGTTGCCGTGCGGTTTGCTGTTGAAACCGATGGTGCGATTGCCGACACGCTGCTCGATGATCCGCTCGAGGCCGTCGAAGGCACCACCGCAGATGAACAGGATGTTGGTGGTGT
>JRHI01000257.1_pt1 | contig 60522 bp, 59 predicted proteins | sample 215371 | NCBI WGS metagenome assembly JRHI01 (sample SAMN02929681, study PRJNA255918) | sediment metagenome | biome: cave system; feature: Ice Cave; material: Sediment; isolation source: sediment from deep within a dark volcanic ice cave with no known source of... ...
ACGCGGCGCTGATGATGGAGCTGGGCGCCGAGGGCAACTTCGTCGGCAGCGGCATCTTCAAGAGCGACGACCCGCTCGCCTACGCCAAGGCCATCGTGGCCGCGACCACCTACTGGGACAAGCCGGAGGTCATCGCCGAGGTCAGCGAGGGCCTGGGCAAGGCGATGCGCGGCATCGAGATCTCGACCCTCCCACGGGAGGAGCTTCTCGCCGCCCGCGGCTGGTAGTCAGGCGAGCGCCGTCTCGCCTGCCGCCAATCGGGTCGCGCCACGGGGGCGTGCGGAACCGAGCAGCCGGTGCCCGAGGATGGCAGTGGCAACGATCGCCTGTGCGTGCAGGGGTGGCCAGGCCGAGTCCACGACGGTGGCGGCCCCGAGGGTGACCGCCGTCATCCACACAGTCGTCGGAGACCGCCTCGCCTCGATGCCGAGGAGGACACCGATGAGGGCGACATCCCCGGCGAACACGTGGGGGGAGCACACCACCGACGCCGTGATGCCGAGCGCGGCCGCGATTGCCGGGTTGCCGACCAGCGCCTGCCGGCATCGCCACAGAAGCGCCACAGCGATTGCGGCCATGCCGGCCGCGCCGGCGAACGCGATGGTCGCCGAACCTCCCACCTGGGCCACCAACCCGGGCAGCCCCACCGCCTTGCCCGCCTCGCCGACCCGCATCGGAAGCACCTCCCGCACCCAGGTCGACGCCCCCCTCGGGCCAATGAGCACGACCGTGCTGATTGCCCACAGGGCCAGCCCCGCCGACAGGCCGGCGAGGGTTCGCCAGCACCGCGAGATCGCCAGCGCCGGTAGTGCAAGAAAGATCAGCTGCGGTTTGACCGCCAGGGTGGCGAGGAGAAGACCGGCCGCCACCGAGTCGCCGTGGCGGAGCAGGAGGTCGACGGCGACCACCGCTGCCAGGAGTGCGACCGCGTCCCACTGGCCGTAGGCGAGCGATGCCGCGACCCCGGGAAGCACGGTGGCGCCGCAGGCCAGCGGGAGGCGGAGGGCGGCCAGCTCACCCGGGAGCCGGCGCCACACCACGGCGACGGCCAGACCCAGCGCCACGATCGAGATGACGACCCAGAGGAGGAGCGCCAACTCCACGGGAATCAGGGTCAGCGGGCGCAGGAGGAAGGCGGCCAGCGGCGGGTTGACGAATTGATCGAGACCGATGGTCGGCGCGTGGCCGAGAACTGCCGTCTGCGCCTGGAGCTGAGCCGGGCTGCAGTAGAGGCACTCGGGGTCGGTCCCGAGCAGCCGGGCGCCGGTCAGGAAGGCCACGAAGTCGGTGCTGTCGACAGAGGAGAGCGCCCGCACGGGCTGGGCGAGCACGAAGCCGACCACGACCACGGCCCAGGGCAGCCACAGCCGGCCGGAGCGGGTTTCCATGGGGTGCATGCCCTCTCACCCTGGCGTCGCCGGTGCGCCGCCGCCCGGCGGTTCATGAGGCTGTGATCGGATCGGTGCAGACCGGGCCCGCGCCTAAGCTGACAGGCATGGCTAGCCCGCTGGTCGGGGTTCTCGCCCTCCAGGGCGACGTCCGCGAGCACCTCGCGGCCCTCGAGGCCTGCGGTGCCCGCACCATCAGGGTCCGGACTGCCGACGAGCTGAGCCAGGTCGATGCCCTCGCCATGCCCGGTGGGGAGTCGACGACCATGGGACGGCTGCTCCGCGTGTTCCGGCTCGAGCAGCCGCTCCGCGAACGGCTCGAGGCGGGGATGCCGGCACTGGCGACCTGCGCCGGGCTCATCCTCCTCGCCCGCGACGTGCTCGACGGCCGGCCGGACCAGCTCGCCCTCGGCGCGCTCGACGTCGCGGTGCGCCGCAACGCCTATGGACGGCAGCTCGAGTCCTTCGAGACCGACCTCGACGTCGCCTCGATCGCGGGAGGGCCGGTGCGCGCCGTCTTCATCCGGGCACCCGCCATCGAACGGGTCGGTGCCGGCGTCGAGGTTCTCGCAGAATGTGATGGCAGGCCGGTCGTCGTGGGCCAGGATGGCCACCTTGCCCTGGCGTTCCATCCCGAGGTGGCAGGGGAGACCAGAATCCACCGGCTCTTCGTCGATCGCCTGCGGGCCGCCTGACTGCGCGGAGGGCGCAGGTGCCGCCGCAACGCCGCGCGACGGCGCGGTGACAACCACGACCGGGCTGGGTCGTCCTCTCCGCTCCAGTCGCAGACTCCGACCCCGTGGCAGACACGCTCACGGCGCGCCCGCCGCGGCCGGTCGCCCCAGTCGCGGTGGCCACCCCGCGTCTCCCGTTCGTCGCCGGCTTACTGCGCCGCCACGGTGGCCTGCTGGCCACGGTGGCCACCATCGCTGTCGCCGTCCAGGCCTTCCGGAGTTTCGTCGTCGCCCCTCTAACCGGCGCGTTCTCCGGCGACTTCGAGGACTTCGAGGCGTACTGGGACGCTGCTACCTCGGCCAGCGCCGGTCACAGCCCCTACGCGACCTTTGACCAGGGCACGGTGACCATGAGCGGGTTCATCTATCCGCCCTTCGGGGCGATGCTGGCGCGACCGCTGGCGCTGCTCGACCATCATGCCGCTGCGACCCTTTTCCTCTGGATCGGTCTCGCCTGCCTGGTGGTGGCGGGCGTGGTGCTGGCGCGGACCGTGCTGCCGGCGACGTGGCCGGCGGCTCGGCTCGGCCTCTGTACGGTGCTGGTCTTCCCGCCGGCGACCTACAACCTCTTCCACGGGCAGGCCAATCCCATCGTCTTCCTCCTTCTCGCGCTCGCACTCCACGCGTACGTCACCGGCAAGGAGATCCGCTGCGGGACACTGCTTGGTGTCGCTGCCGCCATCAAGCTGGCGCCCTTCGTCCTCATCGTCCTGCTGCTCCGCCGCCGCTGGTGGCGTGGGTCCGCGGCGCTCGCCGGGAGCGCCGCGGCGGCATCTCTGCTCGGCGTCGCCACCATGGGCGTGGCCTCGCTTCGAACCTGGATGTCGTTGGTCCTTCCCTCGCTGGGCCGCGACAACGGCTGGGTCTTCAACCAGACGTGGGACGCCCTGGTGAGCCGGTTGGCCGACCACAGCGTGCTCGCGTGGGACGCGAGCGCGCCGCTGCTCCATGCCCTGGCGCTGGGCGCGGCGGCCGCCGGCATCGGACTGGCCGCCTGGGGCGTCCGCCCCGGTGAGCGAGCCTCCGAGGAGCGTGCCCTGGAGTTCGGCGGCTTGGTTGCCGCCATGGTGCTGGCCGGCTCGATCGCGTGGTATGCGCACGGCATCCACCTGCTCGTCCCACTCCTCGCCCTCGTCGGTTTTGCCACCAGGCGCCCGGCGGTGATCGGGCGAGCCGCCCTCTGGGCGGCGGCCTTCGCCCTCGGCGTGCTGGCCGTGTTCATGCCGTGGCTGATCGCGGGGACCACGATGGGCGGCCTGCTCGAGCGCCGCGGCGGCGGCGGCACGGCGTGGTGGCTCTACCTGCAGCTGTGGTCGTTGCCGGTGGCGGCGACGGCGGTGCTGCTGGGCGCCTGCGCGTGGTCTCTGTCATCCGGCCGCCGGTGGGCGCGCGTCGCGACGGCGCAGGCGGCGCCCAGCGCCAGCCACAACCAGGGCACGATGGCGCCCGCGGCGTCCGACCCGATCTGAGTCCAGAGCACGAGGTTGACGAGCAGCCAGCCGGTCAGAACCAGTTGCTCCGGCTGCAGCCGTCCGATCGCCCGCCACCACCCCTGACGCTGCGCTGCCGCGGCGCACCACACCATCGCCGGGGCGAGCAGGACGACATCGTGCTCGAGCAGATGGGGTGAGGCGAGCAGGGAGGCGAGCACGGCGACGGCAAGCGCCGGCTCCAGCAGGTCGTCCCGAGCTCGTGTCCGCGAGGCGATCCAGGCGCCGACGGCGAGCACCGCCACCCCCAGCGCGACGCCGACGGCCTGCGCCACCGAGGTGTCGCCGAACAGGCTGCCGCTCAGGCCCATGGTGGAGAGGAACCCGGCCTGGTGCCAGCGCCCGGCCGATGTCATCAACTGCTCGACGAAGCCTCGGAGCCCGCTGGGCCCGACCGCGAGCAGCGACACCACGATGATCCCCGCGGTCCCGGCGACCGCACCCACCAGCTCGGCCCGCTTGCGACGGGCGAGCAGGAACGCCGCCAGCCCGAGCGCCAGGTGTGGCTTGGCCACGCCCGCTCCGATGGCCAGCGCGGCTCCGGCCCATCCCGGCCGGCGGTGTCGCCAGGCGCTGTAGGCGAGCGCGATCGAGAGGGAGTTGACGCCGTCCCACTGCCCCTGGAGAAGCAGCACGCCGGTGCCCACGCCGGCGGCTGCCGCCAGCGCGATCAGCCGCCGCCGGCCCGTGGGGACCGATGCCGGCCAGGGCGCGGCGGCGGCGGCGATCAGTGCCGCGGCGACGACCAGCAGCACCTGGATCAGCGCCCAGGCCCGGTACGCGGTGGCGAGAGGCAGGACCGTCAGCGGCGCCGCGAGGACCGCCGCCGGTGGGGAGTCCACGAAGGGGAGGTTGCCTTCCAGATCAGGGGCGATGAGCGCGCTGTGGAGTGGCGCCTGCAGCGCCTCGTCATAGACACGGCTCCCGGCCCCCGACCGCAGCAGCGTGCCGCCGACGTAGGTCGCGGTGAAGTCGGACCTGCCGATCTCGAACGGAGTGACCCGGATCCACACCAGCGCGTAGGCCGCGAAAGCTGCGATCACCACGGCGGCGATGGCGACCGCCGTCCGATCCGGCCGTCGCACCCAGGTAACCCGCCGGGACGCCGTGAGGGTGCTCATGCCTGGGACGTCGCCGGCACCTGCCGGGTCGCGACGGTGGGCGCCGCTTCACCTCGCCAGAGAATCGCGACCAGCACGCCCGCCACCGCGGTCGCCATCAGCGCCTCGACCGGACGCGCGCCGGTGACCAGGCTGTCAGCGAGGTAGGCCGCCGAGAGCCCGAGGGCCAGAGCCAGCGCGGGCACAGGCCGCCACCAGGCGATGACCAGCAGTGGGATGGCGAGAAGCAGGAGATCGTCGGCGTACACGTGCGGCGCGCACACCACCGACAACGCCACGCCGAGGCCGAGCGCCGCCGCGGGCTGCGCGCGCAGCGGGCCGCGCACCCGGACCAGCGTGGCTGCGGCCGCCAGGGCAAGACTCGCCGCCGCGGCGAACCCGGCAGCTCCGCTCGCGGTCGCGGCGGCGACAAGACCAGGAAGTCCTGTGGTCAGGTGGGTCTCGCCGACGTGTCGCGACAGGACCAGGCTCACCTCGGCCCGCATGCCTCCGAACCCGACCAGGGCAAGCCCGGTCATCGCCCACGCCAGGGCCCCGACCGCGAAACCGGCGAGTACCCGCCAGGCGCTGGCGATCAGCAGCGCAGGGACGACCAGCCAGACCAGTTGCGGCTTGATGAGCAGGAGGGAGAGGACCATGCCGGCCTCGACCGTCCTGCCGCGCTGCAGCAGGACGACGGCGGTCGCGGCCGCCAGCAGGAGGAGGGTGTCCCACTGTCCCAGTGCGATCGCCTCCGCGCCCGGGAGGCAAGCCGTCATCGCCACGGTCAGGGCTGCGCGCCGTCCGGCCGCCAGGCCGGCGCCACCGAGCAGTCCCCACAGCGTCCATGCCGCCGCCGCCAGGGCCAGCATGGAGAGCGTTGTGAACACGGCCAGCCCGGCGTCCAGTGAGAGCCAGGTGAAGGGACGCATCAGCCAGGCCACGAGTGGCAGGTTGGTGAAGGGGTTGGCCTCGGCGCCGGTCCGCGGGGTGACCCCCAGGATGCTCGCCTGAACCCCCAGCTGCTCGCTCGCGCCGTAGAGGGAGCGGGTGCCCTGGGCGGACAGATGCGCGCCGGTGGCGAAGGCGAGGTAGTCGGTCTGGCCGGCATGTTGCAGGGCTCGCAGCGGCTGGACGGCCAGGTTGGCAAGCAGCCCGGCGGAGACCACCAGCAGCAGCCTGGACTTGAGCAGGGCGTGCCGGGCTGCTGGGGACATGGTCATCGACCCCTAGTCTCACGCGCCTGCGGCAGCCCTCCACGTGGGGTGCCCGCCTCGTGACCCCGAGTTGCCGCCCCCGCGACACGATCGGCCGGCCCGCCCGATCCTCACCTCCGCTCACGTTTCCCGCGCATCCCCCGGTTACACTCATACCCGTGAGATTCGCGCCACGCGGGCTCGCCGCGGCCGCTCGGCCTCTGGGGGCCTGGCGACGCTGACGGCACCCCGGCCTGCCTCTCGGATTCAACTCGGCGCTGCTCCGGTGGACCCTCGTCCGCATCCCGCCACCGCCGTCCTCCCCGCGCCCCCCGGGTGGCGCCGCCCTTGAACGTCCGCAGCGCCAGCTTCCGCGACCTCGGCCGCATCGACGCCCTCTTCCGGGAGTCGGCGATGCGCGAGGAGGGCCAGGTCGTCACCCCCCCGGGGTCCGACAGCCCGGTGCCCCAGACTCAGCTGGTCCGCCTCTGGTACGGCGTCGGCAAGACCCTGTCGTCCCTGGTGCCGATGAGCGATACCGGCACCTCCATGCTGGTCGCCGAGGACACCGACGGCAGCATGCTCGGCTTCGTCGCCGCCCAGGGTGTCCCCGGCCAGCCCAAGGCGTGGCACGTCACCCACCTCTGCACCGCGCCCACCGGGCGGGGCCACTTCGCCGGCGCCGGGCTGATCACCAACCTGGTCGGCTCCGGGCAGGACCACGCCGTCACCCGCTTCGTGGTGCGCGTCCCCATCGGCTCGCCGCTGCTCGTGCTCTTCCTCGAGCAGGGCTTCAGCCAGTACGCCACCGAGCAGATCCTCTTTCGCGACGACAGCGACTCCGCGCCCGCGGTGGCCGCTGCCGAGGCCCACCCGGTGCTCCGCTCTGCTCGGCGCGAGGACGTCGGCGCCATCAACCTGCTCTACCTGCGGACCACGCCCTCGCAGGTCGCCGCTGTCGAGGGGCCCAACCTCAAGGCCTGGCAGGCCAGCTTCGCCCAGGGCTGGATGGCCCGGATCGGCCGCGACGACGTCCGCCACTTCGTCTGCGAGCGCTCCGGCGTGGTGGCCTGGGCGGGACTGAGGCCGGCCTCCTCGGTCCGGCCGGCCGTGCTGGCGCTGATGTGCGATGGCCAGGACTCCGAGCTCCGTGAGGAGGTGGTCGACGCTGCGCTGGCGCAGGTCCAGCCGGGCCCGCTGAGCTGCGTTCTGCGCCACTACGACAGCGAGCTGATCCGCTCGCTGCAGCGCCGCGGCTTCGAGATCTTCGGCACCCAGCTGCTGCTGGTCCGCGACCTGGCGCTCAAGGTGCGCCTCCGCGCCCCCTCGCGGCAGAAGAAGCGCGTCCTGGCACCGGCCGGGCTGGCGCGCTCCGTCTCCCTGATGTCCCCGACCGCCGCCAACGCTCCCGCCCATGTCAAGGTCAACGAGAGGGCAATGCCATCATCGTCGCGCAGATGACACCGTACGGGCCCGCGTGGAATGAGGAGCTGAGCCTTCTCATCGAGTCGCTGCCGCCACGGATCGCCGACAAGGCACGTCGCCTGCCGGCCGACCACGGCGAGCTGCTGGAGATCGTGCTCGACCTCGGCCGCGAGCCGGAGGCGCGCTTCACCGGCGGCGAGCACATCCTCGACACCCTGCAGGTCACCAACGAGGACATCGACTACGTGACCGCGCGCGTTGGTGCCTTTGGCGACGACAACCGGGCCGGCATCGAGCGCACGCTGCACCGCATCAGTGCCATCCGCAACCGCGGCGGACGCGTGGTCGGCCTGACCCTGCGTGTCGGCCGCGCCGTCACCGGCACCATCGACATCATCAAGGACATCGTCATCAGCGGGCGGTCCATCCTGCTGCTGGGTGCCCCCGGCATCGGCAAGACCACCATGCTGCGCGAGTGCGCGCGCGTGCTCAGCGACGAGTGCCGCAAGCGGGTGGTCATCGTCGACACCTCCAACGAGATCGCCGGCGACGGCGACATCCCGCACCCGGGCATCGGCCGGGCGCGCCGCATGCAGGTGGCCACCCCGGCCATGCAGCACTCGGTGATGATCGAGGCGGTGGAGAACCACATGCCCGAGGTCATCGTCATCGACGAGATCGGCACCGAGCTGGAGGCGGCGGCGGCGCGCACCATCGCCGAGCGCGGCGTCCAGCTGGTCGGCACCGCCCACGGGCGCACGCTCGACAACCTGATGGTCAATCCCACGCTCAACGACCTGCTCGGCGGCATCCAGACGGTGACCCTCTCCGACGAGGAGGCGCGCCGCCGCGGCACCCAGAAGAGCGTCCTGGAGCGCAAGGCGCCACCCACCTTCGACGTGCTCGTCGAGCTCCGCGAGCGCCATGTCGTCTCCGTGCACATGCCGCTGGACGCCGTCGTCGACGCCGCCCTGCGCGGCCACGTCCGCGACGCCGAGCAGCGCAGTCGTGACGCCGCCGGCCGGGTGGTGACGACCATTGAGCAGACCGGCCAGCTGGCGCCGGTGTTCGACATGCCGTCCTTCAGCGGCGGCCGGGAGGGGACCCGCGTCGAGCGCCGCGCGCGCCCGCGTTGGGGCGTGGCGCCCTCGGTCCCGGATGCCGTCGAGCGGCCCCGGCGCAGCCTGCGGCCGCCGGTCGAGCCCGGCGGCGGCGCCCCCGCCCTGGCCTATGAGGGCCGGGAGCGCGAGCAGCTCAGCGGCAGGCCGCTCAGCCCCCAGCAGCCGCTCAACGTGTTCCCGTACGGAGTGTCCAGAACCTACCTGGAGCAGGCGGTCCGCGAGCTCCACCTGCCGGTGCGCATCCAGCACCACGTCGACGAGGCCGACACCGTGCTGACGCTCAAGAACTACTACCGCCGCAAGGACTCGCCGGTGCGTGCCGCGGAGTCCACCGGCATCCCCATCCAGGTGCTGCGCAGCAACACGGTGGCGCAGATCAAGGGCGCCCTGGCCCGCGTCTACGGCGTCGAGGCGCCCGATTCCACGGAGACGGCGCTGCAGGAGGCGCTGGAGGGCATCGCCCGCGTGCAGCAGACCCGCGAGGAGGTGGAGCTGGCGCCGCAGAACGCCTACGTGCGCCGGCTGCAGCACCAGCTGGTGGAGCAGCACGAGCTGATGGCCCAGAGCCTCGGTGTCGACCCCCACCGCCGGCTGCGCATCCTCAGCCCCGGGGAGGAGGAGTGAGGCGGCGTGGCTGACCGGCCAGGCCTGTTCATCTCCGTCGAGGGGGTGGACGGTGCCGGCAAGAGCACCCAGGTGGAGGCTCTGGCCGGGGCTCTCGCGCGTGCCGGACGGGCGCTGACGCTGGTCCGGGAGCCGGGCGGCACCGAGGTGGGGGAGCAGGTCCGTGACGTCGCCCTCCACCGGGCCTTCGCCACGCCGCTCCAGCCCTGGGCCGAGGCCCTGCTCATGGTGGCGGCGCGGGCGCAGCTGGTCGCCGAGGTGATCCGGCCGGCGCTGGAGCGCGGCGATGTGGTCCTGGCTGATCGATTCGTCGACTCCACCCTGGCCTACCAGGGGGGTGGCCGCGGGCTGCCGGTGGCGGCGCTGCGCTCGCTCCACCGCGACGCCTGCGGCGACCTCTGGCCCGACCTGACCCTGCTGCTGACGCTGCCCGCGGGCGCCGCCTCGGAGCGCCGCCGCTCCTCCAGCCTGCCGCTCGACCGCATGGAGGCGGACGGCGAATCCGGGATGATGGCCCGCGTGGCCGCCGCCTACGCCGACATCGCCACCGCCGAGCCGGAGCGAGTGCGCCTGGTCGACGCCGTCCGGCCCGCCGCCGAGGTGGGCGCGGCGGTCTGGGCGCTGGTCGAGCCTCGCCTCGCCCCCGCCGCGAAGGCGGCGCGATGAAACTGGTGGTGGCCATCGTCCACGCCGACGACGCCTCCCACTGCAGCGACGCCCTCGCCGACGCCGGCTTCGTCTGCACCCGGATCGGGACCAGCGGCGGCTTCCTCCAGCGGGGCAACGCCACCCTGCTCTGCGGTGTCGACGGCTCGCGGGTCGACGAGGTGGTGGCCATCCTGCGCAGGCACGCCCACAGCCGGGTCGAGCAGATCAACCCCACCCCGACCGGCGCCGAGGCGGTGGAGTTCATCGTGCCCTTCCCGGTCGAGGTCGAGGTCGGCGGCGCCACCGTCTTCGTGCTCGATGTGGAGCGCTTCGAGCGGCTGTAGGGGGCCCGGAGCGCCTCGGGGACTGGTCCTGCCGGCGGCCTACATCAGCCCGCGTCGCGCCGCCTGCCGGAGGGCCGACACGAGGTCGAGCGCCAGCCCGGCGTCGCCCGGCATGAGGTCGAGAAGGGCGGCCGTCCACATCGCCGGCGTGCCCGCCAGCCCAGGGGCGGCGGTGGCGTACGGACACGCCTCCGGCCGCAGGCAGGTGCGCGTGTCAGCGAGGCGGCACACGGTGCCTGCCGCTCCGCCGGGCGGCGCGTCGGTGAGACCCAACAGTTGCTTCCTCGCCGTGATCGACCCTCGAGACCGGGCCGTCAACTAGACAGACAGGTGCCGGGGCTGGACGTTACGCGCCGCGGGTCACGAATCGGCTTCGGTCCCCGTGCCGACGTCGACAACGACGCCGTCGATTGGCGCCACCCGCTCGACCCGCGTCCCGGCTAGGTGCACGCGGACTCCGGGAATGCCGGGCGTGCCCGGCTCCAGCCCGTCCGCCCAGAGCCCACGGGCCTCGCCGACGGTGCGCGCCTGCACCGTCCGGCGGCCGTCGGTGAAGGCCATCGTCCCCGGCTTGGTGCCGAAGCCGAAGCCCACCTCGCCTCCGGTCTTGAGATAGGCGCGGACGTCGCGGAGGGGCCGGTCGTCGGGGAGCGGCAACTCGCCGGCCGCCAGAGCGTCGGCGAGCGTCGGCAGGGCGCCGGTGCTGGCCCCGGCGCGGACGGCGATGCGGGCGGCATGCCGCTCGGCCCGCTCGCGGCGGCGCTCCTCGGTGGCCAGCTCCGCCTGGCGGGCGCGGATCTCCTTGAGGATGCGGTCGAAGGGCGCCATGGCGATGATCACTGTTCGTTCGGCCGCGGTCAGCTCGGCGCCGGCGCCGGCGAGGGCGACGGAGTCGAGCGCCTTGAGCGCCTCGGGGGGTGTCGGCGGCGGGAGCTCGGGCAGAGTGGGGGGATCGGCGGCCATGCGGAGATCATGATGCGGGGCGGTGCCGGTGCCGTGACGCCGGCGACCCTCGATCGCCGGCGTGCCGAGACTGCGGCCCATGAGGCCGGAGGCGCCCGCGGCCGCCCGCCGCTGCGAGATCGACGCGCTCCGCGGCACCGCGGCGATCATGGTGGTGGCCTTCCACGGTGCCTCGCTGACCTCCGGCAGCGCGGTGTGGCAGCCGCTGGGGACGCTTGGCGGCGGCCTCGACCTCGGGGTCGAGCTCTTCTTCGTGCTCAGTGGCTACCTGGTCGGCGGCCCCTTCGTCCGCGCCGTGCGCGACGGGCGCCGCCCCGGACCGCACCGCGACTTCGCCCTGCGTCGCGCGGCTCGGATCGTGCCTGCCTACTGGCTGCTGCTGCTGGCCACGCTGGCGCTCGCCGGCACCTCGGCCTCACAACTGCCCCGGGTGCTGCTGCACGCCGTCCTCCTCCAGGGGGTGGTGCCGGGAGAGACCTTCCAGATCGTCGACCTGGCCTGGACCCTCTCGGTCGAGGCGCTGTTCTATGTGGCCGCCCCGCTGGCCGCCCTGGCCGTGCTGCGTCGGCGGCCCGGCGGGCTCGGCGCGCGGCGAACGGTCGCCGCCATCGCCGTCGTCGGCGGATTGAGCGCAGTTCTCGCAGTCATCATCTCCTCCCGGTGGGGCGACTCCTCGGGTGGCCTCCTCGTCACCCGCGGGCTGCCGGGATGCCTGGCGCTCTTCGCGCCCGGGATGCTCCTGGCCTGCCTGGAGGGCTCGTCCGCTGCCGATCGGCTCCGGGCGTCGCGGGCCCGCCGGCGGTGCACCATCGCGAGCGGTCTCGCCGTCGTGGTCGCGGCCACCTGCCTTGCCGCCGGCGGCATTCTCGACTACTCCGCGCGCAACGCGGTGGCCGCGGCGGGCTTCGGGCTGGTGGTCGCCTCGGCGGTGCTGGCGCCCCGCTCCGCGCTCCCGGTCGGGCGGGCGGTCCGCCTCGCGGCTGCTGCGGGAACCGTGTCCTACGGCATCTATCTCTGGCACTCCCTGGTGGCGACGCTGCTGCGTGGCGCCGGCTGGCAGGTCGCGGCCGGTGGCCATGCGGAGCTGGCCTGGGTGCTGGCCACCGCGATCCTGCTGGCGCCGACCCTGCTGCTGGCCGCGGTCAGCTGGCGCTGGGTGGAGCGTCCCGCCATCGCGGCGGCGGCGTCCTGGATCCGGATGCGTCGCCCGGCAGCTCCGGCAGGTCCGGCCGCTCCCCTGACCGCGTCCGCGCCGTCCGCCCGGCTACGCTAGGGCGTCTCGAAACCCCGACAGCACCCCTCGCGGAGGCCGAGCCGTGTCCGATGTGGTTCGCGTCGAGCGCGCCGGCGCCCATGCCGTCGTGGTCATCGACCATCCCAAGGCAAATGCCATCAGCGCCGCCGTCATCGCCGGTCTCGACGATGCCCTCGACGAGCTCGAGGTCGACGCCGGCGTCCACGCCATCGTCATCACCGGCGCCGGTGACCGCTTCTTCGCCGCCGGCGCGGACGTCTCCGAGTTCCCCGCCGCAGCCTCGGCGGGGCGTCCCGCCGCCGGGGGGATGGAACTCACCCGCCGCCTCGCGCTGCTGGGCAAGCCCACCGTGGCCGCGGTCAACGGCATCGCCTTCGGTGGCGGCTGCGAGCTGGCTCTGGCCTGCGACATCCGCATCGCCGCCGAGACGGCGCGCTTCGGCCAGCCCGAGATCAAGCTGGGGATCATCCCTGGCTGGGGCGGCACCCAGCGGCTGCCGCGCCTGATCGGCACCTCGCGGGCCACCCGGATGCTGCTCACCGGCGAGGCCATCGACGCCCGCACCGCCCTCGACTGGGGGCTGGTCACCGAGGTGGTGGCCGACGGCTCCCTCCGGGAGCGCGCCGCCGCGCTCGCCGAGGAGCTGGCGGCGCAGCCACCGCTGGCCGTCGCCGCCACCAAGCGGGCGCTGAGCGAGGGGCTCGACAAGCCGATGTCGCACGGGCTCGACGTCGAGAGCCGTGAGTTCGTGCGCATCTTCGGCAGCGACGATGCGCGCGAGGGCGTCGCCGCCTACCTGGAGAAGCGCAAGCCCACCTGGACGGGCCACTGAGGCGTGAACGTGACCCAGGTCATCAGCCCGATCGCCCTGGTGGCACTGCTGGGTGGGGCTGCCGTCCTGACCCTGCGGCGCTGGAAGCGGCTCTACGACCTGATGCTCACGGCAGAGCGTCCCGATCCGCGCTTCGACCGCTGGGGTGCCCGGCTGCGGGCGCTGCTGGTCTACGTGCTGGCCCAGGCGCGGATGCTGCGCTGGCCCTACGCGGGCATCCTCCACGTCTTCATCTTCTGGGGCTTCATCGTGCTGGGGAGCGCCATCGCCCAGGGGATTGTCGAGGCGCTGTACGTCGATTTCCACTTCAGCGACATTCCACTGTCCTCCGCGATGGCGCTGAGCCAGGACCTCTTCTATGTGCTGGTCATGACCGGGGTGGTCATGGCGCTGATCAACCGGCTGGTGGTGCGGCCGGTTCGCTTCCGCGGCAGCCACACCGGTGACGCCGTCCTGATCCTGGCCTGGATCGGGACGCTGGTCACCTTCATGCAGCTGGACTACGCCACCAAGATCGCGGAGCGTGGCGCCGACGGCAGGCCGCTGACCGAGGCGCTGGCCTCGTGGCGGCCGGCGGCGTCGGCCATGTCGCACCTCTTCTCGGGCCTCGACCCCGCCGGCCGCGCGCTCATGGTCTTCCACGGCATCTTCTTCTGGGGCCACCTGCTGCTGGTCTTCGGCTTCCTGGTGTACCTGGGATACAGCAAGCACCTCCACATCATCACCTCGACCCCCAACGTCCTCTTCCGCAACCTCAATCCCATCGGCGCGCTGCCGACCCCGGACTACGAGGCGGAGGACATCGAGCACTTCGGCGCGAGCAAGCTCGAGCATCTCTCCTGGAAGGACATGCTCGACCTCTACACCTGCACCGAGTGCGGACGCTGCCAGGTCCACTGCCCGGCGTTCAACACCGGCAAGCCGCTCAGCCCCAAGACGCTCATCACCGACCTACGCGACCACGCCTACGAGACCGTGGCCGGGGGCTACAGCGCCACCACCCACGAGCCCCACGGCGCCGCCATGGGGCTTGCCCCGGACACGACCGGCGCGGGTCTGGACCACTCGCTGGGCGAGTCCAACGGTCACGGTGCCAATGGCGCCGGTGGCGCGGTTGCGCTGCCGGGGGCCTTCCAGCCCTCCTGGCTGTCGCCCGAGCAGGTGGCCGCGGCGGTGACGAAGAACGGCGGCACCGATCGCCCGCTGATCGGCGGGACCATCCTGGAGGAGACGCTCTGGTCGTGCACCACCTGCGGCGCCTGCATGGACCAGTGCCCCGTCCTCATCGAGCACGTGCCCAAGATCATCGAGATGCGACGCTCCCTGGTGCTCGAGGAGTCACGCATGCCCAAGCAGGCGGAGACCGCCCTGCGCAGCATCGAGAACAGCGCCAATCCATACGGGGTCAGCAACCAGACCCGGGCGGACTGGGCCAAGGGCCTGGGCGTGGCCTTTGTCAAGGACAAGCCGGACGCCGAGTACCTCTACTGGGTGGGCTGCGCCACCGCCTTCGACGATCGGACCAAACAGATCGCCACCGCGCTGGTCAAGATCCTGCAGGCCGGGGGCGTCGACTTCGCCATCCTCGGCACCGAGGAGAAGTGCACCGGCGACCCGGCGCGCCGCATCGGCAACGAGTACCTCTTCCAGGAGCGGGCCAGGGACAACGTCGAGACGCTCAAGAAGTACGACGTCAAGAAGATCATCGCCAGCTGCCCGCACTGCTTCAACACCTTCGCCAACGAATACGGCGCCTTTGGCGGAAACTACGAGGTGCTGCACCACACTCAGGTCATCGACCGCCTGCTGCGCGAGGACCGCATCAAGCTGACCCAGAGCGTCGAGGGCACGCTGACCTACCACGACTCCTGCTACATCGGCCGCTGGAACGACATCTTCGCCCCGCCCCGTGACATCCTCGAGCGCATCCCCGGGCTCAAGCTGGTGGAGATGGCGCGGAGCAAGTCGGAGGGGATGTGCTGCGGCGCCGGCGGCGGCCGCATGTGGATGGAGGAGGGTCAGCCTCGCGTCAACCACCGGCGGGKGGATCAGGCCAGGGAGACGGGCGCCGGCAAGGTGGCGACGGCGTGCCCCTTCTGCCTGTCGATGTTCGACGAGGGCATCGGCTCCCAGAACCTGGCCGATCAGCTCCAGGTCGACGATGTGGCCGTCTGGGTGGCGCGCGCGCTGGAAGTGCGGGAGCCGGCGACCGCGGCTGCCGTGCCCACTGCCGAGGATGCGACTCAGGGCTAGGCGGCGGCGATTGGCATTCCCGGCTCGGCGGCCCGTTCTGAGGCGACCTCCGCAGCAAGCGATGCGGCGCGATCGGGCTCAGGCCGCAATTCCAGGGGCACCTGTGGTGGACGCCCCCGCCTCTCGTCTCGCGAGGAACCTGCCTTTCAACCCAAGGCTGGGCGCCTCCACCAACCGCCATGACCACCAGGCGACAACGACCGTCACCGGGCACGAGATCGCCAGAATCGCGGCGACAGACGCCGACCCACCGAGCAGAGCGATGACGCTCTGCTCGACGAGGAAGCCGTAGATGTAGACCCCGTAGGACAGGTCGATCGATCGCAGACGCCCGAGGTCCACCGGGCGTGTCCCCAGCCCGATGTAGAGACTCACGTAGGCGAGCGTCGGGGGGACAACGAACAGCAGCGGAGACCAGAGAATCCCGGCGATGGCGCCGGCGCCCGCGACGGTCGCGAGGACGCCCCTGAACCGGAGGGCTTCTGCGGAGAGCCGCAACAGCGAGCCGCATACGAAGAAGGCCAGAAGCAGGCTCAGGGTGACGAGATCCATCTGGCCTGGTATGGGTAGACCCGTCCCAGCTGGCGCCGTGGCCACGAAGGCGAGGGCTGCAGCCAGCACCAGTGCCAGTAGCGGCTGGGCGCGCCGAGCCCCGATGACAACCAGAACGGGCACCAGAACGTAGAAAAGAACCTCATATCGGAGCGTCCACAACGAACTGTTGACATCGGCACCCCAGCGGTTCTGGCCGAAGACGCCGGGCAGCGTGTACTGCTGGCCATAGAGCAGCGCCGTGGACCCGTACTTCCATGACGCGGATGTCGCGAAGTAGGACCGGAATCCCATGCTGGAGAAGAATGGGCCGATGACGAACATCGCTACTGCGACCACCGCCACGCGCCGTCTCCCAGTGCCAGCGGTGGGATTCCGGCCCCGTGTGGCTGCAACACATGGCCCTTACGCCGGCTCAGTTTCCCGAGCGGATGACCCTGTTCTGGCACGGCCTGTTCGCGTCGGGAGCCGACAAGCAGCCCTTCGAGTTCAACTACATGAAGCTGCAGAACGACGGGTTCCGCCGCCACGGCCTCAGCGACCTGCGCACGCTGCTGCTGGAGATGTCGCTGAGCGCCGCGATGATGACCTACCTCGACCTCGAGCAGAACGAGGTCGGCAATCCCAACGAGAACTTCGCCCGCGAGCTCATGGAGCTGTTCACCCTGGGGCCCGGCAACTACACGGAGACGGACGTTCGGGAGGCGGCGCGCGCGCTCACCGGTTATCGGATCACCGCCTTCGACGGCGCCGGAGCCGCGCAGCCCTGGCCCCAGTGGGGGCCGACCCAGGACGCCTACACGGCCAGAATCCACGGCTACATCGATGCCGGCTGGACCTTCCGCGGGGTTCTCGACCCGGCCGCGCACGACAGCACCAGCAAGACCTTCCTCGGCCGCACCGGCAACCTGGCCCTGGCCGACGTCATCGACGCCATCCTCGCCCAGCCTGCGTGTGCGTCATTCATCGCCCGCAAGTTGATCGCCCACTTCGTCGGCGACGCCGCCGGCGCCGATGCAACCTTCGTGAACGAGGTTGCCGACCGCTTCCGGGCCAGCGGCTACGACCTCAAGACCGCCATGCGGACCATCTTCCTGGGCGCCGACTTCCTGGTCCACACCTCGGCGGCGCGCAACCAGTTCCTCGGCGACGCCGCCTACCGCGCCATCATCAAGAGCCCGGTCGACCTGGTCATCGGCGCCGTCCGGGCCACCGGCTACACCGCCTGGATGAGCAATGCCTACTGGACCACCGAGTCGATGGGGATGGCCGTGTATGAGCCGCCCAATGTCTCCGGGTGGTGGCACGGCAGCCCGGCGTGGTGTGGCACCACTCAGTGGCTCGACCGGCTCAACTTCGCCGGCGACGTCGCCTGGCACGGCGGCGCTCCCACGGCCAACCCCGACCCCGACCTCAACCTGGCGTCGCAGCTCGACGGGGTGCTGAGCGCGGCGACGCGCTCCGCCTACAACGCCGCCTGGTCCGGTGACCGCTGGCGGGTTCTCCTCGGCAGCCCGGAGTTCAACCTGCGATGACACTGACGCGCCGCGACCTGATCAGGAGCGGGCTCATCGCCGGCGCCGCCGGGCTGATCGTGCCGCCTGTCCTGGCCAGGGGGGTGCTCGCCGCCACCACCGACGGCATTCACAACAACCGGGTGCTGCTGGTCATCCAGCTCGGCGGCGGCAACGACGGGCTCAACACGGTGGTGCCGCTGACCGATCCCGCCTACGCCGGGCTGCGCCCCACGCTCGGCATCCGGCCGGCCGGCGCACTGGCGCTCACCGGCACCACCGAATTCGGCCTGCACCCCGCACTGACCCGCATCCAGGGCCTCTACACCAGCGGCAAGGTGGCGGTGGTGCAGGGCGTCGGCTATCCCAACCCCAACTACTCCCACTTCGAGAGCATGTACGTCTGGCAGCACGCCGACCCGCTGGGACGCGCCGGCGACGACGGCTGGCTGGGCGCCTTCCTGCAGGGGCAGATCCCCACCTTCCGCACCGCGCTGACCACCTGCGCCGTGGGCGAGGGCGGCACCCCGCTCGAGCTTCTGGCCGCGGCGCGGCCGCCGGTGGCCGTCCTGCCCAGCGACGGAGCTCTGCGCTACTGGGGCGGCGCCGGCGCGGAGGCGGAGGCCAGGGCCATGTATGCCGCCACGCCCGGACCGTGGGGTGCACTCCTCGATGGCACGGTGGCGACTCTCAACGGGGCCGTCGACAACCTGGGGGCGGCGACCTACACGCCGGCGGTGTCGTACATCGCCCCGGGCGCAACCGCCATGACGCCCTTCGCGCAGGAGATGCAGACGGCAGCGCGGCTGATCGCCACCCAGGCGGGCGTCAAGATCATCCACGTCTCCATGGGGTCCTTCGACACCCATCAGAACCAGCTGGTCGACCAGGCCTCCCTGCTCACCGATCTGGACGTCGCCGTCGGGGCCTTCATGCAGGACATCACCGCCCACGGCCTCGATCAGCGGGTGGCGGTGATGACCTGGTCGGAATTCGGCCGGCGCGCCGCGGAGAACGGCAGCAGCGGCACCGACCACGGCAGTGCCGGACCGCAGTTCGTCATCGGCACGCCCGTGGCCGGCGGCCTCCACGGGCAACCGTGCTCGCTGACCGTCCTCGACGATGGCAACCTGCGCTTCACCACCGACCTGCGCAGCCTCTACCAGGAGGTGATCGGCGCCTACCTGGGGGGCGATGCCGCCGCCGTCCTGGGCGGGTCATTTCCCGCCCTGGGGCTGTTCCACTGATGGGTGCCCGACGCCTCGCAGCGCTGCACCCGCGACTGCCTCGCACCCGGGGGGGCAAAGGCGCGGCTGCGGCCCTGCTGGTGGCCGGCGCCATCGCCGCCCAGCACCTCGCATTCGCCGCCTCGCAGCCCACGGTCACGGCTCTCTCCGTCGCCTTCGCGGCGCCGGGGAGCCACCTGACGGTCACGGGCAGCGGCTTCACCGGGGCCACCGCCGTCACCCTGGGCGGGGCGGCGGTGCCGTTCGCGGTGGTCGACGACGCCACCATCGCCATGACCATCCCTGCCTCGACCGGCCCCGGCACCGGCGACGTGGTGGTCAGCGTCGGGGGGACGGCCAGTGGGGTCTCCGCCGCCGATGCTCTCACCGTCACCGGGCCCGGCCCGGTGGTCACGAGCATCACTCCGGGCCGTGGGGTCCCTGCCGGTGGCTATACCCTGACCGTACGCGGCACCGGCCTGGCCGCCCCGGGGATGCGGACCGCCGAGGTCGTCATCGGCGGCCGCCATGCGCCCACCGCGCTCAACGGTGACGGCTCACTGAGCGTCATCGCCCCCGCCGGAGCCGCCGGACCGGTGGACCTGCGAGTCATCACGCTCAGCCCGGACGGCTCGGTGGGCCAGTCGAGCGCGCCGGGAACGGTGTTCGTCTACGACCCCGGCGCGCCCCCGCCGACGCCGCTTCCCACGCCGGTCCCCACGCCCGTCCCCACACCGCTCCCACCGGCCGGCCGCTCGCACGGCTACCGCCTCGCCGGCGCCGACGGATCCGTGTACTCCTTCGGGATGCCATCCATCGGCCAGGTGAGCGGACCGCTCAATCAGCCGATCGTGGGCATGGCGTCGACCCCCGACGGCTCCGGCGTCTGGCTGGTCGCGCAGGATGGCGGCATCTTCCCCTTCGGCAGCGCCGGCGGGTACGGATCGACCGGCGGGGTCCGGCTCAACCAGCCGATCGTGGGCATGGCATCCACCCCCAGCGGGCACGGCTACTGGCTGGTCGCCCGCGATGGCGGCATCTTCCCCTTCGGCGACGCCGGAGGCTTCGGGTCCACCGGCGCCGTTCGTCTCAACCAGCCGATGGTCGGGATGGCCGCCACCCGCACCGGCAACGGCTACTGGCTGGTGGCCGGCGACGGCGGCATCTTCCCCTTCGGTGACGCCGGCGGCTACGGGTCGACGGGCGGCATCAGGCTGAATCAGCCGATCGTCGGCATGGCCTCGACGCCCGACGGCAGGGGGTACTGGCTGGTGGCTCGCGACGGCGGCATCTTCCCCTTCGGTGATGCCGGTGGCTTCGGGTCGACCGGCGGCATCAGGCTCAACCAGCCGATCGTCGGCATGGCCTCCACGCCGACCGGGGGCGGCTACTGGCTGGTGGCCGGCGACGGCGGCCTCTTCCCCTTCGGCGCCGCCCCGGGCTACGGCTCCACCGGCGGACAGCACATCCCGGCACCGGTGGTGGGGATGGCCTAGGTCGAGGACGAGCCCGTCGTGGTCGTCGTCGAGCTGCCCGGTGAGGCGCTGGGCGACGGCGCCGGCGTGGGCTTGCCGCTGAACTTCAGCGAGTCGACGACGGTGCTCTCCACCTTCTTGTCCTCGGCGTCGCCGGTGTTGCCGAGCGTCTGGAAGCTCAGGATGTAGGCGTTGCCGTCCTTGTTGAAGGCGTAGTAGTGGATGGCCGCCGACTGTCCCGAGTTCAGGTAGCTGATGGATGCCTTGATCCCGTCGACGTCGGCGATCTTGACCTTGTCGGCCTTCGGCGGCTCGGTCGGAAAGCCGGTGGCGCTGAGGCCGACGTCGTCGTCGAGGTGGGCCTTGAGGATGTTCTCCGGGCTGTCGTTCACCAGGTAGTGGCGGAGCCGGATGATGATGTCCTGGGTGGCGTTGCCGGCGACATAGACCGGCGGCGGATCGGGGATGGCGCTGTGGTTGTAGGTCGAGGGCAGCTTCATCGACGCCGGCGCGATGGGATCGAGCTTGGTGTCGTTGTAGCTGATGCCGCTGTCGGCGATGGCCTTGTGGCCTGCCAGCGCCAGCCCGGCGATCAGCACCACCAGGAAGGGCAGCATCCCCACCGGAAGCATGACGGCCCGGCCGATGCCCCGGCTCACGGTGCGCAGCGAGGTCATCTCCGCCGCCGTGGCCGGCCGCTGGAAGTTGCAGCGGCGGCAGATGAGGAGGCGCCGGCGTGAGACCGGGAAGAAGCGGTAGAAGCCGAGACCGGCGAACTTCATCTTGTCGACGACGTCCTGCCCGGCATGCTCGTGGCAATTGGGGCAGTCGAGCCACCCTTCGCCGCGGACGCGGTCGACCTTGCGGATGCCTGCGATGAACATTGAGGTGGTGAGGCGCTCCGGGTGCGCAGTTGAGCAGCCTGGTACAGACGCGGCCGCATTGTAGCCGTGGTTCAGGCCGGCTGACGGTCCGTCGGCGTACCCTCAGCCCAGGAGCGGCAGCGGATCCACGGGCTTGCGGCCCTCGCGGACCTCGAAGTGGAGGTGCGGCCCGGTGGAGTTGCCGGTCGAGCCGGAGAGCCCGATGACCTGCCCCGCCTGCACCTGCTGGCCCTCGCGCACCCCCAACTGGCTGAGGTGGCCGTACAGGGTGTAGAGGCCGCCCCCGTGGGAGATCAGCACGTAGGTCCCGAAGCCCACCGGGGTCCCGTTGGCGACGTTGGTCGTGGCCAGCACCACGGTGCCGCCGGCGGCGGCGCGGATCTGGGTGCCGGTGGGCACGGCGAGATCGAGCCCGGTGTGGAAGTGGGCGTAGTAGACGCCGTCGTAGACGAACGGAAACTCGAAGCCGTACTCGGTGGGCCCAAAGCCCTGCGAGATCGGGCCCTGGCACGGTGCCGACAGCCGCGTCGGCGCCCGCCCGCCCACCAGGCCACCGGCGAGGGCGCGCTGCTGCGCCTGGGAGACGGCCACCTCCTCCTGCAGCTCAGCCTCGGTCTGGACGTCGGAGGGCACCAGCGTGGCCGTCAGCTGGGTCCGGCGCGTGGCCGGGCCGCTCAGCAGGCGGAGCTCGGGGGCGTCCGAGGCGGCGGCGTCCGGGGGGGCGCCCTGGGAGGTGACCCGGTAGTGAAACGTCCCGTAGACGGTGGCCAGGTCGAGCGTGGCGCCCGAGGCCAGCGCCGGCACCCCCACCTGGCTGCCGCCCACCAGCAGCAGGGTGTGGGGCTCGCCCGGATAGGCGCTGGCGGCGTCGTGGCCGATCTCGGTGGAGGACTGGTTGAGGCCCTCGACCACCTGCAGACGGGTGGCCACGCCGGGAAGGCCGAGGGTTCCGAGCACCGACCCGTCGAGCAGCCGGGGTCGCAGCACCAGCGGCGGCGGCGGGGAGCCGCTCAGGATCAGGCCGCCACCCACGGACGGCGAGGCGACGTCGGGAGTGGCCGCAGCCGCGGCGGTGGCGGACGGGCCTGGCGACACCGACCTGGACGCATGGCCGGAGATGAGGAGCAGGCTGAGGACGCCGATGGCACCGACGGCGCCGGCCGCCATCAGCAGGCGTCCCGCACGCTGGCCACGGGGGGTGGGTCGGGGCGATGGGCTCGTGGACATGGGGGCCGAGGCCCGGATCATGCCCGGCCCGGCGGCGCAGCGCGGCCATGCGACCACCTCGTCGCCGGGCCCGCCCGCAGCCGACTCCACTAGACTCGCGGTCCGCGCCGCGCCGCGGCGCACAGGTGCTGCCCGGCCCGGCCGTGTGGATGTCAGGAGGAGTCTGCTGTGGCCATCGCCGCCTACAGCCCCGAGTGGGCCGCCGCCTACAAGGATGAGATCAACAGGTCCGCCGTCTACAAGCAGGCCGCGGCCGGCTGGGAGGGCACGGTCGGCCTGGTGGTTCTCGCGGAGCCCGACAAGAACTTCCCCGAGGACAAGGGCGTGGCCATGGACCTCTGGCACGGCGAGGCCCGCGCCATCACCGTGGTGAGTCGCGAGGAGGCCGAGAAGTGCAAGTTCGTCATCACCGGCCCCTACTCGCGCTGGAAGCAGGTGGCCAAGAAGGAGCTCGACGCCACCAAGGGCATCATGCTCGGCCAGCTCAAGCTGCGCGGTGACTTCCCCACGCTGGTGCGCTACACCAAGGCATCCCAGGAGATGACAGAGTGCACCACCCGGGTCGCCGTGACCTGGCCGGACGAGTAGGCGGCGCATGCCCGAGGTTGTCGTCCAGGGCGGCGAGGAGGCGAGCTACTTCGCCACCATGGTCGGCACCACGCTGGCCCAGAACGTCGAGGCCCATCCCGAGAAATTCGACGACTTCCGCAGCGTCGACGCGGACGTCGCCATCCAGATCACCGACCTCGACCTGGCGGTGACGCTCACCTTCCGGGGGGACCGCTGCACCATCCGGGATGGGATCCAGGGCCAACCACGGATCCGCATCGTCACCGACAGCGACACCTTCAACAAGCTCTCTCTCCTCCGCATCGGACCCTTCGGGCTGCCGGTCTACGTCGACGGTCCAGGCCGCGAGGTGCTACGCGCCATGGCCACCGGCAAGCTGCGCATCGGTGGCATGCACCACGTCAACACTCTCAACCGGGTGACCCGCCTCTTCAGCGTGGTCTGATCTGGCGGCGGTCTGCAGCAGGGCGGCGGTCCCGGCAAGCGTGAGGGCGAGCGGGACCAGCCGCCCGGGCGGCCCGACCGAGCCGTTGCCGAGGTCGAGGAGCGCCGCGGCGTTGATCGCGCCCCAGATCAGCGCCACGCCGCGCATCCGGCTGGTCCCCACCGCTCCCGCCAGCATCCAGGCCGCCGCCGGCGCCAGCACGGCGAGGTCGTAGGTGAGGAGGTGGGGCGCGGCCACCAGGCTGAGCGTCGCCGCGCCGGCCAGCGCGCCATCGAGCCGCTCGGGATGGCGCCGGACGCGGTCGCCGAGCACCGCGCAGCCGGCGACGGCGGCCACCGAGGCCGCGCCGGCCAGCCCCCGTGCCGCCGGGGTGTCACCCAGCCAGGAGCCGGCCAGGCCGGTGAAGCCGAGCAGGCTGGCGACCGGTGAGTGGCCGGAGGACAGGCCGACGGCCCCCAGCCAGTCGACCCAGACGCGCGGACCTGCCATGACCACCCCGGCGGCGACGACGCCGGCGCCGCCCAGGGCGAGGCCGGCCAGGGCACGAGGCCGGCGGGTGGCGAGCAGGAACGCCACCAGGCCGATGGCCAGATGGGGCTTGGTGGCGCCGAAGCCGGCCGCCAGCGTCACTCCGGCGAGCAGCTGGCGGTCCTGGCGCCAGGCCAGCCAGGCGGCCGCCAGCGCCAGCGCGGCGACGCCGTCCCACTGTGCCTGCCAGAGCAGGACGCAGGAGCCCACCCCGGCCAGCGCCGCCAGCCCCAGCGCCGCCGTATCGAGTGGCGAACGGGCGGGTCGCCCGGGCGCGTGGCGCAGCCCCAGGGCCACCGCGGTGGCGACCAGGCTCAGCTCCAGGGCGCCCATCAGCCGGAAGGCGGGGTCGATGTCGAGCAGGCTCGACGGCACGGCCAGCCCCGCAGTGGTCGGCGGCGTGATGAAGGGCAGGTCGATGCGGAAGCCGGGCAGGAGCTGCCGGTGAAGGGCCAGCTGCGCGCCCTGGTCGTAGAGCGGGGTGCCGCCGCGCCAGCCCAGCGCCGCCACGAAGGAGGCGCTGAAGTCGCTGCCGGCCGCCTCGGCATGGCCGAGCCGCAGCCAGAGCAGGACGTAGGCGGCCAGCGCGGCGCCGCAGAGCCCGGCCGTGAGGAGCCCGGCCACGGGGGGGAAGGCGGCGCGAGGCCGCGGGCGGGCCGGGATGGGCAGCGCACTCACCCGGCCGACGCTATCAGCGGCTCCCGGCGAGGGCCTGGCGTGCGACCGGGCCGCGACGCCATCGCGCCCCGGCCGCGCCTCCGGCGGCCGGGCGAGCCCGCGTCACCCGTCCCCGCGGCTAGAGTGCTCGTGTGCACCTGATCGCCTTTCTCCTCATCGGCCTGTGCGCCGGGTTCCTGGCCGCCAAGCTGGTCGAGGGCGAGGGCCTCGGCTGCCTCATGAACACCCTCGTCGGCGTCGCCGGCGCCATCATCGGCGGCCTTCTCGTCGACCACTGGGGACCCGACACCAACTACGGGTTCTTCGGATCGATCGTGGTGGCCTTCATCGGCGCCGCCCTCTTCCTCGCCGTCCTCCGCCTGCTCGGCGTCGGGCCGAAGAAGCGCGGCCTGGCCCGCCGGCGCTGGTAAGCGTGATGCTGGAGAAGATCGACCACATCGGCATCGCCGTCCCCGACCTGGATGCGGCGGTGGAGAGCTACTCCCGGCTCTTCGGCGTCGAGCCGAGCCACCGGGAGGTGATCGCCAGCGACGGGGTCGAGACGGTGATGTTCGAGGTCGGCGAGTCGCGCATCGAGCTGCTCGGCGCCACCGGCGACGACAGCAGGATCGCCTCCTTCCTGGCCAAGCGGGGTGGCGGGATCCACCACGTCGCCTACGGGGTCGGCGACGTCCAGGAGACCCTCGACCGCCTTGCCGGCGAGGGGGTGCAGCTGCTCGACACGGCCCCGCGTCCCGGCGCGGGCGGCCGCCTCGTGGCCTTCGTCCATCCCCGGGCGCTGGGCGGCGTGCTCACCGAGCTCTGCCAGCCCGACCCCGCACGCGCCGGGGCCCACTAGCCGACCGGGCGATGAACAGGGAGACGGAGTCCGGGCTCCAGCTCGAGCTCTTCTATGACGGCCCGGTCGAGCCGCCCCCGCCGCCCGGCAGCTTTCCCTTCGTCCGCGGTGTCCGCGCCGACGGCTACGCGTCGCGCTTCTGGACCATGCGGCAGTACGCCGGCTTCGGCAGCGCCGCCCAGACCAACGAGCGCTTCCAGTACCTGCTGCGCGCCGGCCAGACGGGGCTGAGCACCGCCTTCGACCTGCCCACCCAGATGGGCTACGACAGTGACGATCCCATGGCCAGGGGCGAGGTGGGCAAGGTGGGGGTGGCCATCGACTCCCTGGAGGACATGGAGCTCCTAGTCAAGGGGATCCCGCAGGACGAGGTCACCACCTCGATGACCATCAACGCCCCGGCGTCGATCCTGCTGCTGCTCTACGAGCTGGCGGCGGAGCGCAAGGGCATCGACGTGCGCACGCTCGGCGGCACCATCCAGAACGACATCCTCAAGGAGTACGCGGCGCGCGGGACCTACATCTTCCCGCCGCGGCCCTCGATGCGGCTGGTCACCGACACCTTCGCCTACTGCGATGCGCGGCTGCCCCGCTGGAACACCATCAGCATCAGCGGATATCACATCCGAGAGGCCGGGGCCACGGCGCCGCAGGAGGTGGCGTTCACGCTGAGCAACGGCATCGCCTACGTGCAGGCGGCCATCGACGCGGGCATGGCGGTCGACCGGTTCGCCCCGCGGCTGTCGTTCTTCTTCAACGTGGGCAACGACTTCTTCGAGGAGGTCGCCAAGTTCCGCGCCGCGCGGCTGCTCTGGGCGGGGATCATGCGCGACCGGTTCGGTGCCGCCGACGAGCGCAGCCAGGCGCTCCGCTTCCACGCCCAGACCAGCGGCGCCACGCTGACGGCGCAGCAGCCCTACACCAACATCGTCCGCGTCGCCGTGCAGGCGCTGGCGGCGGTGGCGGGCGGCACGCAGTCGCTGCACACCAACTCCTTCGACGAGGCGCTGGCGCTGCCCACCGAGCAGGCCGCCGAGATCGCCTTGCGAACGCAGCAGTACCTGGCCTTCGAGGCGGGCGCGGGCAACGTCGCCGACCCCATGGGCGGCTCCTACCTGGTCGAGGCGCTCACCGCCCGCATCGCCGAGGCGGCGACGGCGTTGATGACGCGAGTCGAGACCATGGGCGGGGCCGTGGCCGCGGTGGAGAACGGCTTCTACGCCAGGGAGATCCACGAGTCGGCGTACCGCCACCAGCGACTGGTGGAGTCGGGGGATCGGGTCATTGTCGGCGTCAACAGGTTCACCGAGACCTCGCAGCCGCCGGTCGAGATCATGAAGCTGAGCGCCGAGCTGGAGGCCGAGCAGGTGGCGCGGGTCCGGGCCGTCCGCGCCGGGCGTGACCAGGCGGCGGTGGACCGGGCGCTGGCGGCGCTGGTCGACAGCGCCCGGGGAGACGACAACCTCATGTATCCCATGCGCGAGGCGCTGGCCGCCTACGCCACCGTCGGCGAGGTCGCGCATGCGCTGCGCGGCGTCTTCGGCGTCTATCGGGGCAGTGCGGACATCTGAGCACGAGGTGCAGCGCCCGGCAGCCGACGGTCGATCGCGTTGGCTCCGGCGGACACGCCGAGATAGAGCACAGCGACCCACACGCAGTTCACGATGACGCGCCCGTAGCCAAGCGCCTTCACGTCGACAAATGGGTACGGGGAGAAATCCGAGGCCAGCGGCTCGCGGATGAGCGTGAACGCGAGCCATGCCACTGGGAAGACGATGGACAGCACCACGATTCGTCGATCGGTCAGTCCGCGCGGCCCAAAGGCGAGCCAGGCGATGACCGCGGCGACGGGCACGATGGTGTGCAGGATCGTGTCGGCGACGAGTGCCCAGCTGTCGAGGTCGAACAGGTGCGCGAGCGCGACGTGGTACACGATGCCGGTGATGGTGATGGACACGATCCCCGTGAGTCGCAGCACTCGGAACACCGTCGACGAGCGGTCGGGCCGCAGCGCCAGGAGCAGGCAGGTGACGCCCACGATGATGTTCGCCTGCACCGTGAAGAAGCAGAAGACGTTGAGCGCCCTCTCCGGCTGGGAGGTGAAGAAACCCTGGTCGTTGACCGCGGCCACCGGTATCTGGATGACGAGGCCGACGAGGACTGCCAGCGCCGTCACCCCGTACCAGAGCCGCGCCCACCGTGCGTCCATTGGCGGAGCAGTCTAGCGGCCTCAGTCCGGGGTTCGATCATTCGTTCGACGGCCGCCGAGTTGGGATCAGGCCGCGGTCGGTGACCGACGCGGGTGGTGTGCGGTGCGGCGGCTGCTAGCCTCTCCCGCCGAGATGGCGAAGCAGGTCACCCCGGATACTCCCTCGTCCGCCGGGGAGGACGGGCGCGCCCAACCGGCGCCGCGCCGCCCGGCGCGCGCCGCCGCCGGTCCCGGCACCGAACGCAAGATCAACGTCCTCCGCAAGCGCCATCACGACGCCGTCCACCGGGGCGGCGCGGCCGCCACCAGCCAGCACGCCAAGGGCAAACTGACCGCGCGCGAGCGCATCGAGCGGCTGCTCGACCCCGGCTCCTTCACCGAGCTGGACATCTTCGCCGTGCACCGGACGGCCAGCTTCGGCATGAACGAGAAGCGGATCCTCGGCGACGGCGTGGTCACCGGCTGGGGCCGCGTCGACGGCCGCCCGGTCTACGTCTTCAGTCACGACGCCAGCGTCTTCGGCGGCAGCCTGGGCGAGGTCTTCGCCGAGAAGGTCTGCAAGATCATGGACATGGCGCAGCGCAACGGCGCCCCCTGCATCGGCATCAACGACTCCGGCGGCGCGCGCATCCAGGAAGGGGTGGTGTCGCTGGCCGGATACGCCGACATCTTCTACCGCAACGTGCAGTCCAGCGGCGTCATTCCGCAGATCTCGCTGATCGTCGGCCCCTGCACCGGCGGCGCCGTCTACTCGCCGGCGATGACCGACTTCATCGTCATGGTCCGCAAGGTCGGCTACATGTTCATCACCGGTCCCGATGTCATCAAGGTGACCACCGGTGAGGACGTCACCTTCGAGACCCTGGGCGGCGCCGACATCCACAGCCAGCGCAGCGGTGTCGCCCACCTCGAGACCGACACCGAGGACGCCGCCTTCGCCGAGATCCGGCGGCTCCTCGCCTATCTGCCGAGCAGCAACCGCGAGCAGCCGCCCTGGCGTCCCGCCACCGACGATCCCGAGCGCGCCGACACCGAGCTGCAGTCCATCGTCCCCGACAACCCCAACCAGCCCTACGACATGCGCCACGTGATCACCCGGGTGGTGGACGACGGCGACTTCCTGGAGATGCAGCCCCTGCACGGCGCCAACATCATCACCGGCTTCGGCCGCCTCGACGGGCATCCGGTGGGCGTGGTCGCCAACCAGCCCCGGGTTCTGGCCGGTGCGCTGGACATCAACGCCAGCAACAAGGCGGCGCGCTTCGTCCGATTCTGCGACGCGTTCGGCATCGCGCTGGTGACCTTCGTCGACGTGCCCGGCTTCCTCCCGGGCACCGACCAGGAGTACGGCGGCATCATCCGGCACGGCGCCAAGCTGCTCTACGCCTACTGCGAGGCCACGGTCCCCAAGCTCACCGTGATCACCCGCAAGGCGTACGGCGGCGCCTACGACGTCATGTGCAGCAAGCACATCGGCGCCGACTACAACGTCGCCTGGCCGACGGCGGAGATCGCGGTGATGGGCCCGCAGGGCGCCGTCAACGTCATCTTCCGGCGCGAGATCGCCTCCGCGCCCGACCCGGCGGCGAAGTCGAAGGAGCTGATCGCGGACTACACCGAGCAGTTCGCCAACCCCTACTTCGCCGCCGAGCGCGGCTACGTGGACGACGTCATCGAGCCCCGGCAGACCCGCACCATGCTGATCCGCGCGCTGCGCATGACGCTGACCAAGCAGGAGCTCCGGCCGGTCCGCAAGCACGGCAACATCCCCCTGTAGGGATTCACCAGTGCGCGTCCTCCAGCGCAGCATCCGGCTCGACCTGCCCCCGGCGGCCGCTTTCGACGCCTGCCTGCGGCTGCTCACCACGCCCGATTCGCGCCGCGGGGTCGTCGAACGCACCTGCGAGCCGGACCCACCCGCTCCGGGCGGCACCGTGATCAGCCGCCTCGCCGGTCAGCGTGGGGCCGCGCGGGAGCTGCGCAGCCGCATCGTCGAACTCGACCGCGTCGCTCGCCGGCTGGCGACCGGCGCCATGGGGGACGGCCCCAGCGTGCTCGTCCGCCTGGTCGTCGAGGCCGACGGGCAGGGGAGCCGCCTGTCGCTGACCAGCGAGGTCACCGCCGGACTCACCGGGCGTGCCGGCATCGCCGGGCTGATCGACGCCGCCCTCTTCTCGCGCGCCCAGCGCCGGTCGGCGCGGGTCACCCTGGGCCGGGTGCGCGAGCTGGCTGAGCCACCCGCCGGCCGCTGACACCTTCTCCTCAGCTGCCCCGGGCCACGGCCATGCAGGCCACCGCCACCATGGCGATGGCGATCTCCGCCGTGGTGGCGACGACGAGGCGCTGCCGCGTCGACCACCACTCCGCGTCCGCCCGGCCGAGCTCGCGGATCGACATCGCGCTGCGCACCGGGTCGGCGGACACCGACTCCTCCAGGGCGACGAACTTGTAGGTGGTCGGCGCCAGCACGTGGTAGCCGAGGAAGAGAACGGCGATGGCACAGAGCAGGCCGACGCCGATGGCCTGGCCCCAGCGGGCGCTCAGCAGCGGTCCCAGGCCGCCGTCGAGGCGGTGGTCGAGAACCACCTGCAGGCCGCCGGTGAGGATGACGCTGAGCGCCGAGATGACCTCCCAGGGCGCGATGCGGCGCGCGATGGCGCGCATCACCGGACCGCGCACCTGCCCGGGGCAGCGGTCGATGGCCGGGAAGACGATGATGGCGAGGACCAGCGAGGCCCCCACCCAGGCGATCCCCGAGACGTAGTGCAGGAACCGGACGGTGGTGAGCACCCGGCCTCAGCCGCCGCCGCGCCGGGAGTCCGCCTGGCGGAGATGCTCGACGGTGACCGCGCCGCGCTGCACGGCCTCGTTGGCCAGGGTGAGGCGGCGCCGCTGCTCCGGGGTCACCAGCGAGAACTTGTCGTAGAGGTTGGTGATGTGCTGCTTGACCGCCGCCTCGGTGACGAACAGCTGCTCGGCGATCTCCTTGACCGTGGCCGGCTCGGTGAAGATTCCCGAGCCCGCCAGCAGAGGCCGGCAGAGCAGCACCAGCACCTCGCGCTCGCGCCGGGTCAGCTCCGGCGCCTCGGCCACGGTCAGCCCCACGGTGCTGTCGCCGTCGCTGATGGTGCTGCGGAAGATCAACCGCGTGCCCCCGATGCGGACCTCGTCGCCGCTCTGCATGACCCGCGGGGCGGCGATCCGGGCGCCGTTGACCAGCACCCCGTTGCGGCTTCCCAGGTCGCGCAGGCACCAGCCCGCGGGCAGCCGCTCCAGCACGGCGTGCAGCCGGGACACCGCGGTGTCACCGGCCAGGGTCACCTCGTTGGCGTCGCTGCGGCCGATGCTGGCGCGGTCCCCCTCGAGGACCACGAGGTGCGGCCCGGCGGGCCCCCAGACCTCCAGGTGCGCGGTCATCCCGCGGTCCGCAAGTCGGTGACCCGGACGCCGGTGTGCGCCTTGTGCACCCGGTTGATGCTGAGCAGCAGGAGGGTCAGGCCCTCGGAGTAGCGGGCATAGCGCAGCGGCCCGGCGTCGACGGGGCGCACGCCCTCGATGAGCCCGGCCAGTCCCAGCGCCACCGACCGCGCCGTGGCGTCGTCGCCGGTGACGATGACGTCCGCGTCGATGCTGCGGTGGGGATCCTTGAGCACCGCGCTGCTCAGGGAATGGAAGCCGGCCACCACCAGGGCGCCGGGCAGCCGCGCCGCCGCCCGCTCGGCGGACGAGCCCTCGGGCACGTCGATCCCGACCGGGCCCAGCGCCCTGTCCCAGCGCATCGGCACCACCGTGGACACCACCGTCCGGCCCCGCAGCGTGTCTGCCAGGCCGTCGAGGACGATCTCCAGCCCCTCGTGTGGGACGGTGATGACGGTGGTCTCCGCCGCCTCCGCCGCGGCGGCGTTGGTATGGCCGGTGATCTCGCCGCCGCCCTCGAGGCCGAGCGCGCGGAGCCCCTCGGTGACCTCGCGGGCCGACTCCACGCCCCGGTGCGCCTCGCGGGAGCCGATGAGGACGCGCATCCCGGCCATGGCGAAGCGCAGGGCGAGCCCGGGGCCGGAGCGCCCCGTGCCCCCCAGCAGGGCGACGGACGCGGTGGGGAGTGCCATCGGGCGGTGAGGCTATCAGCCGCCTGCCGAGTGTCGCCTCCGCCGCACCGGGCCGCCGAGGCCGGCCAGGGCGCACGTGCCCAGCGCCGCCAGCGCGCTCGCCAGGCCGCTGCCGCCGGCGCCGGCGGCCGCGGTCCCGGGAATGGCCGCCGCCTGGGTCGCCGCCGCCGCGGCCGCGCACCAGGGATTGGCGGGTACCCCGGCGCAGGGGTCGGGCATGCTGGGCTGCGCGTGGGGGATGGCGAACATGGCCACTCTGGTCGTCGCCGGGAAGGTCCTCACCAGCGGCAGCGCCGGGCAGTTAAGCGACGGCCCGGGCAGTCCGAGGGCGCCGGCCGAGGCACACAGCAGGGTGAGGGAGCCGACGCCCGCCCCGGCGCCCGGGAGGCCGCACACCGTCGTCGTCTCGAGCAACGGTGGGTCGGTCGTGACCCCCTTCGCGTCGCTGTCACCGTGGTAGCAGTTGCCGCTCCTGGCGGCGATGCTGAGCTGGGCGATGTCGCCGGTGCCGGGCCCGAAGCCGCCGTTGCGGGCGAAGGCATTGCCGGTCACCTCGTTGCCGTACGCCTGGTAGTAGCAGAGGGGCTGCTTGGGCAGGCTGAGGTCGATGCCGCCATGGCACGCCTGCCCCTGCTGGACCGCGGCCGGCGGCGGCGCGCTGGTGTCGGGGAAATCGGTGACCAGCACGCCCCAGGCGCCGTTGCTCTCGATGCGGTTGTTCACCACCACGGCGTTGCGGACCCCGCTGAGGAGGATCCCGGTGCCCACCGGCGCCATCCCGGCAATGCCGGCGCGCGGCGTGTTCGGGTTGTTGTTGTCATGAACGTAGTTGCCGCGGATGACCAGGCAGGAGTGCGTGGCCGTGGGGCCGGTGCCGCCGCCCGGACAGGCGCCGTCGGCGGGGGAGGGGGAGTCGTCGTTGTTGAGCGTGTTGGGCCCCACGCCGGCGAGGTTGGCGTCGAACTCGCTGTTCTCGATGATCAGGTGGCCGCCGGCGTTGGTGCCGCTGAAGCCCAGCGCACTGTTGCGGCCGTGGGCATCGCGCAGGATCATGCTGCAGTCGGCGCAGGCTCCGATGTAGTAGTCGCTGTCGCCCATGTTGCTGGCATAGGTGTGCTCGATGACGCCGGGGCCGCGCTCATTGCTGGTGAAGATCCCGTACTTGGCCTGGTGCTGGTCCTGGTTGGCCGGGTCGGCGGCGTAGTCGTAGGAGCTGCTGGCAGTCAGGTAGGCGCCGTACAGCGACCCCATGCCGATCAGGCCGCTGCCGTCACCACCGTTCCACCACACCTGGTTGCCGTTGTGCCCCTCGCCGCTGGACAGGTAGTTGCAGACGGTCAGGTTCTCGACGCTGACCCCGTCCGCGGTGAAGCCGTTGCTGTAGACCTCGATGCCATTGCGGCCCGCCGGCTTGTGCGTGGCGGGGTCGACCGGCCCCAAGTCCTGGAGGGACGGGGTGGGGTCGCAGGCCACCGCCCCGCCGGGCCTGGTGCCATCGACGATGACCGCGTTGCGGTCCATGCCGCGCAGGTGGACCGAGGCGGTGGTGATCAGGACTCCGGCGCTCCGCTCGGGGTCGCCGGCGCCCTTCTCATGCCAGTCGCCCGGGCCCACCAGCACCCAGTCCCCCGGGCGCGCTGCGTCGACGGCGGACTGGATGGTGGAGTACTGGCCGGCGACGCCCTGCCAGGTGCCGACACGCAGGACCTGCGGCGACGCGGCACGGGCAGGCAGGCTGCCCGCGACGGCCATCAGCCCCAGCGCGGCCGTCACCACGGCGGCCCCGGTCCTGCGTCCGCTCATCCCGGCTCCTCAACCCCACGCGCGACTCCGTGGTCGTGGCCGGCGCAGTATGCCTCCGCGCAGGCGGCCCCGCGCGCCGCATATCCACCACCCGACGGACAGGTGACGGTTGTGCGGGTTCGTTGCGGCACCCGACACGTGCTCATCCCTTGCCCTGGGGTCGCGGTCGCGGTGCTCACAGTGGAGGACGCATCAGGGGATCGACAGCCCATGAAGGTCGGGGGACATCCGCGTGAAAGACGAGGGTGGCGTCGTCGCGACGCCGGGCCGCCGGAGGTGGCCCTGGGTCGGGGCCGTCGTCCTCCTGGCGCTGATTCCGCTCGCCGCCGCCCTCGGCCTGCAGGTGCTGGGGTCGATGGTCGATCGCAACCATCAGGCGCAACTCAAGCTCGACGGCCTCGAGCTCTCCACCAACGAGCGCAGGGCGGCCGCGGCGCTGTCGGTGATCTTCCCCTCCACCCGGGCGACGTCGGCCGCCACCAGACAGGCCACCGAGACTGCGATCACAGGCGATCTCAACGATCTCGTGGGGCTGGCCGGCGACGACGGCCGGGTGGCGATGCTGGCAGCCGCGACCCAGCGGTATCTGGGCTTCCTCGACCTGGCCACGGCGGCACCGCCGTCCGGGGTGGGCGTCCCTGCCAGCCTGCCCCGGGCCATGCAGGAGTACCAGGCGTTCGCCGGCGAGGTGCAGGGCTTCAACGCATTCCTGGCCGACCGCGCCGCGCACTATCAGACCCTGGAGCGGTTCGGCAGCACCGTGATCCTGATTCTCGCGGCGACGATGGTCGGCGCCGTCAGCTGGCGGGCCCAGGTGCGGCGCAGCCGCGAGGCGGCGGCGAACGCCCAGCGCCGGCTCCTGCTGGCCAGCGAGCAGAGCTTCCGACTGGTCTTCGACCGCAACCCGCTCCCCATGGCCGTGTATGGCAAGCAGGACCTGCGGTTCCGCCGCGTCAACGACGCCTCGGTCCGGGCCTATGGATACTCACGGGAGGAGTTCCTCTCCATGAGCGCCCTGGACTTCTACCCGGAGGAGATGCGCGAGCAGGTCGAGAGCGAGCTCAGATCGGATGGTCCCTGGCCCCGCAGCGGAGAGCGGGCTCATCGCACCAGGTCCGGCCGGCTGATGGTTGTCGAGGCGACCGTCGACGAGATCGATTTCGAGGGGACGCCCGCGCTGCTCGCCCTGGCCCGCGACGTCACCGACGAGCGTCGCCTCCGGGACGAGTTGCGCCACCGGGCGTTCCACGATTCGCTCACCGGCCTGGCCAACCGCGCGCTGTTCACCGACTGCTTCGAGAAGGCCAGGAGAGCGGCGGTCGGGACGGAGCGCGAGTTGGTCGTCGTCCTGCTCGACATCGACGGTTTCAAGGTGGTCAACGACACCATCGGCCATCACCACGGCGACGCCCTGCTGGTGCAGGTGGCCGAGCGGCTCACCGGCGGCGTCCGTCCGGAGGACACCGTCGCCCGCATGGGCGGCGACGAGTTCGCCCTCCTCCTCGATGTTCTCGACGTCTCGGCCGCCGTCGTGGTGGTCGACAGGCTGCTGCGCGATCTGAGCCGGCCGTTCCAGCTGGGCGGCCTGAGCGCGGAGATCACCGCCAGCGCCGGCATGGCACGCGTCGCCGATCCGCAGGACACCTGGGATGTCAGCATACGGCGGGCGGACGTCGCCCTCTCCGAGGCGAAGGCCTCCGGCAAGTCCTGCTTGCGGGTCTTCCAGCCGGGCATGGCCAGCCCGGTGCTGCAGCGGCTGGAGATGGCCGAGGACCTGCGTCACGCCCTGGCCCGCGGGGAGCTGTCCATCCACTACCAGCCCCTGGTGTCCATCGGCGTCGACGATGGGGATGTCAAGGAGGTCGAGGCGCTGGCGCGCTGGACCCATCCGCTGCGCGGCGTGGTCGGGCCCGACCAGTTCATCCCCGTGGCCGAGGAGACGGGACTCATCCTGCCGCTCGGGCTCTGGGTCCTGGAGGCGGTCTGCCGGCGGCTCCGCGCCTGGCAGGCGGATGGCACCCCGCTCTCCGCCAGCGTCAACGTCTCGGCGCGGCAGCTGCAGGAGGCCGACTTCGTCGCCACCGTCAGCCGGGTCCTCCGCGAGACCGGCGCAGCGCCGGCGCGGTTGATCCTCGAGGTCACGGAGACGGCGCTCCTCGCCGATCTCGAGGGGGCCAGCGCCAAGCTCAACCACCTGCGCAGCATGGGCATCCGCGTGGCCCTGGACGACTTCGGCGCCGGCTACAGCTCGCTGGCCTACCTCCACCAGCTTCCGCTCGACGTGGTCAAGATCGATCGCGTCTTCGTCAGCGCCCTGGGCAGCCCGGAGCGACGTCCGCTGGTGCTCAGCATCGTGCGCCTGCTGGAGTGGCTCGACGTGCGCATCGTGGCCGAGGGGGTCGAGACCAGAGAGCAGCTCGCCTACGTCTCCAGCCTCGGCATCGACGCCTGCCAGGGCTACTTCTTCAGCCGCCCGGTCCCCTTCGAGGCCCTGGCCGGCGCCATCGAGGGCTGCCGCCGGCTCCACGAGCCGTCGACTCTGAGCGTGGCTTGACGGTCGGGAGGTCCGGGGTCAGGGGAGAAGGGTGAGGGTGACGGCGTGACGAGGCCGGACGGTGGCGAAATGCCGGTGGTCGAGAGTTGCCACGCGGGTCTCGCCCAGACGCTCGACCAGGGCCATCACGGACGCGTCGACGATGCCGAGATCGCGGTACGCCGTCTGGATTTCACGGGCACGAACCAGGTCGCCTCGTGACGGCGGCTCGAGCCGCCATGCTCCGGCATCGACGTCCTCCAGGAATGTGATCCACGCATCCTCGAGGCCGAGCTTGCGACACCAGTAGTCGAGCTCGCCGAGCACGAGCACGGGCACGACCAGGTCCTCCGCCGCATCGAGGAGGAGCTGCGCGCAGCGCGCGTGGTCCGGATCGTCGCGGTCCAGCGCCGCCAGCAGCGGCCCCGTGTCCACGACCGGAGCCATGGTCAGCGCGGGGCCTCGGCCACGGGGTCCACTGACAGTGCCCTTGGGCGTCTGGATCCGGAGCCGTCCAAGTAGACGGCCTCCTCTGCGCCTACGGGAATCGGGCAGCCATGCCGACCATGGGTCGATTCAGCCGGATGCCGCCGGTGGAACCGAAGCCGCCGGCGTCTCCGAACGGGAAGATGCCGCCGTCGGCGGCGACCAGCCAGTAGCCGAGGCCGGTGGGGCTGGCGGCCATCCCGACGATCGGCTGGTTGAGGCGGATGTTGCCGGTGGATCCGTAGCCGCCGGCATTGCCGAACGGGAAGATGCCGCCGTCGGCGGCAACCAGCCAGTAGCCGCGACCGTAGACCGCGGGCGCCATGCCCACGATCGGTTGATTGAGGCGGATATTCCCTGTGGACCCGAAGCCCCCCGCGTCACCGAAGGGGAAGATCCCGCCATCGCTGGCGACCAGCCAGTAGCCGAGGCCGGACAGGGTCGCGGCCATGCCCACGATCGGCCGGTTGAGGCGGATGTTGCCTGTGGATCCGAAGCCGCCGGCGTCACCGAACGGGAAGATCCCACCATCGCTGGCGACCAGCCAGTAGCCGTGGCCGCTCGGGGTGGCGGCCATCGCCACGATCGGCTGGTTGAGGTGGACGGCGCCAGGTGCTGCCGTAGCCCCCGGCGGCGCCGAGGGGGAAGATGCCGCCGTCGGAGGCGACCAGCCAGTACCCCTGGGCGGCGGGGGACGGGTGGGCCGAGGTCGTGGTCGAGGCGGACGCTCCCGCCGAGGGCGACGGTGACGCCGGGGCCGAGCCCGGCTTCGACCCGTGGGCGTGGACGATCGGGACGGCGAGGAGGCCGCCGGCGAGCACCACCACCCCGCCGAGCGACCCCCACCGCGTGGCGGGGTTGCCGAGTTGGGGAAGGTGGAGCACGTACACCGCGGCTCCCCAGCCGCCGAGGAGGGCGAGACCGCCGAGGCCGAAGCCGAGGAACCACGGGAGGTTGCTCCCGGTGCCGCCGCCTCCGGGCGGCGGCCTGGTCGCCGCCGGCGTCGATGTGGGGGAGGGGGAGGCCGACGGGCTGGGCTCCGACGTCGTGGCGGTGGTGGTCGTCGTGAACGCCGTCGTCGTCGGGGCCGGGCTGGGGGAGGGGGTCGCCGTCGGCGCCGCGCTGTGGCTCGGCTGCGGAGTCGGGCTGTGCGACGGGAGGGGTGTCGGCGTGGCCGGGACGGGAGTGGGAGTGGGCGCCGGGGAGTCGACGCTGTAGGGGGCAGGGGTCGGCTGCTGAAACGGCCCCTGTGCGACACCGACGAGGTGCTGGCCCGGGGCGTTGCTGCCGGGCGGCGGGGTGTACGGGCCGCCCGTGACGCTTCCGCAATTGGGTCCGAAGGTGGGCTGCGGTGTCAGGCGAACCTTCTGATCCCACTCGAAGGTCACCGGTTGACCCGCGGGGCAGCCGGTGGCGGGATTCACGGTCAGGGTCGCGTTGAAGGGTGCGTTCGCCTGACCCTGGCTCGGGCTGAGGGTGATGGAGCTGCCCGTCGCCGCAGCCACGGTCGCGACCGACACCGGACCCGCGACGACGGCGAGGAGCATCCATCGCCTGCACCTTCGCCCCAGCATCCGGACGCGCATCGCGGCGATGCTGACACACGCTCCGCCCCCTCAGGGCGTCGCGCCGTCCTCGGCGCGCAGCGCCACCGCGAAGGCGAGCCGCTCCGCCACCTCGGCGCGGGGGCCGTAGCAGGTCACCCATCCCCGCTCCAGGATGCCGGCGTGCTGGCCGTGGACCAGGGCGGCCCGGGCCGACTGCACCAGCACCAGCCAGGTCACCTCTCCGAAGGCGGCGCGGGCGCGGTCGAGGTCGGCCCAGAGGTCGGCGCGGGCGAGGTCCCAGACCACCGCCAGCTTCCCCGCGGCGAGCATCTGGGCGAGCGACACCACCTGCCGGCCGCGGAGGGGCACGTGCTCGGGGTGGAGGCCGAGCAGGCGGTCCTCGATGCCCAGCGCCTCGACCACCTCCTCGGCGCGGCGGCGGCGCCCCCGGGGCGCGGCGCGCTCGCCGAGGCGGATGTTCGCGCCGCACTCCAGGCCCGACTGCAGCACTGGCGGGTCGAGGATGGCGCCGAGCGGCGACCGCGGCGGTGGCGGCCCCGCGGCGAGGTCGTGCGCGTCCTCACCGACGCACACCCGGCCGCGGCCGGGATCGAGCCCCATCAGGGTGCGCACCAGGCGGCTCTTGCCCGCCCCCTCGCGGCCGGCCAGCACCGCGGTCTGGCCCGGCGGCACGGTGAGGGTGGCGCCGTGACCGGTGAGGTCCGCCGGGGCGACCCCGTCGAGCGCCAGGCCCACCGCCGCCATCGCCTCTCCCTGTGGCTTGGGGCATCCGATCATACGGCGCCCCCCGGGCGGGACCCGCGGTCAGAGGTCCTGGACGGCGGTCCGGCAGGAGCGTCCACGCAGCTCCTGGGGAAGGGCGTCCTGCACCGCGGCGGTGATGGCGGCGTCATCGCTCTCGACGGGGACGGAACGGTCGGCGCCGGCGCTCATCGCCAGCCGGCCGCCGGCACGGCGGGTCAGCACGACGATGGTCGAGGCCGGCACCCGGGACCGGATCGGCGCGGTCGCCTCGATGCCGCCGAGCTCGGGCAGCTCGGCCTCGATGACCACGAGGTCGGGCTGGTGCTGCTCGGCGAGCTGCACCGCGCTGACCCCGTTCCCGGCCTCGGCGACGACCGTGTAGCCGCCGGCCGCCTCAAGGAGGCCGACCACTCGCTCGCGCGTCTCGGGCCCTCCGGCGACGAGTGTCTGAATCCCCATCGGTCCTCTCCAAGGAAATAACATGATGACTATAACCTCTGGCTCGCCGGGGCGGGTGGACCAGGAGGATTGCCAGGCCCATCGACGCCCTCCGGAGCGGCCGGTGCCGCCCCCCGACGCCATCGGGTGCCGGTCGTGCGCAGGTGGGCACTGAAAGAAGCAGCCGCGAGCGGCGTTATCAGTACCAGGAAGGATGCCCAGTGCATGCCCAGGCAGCAGGGTTCTCTCCGGGAGATTCAGATGGCCACGGTGGGCATCCGCGAGGCGGCACGACTGCTTGGTGTCAGCACCGACACGATCCGGCGGCGGATCGAGCGTCGTGATCTGCCAGCGCACAAGGATGCCAGCGGCCGCTGGCTGATCGACCTCGACGACTCCCTGGTCGTCCCGGCCGCTCCGCCTCCCACCGAGCTGATCAGCAGCGACCGCGAGGACCTGATCCGGCTCCGCGCCGAGAACCAGGCGCTGCAGATGCTCCTCGAGGAGGTGCGCACCTCGCGCGACCGCACCGTCGAGGCCGAGGCCGAGCTGCGGCGCATCCTCGCCATGCTCACCTTCCGGCGCCAGGGCATCACCGGCCCCGAGGGCGAGCAGGAGACCGTCGACGCTCCCGAGCCGCCGCGCCGCTGGTGGCAGCGGCGCCGCCCCGGCGTCGAGCCCCGGCCCGAGGACGACTCGCAGGATCCCGGCTCCGCGGGCTGACCGCCCGCGAGTCCCCCGGGCCGTCCCGGGGCGTGCCCCACCTGCCATCGACGCATGTCGCATGGGCAGTGGGTTGGGCATGCCCATGGGCGCTTGCGCAACCTTGCGCACGTTTGCGTGTATACTCGGAGCCTCTGAACTCTGTTCCCCCCCCTCTCGGGGCGTCCCTGGTTTCCGGGGGCGCCCTTTTTTACGTCATCTGACGCAAACGCACGGCATGCGTACGCAGCGTGCGAGATGTGGTCAGCTCGGGGCGGCGGGTTCGTCCGCCGCGGCGCCGTGGCGACCGGCGCCGCCGCTGAAGCGCGCCGCGCCGTGACCCGTCTCCCCCGAGCGCACCACCTCGATGCCGTGCCCGAACTCGTTGCCCAGGGCTTCGTCGAGGTCGAGCGACCACTGCTCGAGGGTGCTGAGACGGTCGGAGCGCATGCAGCGCTGGGGCAGTGCGGCGAGCTCACGGGCGAGCCCCACCGCGGCGGCGAGCGCCGAGCCGGCCGGCACCAGCCGGTCGGCGAGCCCCCAGGAGTGGGCCTCGGCGGCGGCCACCGGCCGGCCGGTCAGGATCATGTCGAGCGCTCGCCCCTGGCCGACGATGCGGGGCAGCCGCACCGTGCCGCCGTCGATGAGCGGCACCCCCCAGCGGCGGCAGAACACGCCGAACACCGCGGTCTCGGACGCGACCCGCAGGTCGCACCACAGCGCCAGCTCCAGGCCGCCGGCGACCGCGTGCCCCTCGACCGCGGCGATCACCGGCTTGCCCAGCCGGATGCGGGCCAGCCCGAGCGGGGCGTCGCCGTCGGCGGTCAGCCGGTTGATGCGCTCGCCGGCGCCGGCGATGGCGTGGAGGTCGGCGCCGGCGCAGAAGGTCCCGTCCGCCCCGGTGAGCACGGCGACGCTGCGCTCGGGGTCGGCGTCGAAGGCGCGGAAGGCGGCCGCGAGCGCCTCCGCGGTGGGGCGGTCGACGGCGTTGCGCACCTCCGGGCGGTCGATGGTGACCACGCTCACGGCGCCGTCGTGCTCGACAAGGACCCCGCTCATCGCGCTCCCTCCCCGGCCGCCCCGCCCACCCCGAAGGCGTCCTCGGCGGCGCGGACGATGCCGGCGTAGCCGGTGCAGCGGCAGAGGTGGCCGCCAAGGCAGTCCATGATCTCCTCCCGGGTGACCTCTCCCCGCCGCGGCCAGAGCTCGGCGAGCGACATCAGGATGCCGGCGGTGCAGAAGCCGCACTGGAGGCCGTGGTGGCGGTGGAGGGCGTCCTGCAGCGGGTGGAGCTCGCCGCCGCCGGCGAGCGCCTCGACGGTGGTCACCTCCGACCCCTCGGCCTGCACCGCGAGCAGCAGGCAGGAGCGCACCGCCGCCCCGTCGAGGAGGACGGTGCAGGCGCCGCAGACTCCGTGCTCGCAGCCGAGGTGGGTGCCGGTGAGCAGGGCGCGCTCGCGGACGAAGTCGGCGAGGGTGGTGCGCGGCTCCACCACGGCCGCGACCGGGCGGCCGTTCACCGAGAGGCGCACCTCCCTCGTGGTCACGCCTCCTCGCTCCCGAGCGCGGCGAGGGCGCGGCGGGCGACCACGCCGACGAGGTGGCGGCGGTAGGCGGCCCCACCGTGGAGGTCGCCGGTCGGGGCGGCGGCGGCGACGGCGCGCTCGGCCAGCCCAACCGCGGGCCCGTCGACCCGGTAGGCGCGGGGCCCGGCGCCGAACACCGCCAGCCGTCCCCGCTCGCCGGCCGCGTCGACGCCGGCGACCACCCCGGCGAGGGCGAAGTCGCCGCCCCGCCGGGCCACCTCGAGCACGCTCCAGCGCCACCCCGGGGGCGGGCGCAGCCGGAGCGCGGTGGCCAGCTCGTCGGGCTCGATGGTGGTCATGAAGGGCCCGGTGAGCAGCTCGTCGACGGCCACCTCGCGGGTGCCCCGCACCGAGCGGAGCTCGAGGGTGCCGTCGAGGGCGATCGCCAGCGCGCACATCTCCGCGGCGGGGTCGGCGTGGCAGACGCTGCCCACCACCGTGCCCCGGTTGCGGATGGCGGGATGGCCGACCATCCCCAGCGCCTCGCCGAGCACGCCGAGCAGCCCCGCCCGCTCCACCTCGCGCTGCCGTGCCAGGGCGCCGACGCGCAGGCCGCCGCCGTCCTCTCGCCGCACCCCGCCGAGCTCGTCGCCGAGCCGGTTGAGGTCGACGAGCAGGGCGGGCCGGGCCAGCCGGAAGGCGAGCAGGGGCATCAGGCTCTGGCCCCCGGCGAGCACCTTGGCCTCGTCGCCGGCGTCCCCCAGGAGGGCGACGGCCTCCTCGACGCTGGCCGGCGCGGCGTGCTCGAGCGGTGGCGGCTTCAGGTCAGCGGCCCTCGTACTCGGGCTCGCGCCGCTCGAAGAACGAGGTGACGCCCTCGTGGTAGTCGTGGGTGCTGCGCAGCATCGCGTAGGCCTTGCGCTCGATCTCCATGGCGGCGCGGAGGTTGGTGTCCATGCCGTGGTTGAGCGCCGACTTCAGCGTCGCCAGCGCCAGCGGCGAGCGGGCGGCAAGCTCGTCGGCGATGCGCAGCGCCGCCGCCTGCAGCCCGTCGGGCGTGGTCACCTCGCAGACCAGCCCGCAGTGCAGCGCCTCCTCGGCGAGCATCCGCCGGCCGCGCAGGATCATCTCCCGCCCTCGCGACCAGCCGATCAGCCGGGGCAGCCGCTGGCTGCCGCCCGACCCCGGCATCTGGCCGCGGGTCGACTCCGGCAGGGCGAACTCGGCGCGGGTGCTGCAGAGGCGGATGTCGCACATCAGCGCCAGCTCCATCCCGGCGCCGAAGCAGTAGCCGTCGACCGCGGCGATCACCGGCTGGGGCACCTCCTCGACCGCCGCCAGGTTCTCGCCAAGGTGGGCGAATTCGTACGGCTCGCGCTCGAGGAAGCCGCGCATGTCGCCGCCGGAGCTGAAGTAGCCGCCCGCCCCGGTGATCACGATGACCCGCACCGACCGGTCGCGGCCGAGCTCGGTGATGCGGTCGGCGATCTCCTGGCGCATCTCCCAGGTGATGGTGTTGCGCTTCTCGGGGCGGTCGATGGTCAGGCGGGCCACCGGCCGGCCCTCCAGCCGCTCGACGGCGATCTCGCTCACATCTCCTCCTCCCGGCGCGGGTGCGCCTGCAGCCATTCCCAGATCCTCCCGCCGTGCACGGGCAGCTCGTTCACCTCGACGCCGTGCGCCGAGAGCGCGTCGGTCACCGCGTTGGCGATCGCCGCCGGCGCCGCCATGCAGTTGCCCTCGCCGATGCCCTTGGCCCGGCTGGGGACGAAGTCGGTGTCGCCGGCGACGTGGTGGATGCGCAGCTCCGGCATCTCCGCGACGGTGGGGCAGAGGTAGTCCATGAAGGAGGTGGTCAGCGGGGTGCCGTCGGGGTCGTAGACCAGCTCCTCGAGGAGCGCCCCGCCGAGCCCGTGGGCGAGCGCCCCCGCCACCTGGCCGTCGGCGAGCAGCGGGTTGAGGATGCGCCCGGCGTCGTGGACGGTGGCGTAGCGCAGCACCCGCACCGCGCAGGTGTCGGGGTCGACGTCGACGAGGCAGAGGTCGGCGACGCCGCCGTAGCAGATCGAGGAGTCGACGGTGTCGTCGCCCGCCGGGCTGCGCGCCAGCTCGCTGCTGAAGGACGCGGTGACGCTGAGCAGGGGCTCGACCCCGGGGGGGAGGGAGCCGGGGTCCCAGTGGGCCAGCCCGGCGACCCGGCGGATGGGCACGGCGCGGTCGCCTCCCCGGGCGCGGACGCTGCCGTCGACCAGCTCGAGGTCGGCGGGGTCGACCTCGAGCATCTCCGCGGCGATCGCGCAGATGCGCTCGCGCAGGGTGGCGCAGGCGCGATGGATCGCGGAGGCGACGACCGGCGCGAACCGGCTGGAGTAGGAGCCGGAGGAGACGTTCCACACCTGCGCGGCGGTGTCGATGGAGGGGTCGACGCGCACCGCCGCCATCGAGACCCCGAGCTCGTCGGCGACGATCTGGGCGGCCACGGTCTCGTGCCCCTGCCCCTCGGGGGCGGTGGCGATCCGCAGCCGCACCCCGCCCATCGGGTCCATGCTCAGGGTGGCGCTCTCGGTGCACCCCGACTTGCCCAGCCCGCGGTCGCGCTCCTCGGGGGTGCGGGCGAGGTCGATGTAGCCGAGGTTGGTGCCGGAGGGGTCGACGATCATCGCCATCCCCACCCCGGCGAGCCGTCCCCCGGCGCGGAGCCGGTCGCGCTGGGCGAGCATCTCGGCGTGCCCGCCCTCCCGGAGCAGGGCGTCGAGGAGCGCCGGGTAGTCGCCGGAGTCGTAGACCCCGCCCGACGGCGTGCGATAGGGCATGCGCTGGGCAGCGATGAGGTTGCGCCGGCGCACCGTCACGGCGTCGAGCCCCAGGCGCCGTCCCACCATCTCGACCAGCCGCTCGAGGGTGAAGTAGAGCTGCTGGCCGCCGAAGCCGCGGTTCAACCCGGTCGGCGGCCGGTTGGTGAGCACCGCCCGGGCCTCGACGGCGAGGTGCTCGATCGCATACGGGCCGACCAGGTTGCCGAAGCAGCGGTAGAGGGTGGCGGGCTCGGGCGGCCGGAGGTGGGCGCCGACGTCGTCGAGGATCTCCAGGCGCAGCGCGACGATCCGCCCCTCCCCGTCGACCGCGGCCGCCGCGTGGGTGAGCCGGTCGGTGCCCGCCTGGCTGGCGACCAGGTCCTCCCAGCGGTCGGCGGTCCAGCGCACCGGCACCCCGGCGAGGCGGCTGGCGAGCGCGATCAGCGGGATGTAGGCGTAGACCCCGGACTTGATGCCGAAGCTGCCGCCGATGTCGGGCGGCACCACCAGTCGGAGCCGGTTCTCGGCGAGGCCGAGGCAGGCGGCGACCAGCGGCTGCATCACGAAGGGACCGTGGAAGTTGCTCCACACCGTGGCCTCGCCGGAGGCCGCGTCCCACTCCGCCAGCACCGCGTAGCACTCGATCGGGGTCGAGCTGTAGCGGGGGAAGCGGAAGCTCGCCTCGACCCGGTGCGCGGCGGCGGCGAAGGCGGCGTCGGGGTCGCCGTAGCGGAAGGAGCGGGAGCTGACCACCGTGCCCGCGTCCACGTCGAGCACCGGCTCCAGGGGCTCGTAGTCGACGACGACCAGGTCGGTGGCGTCCTCGGCGACGTAGCGGTCGCGGGCGACCACCACCGCGACCGGCTCGCCGACGTAGCGGGCGGTGTCGAGGGCCAGCGGCCAGTAGGGCTCGGCACCGCCGACGCCGACGCTGAACGGCCGCAGCAGGCGGCGGGCGTCCTCGGGGGTGACCACCGCCAGCACGCCGTCGAGGGCGAGGGCCGCGGAGGCGTCGACGGCGCCCACCCGGGCGTGGGCGTGGGGGCTGCGCACCACCGCGGCGTGGTGGATGCCCGCCACCGGGGAGATGTCGCCGACGAACCGGCCCCTGCCGCGGAGCAGCCGGGCATCCTCGACCCGGGGGATGGGCTGACCCACCAGCGGGCGCGCACGGACGACCTCCCTCACTGCGCCGGGGAACTCTATCGGAGCAGGGGGCCTCCGGGCCGTGAGGCCAGAGCTACGCGGGGCGGCGCAGCCGGGGGGTGCGGCGCCGGGCCGCGGGGCGCGGTCCCGTGCTCGCCTGGGGCAGCTGCACGGGGGCGGAGTCGGAGCCGGCGACGCCGGGCGGGTTGGCGATCACCAGGGCGGCCATCTCGGAGGCCTCCATCGTCTCCACCTCGAGCAGCCGGCGGGCCACCGCGTCGAGGGCGTCGCGGTACTCGATCAGGGTCTGACGGGCCCGCTGCTCGGCCTCGGCGATCAGCCGCTCGACCTCCTCGTCGACCGCCCAGGCCATCCGCTCGGAGTGGTCGCGGCCGAGGCTGTCGGCGCCGGTGCCGCTGAAGGTGCGCAGCCCCAGCGGGCTCATGCCCCACTCGGTGACCATCCGCCGGGCCATGTCGGTGGCGCGCTGGAGGTCGTCGTGGGCCCCGGTGGTGATGTGCTCGGCCCCGAAGACCAGCTCCTCGGCGCAGCGGCCGCCGAGCATGGCGGCGAGCTGGTCGCGCAGCTGGGCGCGGCTCATCAGCACCCGCTCCTGCTCGGGCAGGGCCATGGTCCAGCCCAGCGAGCGGCCGCGGCTGACGATGGTGATCTTGTGGACCGGGTCGGCATGGGCGAGGACGTGGAAGACGATGGCGTGGCCGGTCTCGTGGCTGGCGATGATCGAGCGGTCGCGCTCGGTGAGGATGCGGCTGCGGCTGGCGGCGCCTCCCATCACCCGGGCGATCGCCTCCTCGAGGTGCTCCATCCCGATCGCGCCGGCGTTGCGCCGCGCCCCCAGCAGGGCGGCCTCGTTGAGCACGTTGGCGAGGTCGGCTCCGGAGAAGCCGGGGGTCTGCCGCGCCAGGGTGCGCAGATCGACGACGGGGGAGAGCTTCTTGTCGCGGGCGTGGACCTCGAGGATCTTCACCCGGCCGGCGATGTCGGGCAGGTCGACGCTCACCTGGCGGTCGAAGCGCCCGGGGCGCAGCAGCGCGGGGTCGAGCACGTCGATCCGGTTGGTGGCGGCGATGACGATGATGTTCGCCCGGTCGTCGAAGCCGTCCATCTCCACGAGCAGCTGGTTGAGGGTCTGCTCGCGCTCGTCGTTGCTGTTCATGCCGCTGCCGCGGCGGCGGCCGACCGCGTCGATCTCGTCGATGAAGATCAGGCAGGGGGCGGTCTTGCGCGCCTGGGCGAAGACGCCGCGCACCCGGCTGGCGCCGACGCCGACGATCATCTCCACGAACTCCGAGCCGCTGATCGCGATGAAGGCCACCCCGGCCTCACCCGCGACGGCCTTGCTGAGCAGGGTCTTGCCGGTGCCGGGAGGGCCGGCGAGGAGCACGCCCTTGGGGATCTTCGCCCCCAGGCTGCGGAGCTTCTGGGGATCCTTCAGGTACTCGACGATCTCGGCCAGCTCCTCCTTGGCCTCCTCCACGCCGGCGACGTCGGAGAAGCGGATGGTGGGCCGGACGACATCGCGGCGGGGCATCGAGCCCATCCCCATCCGGCCGCCACCGCGGCTGCGGGAGAGCAGCACGAAGGTGAGGACGAGGAGGAGGATGCCGCCGACGATCGGCAGCATGGTGAGCAGGGTGCGCTGGCCGTCGCCGACGCGATACCCCGTGACCACGGTGAGCACCATGACCACGAGCAGGGGGACGCTCAGCAGCGCTCCCAGGAGGATGAGGAGGAGCAGCCGCGTGCGTGGGTCTCGCATGGGGGCACTCTGAGCCCTTCGCGCCGCTGTGACCAGCGCCGTCACGCGGCCGTCGCCGGTCTGTCAGCTGTCGGTCACGTCCGCCCGGCGCCGGGGTGCGACCCTCTGAAGACGGCGCGGCACCGCGTCCCTGTACAGTCGATCCTCTCAGGCGATGTCCCAGAGCCCCTCTCAGCAGCAGTCCTCCCGATGAGCGCCGCCCGTCGCGGCGCCATCGCGGCGACCGTCGTCCTGGCCGGCTTCATCGCCGTGCTGCTCAGCCCCGCGACCACGCGCGCGCTGGTCGAGCCGACGTCGTCGTCGGTCCCGCAGGCGGTGGCGACGTCCACGTCGACTCCGACGCCCAAGCCGACCAAGGCCCCCACGCCGTGCCCGATCCTGGGCTGTCCACTCCCCAGCCAGTCGTTCACTCCCGTTCCGAGTGAGAGCGCGACCGCCACCACCACCACCACCACCACCACGCTCACCTACGCGGTGCTCCCCGGGAACGTGAGCATCCCACCGACGGCCACCCCGAAGCCGCCGCCCACGCCGACCCCCAGCCCGGTCGCGTTCACCGACACCGGCGGCAGCGCCATCGGCTCGGACACCACCGCGACCACCACCCAGGCGACCCGGGCGACCACGGTGATCAACCCCCAGCCCGGCGGCGACTCGAGCAGCGTGCTGCCGCTCACCGTCCTCGCCCTCCTCGTGGTGGTCGGCGGCGGCGCCATCTTCCTGGTCACCCGCCTCCGCTGAGAGGACAGGCCGGGGCGGGCCACGGTCCGATCACGGACTGGATGGAAGAGGGTGATTGAAGTGGCCCCGCCCGTCCACGACACCCCGCCGCTCACCGGCAGTTCGCTGTCCGTCGCCGTCGTCGACCCCGCCGCCGCGGTGGCGCTCGCCGTGCTCATCCGCCGCACCGCCGCGTCGCAGTCCGGAGGCTGATCCCGCCACCCCTCCCCGGAACCGCCGGGAAGGCGCACCATTGGTCGCGACGATCGACGATCAGGCGCGTCCGAGGGGGACCCAGATGAGCGCGAGCGGCGTCAGCGGCACCCTGCCCTTCCACCTGCGCGGGAACTTCGCACCGGTCCACGAGGAGCTGACCGCCCTCGACCTCCCGGTGCGCGGCCGGATCCCCGAGGGCCTCAACGGCCGCTTCCTGCGCAACGGGCCCAACCCCCGCGACGGCGCCTCGCCGCACTGGTTCGTGGGCGACGGCATGATCCACGGGGTGCGCCTCGAGGAGGGGCGGGCCGCCTGGTACCGCAACCGCTGGGTGCGCACCCGGGCGCTGGAGGGCGCGCCCTTCCTCCGCCCCGACATGACCGTCGACCTGGGCGTCGGCGTGGCCAACACCCACATCGTCTGTCACGCGGGGCGCCTGTACGCGCTCGTGGAGTCCTCGCTGCCCACCGAGATGACCCCCGAGCTCGAGACCGTCGGCGCCAGCGACATGGACGGCCGCCTCGCCACCGCCATGACCGCCCATCCCAAGGAGTGCCCGGTCACCGGCGAGCTTCACTTCTTCGGCTACGGGTTCATGCCCCCGTTCCTCACCTACCACCGCTGCGACGCCGCCGGCGCGCTGGTGGAGAGCCGCGTGATCGAGGTGCCCGGCCCGGCGATGATCCACGACTTCGCGATCACCCGCCGGCACGTGGTGTTCCTCGACCTGCCGGTGGTCTTCGACCTCGGCCTGGCGATGCGCGGCACCCTCCCGTACACCTGGAGCGACGACCACGGCGCCCGCATCGGGGTGATGCCCCGGGACGTCGCGAACGCCGCGGTGCGCTGGTTCGAGATCGAGCCCTGCTACGTCTTCCACACCCTCAACGCCCACGACGAGGGGTCCACCGTCGTCCTCGACGCGGTGCGCTACCCCGAGCTGTGGCGCGACGGGCCGGACGCCCAGAGCTACCCCCGATCGACCCTCCACCGGTGGACCGTCGATCTCGAGGCCGGCACCGTCGCCGAGCGCGCCCTCGACGACCGGTACATCGAGTTCCCCCGCGCCGACGAGCGCCGCACCGGCCTGCCCCACCGCTACGGCTACGCGGTCGAGGGCGACCTCCTCGCGGGCGCGGCGATGGCGGTGGTGCGCTACGACCTCGCCACCGGCGGCACCGAGCGCCACGACTTCGGGCCCGGCCGGGTGCCCTCGGAGGCCGTCTTCGCCCCGGCCGAGGGCGACGCCGAGGAGGACGGCTGGCTGCTCACCTACCTCCACGACGCCGCCACCGACCGCTCCGAGCTGGTGATCCTCGACGCCGCCGACATCGCCGCCGCGCCGCTGGCCAGCGTCGAGCTGCCCCAGCGGGTCCCATTCGGCTTCCACGGCAGCTGGGTGCCCGACGCGTGACCCGGGAGGGCGTGCGGTCGGCCCCCGGCTAGGCTAGGGCAGGGGCGTCTCCCGGCTGCCCGCGCGGCCGGCGTCGGTCTTGTCGTAGAAGCGCTGGAGCCGCTCGGCGGTGTCGGCGCCGAGGCTGGAGTAGCCGTTGAGCGCCTCGATGCGGAGCTGGTCGTCGAGGGGGCGGCCGATCACGTCGAGGATGGTCTCCTTGGCCGATCGCACCGCGGTCTGGCTGTTGCGGAGGATCTGCCGGGCCACGGTGTGCGCCTCGTCCATCAGCCGCTCGTGGGGGACGACCCGGGAGACCAGGTTGCAGCGCAGCGCCCGCTCGGCGTCGATCGGCTCCGCGGTGAGCAGCATCTCCAGGGCGACCCCGGCGCCGCAGATGTTCACCAGGCGCACGATGCCGCCGTCGGCGTGGTGGAAGCCGCGGCGCGCCTCGAAGGAGCCGAACCGGGCCCGCTCCGAGGCGATGCGGATGTCGCAGGCGAGCGCCGTCTCCAGGCCGCCGGCGAGCGCCCAGCCGTTGACCGCGGCGATCACCGGCTTGTCGATGCGGTGGAGCCCGCGGGTGAGCCCGCCCAGCCCGGTGGCGACGTTGTCGCGCACCTCGCGGTAGCCGGCGCCGATCCAGCGGGGCATGTAGGTCTTGAGGTCGGCCCCGGCGCAGAAGGCGTCGCCGGCGCCGGTGAGGATGGCGACGTCGACGGCGTCGTCATCGCGGAAGTCCTCCCAGATCTCCCACAGCCGGGCGTGGAGCTCGGGGCTGATGGCGTTCATCGCCTCCGGCCGGTTGAGGGTGACCACGGCGACGCGGTCGCGCTTCTCGTAGAGGGCCACGGGCATGGGCTCGTCCTCGGGTTCGGGCCTGATCGGAGCCCGATTGTGCCGCGGCGGACGTCAGCCGGCGATCGCCCCCTGGCCGGTGAGCGTCTCCGCCCGTGCCGGCGTGGTGACGCAGTCGCCCTCGGTCGGCCGGAACTGGTAGAGGCAGGTGATCGTCATCACCGGACCCGACCCGGTCATCTGGCCGGCGTTGCCCGCGAACGCCTCGGTGAAGGTGCCCACCTCGTGCACCACCCCGAACGGAGTGGGCAGGTGGAGGGAGTAGGTGCCGCGCCCGGCGCCGTCGGAGCAGGTGTCGCCGCCCGACGGCCCGGTGCCGTACTCGCCCTCGAACCCGAAGGTGCCGGCGCCGACCACCGGCTGCCCGAACACCGCCCCCACGCAGTCGATGGTCCCGGTCTCGCCGCCGGTGGTGAACGTCCCCCGGCTCGGCACCGTGGAGAAGCCGGGCGCCACCCGGAAGCTCGCCGCGAAGGTGCACACGGCACCGCCCTGGGCGTGGGCGGAGGGCGCGGGGACGGCGAGGAGGGAGGAGAGCGGCAATGCCCCGATCAGCAGCACCCTCAGCCGCCTCATGCGGCGAGTGTGGCCGCACCGCCGCGGGGAGTCAAACCGTCCGGCTCGCCGCCCGCTCAGCCGTGGAGCGGGCCCTCCGCGGTCCAGGTCCGGCCGGCGTCGGTGCTCCGGTACACCGCGATCCCCCAGCGGAAGGCGAGCAGCGGCGCATCCGCGGCGGTGGGGAGGAGGAGGCGGTCGACGAGGGGGGCGTCCACCACCCTGGTCCAGGTGGCGGCGCCGTCGGTGGAGAGGTAGACGCCGTGGCCGGCCGCGGCGGGGGCGGGCACCAGCCCCAGCAGCGCGGTGCCGCCGCCCGTCCACGACTGCACCGCGGTGAAGGGCAGAGCGGTGGGGTGCGAGCTCCAGTGGCGGCCGCCGTCGGCGCTGGTGGCGACCGCGCCGGGGAGGGTGGCCACCAGGCATCGGGAGCAGGCCGCCCAGCGCTCCACCGTCTGCACGTCCCCCTCGAGCACCGCGGCGTCGAAGACCGGCACCAGCTGGGCGCCCCGGGCGAGGAAGACCCCCGCGCTCGAGGCGTAGGCGAGGAGGTCGGGCCCGTCGACCCCGGCGGCGAGGTCGTTGATGGTCAGCGGCGTGGGCAGCACGGCATGCCAGCTCCGGCCGCCGTCGTCGCTGCCGACCACGCCGGTGTCGGTGACCTCGGCCCAGACCGTCCCCGGCGCCGCCCCGGTGACCAGCGCGGCGACCGGGTGACCGGAGGGCATCCCGGTGGCCGGCTGCCAGCGCCGTCCGTCGGCGGAGACGAGGGTCTGCGAGCCGCCGGAATCGGTCCCGGTGACCGCGATGAAGCCGCCGCCGGTGGCGGTGAGCAGGCGGATCTGGGCGTGGGCGAGGTCGCCGGCCGCGGGCCAGGTCCGCCCCCCGTCCTCGGAGATGCGCAGCCCGTAGTGGGTGCCGAGGAGGATCTCGCCGGGCCGGACGCCGGGGATCGCGGCGTGGACGTGATCCTGCACCGGTGCCGGGGTGGTGGGGGCGCCGCCGCAGCCGGCCGCCATCAGGACGGCGGCCACCAGCGCGGCGCGCGGGCGGGGAGGGCGCACCGGCCGAGCATACCCGGTGCCGCACCGGGGGGAGCGCCCGCTATAGTCCGCTGCCCATCGCCGTGTCAGTCCCAGGGAGAGGAGGAGTCCGCCGTGGTCGAGGTCAGGCCCGCCGTCGAGAACGAGGGCTGGGCGATCGGTGCGCTGCGCAGCCGCGCCTGGCAGGCGGCCTACCAGGGGACGCTCCCCGACGCGGTTCTCCACGAGATGCCCCTCGACGAGGAGCAGTGGCAGACGATCGCCCGCGGCGAGCGCGGTGAGGAGCGGCTCTGGGTGGCCTTCGCCGGCGGCAAGATCGTCGGCTACTGCCACACCGGCCCCTCGCGTGATTCCGACGCCCCCGAGGGCCGCGACGAGGTCTACGCGCTCTACGTCGAGCCCGACCTGATCGGGTTCGGTGTGGGCAACAGCCTCTTCTCCAGGGCGCTCGCCGACCTCCGCGCCCGCGGCTCCGAGGTGGTGACCCTCTGGGTGCTGGAGACCGCCGAGCGGGCCCGCCGCTTCTACGAGGTGGCGGGACTGACCACGGACGGCGGCCACCGCGACGAGTGCGAGGGCATCGCCGGCGTCCCCACGGTGCGCTACCGGCTCGAGTTCGGCCCGGCGGAGAGCCAGGAGTAGGCGGTCAGGCCGCGGAGCTGGTGTCGCCCGGGTCGGGACCGCCGAGCAGCGCTAGGTATTCGAGGCTGTAGTGCCGCTGGAGGTCGAGGAGCCGCGAGGCGAGGCGGAAGCTGTGGTCGAGCAGCCGGGGCACCGCGGGCACGATGTCGACCCACGGTGGGGTGGGCAGGCTGTCGCCGATGGTGCCGAGCACGGTCAGGTTGGCCTCGTGCACCAGCCGGACCAGCGACAGGACGCCGTCCTCGATCCGGGTGAGCAGCTCCTCCTCGCCGAACATCGGATGTGTCTCCCTGATCTCAGGCGGCGTCGCGGTCGAGGAAGTCCATCACCATGGCCGCAGGCTCCTCGGGCTGGTCGATGAGGAAGAGGTGCCCGGCGGCGGGGAGCACGTGGAGGCGGGCGCCGGGGATGCGCCGGGCCATGAGCCGGGAGTTGACCAGCGGCACGATCGGGTCCTTCTCGCCGTGGAGCACCAGCGTCGGCTGCTCGAGGCGGTGGAGCCAGAGCACGCTCGACCACCCCGCGAGGGCGTAGAGCTGCCACTGGTAGCCGAGCATGCTCGGCGGCCCGCTGAGCCGGGCGGCCAGGTGGTGGCGGAGCACCTCCGGGTCGCGCCGGCTGCGCCCCCCGTAGATGCGCGGCGAGATCCGCTCGAGGTGGGTGCGCGAGTAGTAGCGGAGGGGGGTGGCCATCAGCGCCAGCACCACCGGGCTGGCGGGCACGCCGACGCCGCACATGGTGCCGGCGAGCACCAGGCGGCGGACCCGATCCGGCGACTGGTGGGCGAGCTGCTGGGCGAGGGCGCCGCCGAAGGAGTAGCCGAGCACGTCGACCCGCTCGTGGCCGAGGCGGTCGAGCAGGCCGGTCACGATCCGGCTGAGGCGGCGCATCCGCACCGGCTGGCGGGTCCGCGAGGAGTACCCGGTGCCGGGGGCGTCGAAGAGGATCACCTGGCGGTCGCGGAGGTGGGCGACGAAGGGGGCCCACATCTCGATGTTGGCGCCGATCCCGTTGATCAGCAGCAGCGGCGGCCCCTCGCCCTCCACCGCGACCCGCAGGTCGAGGCCGTCGACGCGGATCAGGCCGGTGCGGCGGGTGGGGTGGCCGGAGTCGCGCCGGAGCGGCTGCACTGCGCCGTCTGTGCGGTTTGTGGGGTTGTCGCAGCTGTCGGCCACAATGGCAGGATACCGCTCCCCAACGCGTCGACCGTCTCCGGACGGAAACGGGTGTTCACCGAATAGTGCGTTCGGGGCGTACTCTCTCATCAATGAGGGAGCCGCTCCCGGGCCCACCGGCGCACTCAGGGCGGGGGGGTGCCGCTTCGGCGCGGGAGTCGACTGCCGCCTCGAGGACGGTCCAGGAGTCCGTCGAGGGCGCGGTCAACTGGATCCGCCTCGCCTGCGTGCTCAGCCTGGTGGTGTACGCCGCCTTCCCGGGCATCCCCGGGACCGGCCGGGGGATGCGCCTGGCGATCGATGAGGCCGTCCTCCTCGTCTACCCGCTGACGATGGCGGTGGGGCTGCGGCTGCCCCGGACCCGCGCCCTCGTCCCCGCGGTGGCCACCGTCGTCGACCCGCTCTGCATCACCGCGATGGTGGCCCAGACCGGCGGCCTCGACAGCGAGATCTACCTGGTCTTCTTCCCCGCCATCGCCAGCGTGGCGCTGCGCTACGGCGGCTCGCTGACCGCCGGCATCCCCTGCTTCTACGCCCTCATCTACACCCTCGGGTGCTGGGCCGCCGGCAGCCTCCACGGCGCCGCGGCGCTCCAGACCCTGGGCTGGCGCCTCGGCTACTTCGTGATCTGCGGGACCGTGGTCTCGGTGCTCACCACGGTGCGCTCGGCCGCCGAGAGCCGCGCCGACCTGCTCGACAGCGTGCGCACCGTCACCGCGTCGATCCTCTCCGACGACACCCAGCCCGACCACCTGCGGGTCACCCTGATGCGGCTGGCGATGCGCATGGGCGCCGCCGCCGTCCACCTGGTGCGGGTGGTGCCGGAGGACCGGCTGGAGCTGCTCGCCTCGGGCGGGCCGGGGGCGTCCTCGGCGCGGCCGAACACGGTGCTCACCACCGCCTTCGCGGTGCGGAACAGCGCCGGCGGCTACCAGACCGGCACCTTCGACGACGGCCTCAGCTGGCTGGGCATCGCCCTCTGGAACGCCGACGAGTGCACCGGTGTGATCCTCGTCGAGACCGGCACGGCGAGGATCTCGCGGCGGCTCACCGACGTGCTCCCCGACGCCGCACGGTCGCTGGCGGTGGGCCTCTCCAAGCTGCAGCGCAGCGAGGAGCAGCAGCAGCGCATCGAGGAGCTGGACGCCATCAACCAGATCCTCTGGGACGGCCTGCGCCAGCCCACCGTCGAGTCGGTGCTCATCGCCCTCCACCGCGGCGTCGCCCAGGGCATCTCGGTGGGGACGCTGCGGCTGGTGCAGCGTGGCCAGCAGGGCACCAGCGTTCTCGAGGTCGACCGTCGCGGGGTGCGCCGGCTCGACGACGGCGCCCTGCGCGGGGTCGAGCTGGAGCTGCCCGCCGCCGCCGACGGGCAACCCCAGGGTGAGCTCTTCATCCGCGGGGGCGTCGCCGCCACCAGCGTGGTCCTGGGCGACCACTGCGCCACCCTGCTCTGGCGGCTTCCCGCCACCCTGCCTCCGCGCGACCGCACCTTCCTCACCCTCGCCTCCCGCGCCGGCGCCATCCTGCTGCGGACCATCTCGCTGTACGACGAGGTCGCCGAGGCGGCGAGCCGCAGCGCTCAGGAGGTGCGCACCAACCTCGGGCTGCTGGAGTCGGTGCGGGTGCTCGCCGACCGGCTGCGGCTGCTCCTCGAGGGCGGCCAGCGGCTGCTCGCGGCGCACGGCCCCGACGCGGTGCGCCAGGTTGCGGTCGAGGTCGCGCTCAACCTCGACGCGGTGCGCGGCGCCGCCCTGGTGGGGGCGGGCGGCGTGGTCTCCGCGGGCTCGGGGTCGCTCGCCGGCGCGCGCCTGATGACCCACTCCGAGAACGGCGCCACCACCCTGGTCTGGGACCGGGGTGACGAGAAGCGGCAGGCGCATGGCAGCTCGATGCTCTGGGATACCATCGAGATCAGCGGCGACAGCGCGCTCGAGAGCGTCGAGGCGTTCGTCGCCGAGGTCTCCGACATCGACGACGAGAGCCGCACCTGGCTGGCCACCCTGGTGCAGCTCACCACCGCGGCGATGGTCAACGCGTCCCTGGAGCTGCGCGAGCGGGTGCTCGACGTGCAGCGTGAACGCCTGCGGCTGGCCGAGGAGCTCCATGACACCGTCGCCCAGCAGCTCTACCGGGTGGGCCTGCTCGCCCGCCACGCCAGCACGACGATGAACTGCGACGCCACCCTGCGCGGCCAGGTCGACGAGATCCGGCTGCTGGCCTCGACCGCGACCAGCGAGCTGCGCCGCGCCATCAGCGCCACCACCAGCCTCTCACGCTCGTCGGCGCGGGTGGTCGACGACATGCTCCCCCACGTGCAGCGGCTGCGCGACGCCGGCGTCTCCGCGGAGATGGTGGTGCTCGGCGACGAACACGCTCTTCCCGAGGGGGCGCGCCGCGCCCTCGTCGAGCTCGCCCGCGAGGGGGTGCAGAACGTGCTGAAGCACTCGGGGGCGCGCCACGCCATCCTCCGCGTCCACTACGGCGTCCGCGAGGTCTCGGTGACCCTCGAGGACGACGGCGGCGGCGGCCGCCGGGGCGGCGTGGACGACGGCCCGTCGCTCGGGCTGCGCCTCATCCGCCAGCGCCTCGAGCTGCTCGGCGGCCGGCTCCAGGCCGGCCCGCTCGAGGACGGCGGCTTCGCCCTGCGCGGCGACATCCCGCTCCAGCCCGCGCTGAGGGTCGCCGGTGGCTGAGACCATCCGCGTCGGGATCGTCGACGACCACGAGCTGGTCCGCGAGGGCATCCGCCGGGTGCTCACCGAGGACCCCCGCATCGAGGTGGTGGGGGAGTGGGGCACCGGCGAGCTCGCCGTCCAGGAGGTGCCCGCGCTCCACCCGGACATCCTCGTGCTCGACTCGCGGCTGCCCGGGATCAGCGGGCTCGACGTCTGCGTCGCGCTGCGCCAGACCGCCCCCGAGGTGCGGATCGTGGTGCTCAGCGCCTTCCTCGAGACCGGGATGGCCCGCGACTACATGTCACTGGGGGCGCAGGGCTACCTGCTCAAGGACGTCGAGCGCTACGACCTCGTCCACGCCGTGCTCCGCATCGCCCGCGGCGGCCAGGTCTTCGACCCCAAGGTGGTGAGCGAGCTGGTGGTGCCCCGCGGCGGCAGCAGCCTGCTCTCCCCCCGCGAGACCCAGGTGATCAAGCTCGTCGCCCGCGGCCTCAGCAACAGCGAGATCGCCGGCGAGCTCGGCATCGGCGAGCAGACCGTCAAGACGTACGTCCGGTCCGCGCAGGAGAAGCTGCAGACGCGGAACCGGGTCGAGACCGTGGTGGTGGCGTCGAGGCGGGGACTCATCTGAGCCGAGCGCTCAGTGACCCCGGAAGGCCTCCTCCAGCCAGCCGGCGACGACCGTCGGCACCACCTTGGCGTCCACCAGCAGGCCCGGTCGCGAACCGCCCTCGAGCCAGCTGGCGACCCCGGCGAGGTCCTCGCTCCGGCGGACGGTGACGCCCTCCAGCCCGGCGGCTCGCGCCAGCGCGGCGAAGTCGGTGTCGGGAAACCGCACCAGGTCGAGGGGATGTCCCTGCGGCCCGAAGTGGTGGACCTCCGCCCCGTACGCGGCGTCGTTGTAGACGGCGACGAGCATGCGCAGGCCCAGGCGGCCCACCGTCTCGAGCTCGGAGAGGCTCATCAGCGCGCCGCCATCGCCCAACGCGGCGACCGCCAGTCGGTCGGGGCGCGCCACCGCGGCGCCGATCGCGGAGGCCAGCCCCAGCCCCACCGCCTGGAAACCCTGGGTGAACACGAAACCCCGGGCGTCGGGCACGCGCAGATACATCGGCGGGTAGCCCATGAAGTGCCCGGAGTCGACGGCGAGGGTGCGTTCCTCCGGCAGCATGGCGTCGAGGACGATGGAGAGGGTGCGGGGATCGATCCGGTCGGCGGTGCCCGCGTCCTCGTACGGTTCCTCCCGCCAGCCGCCGGCGCGGATCTCGCGGGCCAGCTCCGGAGTCCCCCAGCATCCCGCCGCCGGACGCGCCTCCATCTCGGCGAGGATCGCCGACGCGGTCGCGGCCGCGTCGCCGACGACGCCGACGTCGACCCGGTGGTGCGCGCCGATCGCCTTCGCCTCGTGGTCGACCTGCACCACCGTCGCCTCGGGATGCAGCAGGCCTCCATGACGCGTCGTCCACATGTTGAGGGAGGCGCCGACCGCGAGCACGGTGTCCGCCTCGGCGATGAGGCGCGCGGCGATGGGGGACGCGAACCCGCCGGAGATGCCCAGCGACAGGGGGTTGCCGCAGAAGAGACCGTTGGCGACCGCCGAGGTGGCGAGCAGGCCGCCGACGGCGCCGGCGAGCCGCTCCAGCGCCGGTCCGGCCCCGGCGATGACGGCACCCCGTCCGGCGATGATCAGCGGCCGCCGTGCCTCCGCCAGCGCGCCGGCGGCCTCGAGCACCGAGACGTGCGCCGGCCGCGCCGGCCGCAGCGCAGGCGCCGGCGGCATCGCCGCATGCTCCGCCGCCACGGTGGCGGCCTGGACGTCGAGGGGGAGCATCAGCACCACCGGCCGCCGCTCGCCCCGGGCGCGGCGGACGGCGCGCGCCGCGTCCGCCACGGCGGTCTCCGGCCCGTGGATGCGCTCGGCGACCGCGCCCACCGCGCGCACCAGGCCGTCCTGGTCGATGCGGAAGTTCGAGCGGATCGACGCCGCGGCGGCCTCGCCGGCGAGGAGCAGAAGGGGGGTGCGGCTCTTCGCGGCCTCTGCCAGGCCGGTCATGGCGTTGGTGAGGCCCGGCCCCTGGTGGACGCTGCACACGCCCAGCTCGCCGCTCACCCGCGCGTACGCGTCCGCCATGGTGACCGCCCCGCCCTCGTGCCGGGCGGGGACGAAGGCCGCCCCGGCGGCGACCAGCGCGTTGGTGACCTGAAAGTTGCCGCTGCCGATCAGCCCGAAGACGTGGCGCACGCCGAGACGTCCCAGGGTGCGGCCGGCGATCTCCGAGACCAGCACCTCCGCCCTCAGCGCTGCACCAGGGCGAGCACCCGTGCCGGGCTGCCGGAGCCGCCGACGATGGGCAGCGGCGCCACCACCAGGACGGCGCCGGTCGGGGGCAGCCTCGACAGGTTGGCGAGCTGGGTCACACCGTACTTCCCGGCACCGAGCATCGCGGCGTGGCAGGGGAAGGGCGCGTCGAAGCCGTGGGCGGTGCCGGCGTCGGTGCCGACGGTCTCGACCCCGATGCCCAGGATCGGCGACTCCTCCGCCAGCCAGCGGGCGCATGCGACCGAGACGCCGGGGGTGTGCGGCCCGGTCTCGTCGGCGTTGAGGAAGGCGCGCTGGTCGTGCGCCCTGGCCTCCCACCCGGTCCGGTAGAGCAGCCAGCCACCCCGGGGCAGCGGGCCGTGCTCACGCTGCCAGTCGTCCAGGTGCGACACCTCGAGCAGGAAGTCGGGATTCCGCGCGCAATCGGCGCTGCGGTCGACGACCACCGCCGGGCCGACCAGCTGTGCCGGCGGGACCCTCGCGACGTCGATGCCGTCGCGGCCGGTGATCCAGTGCACCGGGGCGTCGAAGTGGGTGCCGACGTGCTCTCCGGTGGAGATGTCGTTCCAGTACCACGCCGGTCCCCGGTCGTCGTAGCGGCTGATCTCCGTGAGGGAGAAGCCGGTGGTGTTGGCGAAGGGCTGCGGCAGCTGGATCACCGGCGTCCGCTCCGACAGCGGCGCGGTGAGGTCGACGACCTCGACGTCCCCGTCGGCGAGGGCGGCCAGCAGGCTGCCGAGAATGCTCACCTCGTCAGGCGACGTAGATCGAGTCCGGGCTGTTCAGCGGGTCCTTGATCTCCACGTCCAGGGCCCTGATGTCGTCGAGGGTCCACATCATCCGGGGGTCGTCGGAGTTGTGCGGCTGGGGGAGCAGGGTCCTGCCGTCGGCGCGGAGCAGGCCCTGCTTGACGATGTACTCGTCGAGGCCGTGGCCGTCCCAGATCTCCCAGAAGGTCGTGTAGCCGAGGTAGCGGCCCGGGTCCTCGTCGAAGATGCCCTCGCACGGCGCGGAGCAGAACGCGTGGCGCCGGCCGGCGTGCTCGCGGATGCGGATGGTGTTGACGTCGACGCGGGGGAAGATGCACGGCATCTGGCAGACCCGGCACAGCGGCGGCATCTCCGGGAAGAGCAGGAAGGGGTTGCCCGAGCCGGGCTCGGTCATCTCCGCCATCCCCTCGTAGAACCAGCCGTAGTGGTCGTACCAGCCCGGGTACTTGTCCTCGAACCACTCGAAGTCGGCGGGGGTGAGGGTCTGCTGCCGCCAGTACACCAGCGGCCAGCCCGCCATCCCCACCATGGCGGCGGTGTGGCCGCACCAGCGCACCCGCTCCTCGGCGAGCCCCAGGGTGCTCGGCGCCCTCAGGCCGAAGGGCTCGAGGCGGGAGATGTACGAGCCCACCCAGTCCTCGGCGATCCACTCCCGCCACTTCTCCAGGTAGCTGGAGCTGCGGGTCACCTGGGCGTAGTCGTAGACGCCGGCGACGAAGGGATCGATGAAGGTGTGCTGCCGCCAGAAGGCGCGCTCGAAGTCGGCCTGGAGGTGGGGGAGGTTCTCCTCCTCGGAGACGATCGCCGCCAGGGTGCTGTAGCCGTTGGCCATGTGCCGGGCCTCGTCCGACTGGACGCTGAGGAACACGCTCGCCGTGGCCTGGTCGCCCTGGAGCGCGGCCACCTGGGTCATGGCCACGAACACCGGGTTGGTGTACGCGGTCTCCGCGATCACCTGGAGGTTGAGCGCGCCCTCGATCGGGTCGCCCATGAAGAAGGTCTC
>JRHI01000259.1_pt1 | contig 60365 bp, 51 predicted proteins | sample 215371 | NCBI WGS metagenome assembly JRHI01 (sample SAMN02929681, study PRJNA255918) | sediment metagenome | biome: cave system; feature: Ice Cave; material: Sediment; isolation source: sediment from deep within a dark volcanic ice cave with no known source of... ...
AACTCAGCGGAGTTTAGGAGAGGAAGATACGTCCGAACAACAGCATTTGTTCTGATTTCGCCTTCTCGCACAACAAACAGCAGCTTTACGATTGCTCCTTTCGCTGGCGGATCGGGCGCCGAGATGAAAAGTCCGTGCTCAGTGAGGTCGCAAACGCGGGAAACGGAGTTTTGACCGGATGTTTCCCACTTTACCCACATGCCGATCGGTGTCGGAACACGACGATGTCGACGTTTTTCGTGAACCATTTATTTCCCTTCAACGCGCGGGGCCCGAAATCGCTTCGTAACCTGAATATGGTAAAAATTTAATCGGCCTGGACTGTAACTCTAAGTTGCTTCTAGTGTGAGATGCACGTGGATGCTTGTCAATATGCATGGGAACCTTATGTTCTCCAAAACCGTACCCTCTTGGCTCGGATCCGCACGATAAATGATTTAATGGAAAGGGACCTCGCCGACCGCAAGCGAGCGTGTTCGCCGGGCTGGCGTGCATGGGCGTCCACGCGTGCTGGCTTTTGCCATCGCACGGCGAACGCGCGAAATTGGGGTGCGCATGGCTCTCGGTGCTCAGCCTTTGGATGTCACCCGCATGATCCTCGCGCGCGGTGTGAAGCTCGGGCTTGCTGAGTTAGTTGTTGGCATCGCGCTCGCGATTGCAGGCGGCACGTATTGCGGCCCCTGCTCTTTGAAGTTAAGCCGCTGGCGCCCGGGATTTATCTGGGCACCGCGGCGGCATTGCTTTTTGTTGCCGCGCTCGCATGTCTTGTTCCGGCGCAGCGGGCCGCGTGTGGATCCAATGGTGACGCTGCACGATGAGTGATTCTTGCCTTGAAAGTTGATATCTTATTGGACGAAGTAGCTGCGTGTGCGTGCAGATGAGCTGCGTTGCAATGTCGAATCGTACCGACCAGAGTCTCGCGCGTGCGCCAGCCATTTGACCCTTTAGAATGATTACCTTCGTTTCGATTATCGCGCTGGGATTTTTTCTGGGTATGCGGCACGCCACTGACCCGGACCACGTCGTGGCCGTAACCACGATCGTGAGCCGCCAGCAGAACATACGAAATGCGGCATTGATTGGAGTCTTGTGGGGAACAGGTCACACCATCACGATTTTGATCGTCGGTTCGGCCATCATTCTTTTCGGAATCGTGATTTCGCCCAGGCTGGGTCTCACGATGGAGTTGTCCGTGGGCTTGATGCTCATTCTTCTCGGAATTCTGAATCTCTCAGGGATGCTGCGCTGGATCACGGAAACGTTCACGCCTTCAGGCGAGAAAGCTCATTCGGAGAATTCGCATCTGCACGGCCATGGCGACGACATTCACAGCCATCCGCACAGGCATCATCCTGAAGACCATGGCCATTCCGAAGACCATGGCCATTCCGAAGACGCAAAGCCTGTAAGCTGGATGGACCGGAATTTTGCGCGGCTAGGGCTTTATCAGGCGGTGCGACCTCTAATTGTGGGGGTCATTCACGGATTGGCTGGTTCAGCGGCTGTGGCTTTGCTGGTTCTTACGACAATTCGGAATCCGTATTGGGCAGTCGTTTACTTACTTGTTTTTGGCGTGGGCACGATTGCCGGAATGATGCTGGTTACTATGGCGATTGCCTTGCCGTTTACCTACTCGAAACGCCGCTTTGTGCGGGTGAATCGCATGCTCGGGTTTGTATCGGGTCTCGCCGGCGTCGGGTTTGGACTCTTTATCGTTTACAAAATGGGTTACGTGAATGGGATTTTCACGAGCCATCCGCAGTGGATTCCCCGCTGACCTTTTTTCAGTGACAGTCTCGAGGCACTCCAGCTCCGCTTCCACCCACTAAGAAGTCCAGATCGGCGCCGCGATCAGCCTGCAAGACGTGATCGTAATAGAGCTGGTAGTAGCCTCGCTCAAAAACTCGCCGCGGTGGTTTCCATCCAGCGCGACGCCGCGCAATCTCTGAATCTGGCACATCAAGATGAAGTCGGCGCGCGCTGACATCCAGTTCAATAACATCTCCTTCTTGAACGATTCCCAGCGCGCCACCGGCAGCCGCTTCCGGCGATACATGCAGCACAACCGTGCCATAGGCGGTTCCGCTCATCCGCGCGTCAGAAATGCGCACCATATCGGTAATCCCTTTTTTCAAAATTTTAGGAGGGAGAGGCATGTTGCCCACCTCCGCCATTCCTGGGTAGCCTCGCGGACCGCAGTTCTTGAGCACCATAACGGAGGTCTCGTCGATCGCAAGATCCGGATCATCAATACGCGTTCGGAACTCCTCAATGTTCTCGAACACCACTGCTCGCCCGCGGTGCTTCATTAATTCCGGTGTGGCGGCCGAGGGCTTCAGCACTGCGCCGTCAGGGCACAGGTTTCCGCGCAAAACGGCAATACCGCTGCTTGCTCTCAGGGGATCGCTCAGCGGCTTTACGACATCACGGTTGTAACAGGGCGCGTTTGCAACGTTCTCACCGATCGTCTTGCCGTTCACCGTCAAGGCGTCGCGATGAATCAGCGCATCCAGCTCTCGGAGCACGGCCGGCAAGCCGCCCGCATAAAAAAAATCTTCCATCAAATATTTTCCGGAGGGCATAAGATTTACGAGACACGGCACATCTCTCCCAAGCACATCCCAGTCTTCCAGCGTGAGCGGCACGCCGATTCGCCCCGCAATGGCCAGCAAGTGGATCACAGCATTGGTCGATCCACCGATGGCTCCGACAGCACGAATGGCGTTCTCGAATGCCGCTCTGGTCAATATTTTTGACATGCGCAGATCTTCGCGCACCATTTTAACGATACGCTGTCCAGCCATGTGCGCAAGCGCGTAGCGCCGCGAATCGACTGCTGGAATAGCGGCGTTCATGGGCAGGCCCATACCAAGAGCTTCGACGACGCACGCCATCGTTGACGCCGTGCCCATCGTCATGCAATGTCCCGCGGAGCGGCTCATGCACGCTTCCGCTTCCATGAATTCGCACATGTCCATTGCGCCGCAGCGAACGTCCTCGCTGAACTTCCAGACGTCGGTGCCCGAGCCGATATCGCGCCCGCGAAATTTGCCATTGAGCATCGGACCGCCAGAAATCATCAGCGCGGGCAAATCGCAACTTGCCGCACCCATCAGAAGCGCGGGTGTGGTTTTGTCGCATCCAGCCAGCAACACCACTCCATCCAGCGGATTGGCGCGAATCGATTCTTCAACGTCCATGCTCACGAGATTGCGAAAAAGCATCGTCGTCGGGCGCATCAGTGTTTCCCCAAGAGACATCACCGGGAACTCCAGCGGGAATCCTCCCGCTTCGTAGACGCCGGCCTTCACATCCTTGGCAATCTTGCGGAAGTGCGCGTTGCAGGGCGTCAACTCCGACCAGGTATTGCAAATACCAATCACCGGACGGCCGTCAAACAGATGATCCGGCAACCCCTGGTTCTTCATCCAACTACGGTGTATAAAACCATCTCGATCGGTCTTCCCAAACCATGCCGAACTGCGGAATGCCATAAGTATGATCTCCCGGAATTTTGTCTTGTAGAAATTTAGTCCTGAACCCGCGAGGGCCAACAGTTAGCCCGATACAAACTCCAAGAACTGACTTGTTCCCTATCACATTCGCTCGATTGGAGCAACTTGGACTGAAGATGACAAAGCGAGTGGAGTCCATTATCTTGTAACGAAGCGTGCGGCGTGTTCGATTCTGCGACAACTCTGTCCCACAACCGGCCAATCACCACCACGACACGAGCGCGGCTTGCTCCCCTAAATACTGATAACATTTAACTTACGTGTGTACAGTCTGGGCTGGCCACTGCCATATCGTTTACCGAAAGGCGAGGAAGTCGATTATGGATATTCAACACCCGTCAAACGCCCGCGCCAAGAAGATTCGCCGCATGCGCCAGGTCCTGGGCATTATTCGTTCCCGGGCGGAAGCGCATGGCGGGACGCTGACTCTTGAAAACCGCCGCGATACTCGGGGGTTTCGCGCTGCGCTGCGGCTGCCCCTATGAAAGGCTTCGAAAATCATGATGGGAGGTTTAACGAATTCCATGCCGGTGACCAAAACCGTGCCGATTTAGGTGAAACCCCGGAAGGTGCGGGGGAGAATATAAGAGCGCTCGGGATTTTGAACGAGCAGATTGTTGCTTGCCGCAGATGCCCTCGATTAGTGGAATATCGCGAGCGCGTTGCGCGCACGAAGCGGCGCGCATTCAATCATTGGACGTATTGGGGGCGGCCCGTGCCTGGATTCGGCGATCCGCGCTCACAACTTCTGATCGTGGGCTTGGCACCAGCGGCGCACGGCGGCAATCGCACTGGGCGCGTTTTCACTGGAGATCGCTCGGGCGATTTTCTTTTTCGCTCGCTGCACCGCGCCGGCTTCGCGAATCAGGCTAGTTCCACGCAGGCCGGCGACGGATTGCAGCTTTATGACGCGTACATCGCCGCAACGGTTCGCTGTGCGCCTCCCGACAACAAGCCTCTTCCTTCTGAAGCTGCCAACTGTCGCGAATATTTCGAGCGCGAGTTGGAGATCCTCAATCCGCGGGCAATTCTGGCGTTAGGCCGCATTGCGTGGGAGGCCTACCTCCAACTCCTGAAATCACGCCGCGTTATTCCATCGCGAGCCGGCTATCCTTTTTCTCATGGGGCCGTAGCAGAACTCCCTGTTGGGCTTCCACGCTTGTTCGGCTCTTACCATCCAAGCCAGCAAAATACGCAGACCGGGCGCCTTACCGATGCGATGTTTTATAGTGTGCTTAGTGAGATTCGTATTTTTTTGGCGCGCTAGAACCACGGCGAGGAGCGGACTACTGGTTAGGCCTGTAATCGATTTACGGCAATTCGGACTTGGTAAATGCTTCCAACATTTCTCGCTTTAAGGGCGGCTGCAGGATGTTATGGGCTGCAAAATCTTGCGCTTGTGGATAAGTAGTGCCGCTAATGCGCTCAGCCGCTTTCACGAGATCGTAGGGAGTATGCCGCAACTGAATGTTGGGTCCAAGCAAAAGCCAATAGGCGCCAGGTTCCCCAAACGGCATTCCTACACTGCCTGCATTCACAACTCGAACCGTCCCTATCGTTCGGTCAAACTGCATGTGGGTATGACCGCAGATAACCACCGGTACGTTGAGTCCTTTAAAGACTGGTAAGAGGCGATCTTCATTCGTAAAGCCGGTAAATATCTCAGTGTCGCTTCGCGGTGTAGCATGGCAAAAGAGCACCTCGCCTAACCCTGGAATATCGACACGGAGTGTTTTAGGCCATTTAGCCAACAACTGCTCGTGTTCCGGATAAAGCTGCCGCGCCGTCCAGCGCACCGCCTCTCGAGCCTGTTCTGGGAGGGTGGCTGTATCCGTCCCGGCTATCTGTGCAAGCACCGCAACCTCGCCATTGCCTTGGATAAACTGTACTGGGATATCTAGTTCTAGCAAACGCGTGAGCGTTTCACGTGGCATCGGGCCGGGAATCACATCGCCCCCAACCACTATGTGGTTTACTTCGGCCTGGCGAATATCTTGCAGCACAGCCTCCAGCGCGGGGAGATTTCCGTGAATATCGTAGATTGCAGCGACCCGCATGACAGACTTTCCTCCCTATCGAGGGGAATGAGGAGCCAGCGAACGAGTAGTCGGCCGAACCAGTTCCAATACGCCGGCCTACGATAAGTGCGAATGCAGCCGCGATCGGCCGCGGATGTGCCGTCCAGCAGCGCGGCGATTAGCGCGCCGAGTCCATGAGAGTCTCGTTCTCGGCAAAGGGCGCCATATCTATACCTTCCGGGTGACGCCAAGCAAGGTCAAGTGCGCGATAGGATCGCGAAGGGCCACTTCCTTGTTGCATACCACCACACGAATAGCTGAGAAAGGAATGCCCCGAAAACGTCGATCACTACATCACGCAGCCTGGCCTCGCGCAAGGGCACAAATGATTGATGAAATTCGTCGAGACCTGCCCACACGCCTGCGATGAGGAGCGTCGCGATGGCCCAACTTAATTTCCAGCCGCTCCTCCCCGCGCGCACCCCGTTAAATATTGCGGCGCTAAACACGCCGAATTCCGTAACGTGAGCCATTTTTCGGATGCCCATATGCAGGACGTGGAGCGTTCGCGGGGAGGCCCAAGGGAGCATCCAGTGTAAAACAGGCAGAATGATGTGGCCGGTATGCTCATCGCTAAAGCCACTCGTTGAGAAAATAAAAATCAAGGAGGCCATGAATAGAGCTGGGACCCAGTAGCGCATGCGTACTTGTAATTTAGTGTTGTCGGGCATAAGGTTTACATTTTCCATGAAATGAGCACTCTGGCATCAGCGAAATTTCAAATGAATCCGTGGATTTCGCGGACCGATTCTTCCTATTTCCCCACAAGCCCGGTTTTGCGGTTGAGGTCGGTGAGTCGCGCAGGAATCAGCAGGTTACAAGTTAAGCGATCCCCACACCCAGCATTCTACTACCAGCCCTTGCCATTTTCGACAGCGGGGACAACTATTGGGCACAGCGCTCCCCGCGCAAACAACTAATTCTTTGCGTCAGGAGACCCGACGTTTAGCCAAATTACGCGTGTCTAAAGCAAAACCCCAGTTCTATAGACGGCTGCTGACTCAGCCTCTAGGCTAATTCCAGGCAATTTGCGAGCCGGTTATGTCGTTGATGGCTCTGCCTCCAAACGATGAACCCTTTACTCCGCGTACGAGATTTAGCCATCGACTTCCGTGCGCATGGCGGAAGCGTGGCCCATGCTGTGCGCGAAGTTGGATTTGACATGTGCTCCGGCGAAGCGATTGGGTTGCTCGGGGAGTCTGGTTGCGGGAAAACTTCGATTGCCCTGGCGTTGCTGCGCCTTCATTCCGCGACCACATCGGTAGTTACAGGATCGATCGAGTTTCAAGGGCGCGAATTATTGCAGCTCAATGAAAAGGAATTGCAGAAAGTACGCGGCGCACAAATGTCGATGATTTCCCAGGAGCCGGGTATCGCTCTCAACCCGGTGGTAACAGCGGGGATACAGATTGAAGAAGTGATTCGAGCGCACGAGCGCTTAACGGGGAAAATTCTGCGAGAGAAGGTCGAGGAGTTGCTCGCGCAAGTTGGGTTTGGCGATACAGCACGGCGAATTTATTCCGCGTACCCCCATCAATTGAGCGGTGGCCAAAAACAACGTGTCGTAATTGCTCAGGCTCTGGCTTGCAATCCGGCACTGGTTGTTGCGGATGAGCCGACGGCCTCTCTCGATGGCCCTAGCCAGGCGAAGATTCTTACGTTACTGAAAGACTTGAAAGATCGAATCGGGACTTCCCTTTTATTCATCACCCACAATCCGGTGTCGCTGGTTGGGCTCGTAGAGAGGGTCCTGGTGATGTACGCGGGGCGCATCGTCGAAGAAGGTACTACGGAACAAATCCTGGTTTCACCTCTGCACCCTTACACAAAAGGATTGCTTTCGGCTCTTCCAAAGCATTTTGACGGCGACTCAAAAAGGCGAACCAAACATTTGCAGGCGATTGTTGGAAACCCGCCGGATTCCTGTCAGTTACACGCAGGTTGCTCTTTTGTTTCCCGCTGCCCGGAACGCCGGGAGCTGTGCTCGTTGTCCGACCCGAAATCTCTACACGGGGCTGACAACCGACGTGTGGAGTGCCTTATTCATGGCTCCTAATTCGGACAATCTTTCGCGAGGCGAGCCTGTAATCCATATACGTGGCTTGAGCCACCGCTATATGCGCACTCACGTGTCTGGTAAGACGCTGTGCGTTCAGGGACTCGATCGCGTGGATCTCTCAATCGCGCGTGGCTCAACGGTGGCGCTTGTCGGCCGGTCAGGGTCAGGAAAATCGACGCTAGCGCGATGCTTGCTGCGCTTGGAAGAGCCGTGCGCAGGCGAAATTCTTTTCGACGAAAGGGATATCCTGAAATTTTCGCCCGCAGAACTCGGCGCCTTCCGAAGAAAGATCCAACTCATCTTTCAGGATCCTGCGTCCGCCTTCAACCCGCGGTTCACCGCGGCCGAAATTGTGGAAGAACCGCTGGTCATTCAACGCGAGGGATCGAAGGTGGAGCGGCGTGAGCGCGCCTGCTGGCTCATGGAGCAAGTGGGACTGTCGAGAGAATGGAACAGCAGGTTTCCGCTGGAATTAAGTGGAGGCCAGCGACAGCGGCTGGCAATTGCGCGGGCCTTGGCTCTGCAGCCGGAAGTTTTAATCCTGGACGAAGCCCTCTCGGGGTCAGATATATCGATACAGGCACAGATCGTAAATCTTCTCCTGGAACTCCAAGCGAAGCATTCCTTAACCTATTTGCTGATAACCCACGACCTCACTCTGGCCGGGCATATGGCCGATGAAATCGCAGTGATGAATCAGGGACAAATCGTGGAACAGGCCCGTACTTACGATCTATTTACCAACCCGCAGCATGCCGAGTCACGGTCATTGCTCGCCGCACTGCCTATAGGCCAGACTGATTTTGAAGTGCTTTTACGATAGGTTTTTGCGATGCGGTTTCTCTGGAAACGCCTCATTCACGGTGTCTTGCTGCTGCTGGGGGTGTCTTTGTTTTCATTCCTCCTATTGGAGGTCGCTCCGGGCGACTTTTTTGAAGAAATGCGCTTGAATCCCCAGATTTCCGCAGGAACCGTGACTGCCCTCCGGCATCAATACGGGATGGATCGGTCACTGCCGGTACGCTACATCCATTGGGTGAAATCATTGGCCAAAGGGGATCTGGGCTTCTCTTTTTCATATAACAGCCCGGTGCGGCCGCTCTTGGCGATTCGCGCGCGAAACACACTCGTGCTTACGGTCACAGCGATGGTTGCAGCGTGGCTCATAGCAGTTCCTTTGGGCGCTTGTGGCGCGGCTAGACCCGGCCGGGGGCTGGATCGGATATCAAACGTAGCTACGTCAGCAGTGTTACTTTCAGTGCCGGAATTACTCCTCGCACTGGTTTTCCTTGTGGTGGCGGTTCGTACTGGATTTTTCCCCGCTGGCGGAATGGTCTCGCCCCAATTCAGCGAGTTCGGGTTGTGGGCCAAGCTCCGAGACGTGATATGGCACCTTTTTTTGCCGGTCAGCATTCTTATCTTAGGGATTCTCCCTACCCTCCTGCGACATGTGCGGACGGCAATAAGCGATGTGCTCGGCTCCCCATTCATTCGTTCGCTGCGTGGGCTGGGGCTTTCGGAACAGAGGGTGCTATTCCGGCACGCTCTTCCAGCGGCGGCAAATCCCCTGATCTCGCTGTTTGGATTATCGATTGCCGGGCTGATGAGCGCGTCGCTACTGGTCGAAATCATTATGAGTTGGCCGGGGATCGGCCCGCTGCTTCTCGAAGCAATTCTGGCTCGCGACCTGTACCTGGTTATCGGTGCGGTGATGATTTCCACGGTTTTCTTGGTGAGCGGGAATTTTTTGGCGGATGCACTTTTGTACGTTTGCGATCCGCGCATCCGAGTGGAGTAGAAAGACGACTGAACAAATGAATCGCCGCTTCAATTTTCGATATGCACTTATCGTGCTCGCACTTTTTCATTGCGTGGTGCTTTTTGCCGGTTTTTTTGCGCCATATGATTTCTCCACACAGAATCGCGAAGCGCCTTTTGCGCGGCCGACGCGAATACATTTCGTCAATGGTCAAGGCGAAATTCATCTTCGACCATTTGTTTACGGCCGCATGGATGGTTCGGCAGGTGATGAAAAGAGTGCGCGCCAAGTTCACCCGATCCGATTTTTTGTTCACGCTGAACAGGAAGGGATAGCCGCGGACAATTCCTCATGGCATCTTTTCGGAGTCGATCCACCGGGGCGAATTTTCCTGATGGGCACGGATGGTCTCGGGCGTGACCAATTCTCGCGCTTTCTTTACGGCGGAAGGATTTCACTATCGGCAGGCTGGCTGGCGGCGGGGATTTCTCTCTTATTGGGAGCGTTCCTAGGCGCAATCGCAGGCTTTTACGGGAAGATCCTCGATGAGGTGCTGATGCGCGGCAGTGAATTGTTTCTTGCCTTACCCTGGCTCTACCTTTTGTTCGCGGTCCGCGCATTTCTTCCTTTGCAAATTACTCCTGTGCGGGCTTTCCTGCTAGTAGTTGTCGTTATCGGGCTAGTTGGCTGGGGACGCCCAGCCCGACTGGTTCGGGGAGTGGTTCTAAGCGCCAAGCAACGAAATTACTTTGCGGCCGCACGGGGATTTGGCGCTTCGGATTTTTATTTGTTGCGCCGGCATATTCTGCCGGAGGTTTTCGGAGTGCTGTTGACACAGGCGGCGTTACTTCTGCCGCAATTCATTCTTGCCGAGGTAACACTATCGTTCCTCGGGTTGGGGGTTGGCGAACCTGCTGCCAGTTGGGGCAATCAGCTCGCCAGCTTGCAGCAGTATCACGTTTTAGCGGAGTACTGGTGGATGTACCTTCCGGCGCTCGCGCTGATTCCGCTATTCCTTGGATATCAGGTGGTGGCGGATGAGCTTCGGCAAAACACCGCGGTGGTTGTCGTATGACTCTTTGCAGGCCTGGAATGAGCGTTCTCGACTTGACTTGCGCCAGAAGACGCCGAGCTACTGCCAAGCAGTTCTTGAAGCTGATGGGTATCGCGCTGGCCGTCACATTTCTTTTTGCGAGTCAATGCCAAGCCAGGTCCGACGAATTCTTGAGAACAAACGGACCAGCGGGCACCCCCGGCGGAAGACTGGTTGTTTCCCTTCGCGCGGAACCCAAAACCCTTAACCCAGTTTTAGCCGTCGACGAATTTTCTCGCGATGTGATCCGTTGTTTAAACGCCGACCTGATTCATATCAATCGTGTCTCACTGGGTGTCGAGCCTGCGCTGGCAAAATCCTGGAAGGTTTCGAATGACGGCCGCCATTACACTTTACAATTGCGAGGTGGGTTGCGCTTTTCGGATGGCCATCCCGTGGATGCCGACGATGTGCTGTTCAGCTTCCAAGTTTATCTGGACGAGAAAATGAATTCACCGCAACGCGATCTATTGGTCATTGGCGGCCAGCCAATCCGCACAGAAAAGTTGAACGCGACGACTGTGCGTTTTGACCTGGCCCAGCCATATGCGGCCGCTGAACGAATTTTTGACAGCGTGATGATTCTTCCCCGGCACCTTTTGAAAAGCGTTTACGCGGAAGGAAAATTCTCGCAATCTTGGCCCCTAACCGTTCCAGCAAACGAATTGGCAGGCCTGGGCCCTTTCCGCATGAAGGAATATGTGCCCGGTCAAAAAGTGGTACTCGAGCGCAATCCCTATTACTGGAAGGAGGATCGCAATGGAAATCGGCTGCCCTACCTACGACAGGTCGATTTCCTCGTAGTTCCCAACCAGGATGCACAGGTGATTCGATTTCAAGCTGGGGACACGGACGTCATCGATCGCATCAGCGCCGACAACTTTGAAGTGCTGGAGCGGGATCAGAAACAGCGTGGCCTCAAAGTTTATGATCTGGGGCCCGGCCTTGAATACAACTTTCTTTTCTTCAATCTAAATAAGCTCGGCGCAAAATCAGCTCCTACTGTAACCCGCAAACAAGCGTGGTTCAGCGATGTTCGCTTTCGGCAAGCCATTTCAGCTGCCATCGACCGGCAAGGAATCGCTCGTCTGGTGTACAAGGGACGCGCCACGGCATTGTGGGGTCCGGTGACGCCGGGCAATCGTCTGTGGTTTAACGCAGCGATAGCACGGCCAGAGCGCTCACTGGCGCATGCGCGAGCGCTTCTGAAGACCGCGGGGTTTTCCTGGCGAGGCAACGGCTCGTTGATTGATGCGCAGGGACAGCCTGTCGAATTTACGATTATCGCGAGCTCTTCGAATGCGGAGCGGCTGAAGATGGCTGCGATCATTCAGGATGACTTGAAGGCGCTGGGAATAAGCGTCCAGGTAGTGCCGCTCGAGTATCGCGCACTGGTGGATCGCGTCTTCAAAACGCTTGACTATGATGCGTGCGTTTTGCGGATTGCGAGCGGCGATGCGGATCCCAATTCGGACATGAATGTATGGGCGTCAAATGGCAGCACGCACCTGTGGAATCTTGGACAAAGCCACCCATCGACGCCCTGGGAGTCTCGCATCGACACTCTGATTGCGCAGCAACTTATCACGCTCAAATATGAAACTCGCAAGCGGATATACGATGAAGTACAGAAACTTGTGGCGGACAATCTGCCAATGATTTTTCTCGCCAGTGGGAATATTTTAGTTGGCGCGAAAGAATCGGTCGGAAATTTTCGACCCGCGATCCTCGATCCTTACACGATCTGGAATATCGACGAGCTCTATATCAAGCCATCCGGCAAGGATGCGCGGGCGAGTGGATCACGCCGATGAGTATGACGCTGGCGAAAACGGACAAACCGCGCTCCCCCGTGCTCTCCGACGAGCGGCTGGTCCGTGGATGTTTAAAAGGGAGTGAGGAATGCTGGTCCGCGCTCATCGATAAGTATAAGAATCTGATCTTCTCTATTCCTATCAAGTACGGCCTATCGCGGGATGAAGCTTCTGATATTTTTCAGGCCGTTTGCGTCGAATTGCTTTCGGAACTGTCGACACTGCGAGACCCGCGCGCTCTGCCTAAGTGGCTGATGCAGGTAACCGCACACAAGTGCTTCCATTGGAAAAACCAGGCAAAGCGTCTCGTATCTTCTGCATCGGACGACGGCGAAATTCCCGAAGGACAGATCCCCGCGATCGCCGAGAGGCTGATTCAGGAAGCCGAGCAGGAACAAATTATTCGGGACGCGCTGGCGAAGCTCGCTCCCCGCTGCCGCCAGCTTGTACAAATGTTGTTTTTTGAGGAGCCTGTGCGCCCGTATAGCGCTATCGCGGCCGAGCTTAACCTGGCGGTGGGTTCTATTGGATTCATCCGGCAGCGCTGTCTGGATCGCTTACGCCGGAACCTTAACGAGTTGGGATTCAGTGAAAGCGACAACTGAACCTCCGATATTCACGAGGGAGCTTCTATGCGCGTTGGCGGAACTACGAAGCGAAACGAGCCGCGAAGAGTTTATTGTTCAAAATCAGCATCTCCTTTGCTCGGAAGCTGTCGCGGAGCTTATTCAAACCGTCTACGACCACCTGCGCGCGAACACCAGCCTCGCGCTTCAATCCGCGGAGCTTGCTCTTCTTATTTCCCGCAAATTGCAAAGCACACAAGATCTAGCACGCAGCCTCCGCGCGAAGGCTAATGCTTTTACGGTGATGGGCGAAAATAAGCAAGCTTTCCAGCTCGATGAGGAAGCTTTGGGACTTTTTGAGGCATTAGGGAACGACGCTGAAATTGCTCGCACCTTGAGTGCTTCGCTGCAACCCCTGATTCTGCTCGGAAAATACGATCAGGCGTTCGCTCTTTCGGAGAGAGCGCGCGAAATCTTCGTACGACTGGGCGAAGAGCGCCGCCTGGCAAGCCTGGAAAACAATGTCGGCAATATTTTCCACCGTCAAGATCGCTTCGATGAGGCCCTGGCGCACTACGAGCGCGCCTATCAACAACTTTCGCAAGCCCACGATTGGGAGCGCCTCGCGGTAACTCTCAGCAATATGGCGATGTGCCTGATCAGCTTGAATGATTTTCCGCGCGCGCTCGATTGCTACCAGAAGGCTCGGGAATTATGTGTGCGGTACGAAATGCCGCTGCTTCGTGATCAAGCCGACTACAACATCGCTTACCTTTATTATTTTCGCGGTGAATACAGCCGAAGTATACAGATGCTGCAAACCACTCGCGCGGCCTGCGAAAAAAGCGGCGACGCCTACCATTTCGCGTTATGCCACCTGGACCTCTCGGAAATCTACCTCGAGCTTAATTTAAGTGACGAAGCCCGGCAGATGGCCCATGAGGGAAATCAGCAGTTTCAAAAGCTCGGCTTGGGTTATGAGGCTGCCAAGACGTTGGCCAACGAAGCGATTGCACTGGGCCAGCAGGGTATGTCAGTACGCTCGCTGGAACTTTTTGCTGCGGCCCGGGTTCAATTCGTGCGCGAGAAGAATTCGGTGTGGCCGTGGCTTATCGACCTTTACGCAGCTTTGATGCTGTTCAACGAAGGGCGGTTCTTCGAGTCGCGAAGACTCTGCCTAAAATCCGTAAAATTCTTCGACTCCTCAATTCTACCGGGCAAAGCTGTTCTCGGACACCTGCTGCTGGCGCGATTGGCCCTGCGAACCGGAGAAATGAAAGCAGCAAAGCGCGAAAGTGAGGAAGCGCTGCACCGGCTTGGAAGTCTCGAATCGCCTGCTTTACGTTATCAGACGCATTTTCTTATCGGACAGATTCGCGAAGCCGCTGGCTGCGGGGACGGCGCTTACGAGGCTTATCAACAGGCGCGTGAGGCTCTTGAAACTCTGCGCAGCAGCCTGCGCGCTGAAGAGTTAAAAATCACCTTCATGAAGAACAGACTGGAGGTTTACGAGCGCCTCATTGAGCTTTGCCTCAACGGTTCGGCTGGCCCAACCAAGCTCGAAGAAGCTTTTGGCTATATGGAGCTCGCAAAATCGCGCACTTTGACGGAACTAATTTTTCAAAGCGGCTCCCCGCTTCCTGCCGGTCAAGGGGGCCAAAGCGACTTAGTGCGGCGCATTCAAGAATTGCGCAAGGAGTTGAATTGGTATTATCACCGGATTGAGTCGGAGCAATTGCGTCCGGAAGAACGTTCGCCGGAGCGCATCGCGCTGCTTCAGGCAGACTTAAAAGATCGCGAAACTCAATTTCTCCGGGCGCTGCGCGAGATTCCCGAAGCAAAACCCAAGGCCAGCAGCTTGCAGGCAGCGCCTTGTGTTTCGCTGGAACGTATCCGCGTAAGTTTGCCTTCCGAGACAGTGGTTATCGAATATTTTTCGGTCGCAGACCGTTTGATCGCCGCAGTGCTCACTCAAAAAGGACTCGAGATTGTTCCCGTGACGATGCTCTCGCGCGTGAGCACGGCGCTTCGGCTGCTGCGGTTGCAGCTTTCAAAGTTTACGCTCGGGCACGACTACATCACCACATTTCAAGACGCGCTGTTGAAGTCCAGCCTGACCCATTTGCAGGAACTATATGCTGAGTTGATTGCTCCTTTGCGCAGCCATTTGCAGGGGAGCCATGTCGTAATTGTTCCTCATGATGCGCTCCATTATTTGCCTTTCCATGCGCTGCACGATGGCGAGCGTTATCTGATCGATTCGTTTTCGATCTCTTATGCGCCGAGCGCAAGTGTCTTTGCGCTCTGCCAGCGAGAAACATCCAACGCGTCAAATTCTTCCCTGATTCTGGGAGTGCCAGACGAGCGCGCCCCCTTCATTGCCGACGAAGTGAGAATGGTGGCTTCCATTCTGCCGAATGCAGAATCGTTTGTTGGCCAGGACGCGAACGAGCACGTGTTGCGCGAAAAAGGATCGCAGAGCCGCGTAATTCATATAGCTACCCACGGTAGCTTTCGCCAGGACAATCCCATGTTTTCCGGCATCCGGCTGGGGGACTCCTATCTGAGCCTTTACGATCTCTATCAGCTTCGCCTGAATGCTGATCTGGTTACGCTAAGCGGATGCGCGACCGGACTTAATGTGATTGCGGCAGGAGATGAGTTATTGGGACTTATCCGCGGACTTCTTTTTGCCGGGGCTAAATCTTTGCTTTTGAGCTTGTGGGACGTTCATGATCGCACCACCTCCGAGTTGATGACAGGCTTTTATAAGCGCTTTTGCCAAGGTGAAGACATGGCCAAGGCACTTCGTGGAGCTATGGTGGAATTGCGCCGATCTCACCCGCATCCATATTACTGGGCGCCTTTTTTTCTGGTGGGAAGGGTGGTTCCTGGTAAATCGTCTGGTTTGTGAGACTTATGACTTTTTTTGAAACCCCTATATTTTTTGCGGTGATCAGTACTCCTTTTGTTCAGAAGCGTGGATTTTGAGAACGTGTCAAACCGAAGGCGAAAAGAGAGAGCAAATTAAGAGATGAAGCACTTCTCATTCACAGACTGGGCCGATTTTGCCAACGGATTGAGCCCGCATGAGCAGATCGTCGCCATGCGGCGGCACCTCGATGAAGACTGCGAGAAATGCAAGAAGCTCTTGGCTACTTGTCGCAATATCAAGACGTCGGCAAAGCGGATCGTGGAGTATGAGCCGCCAACGCGAGCTCTACAGGCGGCCAAGTCAGCTTTTGTTCTGTATGGACCGCGCAAGCAGCGATCGCGAATTTCGGAAATGGCGGAATTGGTTTTCGATAGCATTGATCAGGCGCTGCCGGCCGGCGTTCGCTCGATGGCGATGGAGACCGAGAGTCGAAAGCTGCTCTACCGGCGGGGCACTATCCAGATCGACTTGAACGTGAACCCCACATCGAGCGCACAAACATTACACATTGACGGACAGGTCTTGGATTCTGCCGCGACCGGCAATATTCTTCCTGGCATTGCAGTATTTTTAATGAGTGGCAAAAACCGATTGGCGCAAGGGCACACCAATCCATTGGGTGAGTTTCATCTGGAGTGTCCAGCGAGCGAAAATCTCAGATTGTGCGTATGGATCAGTGCCGACCGGGAAGTAATTCTTCCGCTGGATCAGCACGTCAGAACGGTTTCTCGCGAACATAACAGCAAGAATCTTTAGAGTATCTCCTGGGCAATAAACTATAGGAAGGCGTCACAAGTTTCGGCGGGCGGGGGGCTCCACAAGGAGCCAAAAGTACTAGGAAAGTCGATGGAGGGGGGCTAAAGAGAATCGGTCGCTCGTACTATTGTCGTAAAGGCATGGTCCTGCAAAAATTTATGGACCCGCGCGGAACGGCAGCGGGAAACCGACGAGACGAATACGAGGAAAAGGAGTTCCACCAATGAAGCGGTACATATCCCTCTTAGCGGTCCTGTTCTTTCTCGCCAGCGCCAAGCCGGCTGCCGCTCAGCAGCGCTACATCATTCGTGGTAACGGATTATCCTCGGTTCTGAATTTCTGTTCCGCGGCGGGGTGCCAAGTTCAGGGTTCCCTGGACGGCAATATTGGCAAGACCTATCTCGTCACGTCAACCGGCAATTTACTAACTAACGCGGCCGGAAGCTTGCTGAACTTTCTGGAAGCGCTTTTTGGCATCACGAGCATCGAGCCTGACCAGTTGATGAGTGTCATACCTACATTGCTTCCCTATGCCGCCCCATCTGGCAATCTTTGGCAGAGAACACCTATAAATTACTACGGCACGACAGTGTGGTACGGCTATGCCTACCAGCCAGCGGCGTATATCGTCCGGGTTCCGGACGTGCAGAACGGCTTCCACGCTACCGGCACGGGCATCGTGGCTGACATCGACACCGGCGTCGATCCGGCTCACCCGGCTCTGCACGGCGTACTGCTTCAAGGCTACGACTTCACAAGAAACCAGCCGGGAGGCTCTGAGATGCGGGATTTCAGCGGCCCCTATCCGGCCCCGTGCAATGGCTGCCCACCGGCTAAGGTGAATCAATCGAGCGCAGCGATCCTGGACCAATCCTCGGCGGCCATTCTTGACGACTCGCACTTCGCGGGGTTCGGCCACGGCACAATGGTTGCCGGCGTCATCCATCTCGTCGCTCCTACCGCTCAGATTCTTCCTTTGAAAGCTTTTCGCGCGGACGGCACTGGCTACCTGTCCGATATCATTCGAGCGACATACTATGCTGTACAGAATAAGGCCAATGTTATTAACATGAGCTTTAATTTCACCAGTCCTTCGCCGGAGCTCATCCGGGCGATGCAATATGCGAACAGCCATTCCGTTATCTGCGTCGCTTCGGCGGGAAACAATGGTCAGCGCGAATATGCTTATCCAGCGTCCCTCCAGAATGTGATGGGCGTTGCTTCGACATCGGACTTAGACTCCCGCTCCTCGTTTTCCAATTACGGCAGTCAAGTGGTGTGGGTGGCCGCCCCGGGAGAGCAAATCGTTTCCACTTATCCTTTCGGCACATATGCCTCAAGCTCGGGCACTTCCTTCAGCGCACCTTTCGTTTCTGGTGGCGTTTCCGTACTGCTAAGCCGCGATCCTAATCTCACGTCATCGGCAGCAGCCGCGGCCATTGCGCAAGCGCAGGTGCTCACGCCCGAGTTGGTTAATGGGCGTTTGGACTTGTACCGCGCCGTATTGAGCCTGAGTAGTACGAGCCCAAACCCCAGGCCGAATTCTGGCGGCCATCAGCAGTAAAGCAGCAAAAGGAGGAGGGCTCATGCTGGCGACCAGCGAATCGATTGGCGCAATAGTTCAACTGGGACCCTCTTCCTCGAGAACCGTTGCACTAGCCGCCTCGAATCGGAAACCCGTTCCCCTAGTATTCGCAGAACATCGTTGGGATTCTGATCGCTTGCGAGTCAAAGAGCTCGAAGAGCAGGTCCACGCTCTTCACAGCTCCGTGATCTGCGCAATGAATCAGCTGCTGGATTTAAAAGATCTCGGCACCGGGGTGCATAGCACGCGTCTTGCCGAGTGGGCCATGCGCGTTGCGCAAGAGCTGGGAATCGAAGATAGCGGCCTGCACGACATTGAAGTTGCCGCGCTGCTTCATGACATTGGCAAGGTGGGAATTCCCGATGCGATTCTAAACAAACCCAGTCGGTTGGATGAGGCGGAATATGCACTCATGAAGAAGCACCCGGAATACGGATGGGCGATCCTGCGAACCATCCCGGGAATGGAGAGAGCTAGCCTCTATGTCTTGCACCATCACGAGAGCATGAATGGCGCGGGTTACCCGGGCGAACTAGCAAACAGCGACATTCCCATTGGCGCGCGAATCGTGACCGTCATCGACGCATTCGATGCCATGGTTTCTTCACGCCCTTACCGCGAAGGTTTGCCCTTCGAAGAAGCCGTTCGCCGCTTGTTGCAATCGCGCGGAACACAATTCGACGCTAAAGTTGTCGAAGCCTTCATTGCGATCGCCGAAGCGGAAATGCCCTCCGTTTTTGCGGCTTCGGGCACCTCACCAGCCACACAGTTATAGGCGCTTAATTAAAATTGTCGAATAGCTAGGCCGCGTGCTGTCGAAAGTTCTCCGAGCGAAATATTAGCGGGGCTGGCGAAAATTCAAGTATCTTAAACTACCTATTTTTCAAAATTACCGTAGCCGCCACACGGCCCAGAACAATACGGGCGATGCGAAGGTAGTGACCATGCAATAAAAACAAAAGTGACCTAAGTGGGCCATGTCTCTGACCCCGAACGCGTTGGCAACGGTTGCCAAACCGACCAGAACGAGAAGTGGAATCCATACCCAGAGCCTTTCCACCGGTGCTAGAAGCAAAACAAAAATGATGCCGTAGAGAACGGCGGCGATGTATCCATCGGGGATGCCGAAAGGCCTGGCGAAGGGGGCATCAGCTACCACTTCGCACCCCTTGCCAAAGAAGGGGCACCAGAGATGTTGCACCGCGCGACTCTGATATAAGCCAACATAAAGCATAACTGCGGCACTAGCAGCCGCGAGTACATAAGCCAGAGTGCGAGTGCCGGAATGTGCTATGTAAGCTTGCATACTTCGGTTCTCCTATTCTCGGGCTAATCTTGACTTCTCCAAGACGGTATGAATAGTATCCAGCTAATATTTCTAGATATCAAATTGTAACTCGCTACCCCGGGGAGCTAGGGTACGAGACTGCGCAATCACGGCAGAATAGGGTTTGCGTACTGGAAATTGGAACGATCGCGGCTCGTGGCAACTATCAAAATGCTTATAAAGGTGTTTAGCGACAAAAACTCGCTCGGCAGTGCGGCTGCCTCAAAAGCAGCTGCAATCATTCGCCAGGCAATCTCCCAACGAGGGGTGGCGCGCATTATTGCCGCAACGGGAGCCTCGCAGTTTGAGTTCTTGGAAGCTTTAACCAAAGCTCACGACGTGGACTGGGGAAAGGTGGAGATGTTCCACCTGGATGAGTATGTGGGCCTGTCGATTGAGCATCCGGCGAGCTTCCGTAAATATCTGCTCGAACGTTTGATTCAAAAAACCGGCATTCAGAAATATCACTTGCTGGATGGAGAAGCCGATCCGGATGAAGTTTGCCGTAATGCCCGAGAGGATTTGTCTGCTCCTGTCGATGTGGCCTTCGTCGGAATTGGGGAGAACGGACATCTTGCATTCAACGATCCTCCAGCTGATTTTGAAACGGACGAGGCTTACATAGTGGTTGAACTTGATGAAGCATGCCGCCGCCAGCAAGTGCGTGAGGGATGGTTCGAGGGGTTCGCAGAAGTTCCTAAGAAAGCCATTTCGATGACCATTCGCCAAATCCTCAAATCCAGAAGTATCATTTGCGTTGTGTCCGATACTCGAAAGGCCAAGGCAGTACAAACGTGCTTCGAGGGTGAAGTCAGTCCGATGGCCCCGGCTTCGATTTTGCGGACCCATCTGGACACCACCGTGTTTCTCGATGCGGAATCCGCTCAACTCTTGAATCCGGAGCTGATCCCTGAGAGATGAAAATCGAGTTTCCAGGTTTCTTCGACCTTCAGGTGAATGGCTTTGCAGGCATTGATTTCAACAGCCCAGGCTGCCAACCGGACCAACTGAAGCTTGCGATCGATTCGCTTCGAGCAACTGGCGTCACGAGTTTTCTTCCCACTCTGATTACCTCTTCTTTCGAGATGTTTTCAAGCTGCGCTCGTGCGCTGAGCAGTTTTTCAGACCCTGCCATCGCTGGCATACATATGGAAGGGCCGTACATTTCTCCACTCGATGGTCCGCGGGGCGCGCATCCGCGCGAATATGTGATCGAAGCGTCTCTTAAAGATTTCAAGCGCCGGCAAGAGGCCTGTGCGGGTTTGATCGCTCTCGTCACACTGGCCCCGGAAATTCCAGGCGTGTTGAGGTTGATCGAATATCTGGTCGATTCCGGCATCCGAGCCGCCATTGGTCACACCGGTGCTTCAGCGGAACGGATTCGCGATGCGATAAGCGCGGGAGCTACGCTTTCCACTCATCTCGGCAATGGTTGCTCGCCCGTGTTACCCCGGCATCCAAACTTCATCTGGGAACAGCTTGCCGCAGACGAATTATTCGCGAGCTTTATCGTCGATGGCCATCACCTGCCGCCTTCGACGGTGAAATCGATGGTGCGCGCCAAATCACCGTCTCGATCAATTTTAGTGACAGACGCAACCGCCGCCGCAGGGCGTCCGCCCGGCTACTACCAGATTGGTGAAGCGCAAGTTGAGTCGAGTGCGGATGGTCGTGTTGCCGTACCCGGCGCTTCAAACCTCGCAGGCTCGTCTCTGGCAATGAATGCGGCTGTAGGCAATACGGTTCGATTCACGGGATTGCCGCTGAGCGAAGTTCTTCCCATGGCCTCCACGTTGCCCGCGCGTTGCATGGGTAAAGAGCCGGTGGGACGTGTCGTGGGTGACTGGAACCCGGTAAAGTGCTGCCTGTTAATAAAGGACGTTTTCGCGTAGGCCTCGGAATCTGTCAGTATCTATGAGTTTACGCAAAGCAGAGTGAATGAGTAAACGCCCCATAAAAAATCTGCGCTGGTACATTGCTGTATTGCTCTGTTTATCCTCGGAATTGAACTATCTTGACCGGCAGACGCTCTCCGTGCTCGCTGACACCATCCAGCGAGACTTACACCTGACAAATATTGATTATTCGCGGATTACCTTTTCGTTTCTAATAAGCTACTCCGTGATGTATTTGGTCAGCGGAAAAGTGATGGATATTATTGGCACGCGACGCGGATTCATGATTTTCGTTTCCGGCTGGTCCGTCGCAAATATGTTGCATGGATTTGCCAATACGGCGATGCAGTTCAGGTTCTTTCGATTCCTATTAGGAGCGGCCGAGCCCGCGAACTTCACTGGAGGAGTCAAAGCAGTATCAGAATGGTTTCCGATGCGCGAGCGGGCTCTAGCAATCGGAATCTTCAATGCCGGGACAGCGTTGGGCTCAGCGCTTGCGGTTCCGCTTGTATCGTGGATTGCATTGACTTGGGGATGGCGTTACGCCTTTGTGGCCACGGGAGCCCTGGGCTTTTTCTGGCTTGCGCTTTGGGCAATATTTTATCGCTTGCCGCAAGATCACGCACGGTTGAGCGATGCCGAAAGAAAGTTGATTCTCTCGGACAGAATGGCAATAGAAGAAGACAGTCAACCACCTGTTTCAATGTGGAAATTATTACGCATGCGCGAAAGTTGGGGCTGCATTCTTCCCCGGGTGCTCACCGATCCAATTTCATTCTTTCTGTTCTTTTGGATTCCAAAATATTTCCAACAGGAACGTGGCTTCAAACTTGCCGATGTTGGCTTGTATATCTGGATTCCTTATGTCGCGCTGACCTTGGGGAATATCAGCGGTGGCGCAATACCTCGATTCTTGATTGCACGAGGATGGTCCGTCAATCGCGCCAGAAAAAGTACCATGCTGGTGGTGTCCTGCCTGATGCCGATTTTCTGTTTCCTGGTGACCAGAGTAGCCAATGCCTCCGCGGCAATCGCTCTAATGGCTGCGATCATGTTTGGCCACGCCGCCTGGGGCAACATTACGCTCCCCGCTGAAGTATTTCCCAAGAGCGTAGTTGGCACGATAACCGGGTTTGGCGGCGCGCTTGGATCGGCGGTCGGAGCGATCACTCAGCTGTATATCGGAAGGGTAGTGCAAGACTTCTCGTTCGCACCTATATTTGCCATCTGCTCAGTAATGTATTTAGTGGCCTTGGGGCTCGTGCATGTGCTCATCGGAGAGTTGGGGAAAATCCGGGTGCTCGTACCCGCAGGTTCCCACGGAGGGACCCTCCTCGATCCAGATCTCTGATTCGTTGAGAATATCCCGGGTGCCGCTAAGGTGTGTTCGATTTCCAGGGCTTCGTTTTCCCGAACGCCGACTTCAGCGGCGTGACCTTCACCCAGACTCGCCAAAGAGTGCACCTAAGGATTCAACGTGACCGGGCAACAAGTATAGGTGGCGCTTACCTGACGTACAGTTAGTCCATTCACAGTTATGGTCTGGTTGCGTGAGTCGATACAGCGTGGTTCTCCGAGTAACCTAAGCTAATCTTGGACGCCTCTTCTTGAGGTTCGTGTGCTTCTTAGCAAAGAGACACTTTCCGCATTGCTGCTACGTGTGCATCGCTTGAGAAGTGGACGTTATTCCTGGAAAGCTTCGCTGATTTAGCAAAGGGATAAACTACCGCAATTATTATGAATAATTATACCCAAAAGCGATATCTAATAACTGAGACATATAACGCGGACCCCGAAGCACAAAATATGTATACGGGCACCATACGCCAATCGATGAATATTATATGAGCGGTAAAGATGCAATGCACACTCTCGATGGTGCGGAACGAGCCGAGAGTGCAGGCTTCAGAATTTTACAATGACTATCAAAAGCGCTTCGATATGTTTCATATGTGCATGGCCAGTTTACAAGTAGAGGGACGCGCTGTCGGTGCTTACTCTATTGCGCCCACGCCGCAAAGGTGCTTTCGGAAAAGACCGGGTCGAACTTTTGAGATTTCTTACGCCGCACTTGCAAACAGCGTCGGTGAAGGCTTCAACGCTAAAAGGGTATCGCTGCGGCATCGGGTAACTCTGCCGGTGTCGCTCCGGATGCTGCAGCTACTTGCATGGTGCGGGAGCGGGGCATATTATCGTTGTGACCCTCGAAAGGAACCAACCAATGAGCACGAGTGCGCCCTCGCAGACGGAAGAATTGAGAAATTATATTCACGGTGAGTGGCGGCGGCCCGCGACGGAAGAATATCAAGCCGTCGTCAATCCGGCGACCGGGGAAACGCTGGCGCGAGTGCCACTCTCAAATGCGAGTGATGTGGGAGTAGCGGTCGAGGCAGCGGCGGCAGCTTTTCCCGCGTGGCGGCGTACACCGCCGGAAGAGCGCATTCAGTATCTCTTCAAGATGAAGGCCTTACTGGAAGAGCATGTCGATGAGCTGGCGCGCCTGACAACGATGGAAAATGGAAAGACGCTGGCAGAGTCGCGCGCCGAGCTGCGGCGGGGAATTGAGAATGTGGAAGTGGCCTGCGGCATTCCGACGATGATGCAGGGCTACAACCTGGAAGATGTCGCGCCGGGGATTGATGAGTTCATGATACGGCAGCCGCTCGGGGKGGTGGCGGCAATCACTGCATTTAATTTTCCAGCGATGATCCCGTTTTGGTTTTTGCCGTACGCCATTGCTTGCGGAAATACGTTTGTGTTAAAGCCGTCCGAGCGCGTGCCTCTGACGATGAAGCGCACGTTTGAGTTGATGGAGAAGACCGGACTGCCGCGAGGAGTAGTCAACCTCGTCAATGGAGGAAGAGCGGCATCGGATGCGTTGCTCGATCACCCTACGGTTCGCGCGATCAGTTTTGTGGGTTCGACGCCTGTGGCGAAATATGTATATGCGCGAGCGGCGGGCAGCGGAAAGCGTATGCAGTGCCAGGGCGGGGCGAAGAATCATGTGATTATTCTGCCTGACGCGGATATGCAGATGGCTACGGAGATTATCAGCGACAGCGCATTTGGCTGCGCAGGGCAGCGATGCCTGGCAGTGTCTGTGGCCGTAACGGTGGGCGAAGCGCAGAAACAGTTTCGCGAGTCGATTGCGGAGTCGGCGGCGGCGATTCGAGTGGGAAACGGTCTCGAGGAAAGCGTGCAGATGGGGCCGGTGATCACGCGCGAAAGCAAGACGCGCATCGAATCGTTGATTGGTGCGGGAGCGGCAAAAGGAGCAAAGGTGGTCGTGGACGGGCGAAATCCGAAAATTCCCGGATATGATAGCGGGAACTTCGTGCGCCCTACGATTCTTGACGATGTGCCCGCGGAGAGCAATCTCGGTGAGACGGAAATTTTCGGTCCGGTTCTTAGTCTGGTTCACGCCAAAACAGTTGATGAAGCCATGGAATTTCTGCGACGGAGCCCGTACGGCAACCAAGCTTCGATATTTACAACGAGCGGGGCAGCGGCACGAAAGTTTCGCTACGAAGCGCCCGCGGGGAACGTGGGAATCAATATCGGTGTGGCTGCGCCGATGGCGTACTTCCCATTCAGCGGATGGAAGGATAGTTTTTTTGGCATTTTGCATGGGCAAGGGCGTGATGCGGTGGAGTTTTTCACGGAATCGAAGGTGGTGATCGAACGGTGGTCGCGCCAGGAAACACGCAAGTTCTAAGCGGGATATTTCTTCGACCTTGACCCTCTGAAGCATTCCCTGTTATCTAGGTCGTTATCGAGGTGAACTATGCCCATTTCACGCAGAGACCTTCTTGGCCGAATTGGCGTTGGGGCCGCCGTTGCGGCCGCTATCCCTTCGCTAACTGAACTTTCCTTTGGGAAGGATTTCAGCTCGCCGTCAAGTGCGATTTCGGATTCGGGGCCAACAAGCCCGCCCCGCAGTCCGATTATTTTGAGCAACAATGAGAATTCTTATGGACCGTCGGAAAGAGTGATCACGGCGATGCGCGACGCATTGAAGGTGGCCAATCGCTATCCCGATGACGAGTCGGATATCTTGCAAAATAAAATCGCGGAACTGCACGGCGTTAAAAAGGAGCAGATAATTCTGGGCTGCGGTTCCAGCGAAATTTTGCGGATGGCGGCTGAGGCTTATACGGGGCCAGGAAAGAAACTGATTGTGGCATCGCCCACGTTCGAGGCGCTCGGGCGTCACGGCCAGAAAATGGGAGCCGAAGTGGTGGCGGTGCCGTTGAGCAAGGATTGGTCCCATGACTTGGACGCGATGCTTGCGCGCAGCGATGCGGCGACGGGGCTGATTTATATCTGTAATCCGAATAATCCAACAGCGAGCCTCACGCCAAGGGGCGATCTGGTGACGTTTATTCAAAAGCTGCCGGCGAACTTGCATGTTCTGATTGATGAGGCATACCACCATTTTGTGGGAGGAACAGTTGACTATATTTCGTTCATCGATAGGCCGATTGACGATAACCGCGTGATCGTGGCGCGTACATTTTCAAAAATTTATGGAATGGCGGGAATGCGGGTAGGGTATGCGGTTGCGCCGCTGGCGACGGCTAAGGCGCTTGCTGAACACCAGCTGCCGGACAATGTTAACGTTGTTGCGGCGAGAGCCGCTGCTATCGCGCTGGACGAGCACGACCATCTGCAAATGAGCACGAAGCGAAACGCGCGTGACCGGCAGGAATTTGTGAAGCAAGCCGGCGCGCGCAAAGTACCTCTGATTGATTCGCAAGCGAATTTTGTAATGTTAAATGCGGGACGCCCGACGATTGAGGTGATCGACCACTTCAAGAAAAACGGCGTACTAGTGGCGCGGCGGTTTCCTCCGCTGGATACGTATGTGCGGGTTTCGCTAGGTAAATCGGAAGAAATGGCGGAGTTTTGGAAGGTATGGGATATGATGTCGGCGAACGCTACCGTGTAAGTGTATCTGGGTAACTGGATTAGAGGGACTGGAGATTCGCAAAAATTTCTCCAAGGAGAAGAACGATGAATACAAATAAGAACAGGCTTGTGCTAATGGTTCTTGTCGCCACAGTGTGCGTGACGTTATCGGGAGGCATCGCGCTTCGCGCGCAAGAGAGTGATGCTCCCAAGGCAAAACAAAAAGCAACTGAGAAGAGAAAGGCTAAGCCAACAAAGCCTGCGGATTCTCCTGAAGGCACAAGCACCACACCTGTGAAGAGTGCGGCGGGGAAGCCGGGTTCGAAAGACACAGCTCGCCCATCGAAGACTCCTGTGGGAAAAGAAACCGTGTGGGTGAATACGGCAACGGGCATCTATCACAAGAAAGGGGCTCGCTACTACGGCAAGACGAAGGAAGGCAAGTACATGCCTGAGGATGAGGCGGTGCAAGCCGGTTATAAGCGTTCGAAACGTAACTAAGGTAAACAGGGGGTAACTAAATTATGCGACGGAAGCTTGTTTCATTCTTAAGTGCATGGGTGATTGTGATTGCATTGAGCGTCAGCGCAGGGTATGCGCAAAAAAAAGTCCCATCCAAATCGCATGATACGAAACAATCCACGACAGCGGATGCGCCGAGAACAACGGGCGATTTGGTGGACCTCAACTCCGCAAGCCTGGAAGAACTGAAGGCATTGCCCGGGGTCGGTGACGTGTACGCCCAGAAAATTATTGATCGGCGTCCTTACCGCGTAAAAACCGATCTGGTGCGTAAGAAGATCATTCCCGAAGCGACATATAAGAAGATCGAGGGTTCAGTGATCGCTAAACAGTCGGGCATGAAGTCCGATAAGAGCAAAGCGTCGAAGAAGGAATCTTATTAAACTAGAGATTGGGACGCTTCAGGTGGAAGCCGGTGGCCTCCTGATAGGCACGCGCAAACGCAAGCAGCTTTTCCTCGCCATAAAGATTTCCGAGAAATGTTAGGCTCACCGGCGTTCCAGGCCCCCCAGATGCATTGCGATCTCCTTGCGGAGCCAAGGGAGCATCTTCTCCTCGAAATCCATTGGGCAGGATGACCGCAGGTTGTCCCGTCAAATTCGTGATCGAGAGTTGCTGGCTCCCCGTCGGAGCGACGATGACGTCGAGCCCCTCGAAGGCTTTGGCTACGCCCTCCATCGCCAAAGTTCTGGCGCGATTTGCCTGGATGTACTCGACCGCGGGAATTAATCGTGCTGCGCGAAACGTGTTCGGCCAATCACCAGGGCCCTGCTCGGTGAGCAATTTATCCCGTCCAGAGCGCGTGAGATCGTCAAATGCGGCGGCAGCTTCCGCTGACAAAAGAGGAACCATGGCATCGTAAGGAAATTTCGGCATTTCCGCGGAAATTAGCTGTACGCCCATTTTTTGCAGTTGCTCTAACGCCGCGTCATTAAAGCGCCGGTCGTATTCCTGCATGGCAAGAAACGTCGCCGTTCGCTTCGTACGTTCTTCCCGTTGCTTTTTTTCTTCCGTTGTTTCATTCGAGGCTTGTTTGGGAGGCTCGAGTGGCTGCGCCTTGCGCTCGAAATCGCTCTTTAAATACCCCACGCGCAACTTGCGCCAATCCAGGCTGGCATCCCAGTTGAAGGCCGCAGGCTTTACGGAACGATCGTGGCCATCCGGTCCGTAAATTGCGTGAAGAACAATCGCACAATCCTCGACGGCGCGGCAGAGCGGGCCCAGTTTATCCATGCTCCAGGAGAGCGCCATCGCTCCGGTGCGCGGCACGAGACCAAAAGACGGGCGCAGGCCAGTAACTCCGCAACGCGTCGCAGGAGAGGAGATGGAGCCGAGCGTTTCGGAACCAATCGCAAAAGCTACGCAGCCGGCAGCGGTTGCGGAAGCTGATCCTGCCGACGAGCCACTCGAGCCTTGTTCCGTATTCCAAGGATTTCGCGTCATGCCGCCAAACCATTTGTCACCTTGGGCGAGCGCGCCAAGCGTGAGCTTAGCTACCAGGACCGCGCCGGCGGCGTCCAGCCGCTGAACAACGGTAGCATCGGCGTCGATCGTTTGGGTTTCAAATCCACCCGCGCCCCAGGTGGTTCGATAGCCTTTGACGGCGAGAAGATCCTTGGCGCCCCACGGCAATCCATGCAGCGGGCCACGATATTTTCCGGCCGCGATATCGCGGTCAGCTTCAGCGGCCTTGGCGCGGGCGCGATCTTCCGTAACAGTGATTACAAATTTGAGCTTCGGATCGTAACGTTTCAGCCGGTTGAGATACATGTCCGTAAGCGCGCGCGAGGAAACCTTTTTGGTTCGCACCAACTCCGCCAGCTGGCGCACAGTGTAGAACGCTATTTGGTCTAGGTCTTTGGGGACCGCGCTCGATGTGATTCCCGCAGAGGCAGAAATACGCATCGGGCGCCGCTCGGTCTCAAATTTTGCTCCGCTTAGGACTGGATCAAAAATCAGCGCCGGCGCGACATTGTTGGGTATGTGCAGATCGTGGATTGCTTCATAGTTCTTGACAGCGTTATTCAGCTTGGCGAGGATCACGTCGCGTGAATCTTCCGGGATGGGCACGTCGGCGATGCGGGCGGCCTCTTCAATCATTTGCTTGGTGATTGGGCCTTTTTCTCCGGCCAGCGCCCAGAGCACCCCCGGCAGAAGCGTGGCACCATACCCGGACGCAGAACATATGGCCAAAAAGTTCCGGCGATCCAGCACTGGATGAATCCTCCGATTGTTTATAAATACGCAGCTCAAGAACTCTAGATGGAGAGGTGCGGTGTTCTATTTCTCCGCCAATTTTCGACCTGCATTGAGATTATCGAAATTCAGGATCGTGTTGAGTACCAGCGAATAAGTGCCGAGGGTCTCGCCACGATAAACGGGATTGTTCGAAAATAAAATGACGTGGCCAGCATCTACTGGGACGTCGATGACCGCTGCGTGCTGGGCAATTTCGTTGCCGCCATCGACCAGACCTGAGACGAGCAGATCGTTGTTGTCCGCATAACGAAAGATGACGCGCGGACGAGATGCGGGCGGAATGACGTTTATACCGTTGCGGCGTTGCTCGTCCGTGACCGCTTGCGCTTCCCAGGCTTCGGCGTGCGGATCCTCAACGGCCTCGTAGCCGGCGCGGCCCGGAGTGAAATCGGGATCGTCAAGAGTGCCGCGGCCTGTGGGACGAGCGCCCTGCTCAGGCCCCAGACGTCGAAAACCGCGGCCACCGGTGAGATTACTAAGATTAAAAATGGGGCCATTGTCGCAATAAATCGAAAGGGTGTCGCCGTAGCCATAGGCGAGGGGACTGGCCGAGTCAACTAAGCGTGCGCGCAAAACGCTGCCTACGATCTTCATCTGGCGGGGCTTCTCGACAGAGACCCCGTGTGTCAGGCCGAGGGAGACTGCGAGATTGGAAGTGTCCTGCACGGTAAGCAAAACCCCACCGTGCTTGACGAAATTTTGTAGATGAGCAACTCCGGACCATGCGAGGCCTGGGCGCATGTCATCGGTGGAATCATTCTTGCCGAGATTAGGTGTTTCCGAGGTATTTTCCCAAGGAAGCGGGTTGCCCCAATCGGTGGGCAGGCCATTGACGATGGTGAGCGGATCAGCAAGATGGCCGACGGGCGGGAAGAGGATAACGTCATATTTGGAGTTGAGTGCATCGTTACGCGCTACTTCTTGCGTGCTGATGTAGTCGTAAGGGATTTTTAAATTGTCGAACGCCAGTCGCCACCAGCCTTCGGTCTGAGTGCTGAGCCAGGTGTGGACCAAGGCTACTCGAGCGGCGCGCAACGGGTGAGTTTTCACTGGGGGAGCGGTGGTTACGCCAAACGCGCGCAGACCTAGATCGGAGACTTCACGCTGGAAAGCAGCGGGATCGGCGTTCTTGATAATGAAGGAGCCGCGATTAAACTTGTGACCCGCGGCTTCGAAAGGTTCTTCGGCGGCATCGATCGAAACGTCCTTCATGCGATAGCGGAGGCTAGCGAGCGCGGTATCGCCGTTATGGTTGACAAGGAATAGGGGGCCGCCGCCAGACACGGTGCCAGGAATTCTTTCAGGGGCGCGCTCCATCGGCGTGGAAAGAACGTTCGGGTCAGTGATGCGGACAACGCGAACGTTGAAAAGCTCGCCGAAAGTCCAACCAGTGTCATCGTACGGCGTTTTCTGCGGATCTTTGGGGCTCCAATATTGATGGTCTAAAAGTGCGTCGGCAATGCGCGAGTAGGGCTGATCCATGCGAATGATGTAGCTGCCAGCCGGGAATTGAAGAACCGTCGGGCCAACGGGTCCCTTTTCTTTTGAAGCAATATTTTTATCTGAGGATTCGTTGCTCCTTGAATCACCGGACTGGGAATCCTGCGTGGAGGAACGCTTGGATAATTTCTTTGCAGGCACGGTGACGGAAAATGGGGCCGTTGCGCGTGAAATCTCGCAGCCTTGTTTGCGGAGGACCGCCAAGAGGGCCGTTTGCGCACCGGTGCGCGGTTCATCGCCGGGGAGCACGTAGGCGGCAGGGCCTTCGGCGGAAGGCTTGGTAACCGAGCGTTTGGACTTCAGGTAAAAGTTTTTCAGGAAAAGCTTACTATTCTCCGAAAAGTAGTGGAGGGATGTAAGCAGGCCGGTCTGCTCATAATTATTATTGTTGCGCTGGCTCCACTGAACCTTGGGCAGGGGAGGATTCTGCCGGAACCACGTGCGCGCGTATTCCTCGGGCTGAAGTGTGCGCTCGACGGTGTCGGCGCCCCCATTGCCAAAGGTTTCGTAGAGACGGCTGATGGAATTATGCATCGCGGCGATGAACATAAGGTATCCGGGTGACCACGTATCAAATTGGCCGTGCGTGAACACGCCGGGCATGCCGAACTTGGTCATGTCCGAGACATTGTGCCAGCCGAGCATTTCCCATTCGTCGGTGAGGATAGGGTCGACCCAGGCATTAAAAGGGCCGTCACCAGCGGTATTGTCGTATAGGTAGGGAACTGATTCGTGGAGGTCGTGGAGCACCTGCGGCTTCCAGGCGATGAAGGTGTTGAGAATGTTTTGGGTGAGTTGGAGCGTCAGACCCATGGCGTCGCGATTGTTGTCGTGCGCCACGTATTTTCCCCAATAAATCAACGACGGATAATTTTGTTTGGGATGTGCGAGATGCCAGCGGTAAACGTCAACCATGCGATCGCGGCCATCAACTTCGACTATGGGGGTAATCAGCGTTATGACGCCGTTGCGGATTTTCTTGACGAACGGACTTTCGTCCACAGCGAGGCGGTAGGCGAGTTCCATGAGCGCAGTGGGCGCGCCGGTTTCAGGCGAATGAATCGTTCCGGTAATGTAGTAGACAGGAATCGCGGCGTCCACCAAGCGGTCAGCTTCGGCGTCATCAAGCTTGATCGTACGGGGATCGGCGAGCTTCGCCAGACGCGCGTGATTTTCGTCGAGACGGGCGAGGTTCGTTTCAGATGAAACCGCGACAGCGATCATTTCGCGGCCCTCTTCGCTGCGGCCAATGGAATACACTTTCACACGAGGACTAGCCTTTTCAAGCAAGCGCATGTACTCGTAGACCTTTTGTGAATACGGCAGGATACCGGGCGCACCAGCAACGTCCCCGAGGACTACTTTTGGCGTTGGAACTGATTTAGATGCCGGCAAATAGTCTACGAGCGGTGAAGTGAAGAAGGGTTGGGTAGTGTACTCGCGAATTTTCCTGGTGTACTCCTCGTCGATTGGCTGTTTTGGATCACGCCCTGGAGCGGTATCGTTAGCGGATAATCGGGGAATCACCGACACAAACAAGATAGCGAGCGATAAACCCGACACAAATCTCTTGCCAAGGGACACCCTGCGCGACATGCATGCCTCCGTCTCAATTCGGAAATCTGGTTTCAATATCGATGATGCTTTCTCATAACATTCCGAACACGTTCTGTAAAGGGTGGGCTTCAAGATGTTTTTCGTGAATCGACCGATGCTCACTTCACAAACGTAAGCCCATGAGGTACGGCGAAAGAGAAAACGTAGGCATACAACATAACAATGATACCCACGATAGCGCCAAGCGCAACCGAGTGCCAGAATACAAAGCGAAAAATAACCCCCTCGTTCCCGACTTGATTTGTCGCGGATGTGGCGATGGTGATTGACTGAGCGTCTACCATCTTACCCATGACGCCGCCGGCGCTGTTGGCCGCGCACATCAAAACGGGATCGAGACCAAGCTGCTGCGACGTGATGCGCTGCAAACTCCCGAAGAGTGCGTTCGAAGAGGTGTCGCTTCCAGTGAGAGCCACACCCAACCAACCAAGAAAAGTCCCAAAGAAAGGATAGAGCCAGCCGGTGCGGGTGAAGGCAAGGCCCAGCACCGCATCAAGCCCGGAATACCGCGTCACGTAGCCGAGCCCCAGCATGAACGAAATGGCGATCATCGCAAGGCGCATTCGAACGAATGTGCGGCGAAAAATTCTCATCAGTTGAGCAAAACTAAGTCCCAGGCACAAGCCCGAGACTATCGCGGCAAAAAAACACGCAGTGCCCGTGGCCGAAAGCCAGTTGAAGTCGTACCGTGCTGGCTCGGGAGTTGGTTTAGCCGCCACCGGCGCAGCACGCTTTACGGCGTTGTGTAAGTAAGGAAAATCCCACCCGGGAGGTCCGGGTCGGGCCGTGCCGTCGGCAAGAACTACCCGAAATGCGGGCGTACTAGCTTCGTTGATCGCGAGCTTGACTCTGGGAAGGCCCCACACAAGCACGACGATGGAAAGGACTGCGAAAGGCATCCAGGCTTTAACGACTTCTGCCGGCGTGTACGATTTTGTGGGCAGATGAGGAAGTTTGTCTAACTCCCTTTTGCCACCCAGGTCATCTTCAATTTCGCGTTCGCAAGTAAGTGGGTTGGAGGTGACGGCATTTAAATCTTGCTCATAGTCGAATCGCCAAATCGATTTCGGCTTCCAAAATTGCAGTAAAATTACGGTCGCAAGGATAGCGACGATGCTGCCAACGATGTCCACAAGGCTGCTATCCAAATAGTTCGACCAGAAAAACTGAGTGGCGCCGAAAGAAATGCCGACCACCAAGATGGCGGGCAGCACTTCAAAAGTTTCTTTCCAACCAACCATTACCCGCACCAGCCAAAACGCAACCAGAAGGGATGTGAAAGGAAGGATGCGACCGATCATGGCGCTTAAATCTGATTCCGGCAATCCGGATACGGCCGCGAGAGTGTGGATGGGAACTCCGATACTGCCCCAGGCCACTGGCGCGGTGTTGGCAATCAGATTCAGAGCCGCTGCATGAAATGGCCGGAAACCAAGTCCAATCATAAAAGCGCCGGCGATTGCTACCGGGGCACCGAAACCGGCTGCGCCTTCCAGAAATGCGCCGAAGGAAAATGCGACCAAGAGAACCTGCAACCGGCGATCAGGAGTGATTCGCGCGATTGACTCCTTCATGATTTCGAACTGCCCGGTTTCTACGGAAATGTCGTACAAATATACGGCCGCAAGTACGATCCAGGCTATTTTCAGCAATCCAAACGCGACGCCGTACGCGAAACTCATCGAAGCGAGTCTGAGGGGCATCTTAAAAACGAAGATTGCCACGGCAATAGCCGTTACGGCGCCGCCAATCGCGCACCAATGCGGTTTTACCTTCAGGCCTGCCAGCAATCCAAACAAAACAAGAATGGGGAGCGCCGCCACGAGCGTGGACAACTGCCAATGGCCAAGTGGATCGTAAACCTGTGTCCAGTTCATTGTATGTTTTGGGGTTTCATCAAAATCTGAAACCGAAGGGCGCTATATGTAGCCAAATGGAATCGCATCATGAATTTTGTGCTGAGGACATTTCTATGCGCCGGAGATCTTTAGCATAAGTTTGCCGAAGTTTGTCAGTTTTTCGCAGGTCTAGCGTCCCTCGGCGTTCGCTCCGCGCAGCACGAGGCAGGTCGAGCACGCTTTTGCAATCATACGGCCTTTTTCGTCGGTGACCTCGCACTCGACATAGCCGACCATTTTGCCGCGTCGTAAAACCTTTCCTTCCGCTTTGAGTTGTGCTTTCCATACGGGACGGAAGAAATTGATCTTCAGCTCCACGGTTGTGAAAGACTCATTCGGCTCGAGCGTGCTAGCGAATGCCATACCCATCGCCGCATCCGCGATGTCACACAGGATTCCTCCATGCAGCGTACCCATGGGGTTTGCATGCTGCGGGCCGGCCTCGAGTGTGGCGACGGCACGGCCGTCGCGAACTTCGCTGACGTGAAATCCGATCAGTTCGGAGATTGGCGGGCGGAGTTGGGCGGCCTTCTCGACAAGCGGGTGCCTTGACGGGTCGTTACTCATGCTCCAGATTGACCTCCTACTTAAAATTTGCCGATGACGGTCGTCACCACAGTTCGCAAATGTGATGCGAATGCTATTATATGGCGGCGTCGCCAGAATCTCGGAGCTTTTGCATCTAACGAAAATAAACCACGTCGCAGCCTGAAGTCTCGCGAAAGTAATACTGCGTGTTTGGCATGCCCAGAAGCAGCAAGCCTATCTACGCGTTTACAACGTACTCCGTTGACTGGGCATGCCATGGCCTCTGGAAGAGTAACGGAATTAGCGTTTACATCACAGCAGCCACGCAATGTGTCTTCTCACTTCTCCGGGGGAAAGACTGGCTATAGCAATATCCGACCCGCACGTTCGCCGGATTCACTGCAGTCCCTTTGAAGTTCTCACAGCATGTACGACAGATCCGACCCGTGCGTCGGATACGAAAATATCGTCTCCCTTAGATCCGAGGCGCGTATTCCGGATCGTATTGCGACGGCGAAGAGGTTGATGACTTCTTCCGCTTGGCCACCGAGCAGGTGAGCCCCCAGGATCCGATCGGTCCCCTCTTCGACGAGGGTCTTGAAACCCGAATACATTTCCCCGACCCTGCGGGATGAATACCAACTGGCAGTCATTTCTCTCTTGACCTTAAACTTCAAGCCCTGGTTGCGGGCGTCCCGTTCGCTAATCCCCACGGAAGCCACTGGAGGAATCGTGAAAACGACGGTTGGAATGCCAAGAAAATTCGGCTTCTGATGGTTCCCCTTCAATAGGTTCGCCGCCACAATCACTCCTTCGTAGCCAGCCACCGGAGTGAGTGGGGGGCTTCCACTCGCCGCTGCGTCACCCGCCGCGTAAACAGAGGGATTCGAGACACTTTGCAAGAATTCATTGACCTTAACACCGCGCTTGTCGTATTCGATCTTTGCGGCACTTAAATTCAGATCGTCGATTTCAGGTACGCGACCCGCAGCATGGACCACCATGTCGGCCTCAAAAGTGCGCTTCACGTCAGAGGCAACGGCCCGGACAATTAGTTGGCGTGAGTCTTTCTCTACGCCTAGGACTTCAGTGCCAAGCTGAATGTCAGCACCCAGCTCGCGAGTTCCTTTTACAATTTGATCCACCAAATCGGGGTCAAAAAGCGGGAGCGGGCGCACTCCACGATGCACAATCGTCACTTGAGATCCTGCCCGCACCGCCAGATGGGCAAATTCGAACGCGATATAACCACCTCCGATAAACAAAATACGTTTCGGAAGTTCATTCAAATCTAAAAATTGTTCGCTGGTCGTCAAGTGCTTCGTTCCGGGAATTTTCAAATCTGCCGGTTTTTGTCCAGCGGCAATGACGACATACTGGGCTTCCAACACCTCGGTACCAACTTTAATCGAAGAGGTCCCGACGAATTGCGCGCGACCGCGGAACGACGTTATGCCAGCCTTGGAAAACTCTTCTTCTCGATTCTTCGAAACGGGCTCCGTGAAGGACCGTTTGAAGTGCATCAACTCGCGCCAGTCATCTGAAGCCTGTCAGCCCGAATTCCTCGGCCCTTCATTCGGTGGATCCAATCAACTGCGTCCGCGGCTCCAACGAGCACCTTCTTAGGGTCGCAACCCCGCAAAGCGCACGTACCTCCGAAGGGTCTGGAATCGACGATCGCCACCTGCCACCCAGCCGCACGACACCGTGAGGCCACTGCTGATGCCGCTGACCCAGTTCCTATCGCAACGAGATCAAATTTCCGATTCATATGCTGATCCTCTGATTCCGCAACGCCTGTTTCCAGAACGGGCGCTCCGTCGGTGTTTCCTGTTTCGTTGCTTTCTCCGGTTGAGAGGGAAAGCCTGCATTTGTTGTGGCGTTCACGAGTGCATTGGTATTTGCCTTGGCGTCGTCGAAGGTTACTACAACCTGTGTCTTCTCGAACCGCACATCAACCTGTGAGACACCCGAGCCGCGTGAAGTTTCCGATCCACGCACTGCTCACACCGAGAGCACCAGAACTAAAGGCCCGAGCGACCAGCACGTCGAAGCTAATATCGCGGTCAAACAACCTACAATCTTTTTCGCGATGGCGCCAATTTGCATAATCTTGGCGCCTTCCTGAAAGCTATACCCTGTAGTTACCGTCCAGAATCAAGCCTTTCTCGTCTGTCCACTGTACGCCCAACATGGTCGTCCTATGCAATCGTGTATTCCATCTCAGGGCCACCGGCGATCACTCCCTGCAATGCACCGTAAATTATATGCCCCATGAGTGAAGCCGCGGCGGCCATCATTCCGCCATTTGCAGTGCCAAAGATACTCGCACCCATCATTGGCATGACCACCAGTCCCGCTATCAGCCAAAGTGTAAGCCCCCAAAGAATTCCTTTGGTGACTGGTATGCCAGGAAGCCTTGATAAAACAACAAAAGTGTATATTAACGGAAAGATAAAAACGCCGGTAACGAAGTGCATTACCATTCCCATCGTCCAGCCGCCGACGAGCGACCCGAGCATTGCGGCGATGTCCATTTTAGGGATGCCCATCATGGGTGCTCCGATGTGCATGAGCAGGGTGAGAACGATAGTTCCGACGAGACCACCAAAAATGGCTCGTCCAATATTTGGCTTCATTTTAAGTCCTCCACAGTTTGTGACTTCGCTGATATGGGACTGCCTTCTCCACAAAAAGGGCTCAAGTAAGGTCTCCTTTGCCGGTTAAAATATTGAAAGATTCTTTGAATCTTTTGCTTCCCAGCACCTGTCCCATATGTTGACAATGCAGAAAGACGAGCAACCGAACCAGTCTCTCCCGGACGAGAACGATTTGATCCTTGTGGGCCGCGTGTTGGCTGGCGACCGGAGGGCCTTTGAGTCTCTCGTTCGAAGGCATGAGCGCCGCGTCTTTCGTGTGACCTTTGCCGTCCTCGGAAACATCGAGGATGCCGAAGAATCGATGCAGGATACCTTCGTCAAGACATTCCGACACCTTAATCAGTTCCGGAGAGAAGCGCGCTTCACCACCTGGCTTACGCGTATCGCAGTAAACGAGGCCATTCAGAAGAGAAGCGCTCGGAAGAATTTCGTGGAACTAGCAGAAGTGGAGACTGCCGAAGAACAGTTCATGCCGAAACGGCGTGAATCTTGGAAGAGCAATCCCGAACAGCTTTATGGCAAACAAGAAACTCACAGGATCGTCGAAGATGCCATCCAATCGTTGCCGGAGATTTATCGGGAAGCCTTCGTGCTGCGCGATGTGGAAGAAATGAGCGCTGAGGAAGCAGCACAGGTCCTCAGCATAAGCGTCCCAGCTCTAAAGTCACGCCTCCTTCGTGCCCGGCTGATGATGCGTGAGACGCTGGCTGACAAGTTCGAGGAACCACCCACGCTAAAGACAAAAATGGTGCACCGGGCGGTGGACGTTGGGACCGCAATGGCCATGCGGCTGATGCGCGCGGCGGGGCGATGAGGAAAAGACCATGAAAATGATGGAGTGCAAAGATGTGCTCGCGAATCTGTCCTGCTATATCGAGGGGGATGGCTCAGCGGAGTTGCGCACTTCGCTTGAAGAGCATATCTCGCGTTGCCGCCGATGCCGCGTCGTATTCGACACTACCGGGAGGATGCTGAAGATCGTGACTGATGCTTCCCCGTTTGAGGTGCCGCTGTCAGTGAGCGCCCGTCTATACACTCGACTGGAGGAGATTCTGTCCGAGGCGTAACCAAGCCTTCCGCGACGAAAAACACTGAGGGAGTTTCGAGAAGTAAGATCAATCCTAAGGAGAGAAAATGAAAAAGCTAATACTGTGTGTGGCGGTATGCACGATGCTGGTCCCGGGTTTCGCGGCGGCGAAGGACAAAACCTTCACCGGCGAGATCATGGACAGCCAGTGCGCCAAGAATGGGTCGCATACAATGATGCTGAAGAAAGAAGGCATGGGAGATAAGAGCCCAAACGATCCCATGGCCAAGAAGATGTGTACCCAGAAATGCGTGAAGATGGGCGGCAAGTACGTGCTTTTCAACGGAGCGTCGAAAGTTTTCTATGAACTGGACGACCAGACAAAACCGGAGCAGTTCGCAGGGCAGAAGGTGAAGGTCACAGGAACCCTAGACAAGTCCACCAAGACGATTCACATCAGGGATATCAAAGCGGCGTCATAGTCCTCTGGAGATGGCCGGTTGCGCAACCGGCCCTCTCCTTTTTTTTCTGATCTCAGGGCGCGACTAACAAGTATAAATTCGATGAAACATCGGATTCTAATGGTACTTACTCTCCTCGTGTGGCGCCCTGCTGGCAATCGCGGCATCACACAAATCAAGATCGGAGCAGCCGAGGCGGATTCGATCGGCGCCAACGAATGTAACGGCGAGCGTCGGCCAGCGATTCGCGGTGGACGGGCTGATTATAGTCATGCTGGCAATGGCCATCCTCGCTTTGTTTTTCGTACGATGGATCATGGTTCGCCCTGTGGAATCTAAGGAACCCCGAAATGTCGAAGCAACAGTATGACCTGGTGATTATTGGAGCAGGCGCGGCCGGCCTCATTGCTGCAGGATTCGCTGTTCAGCTTGGCGCCAAGGTAGCGCTCGTCGAAAAAGGTCGCATTGGCGGAGATTGTACTTGGACGGGCTGTGTGCCAAGCAAGGCGCTGGTGAAGGCCTCAAAGATAGCGCACGACGTGCGCACAGCGTCACAGTACGGAATTATCTTCAGCGCGCCTATTATAGATATGAGCAAGGTCCACGAATATCTCGATAAGGCGATACAACAGATATATAAAGCGACGACACCGGAAGAATTGCGAAAAAAAGGAATGGACGTATACCTTGGCGGTGCGCGGTTTGTTGACCACACAACTATTTTTGCCGGCGAGACACAGATTCGATCGAAGCATTTCCTGATCACCACTGGTGCCCGTCCGTTTATTCCTGCCATCGATGGCTTGTCGAGCGTGCCCTATCTCACCTACGAACACATTTTTGACAACAAGAATCTTCCTCGGTCGATGATCGCTGTGGGAGGTGGACCCATCAGCGCCGAAATTGCGCAAGCGTACCAGCGGTTAGGCAGCAAAGTTACCGTTGTCGCCGATAGCCTCCTTCCGAAAGAAGATCACGACGTTCGCCAGATTATGCAGAACATTTTAGAACGCGAAGGGATTCAATTCGTATGGGGCCGGGCCAGCGCAGTTCGCAAAGAAGGCGAACAGTTTGTGGTCTCTACTGGCAATGAAGAAGCACGCGGCGAACTGTTACTTGTAGCGTCCGGGCGGAGACCTGTCGTTGATGGACTTGATCTTGAAAAAGCAGGGGTGGAGTATTCAGAAAAAGGAATCAAGGTAGACGACCATTTAAGGACCACCACTAAGAATATTTTTGCCGCAGGGGATGTGTTGGGCGGTCATCAGTTTTCCCATTTTGCAGGATGGCAGGCCTTTCAAGCCGTACGAAACGCGCTTCTTCCGGGAAGCAGCTCTGGGCTCACTCACCTTGTGCCCTGGATAACATTCACAGACCCGGAGGTCGCGCACGTAGGAGCCACGGAAGCTGAGGCGCGCTTGCGGTTTGGTGAAGAACTGAAAGTGGGCCGATGGGATTTGCGCAAGGTGGACCGCGCGGTTTGCGAGAATGATCAAGATGGCTTTATCAAAATTATCGCGAAGCGCGATGGCACAATTCTGGGCGCCAGCATTGTGGGGCAACGCGCGGGTGAAACGATCGCGGAGATTGTTATCGCCATGAAACAGAAGCTCCCGATCAACGATCTTGCCGGAACTATTCATGCGTACCCCACATACTCTACCGGAGTTCAATTGTTGGCAGTGGAGATGACGATTGAAAAGCTGCTTTCAGGGGTATCAGGCAAAATTGTCCGTAAGCTTTCGCAAATGGTTCGATAATCGAGGGAAGAACAGGAGCAGTCATGAGCACACACAGAAATTCAGAGCGAGCCCGCAAGCGCGCGACATTCCGGCTGTAACAAAAAAAGATGCCGACTATGTTTTCTATGACGTCACACACAGCATTTGTTCGAAATGCCGCAAAGTCATCGATGCCCAAATCATCCTGCGCGACAACAAAGTGTACATGCGTAAGCGCTGTGCGGAGTGCGGCGAACCTGCGGCGTTCTGCTTAGAAGGAATGCGGTACAAACTCTAAGTGCCGTTTCTGGTCTCGCTTACGAGGAATCGCCTCACTTAGCCCTCGCCCGTAACATAGACTCCTGGCCTTGGACTTCGCTGCGGTGGAACGCAAATTCAATGCCTATTACGCTTCCTCAAAAGCGGCCGTATCATCATACCGGCGTCGAGTTCTTGTCTATATTGAAGGGCAAACTCGATATTCATTGGCTTGTTTGATGCTCGTTGTGTTAGATTCAGGTCATCTCTTAACTCCCTCCCTCTACATTAGTCCGCGAGGAGTGCGTCCCGATGATTACGGTCCTGAGCAAACAAATTCGCCGTCGCAAATGGTCTTGTCGAGCACGTCAAGGAGGCTTTGCGCAATCGTCCGCATTCAGTGGACCAATTTCCAGGTTTTGTTCGCATGGAAGCGCTTAGCCCTCTGCGTGCTCCCAACGAAATCTGGTTGACCACCTACCGGGAAGATCAGTTGAGCTACCAGCGATGGCATCGCAGCGACTTGTACTGCGAATCCCATGCCGGAATACCCAAGGGTCTCAAACTCGTGCCTTCCGCTAAACAACTGAGATTTTTGATTTTATGTTCTGTTAGGTGAGCTCCATGTCCGCCCAGGGGAAGGCAATACGAGACGCCATCGAATCAAAAAGAGAGCTGCTGGCCAAAGCCATTGTCCAGCAGCAATGGAACAGGCGTCCGGATCTTGAACGACGTTATGGAACCTCAGGTTTCGGCACGTACCTCGAAGATGCGCACTTTAGCCTCCAATATTTAGCGGAGGCGATCGCGGCATCCGAACCGAAGTTCTTCGTCGACTACATTGCCTGGGCCAAAATCATGTTGAGCTCGCGTAATGTACCCGCCGAGGAACTAGCCGATCACCTCCACGTAATGCGCCAGGTCGTTTCCGACGCGTTGCCCTCTGAAATGCGCGAATCGATTTTTGCCTGCGTTAACGCCGCGCTTTCTCAGTTTCCGCAGTATCCGCTCCAGCTACCGTCTTTCCTGGTGGAGGGCGAGCAACTTTCCGAAACCGCTAAGTCGTATTTGGCAGCTGTACTGCGCTACGAGCGGCACATTGCCGTACAACTCGTTCTTGACACTGTGGATGGCGGCACACCTATTAACGATATCTACCGTCATGTTTTCGAACCCTGCCAGCGGGAAATCGGGCGGCTTTGGCAACTCAATGCGATTACTGTAGCCCAAGAACACTACTGTACGGCCTCGACTCAACTCGTTATGGCGCTCCTATATCCGCGTATGTTTGCCCAGAAAAAAGTCAGAATCGGTTCTTTGGTTGCCGCGTGCGTCGCAGGTGAATTACACGAAATTGGCCCGCGTATGGTTTGTGACTTACTCGAGATGGAGGGATGGGATACAATCTACCTGGGAGCAAACGTGCCGACGGCGGCACTCCTCCAAATTCTCAAGGTTCGACGCCCCGATGTCCTTGCGATTTCAGCTTCCATGACCTTTCATATCAATGCTGTCAGACAGCTTATTGAGCTCCTGCGCAATTCCGGTATTGACCCGAAGATCAAAGTAATCGTGGGCGGGCATGCCTTCCGAAATGCGCCAGAGTTGTGGCGCGATGTGGGGGCAGACGGTTTTGCGAAGGACTCGCTTGAAACCATAGCCCTGCTAAGGTGGATTCATAATGAGTTCCTTCACCATGGAGCAGTATCGGCACCTAGCTCTGTTTTCTGATTGGGAAGGCACGGTTACTCGGATTATTCACCACGACGCAGGTTTACCCGATTCACCTCAGGTGGGAACTTCCTTCCTGACGACGGTGGACAACAGAAGTCTGGAAAAGGCTCAGAACTTCCTCTCAGTCATCCAGCGACAAGGTGCTGCCTTTGACTGGGAGCTGAACGTCCGCGCCGAAGGAGCCATTCGATGCCTTCATTTTTGCCGAGGCTAAAACGGTGGAGGGAATCTTAATAGTCGGATCAACTTGCCGCTCCGGCGTTCTCGCGGACTTACGAGCCGTAGCGAAAGACCTTGGAATCGTGGGGGAGGCGCACTTGTCGGCGATTACCGCTTCTAGTGAACCGGATGACGCACTGTATTGCGAGATGTCGAGGCTTAACAACGAGCTAGTGAATGCCCAGCGCGAGTTGGCCAAGAAAAATGCGGACGTTGAGCAGCGTGTTGAGGAACGCACTGGAGAATTGCGAGAAATGTTGTCTCGCGTAGAAACGGAGGCAAGAATCCGCGGCGAAGCGGAAGAGAGGATGCGCGAGCTATCTGCGCAATTACTTCATCTCCGGGATGAGGAACGCCGTCGGCTCGCTCGCGACTTGCACGATACTACGGGCCAAGTTCTGGCCGCTTTGAAAATGAGCCTAGGGTCGCTTCATAAAGTGGTAGGCAATCGGCCCCCTGCTGAAGCGTTGTTCGAGGAACTGGACGCGCTCGCAGACCAAGCCCTGAAAGAGATCCGCACGATCTCTCACTTGCTCCACCCGCCTTTGCTTGAAGAAATGGGGTTTGCGTCTGCTGCAAGATGGTACGTCGAAGGGTTTTCGAACCGCAGCCAAATCCAGTTAAACCTCCAAATCGATGCTTTGGGTCGGTTTCCCGAATCGGTTGAATTGGTTTTTTTCAGGGTACTTCAGGAGGGCCTTACCAACGTTCTTCGCCACTCGGGGGCCACTAGGGTAGAAGTCCGTGTCAACGGCGGTGAGCAGATCCTTTTGACTATCCAAGACAACGGCAAGGGAATGCCGTTGGAGCTCGTCGAGGAGTTCAACCGGACTGGCGGAGGCGTTGGTGTTGGACTAGCGGGAATGCGTGAACGAGTTCGCGAATTGGGAGGAAAGCTGACTATTCAAAGCGACGAACGTGGAACGGCGGTCAAGGCCGCGATACCTGGATCAGTATTTTCGGCCCCGCGCGTCGAAAACGGAGCCAAGAATCTGTTGAGCGCACCGCAGTCTGCCTAGATAACCTTTCAGCGAGCCATTGGAAATGCGGAAGCGCCTGCGGCAGCTTATACGGGATGTCCAACGATCACCTTCGTTGTGCTGTATTGCTTTTTCGTCATCAGCCGATCGCCGACGGATTCTCCACTGCAACGTCACAGAGCTTCCGACGAGCCTGTAGATCGCCCAGCAGTTGCGCGGGCGCTTTCATTTGGTTTGGCTCCCAGATTTCTGATCTTCGACAGGGATGCGAAGTACGAGTTAGAAACTCCAGCGGTCGTTCGATTTTCGAATTAAAGACGCACTGCAAATAAGGAGGAACTCGTGCAGACCAGGATTTTCGCACTAGTCTTTCTGTTTATCTTTGTGACCCCTCTCCTCGGCCACAAGCTCACGATGATTTCTGCCTCTACAGGTTCGAGGCGCCCCAATATCCGCCTGTTGCCCGGCAAGGCCGGGTTGACGGAATTGTGCGACTTAAGGTTCGTCTGGACTCCGAGGGCATCCCCAGCGAAGTTTTAGATCTTGAAGGCCCACCCATGCTGATATTTTCAACCAAGAAGGCGGTTGCGAAATGGAGGCCTGCCATCCGCTTTGTCTGATAGTCGCGAAACCGTTCTGACGTTTCAATTCAAGTTGGCGGTGAAAAGGCACGCCTCGCCAAAACTCGCGCCGGTCTGAACGCCTTTGAAATCAAAACATTCATGGGCAGGAAACCGAATCGCATTAACTAGACGATTCGGGCTGTAACAATGGTATATGGGGCGGGAAGACTGTTGAATGGAGTTTTTGCGGACCACAGGATAGTGGAAACGTCGGCATCATTCGAAGCTCGTTACGCGCCACTGTCCCACCCGACTGAGGGGCTCGGGGTGAAACTCCCCGGGCCGTACTCGGCAATTCCCCGGGGCTACTCAACCGGGATTTGTAACGTTTCAACTGCATACTGCTCGGATGGTGCGCAGTCATCGGGCAGCTATTTGGAATTCACGATGGTATCGAAGGCCAAGCCGCTGGAGCGTTCTCCACGCCCTGTCTGCTTCTGTACACCGAGCCAGACGTAAGCTTCACCGTTCGTCCAACGCGTTCGCCGGAATGACTGGCTAACAACAATTCCGGCACGAGGTATTTCTTCTTCATGAAGGAAGTAGGGCTGCTTCACGGGTTGATCCAGTCCCTGGCGGATGAGAGTGGTGCGCGGCGGTATCTTCTCCGGCGGCAGAGGATCGCCCTCGATAATCCGTAACATGCGGCTCCGCTGGAGTTGTATCTCCCTCTGCGAGTTCGGAACGTGCACGGGAACAAACGGGATAAAATGCTCCGGCACGCTGGTCATGGCCAGATATGCGATCCCGGCTTGAAAATCCGGCGGCGTAGTCCCCCCCGCTGCGATAACACGTTGGTGATACTGCAACGTCTCGTGAGCTTCGTCCTTACCGGAGCGTCCGCTTCCGGTCACAGAAGGTATGGTTCGCTCCACGGCCCATACCATATTCGCGACCTCATCGCGCGCCAGTTCTACCTCTTCCTCAGGATCGCCGTCTATAGTTTTCGCTACGACGGGAGGAATGAACAAGCTCGTGTCCGCCGGGCCTTCGAGCACGAGCTCAGAGTTGATCTGGAACATCGCCCAGCGATGCCAGTTCTGCTCGGAGCCGCTGCCAGCAGCGGTTATCCAGAAGCGTTCACCGAAGGTGTTGGTCACTGCCATACCGTCGATGCACGCCAAGGTGCCAGCAGGCAAGCGGAACGGCACCATGAACCAATCATTTGCGTAGACTAGCGCGAACTCCATCAAAAGAAGGTGGGCAAGATCCGTGGTGGAAGGTTTCACCGAACCAAAATCGGTCTTGCGATCCTCGAGTGCCCACCATCGCGGGTCGGGCATTCCCTGAAAGCTGACCGGAGTCGGTAGGAACGAGCTAACTTCGACTTGTTCTCCAGGATCAGGTGCACCACCCAGGTTGCCGGGAGCGAAGTCGAAAGAATACCAATCGAGTCGACCTTGCGCGTATTCTTCCGCCGCCAGCACATGTTCTTTCCCGTGCTGCGGCACCGAGCAGGCGAACTGATATTCCAGATAAGGAGGCTTCCAGGCATCTTCATGGCCGTGCTGGTAGTACAACTTTGCGAACCAGCGTTGAAACTCGTCACCCAAATCGTTCAGTTTGGCCTTGTCGGAGGTGGCGGCAAGCGTAATGCCATTGGAAGCGCGGTTCGCGGGAGCAGCAGTCAGGAAAAGGTGCAAGTCCCCGCCGTCGATACCTCGTCCGGCGAGTGCGGCATATTGCTGCCATCCGTGTCGATGCGCGTACACGAAGTCCGTGATTTCGCCCCGCGGAGGTAAAGTGATTGGGTACAGGTTGAGGTACTGTGAAACGTAAGCTGAGAGTCCGGCATCGTTAAGCATATTGCGCCACTGTCTGCCGAGTTGCGCCCGGAGGTCGAGGCGCATCTTTTGTCCGTTCCACACCCAGCGCACGAGCCGTTGCTCCGCCTTGGTTTCCAGAGGAATGTTCGGTTCAAAAGGCTCGGTGGCTCCGCCTTTGGGCTGGTACTTTGTCACCGGGGCCGCGCGCATACGAAGTTTCGTGAGTACAGGTGAACCGGCATCATCGGCGGTGAATTCGCCAATCTGCCACTGCTTCGTCAGCATCCAGAGCGGATCACGGACTTCGGCCTTGAGCGCCCGATCGAAATCCGCGCGCCGCGGCCGTCCTTCCAGCCGGTTCCATACAGTGACGGTGGGAAATAACTGCTGCACCAGCGCCGCTTTCAAGTCGGGAACAACATACTTTGTATCCATCGATCAGCTCCGAATCATGTCGTAAATTCTGTTATTAAGCGCCAGATTGGTGGCGATGTGAATCTGATAGAGAGTCACGGCCATCAAAGTTGCCGGGAGAAACTGAGCGTATGCCGAAGCGTCAACTTGCGCGGGCTCTACTCCCCGGGTCTTTGCGGCGTCAAGCGTTTCATTGATTGTGGCAACCAAATCGTCCCAGGTCCAACGGCCCTTCAGTTGCGCAGGGACGGCCAGCAGCATAACCTGCGGTGGCTGAGAGCTCGGACGATCGAAGTGGAACGTGATGCCCGAAGTAACCTCGGTCCCCGGCACCAGCTCAGGCCATTCATCGAATACAAGGCCACACTGGTCAGCGTTGCGGTTAAACAGAGTGACAAAGTGCGCCGTATACAACAGGCGGTTGCCGGCGTGTGCTTTTGCAGAATCGAACTCCAGGCCAAGCCACTGATCGGCAGGCGCGAAAGGCAGTTGCACAGCGCTAAGTGAAGCGGAGGACGCTCCGAAAGCTTCACTAAGGACTGCGAGGTTTTCCCATGCGTTCATCTTTTCGCGCACGCGGGCCAGACCGTACAGCCAGTCATCGACAGGAAAACGACGCCCGCTTGCCTTCAAATCGTCCAGCAAGGTGGCTGATCCGACAACACACTTACCAAACTCCAGGCCGCTGTCGACGCCCAGTTTGAAGCGTGGCAGGATCTGCATCTCATCTCCGACGACGGTGCGAGCTGCGGTACGCAGCTGCTGCACGCGGGCCGCGGGGCTGGTGAGCGCAGCGGTTGCGGTAACCGCCGACTGGGCGGTTAGGATTCTTTTGCTCAAGTCTTCAGCAAGAGCAGTAACCCGCGCAGTCAGCGTGTCACGCATATTTGCGATTGCTGTTTTCTGGTCCTCAACTGTGAAAGGTACGGCGTCGTGTTTTGCCAGGGCCGGTTTCAATGCATCCGCAGCGGCAGCAATGAGGGCTTCGAGATTTGCTGACATGCCGACGGCCGCCGGGTTGTTGTGGACAGGATGGGCGCTCGTGATGGCCGTAACTTTCAGAATGTCAAGAACCGGGGCGATGTGGCACGCCAGCGCATTCGCCGGGTTGGGTGCCGCAGAAAACAGCAGCCCGACCAGTTGGCCTTGTTCGTTGACTACAGCGGCCCCGGAATCTCCCTCTGCGGAAAATTTCATCTCTTGGTTGCAGTTAGGTTTGACAGGTTTAATCTCAATGGCATTGGTTATGGCGAGTCCCAAGATCGGAAGGTTGAACTTGATGTTCTCAACGCGACCTACTGTACGCCCGGTTTCGCGGCCGACTTTATATACGAGATCTCCCTTCCGTGCTGTTCCAACGTCCGTGATCGCGTTGGAGCTGTTTAGGTCCAGGCCGTGAATTTCGTTTGCGAACGAAACACCGCAGTTGCTGTTGCAGCAACTGGAAATCCGAATATCGAGCCGACCGGCGGCGGCGTCCACGTAAAAGGTGTCGCCGCCTGACTGGTGATCGCCTTTCTCCGGCAGCTTGAAAATTTCTCCGATCGGATTGTTGAGGGTATTATTCGAACTCGTGAGATCGGGTTGATAAATAGTATCTTTAATGAGCTTTTTTATCTCTTCCTCTTTTTGCTGATAGGGGTTCAGGACGTGGTGGTTGGTCACCAACACGATGTTATCCGGGCCATTAACACCGTTAATCGTGGCGAAAAAACCGAGGGTACCCCTCAGCCCAGGGGCATTCTGCGGGCAAATGGTTATACCTCCGACGAGGGTTGAGTACTTGTTCTTGTCCTGGCATTTAGACGCGGTAGGCGTGGCCGGCCCAGCTGCAATTATGTCAGTTAGCACGCCGGCAAAAACGGGCGGGATACGCTCACCAGGAAGAAGCAGCGACTCCGGCTTTTTGTCGCGCACATAAACGCGGAACGCGACCTCCTGGGTCACCGATCCGTAGCGTTCCTTGCTGCCAAGGCCTACACCAATCACACCGTGGTATTTCTGCAGCGCAGTGCGCGCTCGACGATACCGCCGGAGGACTTCCTCCCTCGTCATGCCAAGCCTCTGCTCATTAAGGTGACCCCGAGCCGGTCCAGCACGGGATGAATGTGGCACGCGTAAGCGACATTTGGGTTGCGATCACTGCGTCCCCAAATCATCCCGATCCCCTGATTGCTCTCGTTGATTACCAGCGCCCCTGAATCCCCGGGAGAAACAAAAGGACCGTCAATTCCGCGAATCATAATGTTGTGTTGCCGTTGCACTCCTGAGGAAGTTTCGACTGGAGCACACACATCGACGACGCAGCCGAAGGTGACGCCTGTAGCGCTGCCAACCTTGCGCACCTGGGGGGTGCGACGACCCAACACATCGAGTGGATGCATACGAGTAACACCGCGTATCGGCACAGGAGTTGAATTCGGCATCTGGTAAGAACGCTGTTCAGCGGGCGCTACCAGCAGGCGGGCGGTGGCGCAGTCCACAAAGTAGTCTTCAGGCGGTTCGTTGCCATAATGAAAAGAATGGTTTTCCTCAGCGCCCTCATCCATCACCTCCGCGACCGGATCGAGATCGCTGGCGCTAATGACGCAAGTCTCCCCGCGACGGGAAAACACAGGAGCGTAAATGGAATCGCCCCTCCTTGCACCCTGTGCGAGCAGTACGTGGCGGTTGGAAACAAGCACAACTTCGCGCCGGCGTATGCCGTTCAGCAGTGCGAAAAATCCAAGAGTGCCAAACCCGGAGGTGTTAGGACCAACAGCTTGCTCGCGCAGCACACCGCGAAGATTGCTGAGCGTAACGCCAGGGCGCAAGTCGGCCGCCGTCGCAACCTGCATGGTCCCGATGGCGGACGAAACAGGAATCACATCCGTTAGCAGGCCTTCACAGCACGCAGGAATGGTCTGCGCAGAGGAAAGATCAGTGAGATGCAGCTTCTTTGTCACGTAAACACGCCATGCGGCGACATCAGTAATTTGCCCGCTCCTCTCTTTCCAGCCGAAACCGACACCGGTGACATCGGGCAGAGAAAGCATGATGCGGCGCACCCGCTTCAGACGTTCCAGGATGGCCGCAGCAGAAGCGGTTCGAGTCATCGCACACTCATTTGCGGCATCGGAAGCCGCGCCGCCAGAGACTCGAGATCATCGGTATTGCTAAAAAAGGCGCGGACCTCTTCGACGTGGCGCTCAATGTCACTGCGCAGCGGCGCGCTGCCGTGCTGGGAAAGCGTCTCCAGCATGCGACGCAACGCCTCATCGCGGCCTATACCGTTGAGCTCACGGGGAAGGGGATACTCGGCATGACGCGAGGCGTGCAGCACATGCCCCAAGAAGTCAGGGCCGTGCACGCGGTGCCACGCCACTGTCACCGGGCGCACATGGTTTACCAGATGCATGACTTCCTGAATATGTTTTTCGACCAGCGCGCGATATTGGCGCCCGCAGGCGGAAGCGAGGACCACTTCGCGCAGGGCGATGGCGCGTTCCACGTCGTGCGCGCTCTCATCGAGGGAGAGCGCCATCTCAAGTGACGTAGCGCCTCCGCTGGCGCCGGCCGTGTGCTGGGCGGAAATCATGGTCATACCAAGAAAATTCACAGTCGGGTGAATGTGGCAGGCCACATAAGTCGGCGGAACAATCCCGGGAAGCTCTCCGATGAGGTGGCCTATAATCTTGCGTTCGCCGTTCAGGACCACTGCGCCGGAATCACCGCCCGCGGCAAACACTGAACCCCCGCCGCAGTTCGGCCCAGCATCGTTAATGATCATGACATTGTTGTAAACAATCGAAGAATCGGCGGGATCCTCCCAGGTCATCACGGGGATAGTGATCTTGCCTACGGTCCAGCCCGTCTTCTCGCCAACTTTATAAACTTTGTACTCGGGAACGCTGAGGAACGTCTGCTGAGAGAGACGAGCAATGCCTGTCACATCGCTGGAAGTGAAGGCCGGGCACTGGTTCAGGTTGTGCACGATGTTCGCGAACTTAGTTCCGCAGTTGCTGCCACAGCAACTGGAGAAGCTGGTGCTGACCAGCACGGTTCCACAGTCAATGTGATACTTGGGTGGATCAGCTCCGGGTGCCAGCGGTGGATCTTCAGGGTATTGAAAGGGATGCTCGCCTATCATACCAAGGTTCTCGATTGTGCCGATGGGATGCATGTCGTCACGGGACAGCGAGTAAAAGGGCGAACTGCCCGTCAGCTTGGGCTGAAAAAAAAGATTCCCGCGAGCTGCACCGTTGGCAGCGATTACGTGGTGGTTACTGAGGAAAACAATGTTGTCTTTGGCGCTTGAGGAGTTAAGAGTGCCGAAGAAACCGAGCGTGCCGAGGGTTTCACCGCTGAGGTTACTTGTGGCCAGGTATTTCTTCAGGTTGGAAACGCGAGCCCCGCCTACTAGGACGTCGAATTTATCAGAAATATCGCAAGCCAGCTTGCGTAGTCCAGGAGCCTGCCAAACGTCAGTCGGGTATCCCAACACTTCCGCAGGTATAGTCTCTTGCCGCAAAATAGCATTCAGCGCTTTTTTTTGCCGCACGAAGACCACCCAGCTCAACTCCTGGGTAACTCTTCCGGCGCGCGCCTTGAACCCCAGGCCGACCCCCAGCACCCCAGGGATCTTCATAAGCTGCGACCGCACCCGTTCCAATTTTGCGTCGATTTCGTCTTGTCCGAGCGATCCCATTGGCGACCTGTCCTCGTTGCCTTGTAGACCGATGACTCGCGAAAGCCTCTATTTTGGGTTACAAAGGAATTGGCCGCCTACTTTAACTGAGAGGCCATAAAGATGCAAATAATTCTTATGTTGATATCTTACTTGGAAGCAATGCGGTATCTTGTACAGTCGTATTTTGATTTTGAATTTACTATCGCGGCGTTATAAACAACGATGTGCAGAGGTTGATAAATATGGTTCAGAGCAGAGTCAATGAATCGTGCCGCTGACAGAATGTGCAATATAATGGATACAGTAGAAAGAAAGCGATGCGCCACCGATTTCATATCTCCCTTTCCAATCGACCCGACTCCACGGCAGTAAACACTGTTTTAGCGCACAGCCCCTGGACGCGTTTCAAACTGGTGTTCAGCAGAATTTCTATTATGATACTCGCTATAGCTGTTCTCATCGCGGCATTCATACTCGGGTCCTTACTTGCCGCCGTGCTCGCCGTGCTTTTGCTGATTGCAGGGGCGGTGATAATCGTCAAAACAGCTCTGAAGCGGTCAACATCGTAAGGACTGCAGTCAGAAACCATCTCGTCTGAGGGTTGCTCCGGATACAGTTCGACCATGCGCACGTTTGGCCTCCGGTCCGCAAGAATTCTGTCCGCACCGAAAATCTGACGCGGGAGGACACTCCATCCAGTCCCCATTTACTCCTACTGTTCAGCCCTTACAGATTATTACGTCATCGTAAAGAGCTGCTCTCTGAGTATGTTAGTTATTACCACGAGGATCGCACGCATCTTGGGCTGGGACGCCTAACTGGATTGGTTCCATGCCTTCAGGTCGCGTCCTTTCTCAGGAGCGACTCGGCGGATTGCATCATCGTTACAATCGGGCTGCCTGATCAAAAGTATTTCCCCTCGGACACTCGCGACGGATCAGTTTGGTCCTTGTTATATATACGCACGCGCAGATGGATTCCCCAGCAAGGCTCTTCCGTCCCCAGAGCATTCTTGGTCCCCATCACGTCTCTTATTCAAGCGGTCGCAACGCTGGATCGTACGACTTTTCGCGCGGATGGAATTTTGGCGAAGCACAATGCTCTTCTAAGCCGGTGAGTCGCTTGACAGTCGCATCTTCGAGGCGATAGAGTTCCACAAGCGTTCCACGCATGCGACCAGGAAAGATTCACACGGAAGATACGAAATAGGCAGCGGAGCGGAATCTATCGGGCCAGAACAATTCGCAAACCGCAGATCAAGCTATTTCTCTTTCTCTTCGTTCTTTACGTCATCGCCTGTATTACCCGCTTCGAATTTACTTACTGGCTTGACCAAGAACAAGAAGCTGGCAATTAGCAGCCAGCAGTTTCGATTCAGCCGGAATTTTCTTTTTCGGCTATTTCTTCGGCAAGATCCAGGCGATCTGCTAAGGCACAAAATTGTAGCGCGCATTTGGATTGCGTGTATTTCCGACAGGAGATGTGACATGCGCCATGCTTTGACCTTTTTACTTCTCTCGGCCCTTATGGTTGCGAGCGCCTCTGCCCAAAGCACTGATGCAACACTCACAGGCCGCATCATCGACCCCAACAATGCGGTTGTCCCCGGTGTCAGGTTGGACGTCGTCAATGTGGAGACCAATGTCCACTACTCGGGAGAAACGAATTCCGAAGGCATTTACCGCGTGGCAAATCTCAAGCCCGGCACATACAGTCTTGAAGTCTCCAAGCCCGGGTTCAAAATGATTATGAAGTCCGATGTAGTGCTGCACGTTCAGGATATCGTTGCACTCAATTTCACTCTCTCTATTGGATCGGTCGCCGAAAGCGTGACGGTGACAGGCGGCGCACCGTTGGTGAATACCGAATCGAGCGCTGTCAGTAAGGTGATTGACCGGCAATTCGTGCAGAATCTTCCTCTCAACGGGAGGTACGTCTTCAATCTCGTCAAACTTATCCCAGGCGTGCAGCCCCGATTCAAAGGTGCGGATGGTTTTGCTGAAGTGGATAACCAGAACTTTTCGCAGATCAGCTTCAATGGCGGGTCGGTCTACAGCAATCAGATTTTCCTGGATGGCGGAATGAACACCGTTCCGGTGCACAACGAGATCGGCGTTGTGCCCATGGTGGATACAGTCGAAGAATTCCGCGTGCAGACCAATTCGCTCGCGGCGGAGTTCGGCCAAACCAGCGGAGGCGTGATCAGCGTGGTGACCCGGAGCGGGACCAATCAATTTCATGGATCGCTCTATGAATTCTTCCGCAACGATATACTCGATGCGGGCAACGCTTTTCTCACTGGGCGCACCAAGCCAGTGCTGCGCTACAACCAATACGGCGGCACGTTCGGTGGTCCGTTGTTCCTGCCACGTTCTATACACAAGCCATTTTTCCGCTCGGGTCATGATCGGACATTTTTCTTCGTGGGTTATGAGCGATGGAATTTCCGCACAGCCAACATCAATCGCGCTACGGTGCCCACGCTGGAGCAACGCGCCGGTGACTTCTCGAATACGCGGGATGGCAATGGCAAGCTTATCGCGATATTTGATCCGGCCACCACGCGCCCTAATCCCGACGGAAAGGGCGGCTTCATTCGCGATCCTTTTAAGAACAACAAAATCTTAGACGATCGGATGGATGCGCTGTCACTCAGACTGCTTCGGTTCATGCCTCTCCCCAACGTCACACCCAGCAACCCCTTCACCAACACGAATAATTATCTTTCGCTGCTCGGCTTCCCGATTGATCAAGGGCAATTCAGCCTGAGGATAGACCAGAACTTCAGCGAAAAGGACAAGCTCTTTGGCCGTTACACCGGGACCAAGAACACTCGCATGAACCGGGCCTGGAACAATGGTCCTGCGGACACCGACGCACGTGATGACCAGCGCAACAACTATAATATCGTCGTCAGTCATACACACATCTTTACGCAATCGCTCATCAATGAACTCCACCTGAGCGGAACGCGACAGGATTTAGTTTTTCAGCACCCGAGTTTTGGGCAAGGGTGGCCCGCACAACTGGGCTTCCCGGCCATTTTGCCGCAGGATGTTTTTCCGCCGGTTAATATTGATGGCGTCCTGTCGATCGGCTCGGGGCGCGGCGGGTTCGCGGGCGGCTATCGTCGCCAGCACACCATTCAGGTCACCGACAGTGTGACCTGGAGTAAAGGCCGTCATGTTTTCAAGATGGGTACCGACCAGCGCTGGTATCGCTTGAACTTTCTCAACCGTCTCAACCCTTCCGGCAATTTCAGCTTCAGCAGCGGCCTAACCAATGATCCACAGCTTCCGCCAGGGACAGGTTTCGGCTTTGCCACTTTCCTGCTCGGCGAGGTGTCCGGCATCAGCCAGTCGATTAGACCTTTCTGGGCATTTCACAGTTGGTCGAATGGCAGCTACATTCAGGATGACTTCAAAATCACGCGGCGATTGACCCTGAATCTCGGCTTGCGCTACGACGTGGCCTCGGGGCCCGTCGAACGATGGAACCGGAGTTCGAACTTTGATCCGTTCGTCATCAATCCTGAAACCCAAATGCCTGGAGTTCTGCTTTACGCCGGGGTGACCAAAGACCGCCACTTCACCATCCCGCCGAAAACCAACTTCGGCCCACGGCTTGGGTTTGCTTACGATCCTTTCGGCGATGGAAAGACCGCAATTCGCGCCGGATACGGGTTGATTTATAGCGCGATCGAGAGCGGAGACACCGTTGGGGATAACGCGAATTCTCTCGGCTTCAGCGTGGATACTCCATTTGCGCCGCCCGGCCTGGGCCCATTCAAAGCGTTTCAATTCTCTCGAGGCCCGTCTGTTCTGCTACAACCAAGAGGGCCGAATGGCGGCCCATCCGCTTTTCGTGGGCAGAACGTACGCTATCAGGAACTGCGACCTCCGACACCTTATGTGCAGCAGTGGAATTTAACTGTTCAGCGCGAACTGCCGGCGAAGTGGGTGATCACCGCCACCTACGCCGGCAATCGCGGGGTGCACCAGTTCGGCGGCAATTATGATCTGAACCAACTAGATCCTAAGTTCTTTCAATTGGGCTTGTCGTTACAAGATCAGGTGACGAACCCCTTTTTCGGGCAGATCAAGACGGGAGCACTCGCCAGCCGGGAGGTACAGCGCGGCCAACTGCTGCGTCCGTTCCCTGATTACTTAGGCGTCAGCATTCTCGCCAATCACGAGGCGTCCAGCACGTATCACTCATTTCAGTTTACGGGTGAAAGGAAACTCTCCGACGGCTTGAGTGTGCTGCTCTCCTACACGAACTCAAAGCTAATCGATGATTCCTTTTCGATTGCGGGAGGTGGAGGTGGGGCCGGGGACTTTCGCGTGGGCCGTTTGAATCGACGGCAAGATCGCGCGATTGACCAGACCGATGTCTCGCAGCGCTTAGTCGTCAGCGCCGTTTACGAACCGCCGTTCGGAAAGCAGCGCCGATTTTTCAAAGAAGGAGTTTTGAGTCACATTCTCGGTGGCTGGCAATTGAACACGATTGTCACCTGGCAGACTGGGAGCCCGCTTGTCGTGCGCGGTGCCAGCAACTTCACGGGCGTCAACTGGCCAGATATGGTCTGTGATCCAACCCTGCCCTCATCGCAACGAAGCGCTAGCCGCTGGTTTAAGACGGAATGCTTTCGCAATCCCCCGAACTTCGTCATCGGCAATGTTCCACGGACGCTGCCGCGCACACGCGGTCCGGGCTACCGAGACGTTGCGCTCTCCGTCTTCAGAAACCAGCGAATCACGGAACGTATAAATCTCGAGTTGCGGGGCGAAGCCTTCAACGCATTTAATTTCGTTAACTTTAACGATCCGGGTACGACGTTCGAGCCGAATGCTAAGGGCGCGAATAAAAATCCGAACTTCGGAAAAGTATTGAGCTCGCTACCCGCGCGGAGAATCCAACTGGGCATGCGGCTGTCATTTTAAAGGAGCGGAGATGATGAATCGTGAGGATAGCAAGCGGGGGAAAGGGAGACTGCGTTTTTCATCTTTGGCGCTAATGTTTTGGCTTGGCAGCGTAACGCTCTGGGGACAGACCAGAAAGTTCGATGTGGTCGTATATGGCGGCACGGCGGGGGGCACGATCACGGCTGTTGCTGCGGCGCGCGAGGGCTTGCATGTGGCGTTGCTCGAGCCCGGTCGCCATCTCGGGGGGCTGGTTTCGGGCGGCTTGGGTTGGACGGACTTCGGCAAAAAAGAAGTGATCGGGGGCATCTCTCGTGAATTTTTCGAGCGCGTCGGAAAGCACTACGGCGAACCGGAGACGTGGTACTTCGAACCTCATGTCGCCGAGCAGGTGTTCAACGAGATGATTAAAGAGGCGAAAGTCGACCTTTTCTTGAATCATCGCTTGCAACAGAAGAAAGGCGTTCACAAACGCGGTCCAGAGCTCACCGAAATTGTGATGGAGAATGGAGAGCGTTTTCAGGCGAAAATTTTTGTGGATGGCACGTATGAAGGCGATTTGATGGCTCAAGCCAAAGTGCAATACACCTGGGGCCGTGAGGGTGGGGCTCAGTACAACGAATCCCTGGCCGGAGTCAGAGATCACACGCCAAAGCATCAATTTATGGTTGCTATTTCTCCCTTGGACGCCAATGGCAGGTTGCTTCCGGAAATTTACCGCGGCCCAAAAGGCGAGGCCGGGGCGGCAGATAAAAAGGTGCAAGCCTACAACTTTCGGATGTGCATGACCGATAATAAAGAAAACCTGGTTCCGTTTCCACGCCCTGCGAATTACAGTCCCAAGCGATACGAGTTATTGGCCCGGATGCTCAAAGCCATGACGGAGAAGAACGGGCGGCCGCCAATCATGAAAGAAGTGATGAAACGAGATCCCCTGCCAAACAGTAAAACAGACACGAACAACAACGGCGCCTTCTCGACAGATTATATCGGCGGCAGTTGGAACTATCCGGAGGCCGACTACAAAACGCGGGATAAGATCTGGCAGGCGCACAAAAATTACATAGCGGGATTTCTTTACTTCATGGCGAACGACCCACAGGTGCCCGGTGAACTGCAAAAAGAGATCAGCCGTTGGGGCCTGGCAAAGGATGAGTTCATCGACACTGGGAACTGGCCGCGGCAGCTCTATGTGCGTGAAGCGCGCCGGATGGTTGGAGAATATGTGATGATCCAGAAGGACATTCAAACCGAGTTAACCAAAGACGACGTGATTGGCATGGGCTCCTATAATAGCGATTCGCACAACGTGCAGCGGGTGATGACTCCGGACGGCAAAGCGGTTGAAAACGAAGGTGACATGCAAGTGCCTGTGAAGCCCTATCAAATTCCTTACCGCGTTGTGCTGCCCAAGCGGCAAGACGCGACAAATCTGCTGGTGCCAGTCTGCTTTTCAGCCAGCCACGTTGCGTACTCGACTTTAAGAATGGAGCCTCAGTACATGATCATAGGACAGGCGGCAGGCGTCGCCGCCAGCATGGCAATCGACAAGAAAACTGCCGTGCAAGATGTGGAAACCAGGATCTTGATTGAGAAACTTCGTAAGCAAAAAGCTGTGTTGGGACTGAACGCCGTCAGCTTGCATTAAAATCCATACGTGCGACGAACCCCTCACATGGCAGAAAGGGGACGAAGCAGCATGCCGCCCGTAGCGGTGATGCTTGTGGCATCGCCACAACTTTTCCTTCTACCGGAATTGGATCGGGCGAGGAATCGGAGCGTCCTTCTTGAGTTGTCGCTCGCCAAAACTCTGGCCGACTACAGAATCAGCAGCTTACAGCAGGATCTCCGACCACGATCTGCTATAACTCCCGGGCCATGTTCAGCAACGTCGTGCAAAGCTATTCCCTTTTGCGCCGCAAGCGTCGCAGCCAAACCTGCAGCTTGGCCGATAATCATGTATTGAGGTTCCATTCTTAAAGTCGAGTACGCAACGTGGCTGGCTGAAAGACAGACTGGCACTAGAAGATTTATCACTTCGGAGCGCTTCGGTAGGATAAGACGATACGGAATTTCGTATGGCTTAGTTGGAACGTACATTTCGCCTTCGTTTTCCACTGCGCGATCCGGAGTGGCTATTCGCTGAACGTGATGAGAATCGCTTGGATACGATCCCATGCCAATCGAATCCGGTTTTGTAACATCCTCTTGAATATCCTTTTGCGTCATAACATACTCGCCCACCATCCGGCGAGCTTCACGAATGTACAGCTGCCGAGGCCAATTTGTGTATCCGTGAACTCGTCCTTCGCGAGGCCAAAACGACCTATCTCGTTTCTTAACGATTCGGGTACACGGGGATCGTGAGAGAGAAAGTAGAAAAAGCCCGCCTCGTATTCGTAATGGTCTTTCCAAATTGCTTCTCGCTGACGATAATCGGCCAGCGGGTAGTTCCAGCTTGCACCGATGTTACCAGTTGAAAATGCCCGATGGGCGAAAGGTTAAAATTGTGGCGATAGGCGGTCGAGTTGTTTCAATGAATAAGTGAAGGACCGCTTGGGCACAAAAGCTGAACCTCGCGTCCCACTGTTTCAAAAGCGTACCTGGTATTCGCGAATCGCTTCCTGACGGAATTCGATTCCAAATCAGGACGGTTCGAAACCACTGCTAGGCCCTCGCGGATGTCGATCGGATTTTTGACCAGTGAGTCGAGCCAATCGAACCATTCGATCCCGGCGAGATTAGGATAAGAAGCGGCAAGATGCACGTCATACTCTTTGTAGAAGTGTGGCGCCAACCGCAGCATGTGAGCCTCACTCATTCCCGCCACCAGACGCCATCCCGTCACTCCGCCGACGCGAATAAGATCAGGCTGTACAACGGAAATCGCGCGAGCGGCGATCAATCGGCGAAATCCCTGCACCCCAATTCACGTTCGCCTGCTGCTAGGGGATCTCTGTGGCCGATGCCAACCGGGAATAGCTTTCGATATCATCCTTTCGAAAAGGCTCCTCAATCCATTGTAAATTGCAGGCCTCCAAGCGCCGAGCAGTACGCAAGGCGCGTTCCAGAGTTAATCCTTGGTTTGCGTCCACCATCAGGCCTACTTCTGATCCAATTAGGTTCCGTGCATCTTTTACGCGTGCTACGTCCCAGTCTTCTGATGGCCCTCTGATCTTTATTTTGACGGCACGAAAGCCGCGATCCAGATATCGTCTGAGTTCATCCGCGAATTGCTCTTCACTGTAGGAAATCCAGCCACCGCTCCCGTAAACGAGAACACTTATAGCATATTGACCCATTAGCACCGAAGCACAGACGTTCAGTTGGCAGCCTAACAAATCCGGGTGCTTCAGCGAGACGACCGGGGCAATCTAACTGTTTTGCCGAAGCCCAAAGATCCCAAGGCGACGGCTTCCATCGAATTAAAACCGCACGAGTCGCATAAAGCAACGATTACACTCAATCCCAAAATCTTGAGCAACCTGCTGCGACTCATGGCGTTCCCCCAGGAGAGCCCGCGCGTGGGGGAGAAGATTTCAAAAGCCAATGGTCCAAGAACGGTTCCGGGATAAGACTGCCTACTCCGGGACCGAGCCTTGAATAGGTCTGGTGCTTCGAAAATCACCGCACCCCGAACTGAATTCCCAGGGCAGCCAAGGTCATGTTCTCGGCTATGACATCATGTGGGATGAGCAGATAACGCCACGGTTTTCCACTGTAGGTCTTCGCGTGAGTGTTTGCATGCTGGCACCACTGCACGGCGGCGTCCTTCTTGGCGAGAACTTCCTTGTCATCGAGCATGTTGCGGGCTTTTGGTTCGATCATGTAGATCTCATCGGAAAGTTCCGCAACAAAATCCGGCTGATATTCGAGTTGGTCGGCCTCGCTCTTGTAGTAGATCTGGAATGCCCCTTTGCTGGCTTTAGCCACTTAATGGCCTCTCGCTCCAAGATCACAGCTAGTTTGCGCTCGCTATCTGAATCGAATTTTTGGACAGGATATAGACAGCGATGGAATCCGGCGAACAAATACTTTGCCATGTTTGTCTTGTCGGAAGGTGATTGACGAAAATCCAAAGGGGGCTCGCCGGAGATCGCACTGTAGGCGCTTGGCTTGAGATCAGTAAAGCCTTTGGTGATTTTCCCTTCGTAGGCTTCGGCCTCCTCCCAGTAGTGCTTTTGCATTTGGGCGTGGACGAACTCAGCGATGTCTCGCTGGTAGCAGCGGAGCACCTTGCGCGTGTCTTCTTCAGACGTATCTTCCTCTCCTAAACTCCGCTGAGTTCTGAATAAGT
>JRHI01000260.1_pt1 | contig 60130 bp, 58 predicted proteins | sample 215371 | NCBI WGS metagenome assembly JRHI01 (sample SAMN02929681, study PRJNA255918) | sediment metagenome | biome: cave system; feature: Ice Cave; material: Sediment; isolation source: sediment from deep within a dark volcanic ice cave with no known source of... ...
GAACGATTCTGTTTGCGAACTTCTAACTCAGGACACTAGCGACCTCAGCATCCGCCCGATTCGTACCGTCGATCGCGTCCCCGCAAAGTAGCTCGATTACATGAAGCGCGTAAAGCTCGCGGCCGCGCATCCCTGCGTTCGCCACTCGGCGAATTTTGGGTTCGGCTATCCACCGGGTTTCCCCGTGGGATAGGCAATGTTCCGCGTTTTTGCCGCTCTAGATCGACGCAGGACGTGTTTAAAATAGCGGGGTGGGGCTACCTCGGCTAATCTGGGCGATCGCCGGACGCATCCGGTGGCTGGGACTGGCCGCGTCGTCGGGACCCTAACCAAAACCACGCCGCGCACGTGCAGCCCAGCCACCTTCCGCGTCAACGCCAACTGCGTTGAACAAAGCGCCCCGTGGCGGGCGCCAACAATGCGTCTGACCAGTGCGCTGGGACGAAGCAGCGCAAAAACGCGAAAGGACGCCCGCCACTTAGCGCAGCGCTACTGCCTGTAGGAGGCAGGCAGCGGCGCTGGATCACGCATCTCCTTTGGTCCCTACGTTCGTGACGAAGCCGATCGCGCCTTATATCCCCCTGAAAGCAAAGTGGAATTGTGGACCCCCCTTGAAAGGACTCATAATCCTTTGGTCGCTGGTTCGAGTCCAGCCGGGCCCACCCCATTTCGCCTATGGGGGCCTGATGGCCTTCTACTGGACCCGTTTCAGGCGGTTCGGCTTCTCAGTCCCTTTGCAGTCGCATTAGCGCGTGCGCGATAGAATGCACGCACGCCCTCGTAGCTCAGTGGATCGAGCACATTCCTCCTAAGCATGGGATCGCACGTTCGATTCGTGCCGGGGGCGCCACCCTTACTTACCGAAGAGGCAATTCGATGGCACGACGACCTGCTACGACCACGCCGGCGCGACGCGCGAACCTGAGTTCTGAGCAAATGCGCACTGGCCTGAAGAGACTCAATCGTCGCGAAAAGGACCTTCGGGCATTTGATGTCAATACGGTAAATGACCACGGGGACCAAAACGCCGAAGCGCTAAGGAACAGGTACAACGACACAATTGCTGAAGTCTTTGGCGATGATACGCATGAACACGATCTGTATCGGAGCTGGGAATTCGACCAAGGACCCCACGTGATGTCCTATGGCTATGGTCAGCCTTCGAATCTTCATGAAATACGAGTGGGCTACCGACGCGGAGTCGGCGAAGCGCTCACCCACATTGCCACGATCCGGCAGCTTTTCGGTGAAAAACTGGAGGATTTCGGTGACAATCCTGTAGCGCGCGTTACTCATGCTTTCGGCGAACTCGACATTCACCCGGCAATCGCAGCAGCAGCCGGGAAATTGGTGGAGGACGGTCATTACGCCAACGCCGTGGAGGACGCGTGCAAGGCGCTCGAGGCGCTTGTACATCAGCGAAGCGGCCTTGCGACGCCATCGCACACCTTTGATGCAGGCCGTTTTCAGTTCGAACAATCCAGTTCTAAAACGTACGAGCCGGGCTGCAACTCGGTGTAGACATAACTGTCGCGCTCGAGCTGCCAGGTGCCGGTGCCCGCGCCCGTGACGACCGGACATGGTATGCCCGCCTGCTCGATCAACGCCTTCGTGTTCGCGGCCAGTGCGCTGGCAGCCGCAATAGCCGCGCTGCGTTCGCCGGGCATCCGCAAGTGTTGCGCGGCGCCGTGATAGGCGCGCAGTCCGCGAAACGCGAGGCCGGGTGCCGCAGCGATCGCCTGCCCAAGCGCAACCGCTGGCGCGCCGGGCTCGACACCGCAACGATGCGCAACGACGTCGATCTCGACATAACCGTGCAAGTCCCGCCAGCCATCGTAGCCGCGGCCGAAAGATCGGCAATCACGCTCCCATTGTCGATCAACACGCCGAGGGGTCGCGGATTGGGCAAGTGCCGCGAGCCGCGCGATCTTCCGCGGCGTCACGACCTCGTTGGTGACGAGCAGGTTGGCAATTCCCGCAGCCACAAACGGGGCCGCCTCGTCCACTTTCTGACAGCAGACGCCGACGGCGCCGCGCGCGATCTGTGCCTTTGCGATATCCGGGCATTTGTGTGCTTTGGCATGCGGGCGCAACGCGAGCCCCGATCCGCGCACGGCGTTCGCCATCAGGTCGAGATTGTGCTCGAACGCGTCGAGATCGACGACGAGTGCAGGGGTCTCGACGGCGGCGAGCTGATCGCCAATGCGCGCAGGCACGCGCTGCATCAACGAGGCCCACCATTACAAAATCGTCTCAAACAGACATCCGTGGTCCAGAGCCTCGGCGTGGAATCTACTCGCACCCAACGAGTTCTATTCGGGTCGAACCCATCACCGTAACGCTCTTGTTGTCGGAATTCGACCCGAGCACCGTCGTTCCATCATGCGCCGATGCCAGGTGGGCCTTGCAATGAGCGTTGATGCTGAGCGAGCCCATCACGTTGACATTCGACCGGAAGCAATACCATCCGTTGGGGTTCAGCAGTTCGAGCTTCGCCCCGCCCATGACGTTGACGCCCGTATTGACCAGCACAAGCGACGGCGAATTGGTGCGTTCGGTATCCGCCGGGTTCTGTCCGATGCCAAACACCTTGACCGACGTGGCCATGGTCTTGAACCTGGGGTTGGAGCCGAACGGATGCTTGCCCCAAGCCTTGAGGCAGCTAGCGATGGATCCATCGACCACTTCTGCAAGCGATGGCATACTCATCAGCATTGCAATGGCTATGGTCGCGCATCTCAGCAGTTGCTTGGTATTCATCGTCGTTTCCCTGGATCCCAACGGATTGACGCACGGACGCGCCCATGTTCTGCGCACGCAGCACCGAGGCTTCGGATCCCCGGCAATATCTATTGATCCGAAACACGCGACCCCTCCGGAACATACGGTAGCATCGCATGAATTCGCGCCCCATTTGGATAGATTGACGCGGACGGCGTGCGGCGCCCGCGTCCGTTCCTTGTACATGGCGCAACGCATGTTTCCTCGCCCGATCCGCATCCGAATCACATCGCCGGCGACTGGGCGCGATACATTGTCGTTTCTGCATACCGCGCCTTTGCTGCCCATGACAGGATTTCCATTGTCCACGTTCACGATGTTTGTTGTTCGCATATCGATCGCCATCCGGAAACCCCGTGCCGCCGCCTTGGCTGCGTGCTTTTGCCTTGGCCCTGCGGTAACGGCAGCTCAGGCCGACGACAAGCCTCTGTGGGAGCTCGGCGCCGGCGTCACCGCGCTAGCCTTTCCCGACTATCGAGGCTCCGACCAGACGCGTGCCTACGCGCTGCCGGTACCGTACGTCGTTTATCGTGGAGAGTTCTTCAAGGCGGACCGCGACGGCGTTCGCGCCATCTTCCTCGAGCGCGAAAACGTCGAGATTCATGCCAGCGTCGGAGCATCTTTTCCTGTCCGCAGCAGCGACAACGACGCGCGACGCGGGATGCCGGATCTGAAACCAACGGGGGAGCTCGGGCCCGCCGTCGACGTCACGCTGTGGCAGGCGGCCACCGCCGGAATGAAGCTGACGCTGCGACTGCCGCTTCGCTTCGCGTTCACCGTGGAACGCTCCCCCCAGTACATCGGCTGGCTGTTTTCGCCTAGGCTCAATCTGGACATCAACAACGTCGGCGGCATGCCCGGCTGGAATCTGGGCCTGTTCGCAAGCCCTGGTTACGGTGACGCCCGCGTACATGGCTACTTCTATTCAGTGTCACCGGCGTACGCATCATCGTCTCGCCCAGCGTACGATGCCCCGGCCGGGTACAATGGGATGCAGTATCTTGCGGCAGTGTCGAAGCGATTTCCGCACTATTGGATCGGCGGGTTTGTTCGCTACGACACCTTGGCCGGCGCGGCATTCGTGGACAGTCCGTTAGTCAGGACCCGCGGGTATTTCGCCGCCGGCGTTGCCATAGCCTGGATATTCGCGGAATCCTCGCAACGAGTGAACGACAGGGACTGAGCGAATCGTGCGGCACCGCCTACTCCGTCCGGTTCACACGCTCTATGAATACATCGCCCTGTATTTCGGGCTCGTTTTTCTTGGCCTTCTTTGCCTCGTCTGGACCCCGGTCGCGATCGTTCTGCCACCGCTACTTCCCAACGCCTGGGCAAGGACCGTAGGCAAGTGGGGCGTCACGATCGGCTTTCGCATCTTCGTCCGCGTCCTGGCGCTGACGCGGGCCTGCCGTTTTGATCTTTCCGCACTCGACGCATTGCGCGATGGGCCGCCGATGATCCTCGCGCCCAACCACCCCGGCCTCATCGACGCAGTTCTGGTGATCTCCCGGCTTCCGGTTACCTGCATCATGAAGGCGGAACTGGAGAACAACTTCTTTCTCGGCGCCGGCGCGCGGCTCGCGGGTTACATCGGCAACGCTTCGGTGCGCCGAATGATCGACCGCAGCATCGCGTCAGTCAGGCAGGGGGCGCATCTGCTCATCTTCCCCGAGGGAACCCGAACCACGCGGTTGCCGGTCAACCCCTTCACTGGTAGCATCGGAATCATCGCCCGGCACGCCAAGGTGCCGGTGCAGACGGTTTTCATCGACACCGACTCTCCGTACCTCGGCAAAGGCTGGCCCCTGTTGCGCAAGCCCGCGCTGCCGATCACCTACCGCATCCGCCTCGGACGGCGCTTCGATCCGCCGGAAAAGGCTCGCGAACTCGTCAGGGAACTCGAGCAGTACTTTGCAGTAGAGCTTGCCCGCGGCTCGATGATGCAGTCCTGGCTGCTGGCACCCACGGTTGCGGCTGCGGCCGCCGCAGCAGGGCATCGCCCCGGATCTTTCCCCGACAATGATGGCCAGCCCCTCACGCACCCATCTTATCCTCATTCCCAGCTATAACCCGGGGCCCAAGGTCCACGAGACGGTGCGCGCGGCACGCCGTTACTGGAACCCTGTCTGGGTGATCGTCGATGGCAGCACCGACGGCACCGCCGAGGAACTACAACAGATGGCCGAGCAGGACCCGGGACTTTCTATCATCATCAATCCCCGCAACATGGGCAAGGGCGCCGCGCTGCTTCGCGGGCTCGACCTCGCGGCGCAGCATGGCTACACGCACGCATTATCGATGGATTCGGACGGCCAGCATCCGGCCGAGCTGATTCCGGAATTCATGACGGCTTCGATGCGCGAGCCAGACTGCATGATCCTCGGCCGGCCGGTGTTCGATGAGAAAGCCCCGGCGCTTCGGGTCAAGGGCCGGCAGATCTCGAATTGGTGGGCCAACCTCGAGACGCTGTGGGCCGGCATCGGCGATTCGCTGTTCGGATTCCGCGTCTATCCGATCGCCCCACTACGTCACGTGATGCATCGCGAGCGCTTCATGCGGCGCTTCGATTTCGACCCGGAGGCGGTCGTGCGCCTGTCTTGGATGGGCGTCAGGCCGGTCAACCTGCCAGCGCCAGTCAGGTATTTCAGCGCGGAAGAAGGTGGTGTTTCACACTTTAACTACCTGCGCGACAACACGCTGCTCACCTGGATGCACACGCGGCTTTTCTTTGGCTTCGTGCGCAGGCTGCCACTGCTCGTGGCGCGCAGGCTCGCCGGCCGCTGACCGCTCGCCACCTGCCGCGCAACGTGAAGTACGGCAGCGCTTCTGTCTCGTGGACGGCGACGGTGGACATCGGAGTCGGGGGGAATCAGAGCATTCCGCCGTTAATCGAAATGACCTGACCGGTGATGTAGGCAGCGCGATCAGAGGCGAGGAAGGCGACGAGATCAGCGACCTCGGCCGGCTGTCCCACACGTTTCATCGGCACCATCCGGTTGACGATGTCGGTTTCCAGCTTGCCATCGATCATCGTCGTTTCGATGATGCCCGGCGCCACTGCGTTGACCGTGATGCCACGACTGGCGAGTTCGATCGACAACGATTTGGTCGCTGCGTTGAGCGCCCCCTTGGCGGCCGAGTAATTCACCTGGCCACGATTGCCGGCGATGGCGGCAATCGACGAGACGTTGATGATCCGCCCCCAGCGGCCCCTGATCATCGGCATCGTCAACGGCTGCGTGACGTTGAAGAATCCGTGCAGCGAAACATCGATGACGCGATGCCACTGCTCAGCACGCATCGCAGGGAAGACGGCGTCATCGTGGATGCCGGCATTGTTGACGAGAATCTGGATGGCACCTTGCGCAAGCATCGCGTCGAGCGCGACCTTCGTCGCCCGCGCGTCGCTAACGTCAAAAGCGACAACCTCGGCGGAGCCCCCGGCTGCACGAATCTCCTCGACCACACGCTGCGCCGCGTCCCGATTGGCGTTGGCGTGGACGAACACATGGCAGCCATCGGCAGCAAGATGCCGGCAGATGGCGGCGCCAATGCCACCGCTACCGCCGGTGACCAGTGCCCGCCTCATGCCTTGCCTCCCGTCCGGTCGCGGGCTAACCGGTCGGTGTCGAGCACCACGGCCGCGCGGCCGTCGAGGAGTGCGCGGTGGCCGGCCCGAACACTGAACCGGTAGAGGATGTTGTTGCCGTCGCCGGAGTGCCGCAACGCCTCGATTTCGAGATCCTCCACGACATCGTCGAGCCGGGACGCGTGGAGCGCGACTTCCCGCACGCTGGTCAGATACCCGATTCGCGGTGGTGCACCCTCAGCGGCCAGCAGCGCGCCGTGTACGGCCATCGCCTGCGCCGCGTATTCGATGCCGCAGGCGACACCAAGCCGGCCGTGCGCGCGGAGCGGATTGTCGACATCGCGGTGACTCGTCGCGCGGCAAACGACACGCGCCTCGCCCCATTCCACCACGCCGTCCAGCAGACACATCCGGTGCTTGTGCGGAATTCGACTCGCGATCCAGGTTCTATCTAGCGGCATGGAGTCGTCGTCACTGCGAGACGGCGGTCATCGAGATAGTCGAGCACCTGCCGACGCGCCTGCCTGCGGGCAAGCGCTATTAGCAGCGGTAACCCACGTGCCGCAGGATCACCCGTGCGCAAGGCCTCGAGCGCGGGGTCCGCAATGACATCGACGGCGTCCGCCGTGAGTTCCACATCGACGCGACTGAGCGTGGGCTGCCCCCGTCCGGGTGAGAGCACCAGGGCGATGCCGAAGGCGTCAGAGATCGGTCGCGCCCGATTGAGCGGTTCAGGGTACCCGGTATCGTAGGCGATCAAAAGCACCGGATTTCGAGTCGCCAGAACCTGGCACAGGGCCTCGAGCAATCCAGCGCCGAAGCTGCCATCGAATGCGCACAGGGAAGTAGACGGAGCCTTGGCCCCGGTGGCAATGCTCCAATACCCGGCTGGAGCGTTGTGCACCGAGTTGTGGAAACGGGTCGGGGAAATCTGGCGGTCACTGGTCGCGAGCATCTCGCAGATCTCGTGGCAGATATCGCCGTCCGCATTGGAAGCGGTGAAGACCGTCGCAAGGCGCGCCGGATCCTGCCCTGCCGCGGCAGCCGCCTGATAGCCAATGGCCAAGGCAAGTTTCACCACGCGGCCAACGCGCCGGCGTTCGGCAGGCGGTAATGCAGCTGCCGGCGGCAGCTGCGCGAGTTGTTCGATGTAAGGGGCGTTGCCCGCAAGCACAGCCTCCGCCACGGTCCAGTTCGGCAGGCCGGGGCCGAGGAGGCCGATCCCGTCGATGTAGGCAGCCAAGCCCGGCATCACACGCCGCCGATCACCGCATCCGCACGACCCAGCACGAGGCTGCAGTTGGTGCCGCCGAAGCCGAACGAATTGCTGAGCACCCGCGACGGCGCTCGAGCCTCGTTGCGCAGCAAGTAGGCGAGTGGCAGTGCGGGATCGAGTTCCCGCATGTTGACGCCAGCCGGCATCAAGCCATGGCGTAACGCCAGCGCACTGATGACGGCTTCGACACCGCCGGCAGCGCCCAGCGTGTGGCCGACCGTCCCCTTGGTCGAGCTGCAACGCGTGGCATCGCCGAAGAGCGAGAGCACGGCACGCCCCTCCACCAGGTCATTGCTGCGTGTCCCGGTGCCGTGCAGGTTGATATAGTCGATCGCTTCGGGCGCGAGTCCTGCGCCGGCGAGCGCCTGCTCCATCGCCATCCGTGCTCCGATGCCTTCCGGATGCGGCGACGACATGTGATAGGCATCGCTCGACTCGCCGACGCCCAGCAGCAGGATGGCGTCCGGTGTCGGTACCGTGGGCAGCCGCTCGATCAGGAAGAAGGCCGCCGCTTCTCCGATTGATAGGCCGTCACGATCCCGGTCGAACGGGCGGCAGGGTCGTGTCGAGGTGAGCTGAAGCGAGCTGAAGCCGTACAAGGTGGTAAGGCAAAGGGAATCCACTCCGCCGACCACTGCAGCATCGATTAGACCAGCCTCGATCATCCGCGCGGCCGAACCGAAGGCCTTCGCGCTCGAGGAGCACGCCGACGAAACGGCTGTCGCCGGCCCGCTCAATTGCAATGTCCGCCGCACGAAATCCGCGACGGAGAACGAATTCTGCGTCGTCGCGTAAACGAAATCGTCGGGCAGCGCTCCAGTAACGGAATCGCGTCGGCGGTAAGCGAGTTCGGTCTGAAGAATGCCCGCAGTACTGGTGCCAACGAATACGCCAATCCGATCCGTACCGTATCTTGCGCGGGCCGCAGCCACGCTTGCGATAAAGTCGTCCTGCGCGAGGCCCAGCTGAGCGAGCCGGTTGTTGCGGCAATCGAAATCGGTGACCGCGGGAAGCAGACTCTCGTCGTCGACACCGGCAACCTCTCCGACGCAGGTGTCGACATCCACCGTTTCGAACCGGCAGGGCGCGAGCCCGCTGCGCTCCTCGCGCAATGCGGCAAGATTGGGCGCCAGTCCGCGCCCGACGCAGGTCGTTGCAGTGAAGTGGGATAAGTGCAGGGGTTTCACTGCGGGACAGCGCAGACCGGCAACGGCAATAACATTAGCACACCGGTTCGTGATCGCTGGTCCGAGCGGTGGCAGACCCGTTCACCCGGGCGATCAGCATCACGTTGGCGAACGGAGTGCGCCGGCACATCGGTAGCGAATCGACCCGAAAGCCGAGCTGCTCGAGAATCATCGTCCAGTCTGCCGTTGACCGGCAGTAGCTTCGGGACAGCCGGTGGCCCCGGCAGAAGGCGACCGCGCTGTCGATCCACTGGCTGACGAGAAAGGGTAGCCCCCCCGCCGCATTGCCGATGCGCGTCACGAACAATCCTCCAGGCTGCAATGCGTCGCGTACGCGGCGCAACACGTTCAGTTGGTCGTGATAATCGATGTAGTGCAAGACATCCAGAATGACGACGACATCGGCCTTGCCGAAGTCGGCGGTGCGGACGTCGCCGCGTTCGAAATCGCCGCGATCGCCTAGCGCAAGGCGCGCTCGCTCGACATCCTTCGGCATCGAGTCCAAACCGAAAATCCGGCCGACCTTGGGTGGCGCGGGCCAATCCGGCCGCCAATTGCCGGCATCGTGCAGCGCCGTGGCCGATTGCAACCACGAGGCAAGCAGCCCCTGCCCGCAACCCAGGTCGACCAGCCGCTGCACATCCGGGATTATGCCTCGCTCCAGCAAGCCGACGAACACCGGGTCGCGCTTCAACTTGGACCGCGAGAAATGCCACGCGAAACGACCCGCCGATCGATATGGCGCCGAGGCGGCATCCAGCAATGCACGATGGAACGAGGTTGTCATGGAATGGCTGAGCGCAGCGTTACGGGGTGAAGGCCGGCGTCCCGGATGGCATCCAGCAGGCGCGGGAGGACTTCGATTATCACCGGCACCCCTGCCGCGGTGCGTGCGGCATTGCCATCGTGCAACGTCAGAATGTCTCCACCACCGAGGTTGCGGGCGAGTCGGCGGAAGACCACGTCGGCGCGGCGTTCGCGGGTATCGAATCCGCGTCGGGTCCAGCTTGCAAGCTGCAAACCCCGACGCGCCAGCACCGGATCGAGGAATACGTTGCGCAGTCCCGCCGTCGGACGAAAGAACCGCGGGGTCTCGCCGGCGAGCGCGCGAAGGGTTTGCTGCCCGTGGTCCACGTCGACAGCGATTCGGCGTGGCCCGAACACCGCGAAGTAGGGCGAATGGCTCTGGCTGTGGTTCTCGACTGCGTGGCCGCGACGGACGATTTCCTGGCAAAGTTCCGGATAGCGCAATGCCTCGTCGCCGACGCAGAAAAAACTCGCCTTGGCTCCATGGCGGTCGAGAATGTCGAGCACTTGCGGCGTTACCAGCGGATCCGGTCCATCGTCGATCGTCAACGCGAGCTCACCTCGCGCCGCCGACGATGCTGGCAAACGGGTCAGGTTGGGGCCCAGCAGGGAACTGCGCGGGCTGAGTCCGGCAAAGCCCAGCAGCACGTGATTGCCGGCGATGGCGCCGACCGCGAAAGGCCAAGCGTCTGGCAACATCAGTACAGTCGCCGGCGCGGCCGCGTGCAGCAGCATCGTCACCGCAGTCAGCGGACTCGGGCGCCAGCGGGGCTCGGGCCGGGACTTCGGATGTACGGTGTCCATCAGGCCATCGCTTCGTGCGGACGCCCCGCTCGATCCTCGGCAAGGACCGCGGAGAACAGCAGCGCGAGCACGGCGCCGGGCCCGACGGTGGCGCCGATCGCTTGCAACACCGGCACCTTCGAAAACGCAAGCACGCCGAAGCCGATCACGGTGGTCGTGCTGGCGAGTACGAGCGACGCCAGCGTTGCCACCCGGTCCGTGCCATTCCCGTCGACACGCTGGTCGAAGAACAGCGCGTAGTTGGAGCCAACCGCCACGATCAGCAGCATGCCTACGAGGTGGAGGATGTTCAGTTGCCTGCCGGCCAGTGCGTGCACGGCGATGACGACAACGACGGCCGCGACGAGCGGGACGACTACCCGCAGCACGCGCACGGGCGAACGAAGCGTCAGCCCGAGAAGGCCGAGCATGACGGCAAAACCAGTCAGTGACAGGTAGATCGCGTCGGCGAGGTAGCCAGCGTAGAGGCGGTCCGTTTCGCCTTTGAGATCGACCAGCAGCGCGCTTTTCTGTCCCGCTTCGGTCAGCGCCGCACGTATCGGCTGCGGGTCGATCGCCGGGTCGGCCGTTCCTCGCTGCGCCGCCTTGAGCGGCAGCAGCGCGCTCCAGCGTCCTCCACGGTGCATGAGCAGCGCGTCGGTCGCGAGCGCGAAGGAAGTTCCGTCGAGATCGGCGCGGTTGAGTGGACGGGCGTTTCTGGCAGCCTCCACGTCGGCGAGAAAAGGGCGCAAACGCTCCGGCCGAAGCGGAAGTTCTCCGGTCGCCGCCTGCAGGCGGGCCGCGAGCTCGGCGGGTGGCGGCAACGCTTGCTGCCGGACCTTCTGGCTCGCGAGGCTCGGAAGAAAACGGACGGGGGTGTCGAACCCGCCAAGGATACCGGCATCGACTAAGCGTTCCAGCCGCTCGCCGACCCGCTCCGCGGCGCGCAATACAAATTCCTGATCCGCATCGGAAACGACGACGATGTAACGCACATCGGGCGCTCCAAGGTCGGCGCGCAGCGTGCGATCCAGCGACAGATCGGCCGCGGACACCGGGCTCAACGCCGAAAGCTCTGGATTCCACAACGTGTGCCGATGGCTTCCGATCACGGCAGCGGCCGCGACCAGCACGCTGACGAAAACCCAGCGCAGCGTGCGGGCCCGCGTCATCACGGCCGCGAGCGCGTGGCCCAGGAACGACACATCGCGGACGCGGAATCCGGAGGGCAGCAGTGTCGGCAAGACAAAGCGAGTGACCCCTGCCGCGACCACGATTCCCGTAACGGAATAAAGCCCAAGCTGGGCCAGCCCGGGGAAACCCGAGAACAGCAGCGTGGCGAAGCCGACGACGGACGTCAGCATCCCCAGGCGGATCGTAGGCCAGAATCTGGCGACCCATTGGGCGTGATCGCCGGCCGGGTCCTCGTACGTCGGTTGTGCCGATTGGACGAAGAGGTAAATCGAATAATCCACGGCCTCGCCGATCAGGGTGGTGCCGAACCCCAGAGTGATGCCGTGGACGACGCCGAAGCCCAAGCTGACCGCGGCGACGCCGGCGAGTGCTCCGGATATCACCGGCAACAGACCCAAGCCGAGTGCCGTCAGCGATCGATAAACGACGAACAGCAGCCCGACGATGCCGACGACGCCGACAGTAGAAAGACGCGCCACGTCGTCACGTATGGTCTTGCGCGATGACACCGAGAACACACCGGGGCCGGAGAGGAGCAGGCGGGATGGGCGCGCGGCGGCGCGATCAGCCGCGGTGGCCTCGTCGAACGCTCCGCGGATCGTCGCCAGCGCACGTTGCTGACCATCGGTGTCCGATCCGCTCGCCCGGGTCTGCGCGAGCAGCAGCGCGCGCGTGCCATCGCGTGACGCCCACACTCCGTCGGCGACCGCAGGACGCGTGTCGCTCTCCTGCAGGTTCAACAGTTGAATTAGTTCGCCGGTAGGATCGCGCGGCAGCAGCGACTTCAACATCAGGCCTGCGGGCGAGGCAAGCAGATCGATGCTCTCGCCGATTGCCGCGCGCAACCCAGCCTCGGAAAAGCGATCGGCCGTGACCGCAGGACTCAACAGGTAGCGTTGGGTGAACAGGAGGTCGCGATCGCGTTCCGTGCCCAAGGATTCGCCGTTGTTCACCAAAGTGAACTCCGGCATGGTACGCAAGCGTCGGGCAATCTCCCGCGACAGCCGTGCTCGCGTTGCGGCGTCGGGTGCCTCGATTCCGATCAGGATCAGGCGCGATACCGCGCCCTCGGTCAACTGGTCGACCAGGACTTGCTGCTCGGCGGTCGGCGCCCGCGGCAGGAACGCCGACAGGTCGGCGGTAAAGTTCGCGCGGCCGATGACGATGACGCAGGCCGCCAACAGGGCAACCCAGAGCGCGACAGCCGCCATGCCCTGCCGTTTCATGGCGGGGCATCGCGGTGGATGTCCATCACAGAGCGGTCGCCATCGGCTTGCAGCATTTCGATCTGGCGCAACTCGTCGCGCGTTCCCGAGATCCGGATCCTCTGGACCAATGCCGCTATCCGCGTATCCGACGGCAGCAGCGTCAGCGACCAGCGTTCCGGATTGCCTTGCAGATCCACGCGGTACTGCCGCTCCAGCGCCTCGAGGTCACCGGCAAGCGTATTGCGAATACTGCCGACAATGGCAGTAATCTCGGGATACTGCTGCAGCTTCAGCGTGTACTTCTGCTTGCCACGCTCGACGATCAGCACATCCCGATCAAGCACCAGCGATTCGACACTCGGCTTCAGTGTCCGCTTCTCCAGGCGACCAGGTGGCTGATAGACGAGCTCACCGGAGGATTCCACCGGCCGGTCGAGCAGCGCAATGTATTTCTTCTCGCTGAAGGCCACCTTCCCTCCCCGCTGCTGGGCGAGGCTCTGCATCAACCGCTCGACGTTCCAATCGGCAGCCGTTGCCGGGCCGCGCGCACCCAGCATGAGGAGCGACAGCGAAAGAACCGCGAGGATTCTGGTTCGCGCTTTCACCGACGAGCCTTGCGGGTGGCGCCGGTCGCCGGAGGCGGCTGCCAGAAATCGAAGAAATTGAACCAGTTGTACGGTGCGGCGCGGCAATGCTGCTCGAGGAGCGCAGCGAAGCGCTCGACCGCTCCGTGCAGCGCGGCATCGCGCCCCTCCGCCGGAATCGCGGAAAAGTCGGCGAGCGCTTCGAAGTGAATCCGGTAACGATTCTCCCCAAGATAGAGGCCCGCCATGAAGATCACGGGCTGCCGCAACATCGCGGCCATCCTGAAGGGCCCGCTCGGCAGTGCTGCCGGCTCGCCCAGAAACAATACGGAAATCGTCGCGTCGCCTCCCAGCGTTCGGTCACCGAGGATGCCGACGATCGCGCCGTCGAGAAGACGTTGCCGAACCTGCAGCATCGAATCCGCGTGCCCGAGAGGGATGATGTCCTGGCGGGCCGCCGGGTTCGCGGCCGCCATTGCCGCGTTGATCTTGCGGGCGTTTTCCTCGTACATCACCATCGCCACGTTGAGTCCCAAGGTCTCGCGCGCGAGCGAGCGCAGCACTTCGAAGCTGCCCAGATGCGCGCCCATCAAAAGCGCGCCGCGTCCCGTCGCGAGAAGGTCGGAGATGACCTCGCCTCCAAGTATCTCGATATCGAACAGGTCGAACCGGTCGTTGATGAGGTAGATCCGGTCGTGGATGGTGGACGCGAAATAATGCAAGTGACGATAAAGATCCCGCCATTCGGGCTCGCGTCCGAGCGCCCGCCGCAGATAATTCCGCGACGCCCGCCGCGCGGGCGCTGCCAGAAGCAGGAAGTAGGCGGCGATCAGCGGCAGCACGCACCGCCCGGCGCGACGACCGAGCCGCAAGGAGATCCACGTCATCAGGTGCACCATGAACGCGCTGCCACGCTCATTGCGCCGCGTCCATTCGGGACAGGCGCCTGATTCGCTGGCGATTTCGCCGGGGACGCTGGATGTCATGGCGCACCCGCGGGGGACAGACTTCCGGTGACCACCTTGTCGGCGCCGGAAGTGATCTCGAATCGGATGGCTCCACTGGCCTCGATATCGTGCCGGACGATCAACGCCTGGCCGGGGCGAACGGGGTGCAGGAACTTCGCCCAGGCGATGCGGTGGTGCGCGAGCCCGGTCGCCGCGGCGATGACGAACATCGCTTCGTCGAGCAACACGACGCCGGGAACGATGGGGGAGCCCGGGAAATGCCCGGCGAACGCGGGATGGTCGACCGCGATCGCCAGTGGAGTTCCTGCCAGGGAGTTCACCTTGGCTCCGTCGTGGTCTTACCGCGCGTCTCGATCAGCTGCCGAAGCGCTTCGCGCGGCATTTTGCCGGTATCGTTGCGCGGGACCGCGTCTACGAACACCAGTGGCCGTGGAAGGAACACCGGATCCACGCGCGAGCGCAACGCCTGGCTCAGTTCCGCCGCCGTGAGCTCCGGCGCGACGACCAACGCGGCAAGACGCGTCACGCCGGTCGTTGCCTCTTCGTCGGGCATGAAGTACGCGCCGTCCAGGACGCCGGGGATCGAGGTGAGCTGATGGGTCAGAAACGCCATCGAACTGCGCTTTCCCGCGACGTTGACGAGATCGGACGACCGGCCAAGCAACAGGAAGTGCTCGTCGCCGGTCAACTTAACGACGTCATTCAGCACGACCGGCGCCCCGACATGACCGCCGGAGGCCCAGCTTCGGTCTTCCTCCGGCGACAATTGGACCCCGTTGAAAAGGTGCCACTCCGCCGACACCGACGGGCGGCGCGACGCAATCTGCCCGGTGTCGGTACTGCCGAAAATCTCGAGCAGTGGAGCGTCGAATCGACCCTCGACCTCCCTGATCAGTACGGAGGACAACGGAGCGGTTGCCGAAACCACAAGGTCGATCTCGGGAACCCTGGCGCCGGAGTCCAGCAGCAAACGCAGGTGAAACGGCGTGGACACGAGGATCCGGGGCCGAGGCACCTCGGCGAGGGCCGCGCAGATGTCGATTGGATAGAAGGGTCGCGCAGCACTGAACGCGACACCGCCCTGCAATGCGACCAGCACCGACGACTCCAATCCATAGGAATGCTGTGGAGGCACGGTAGCGACGATCACGTCACCCCTGCCGCCGCACAAGCCCAGCCGGTCCGCTTCGATTCCAACGCTGCGAACCAGCGCGCCCCACGTCTTGAGGTGAGGCACCGGCTCCCCGGTGGACCCGGAGGTGAACAGCCACGCCACCGGTCGGTCGGCATCGATCTCGGGTACAGCGATTTCCGGCGCCGGTTCGCCAATCGCGACGGCTTCGCGATAGAGCATTCGCGGTAGTTCCGGCAGCGGATGATCGCTGTCGGTTAGACAGAAAAGATCGGGATGAAACTCCCTCAACCGCCGCACCGTTTCGGGGGCAAGATCGGCGGGGAGCAAGCTCACCTTGCCGGCGACCAGGGCAGCAGCAAGCCCAACCGCGAACCTGTAACGGTCGGTGCATGCATTGAGCACGTGTTGTCCGGCCGGGAATTCCGTCGCGATTCGGTCGACGTCCGCCAGAAAGCGTGCTGCGGTAACCGGTGCGCCTCTTCGGTAGGAGACGACATCACTGACGTGGCGGTGAACGACGAGAGGATGACGTGACACGGGATCAGGACCGGTGTGGCTCTGGCATGTCTTCAAGCCGGCGGTGGAGATGTGCGTGCGAGGTGGAGGTACCGGCGCATCGCGTCGAGAATGGAAGCGTGCTTGATGTCCGGCAGCAGCCAAAGCCGCACGCCGTATTCCACCGCAAACATCAGTGCGACCAGCGGAAGGTCGAGAATATTGGCGAACACCGACCAAATCACGATCGGCGCGTACGCGAAGAGCACGGCGGACATGCATGCATTGACTGTAAAAAAGATCGTCCACGCCAGCGTCACCTGCCGCGTGTAGCGGGCAAGCCTCGGCTCCATGGGATCGTGCGTGAAGGCGGCGATGCGGGAGCACAGCGGTACCCGGTTCCCGACGAGAGTGCTTCCGAAGACCAGCGCTAGCATCGCGTTGCCTGCGGCATGCTGGATGAAATACACCCACGCCGCGTGATCGCCGATCGCATCGAGGTGTCGCCCAGTCAGCGCCGCAAGCGCGGCGCACAACAGGAGAAACGTATAGCGGTGGCGGCTGCGCCACGCCAACACCGCGGCCACGGCAAGATAGGGCAACAACGCAACGACCGCGAAACGACCGCCGTCCTTGGTTGCAAGGCTCGACGCGTAGTGCGAGATCAGGACATACGCGGTCAGCGCCAGTCCGGCCGCCACGGTACGAACCGCAGGCCGATAGCCGTTCTTCACGCAGCCTTGTTTCGCCAGACGTGATCGGTCAGGCTGCGCAACGACTTGAAAATGGCGATATTGTTGTCGTTGTCGGCCCGCAACTGGAATCCATACTGTTTCGAAACCTCGAGCGCGATCTCGAGTATGTCGATCGAGTCGAGCCCGAGGCCTTCGCCGTAGAGCGGGGCATCCGGTTCGATCTCGGATGGAGCAACATCCAGATTGAGCGCTGTCACAATCAGGGCAGCGATTTCCTTCATCAGGCTATCCGGGGCTTCTCCAAATTGGAGCAATGCCGGATTGGGGGTCGCGTTGTCGAGCATTTCTGTGCCGTAAAGGAGTCTGCGCCTGCCGCTGGGATGATGCCAGCAAACCGACGCCGTCACGCGGCATCGGAGGTCGAGTTGCGTTCCTGGACAAATCCGGCCTGTGCTGATCTCTTCGGATCGGCCCGAAGGCGCGACGCCCAAGTCGGAAGGAATCCCGCCCGGGAATCTTGTCTCAATGGGTGAAGTTACCAAAAAAGGGCTTCCAGCGCGAGGGATTGCTCGCCTTCCGCACAAGCGTACCTGGGCCGAAACGTGGCCTGCGGCAATACTCCCTAACCCGGCGTCGCATTCCTTGACACTCAGCGGAAACTGCGAAACGATGCGCCGAGTAACGATGCCGAGGCGCGCTATGCGAATCGGCCGCGTCCATCCGGCCGGATTCAACATCGTTTCCGGCCAGCCGGATCCTTCCGGGGCATGAGCACCCACTCATACCGATGGACGTCAACGTCGTGCTTCCGTATAGCCGCTCTCAGGTCCGTTAACTACCCGAAAGGTGATAGTGCAATTCGACGTACCAAAGCAAGAGATCCCCGACGCTGAATGCGATGCCCTTGTCATCGGAGGCGGTCCGGCGGGTTCGACCGCGGCCGCGTTGCTGGCGGAACTCGGTCATCGGGTCACGCTACTGGAAAAGTTACGCCATCCTCGCTTTCACATCGGCGAATCGCTGCTGCCCGCCAACCTGCCTCTGTTCCGGCGCCTGGGGCTCGAGGATCAGATTCGCGCCATCGGAATGATAAAGCCCGGCGCGGAGTTCGTTTCCCCGTGGCATAACACGAGCCAGGTGTTCAACTTTTCCGACGCCTGGGACAAGTCGATGCCCTACGCCTATCAAGTCCGGCGTTCCGAATTCGACGAAGTCCTGATCCGGAACGCGGCGGCGAAAGGCGCTGCGGTCATCGAAGACTGCCGGGTGCGCGAAGTGGAGTTCACCGACAGCGGTGCGACGGTTCACGCACAGCACCGGGATGGCCGGTCCGAATCGTGGCGAACCCGGTTCGTCATTGACGCGTCGGGCCGGGACACGTTTCTCGGCAACCGGTTCAAGGCGAAACTTCGCAATCCGGACCATAACAGCGCGGCGATCTACGGCCATTTTTCCGGCGCACAGCGTCATCCGGGAGAAGCGGCAGGCAACATCACCGTCTTCTGGTTCGACCATGGCTGGTTCTGGTTCATTCCGCTGCTCGATGGCGCGACCAGCGTCGGCGCAGTGTCGTGGCCGTATTACATGAAGACGCGCGGCAAGCGTTCGCCGCAACAGTTCTTCCTCGACACAATTGCGATGTGTCCGTCGCTCCAGGAGCGCCTGAAGGATGCGAGACTTGTCTCCGAGGTGGAAGCGACCGGCAATTTCTCCTACGCCTGCGACCGGACGCATGGGTCCGGCTACCTGCTGCTCGGCGACGCCTACACGTTCATCGATCCGGTGTTCTCGTCGGGGGTCCTGCTGGCGATGAACAGTGCCTTCATCGGCGCCGAAGCGGTAGACACTTTCCTGCGTCGCCCTGCAAGCGCGCGGGCTGCGTTCGCCCGTTTCGACAAGATGATGAAACATGGGCCCCGGGAGTTCTCGTGGTTCATCTACCGGGTGACCAACCCGACGATGCGTGACCTGTTCATGTCGCCGGGTAACCGCTGGCGGATGAAGGAGGCGTTGTTATCGCTGCTGGCCGGCGACATTTTCGGCAAGACGCCGATGTGGGGAGCGCTGCGGAAATTCAAGCTCGTCTATTACGTCACAGCGACGCTGAACCTGAAGCGATCGGTGCTTGCGTGGCGACGTCGCAAACGGATCAATCGTCATGTCGACGAGCCGGGGATGGCCGGATCCAACTGAGCAACGGCACGCTGCGGGCCGCCGAATTCCGTTGCTGCACCACCTGCGTCGCATTGTCTTCGCTGAACAGTTCCATAGGCGTCTCTTTCAGTTGCGTCGCGGCGCGAGAGACCGCGCCGGTCAGCGGTCGAGCGGCTTGCCGGCAAGCCACGCCGCTCCGTCGGCGTAAAGCCGCTCGACCGCGGCGCCCTTGAGCATGGGCATGTCGCGTTTGACGGAGAAGCCGATTCTCGTCTGCGCGTACGCCAGATGACGATATCCCTCGGGAAATTCGGCGAGCAGCGCAGCGTCGAGATTGAGCGCAGCCGACGTGTCGATAGGATCGATGCGATCTTTTTCGTAGATCGGCTGGCGCAGCACGATCGCCCAGCGTTCGTCCCGCTTCTCGAAAAAATCGTAGAAGCGTCCGGTGCACAGTACATCGCACGCGATACCGTCCACCTCGGCCCGCTGCGAAATCGTCATCTTGGTCTGCGCGATCGCGCGCACGCCGGCGACGTCGATCGACGATCCGCCGAGAAAGTGCAGGATGCTGACGCCCTTGTTCCAGCCTTCGCGACTGACCTCGATGAAGCGCTCGGCGGATCCCTGGATCCAGGTTGCCATCATGCGCGCCTCCGGGTGCCACACGGTGGAAGCGCTCCCAATCTCCCGCGTCTCGCCACAGCACCCAGTTTTCGATAACCTCACGAATGCGGGTGCGCTCGATCAATGCCGTTTCCATGGGGTCTCGCTCCAGGATGGATGCGTCTGCAACGACGACGCCCGAAAGATGGGCGTCCATTATTAGCTACAAAAGACACTGGATTCCCGCTTTCGCGGGAATGACGATTTTGGATCGCCGCGACCCTCGCCCCCGCGCACGCGCGAACCAGCGGCATTCGTCAGCAGAAACGCACGTCATTGCCACATTCTAGCAATCGCGAGGGCAACGTCGATGCGCCGTGTGGGCAGCACGAGTGCGCGCCAGAGCCGGCGACGGCCCCGAGGGGCGGAACCATCAGTGCGTCTTTGCTGCGATCATCGATTATGAGATGCTGCCGTGCAATGCGCTTGTATTGCGCTGCGACGCCATCGATGCCAACCGGACGCTCACGTTGAATGCTCTCGCCCGCGCCTCCTCGTCGACACCGTCGGTCTTGGTGTGCGGTGGCGGCATTGGGGGCTTAGCAGCAGCGCTCGCGCTGGCCCGGCAGGGCGTGCGCGTCAAAGTGCTCGAGCAGGCGCAGGAGCTCGGCGAAATCGGCGCCGGCGTTCAGCTCGGGCCCAATGCCTTTTCCGCCTTCGACGCCTTAGGCATTGGCGCGCGCGCCCGCGGACGCGCGGTGTACACCGACCGCCTGATGCTTCTCGACGCGCTTGACGGCAGCGAGATCGCCAACGTTCCGCTTGGCGACGCATTTCGCGCCCGCTTCGGTAACCCGTATGCCGTCATCCACCGCGCCGACATTCACTTGTCGCTGCTGGAAGGCGTGCAGGCGAATGGCCGGATCGAGCTCGAGACCTCCGCCCGCGTTGAGCGGATCGAGCAAAACGGCGATCGCGTGACTGTCACCGACCAGCGGCAACGCTCCTTCGAGGCGGACGCCGTCATCGGATGCGACGGTGGCAAGTCGGTCGTGCGTCAGCAGTACGTCGGCGATAACGCTCGGGTATCCGGCCACGTTGTCTACCGCGCCGTGGTCGACGAAGCCGAATTTCCGGTGGAGCTGAAGCAAAACGCCCCGGTGGTATGGTGCGGACCGAATTGTCACCTGGTGCAGTACCCGCTGCGCGGCGGTCAGCAGTACAACGTCGTGGTCACCTTTCACAGTCGTCAGTCCGAGACCTGGAGCGTCACCGACGGCAGCCAGGAAGAAGTGCTTTCCTATTTCACCGACATCGTGCCGCAGGCGCGCCGGCTGCTCTCGCTGCCCAAAAGCTGGAGGCGATGGGCGACCGCCGATCGCGAGCCGATTGAACAATGGACCTTCGGCCGCGCGACGCTGCTCGGCGACGCTGCGCATCCGATGCTGCAATACCTCGCGCAAGGGGCGTGCATGGCGCTCGAGGACAGCGTCACGCTCGGCGAAGCGGTGCGCGCCAGCAACGGCGATATGGTCGCGGCGTTCGAGCGCTACCAGCGCTCACGCGTCGCGCGGACCGCGCGCGTGTTGCTGATGACGCGCGAAATGGGACGCATCTATCACGCGAAAGGTGTCGAACGCCTGGTGCGAAATGAATTGTGGAAGGGCCGCACGCCGGAGCGCTTCTACGACGCGCTCGAATGGCTCTACGGCTGGAAGCCCGACCGCTGCCTCGCCGATTGATCGGCTGCAGCTTGCAACAGCGCCGCAGATTTCGTGGACGATCAACTCGGTACACTATTGAGTCTTACCAAAATTAGTGACAAATCTTGACCGTCGTCCCCGCGAACGCGGGGACCCATTTTACGGTCCGGAAAAATGGATTCCCGCTCAGTTACCCAAATGAGCGGGAATGACGGCGTTTTGTCATTCAGATACGTAATTCTCAATAGCTGTGCAACGGATTCGGATAAGATTTGCCGTGGAGGAATGACATCATGCTATTCGCCCAACCCGAGGTGACCGACGAGCGCAAGGCGTTCTATGAGCGCATCGATCAGCACAGCCTGACGCCGTTGTGGGAGGTGCTCGGCAGCCTGGTGCCGCCGCGCCCGGCCACGCCCTGCGTGCCCGCGCTCTGGCGCTACCAGCAGATGCGTCCCTACCTGATGGAAGCCGGGCGTCTCATCACCGCCCGCGAAGCGGAGCGGCGGGTACTGGTGCTGGAAAATCCGGGACTGCGCGGCGCATCGTCGATTACCCACAGCCTGTACGCGGGACTGCAGCTGATCCTGCCCGGCGAGGTCGCGCCGAGCCACCGTCACACCCAGTCGGCGCTGCGCTTTGTCATCGAAGGCGAAGGCGCGTATACCGCCGTCGACGGCGAGCGAACGACGATGCATCCGGGAGATTTCATCATCACGCCGTCGTGGACGTTTCACGATCACGGCAACCCGGGCAAGGAGCCCGTCGTCTGGCTCGATGGACTCGACATCCCGATGGTGGCGTTTTTCGATGCCGGCTTCGCCGAGCGATATCCGGCGGAAGTGCAGCCGGTCACCAAACCCGAAGGCGATGCGCTGGCGCGCTACGGCGCCAACATGCTCCCGCTCGAGAACACTGCCGGCTCGCGCACCACGCCGGTATTCACCTACCCTTATGCGCGCAGCCGCGAGGCGCTCGAGCAGCTTCGCCGCCACGGAGCTCCGCACCCCTCTCATGGGCTGAAGATGCAATATGCGAATCCAGCGACCGGTGGCTATCCGATGCCGACCATCGGCACCTTCATCCAATTATTGCCCGCCGGTTTCGACGGTGTGTCGTATCGCGGCACCGACGGGACCGTGTATTGCGTCGTCGAAGGCCGCGGCCGCAGCGTCGTTGGCGGCTATACGTTCGAGTGGGCGCCGCACGACGTTTTCGTGGTGCCGTCGTGGTGCGAGGTCTCGCATCACGCCGGCCACGACGCGGTATTGTTCAGCTTTTCCGATCGCCCGGTGCAAAAGGCGCTGGGATTGTGGCGCGAGGAAGTGCCGGCGACCAGGATCGGCTAGAAAAATATCCCTGGAGGAGTCAGCAATGAAGCAGTGGATGAAAAGCGGTGCGGGGAGCACGTTGGTTTTCATGGCGAGCCTGTTGCTTTTCGCGACCGGCCCGGTCTGGGCCCAGGCGACGGTGAAGATCGGCGTCATCGCCGAATTCTCCGGTCCTTTCGCGGACTACGGCTCGCAGATCCTCGCCGGAATGAAAACCTACCTGCAGCAGAACGGCGACGTTTTCGGCGGCAAGAAGATCGAGCTCGTAGTGAAGGACACTACCGGCGCCGCACCCGATATCGCCAAGCGCCTGGCGCAGGAGACCGTGACCCGCGACAACGTCGACATTCTCGCCGGGTTCGGATTGACGCCCAACGCCATGGCCGTCGCGCCAGTCGCCACCGAAGCGAAGAAGCCGATGGTGATCATGAACGCGGCGACGTCGATCATCACCACCCGCTCGCCCTACATCGTTCGCGTCTCGCACACGCTTCCTCAGGACACTCAGCCGATGGCGCAGTGGGCGGCGAAGAACGGCATCAAGCGGGTTTTCACCCTGGTCTCCGACTTCGGCCCGGGGCAGGATGCCGAGGCAGCGTTCATCAAGGCGTTCAAGGCGGCCGGCGGCGAGATCGTCGAAAGCGTGAGAACGCCGCTCGCGAATCCGGATTTCGCTCCGTTCATCCAGCGCGTCAAGGACGCCAAGCCCGAAGCGGTGTTCGTCTTTCTTCCGCCGGGAAGCCAGACCATCGCCTTTATCAAGGGCTACGAGGAACGCGGGCTCAAGGGCGCGGGCATCAAGATCATCGCCACCGGCGACCTGACCGACGACGGCACGTTGCAGGCGATGGGCGATGGCACGATTGGCATCGTCACCAGTTTCCATTATTCGGCGGCGCACGATTCCCCGGAGAACAAGGCGTTCCTGAAGTCGTACACGGAGACCAACGGCACGCGGCTGCGCCCCAACTTCATGGCGTGCGCCGGCTACGACGGCATGGCGGCAATCGCCGAAGCGCTGAAAAAGACCCAGGGCTCCACCGACCCCGAAAAGCTTTTAAGCGCGCTCAAGGGTATGAAACTGATGAGCCCGCGCGGCCCGATCATGATCGACCCCGAGACCCGCGACATCGTGCAGACGGTGTACATCCGGCGCGTCGAAAAGCTGAACGGGATCCTCTATAACGTTGAATTCGATAAATTCCCCGAGGTCCGTGATCCCGGAAAATAGGCAACTGAGCGCTGCCGGAGGGCTTGACAAAGGTTATTCGTGGCTATATTATACATGTATGAACAAAAAGGCCTCCCGCCTTCGTGAGGTGCCGGCCGCTGCTGACGAGACGATGTTCCTGCTCATGCATGCGGCGGGAACCATAGAAAAGCGGCTGGAGGATGCGCTGGGGACGGTCGGATTGTCGCTGGCCAAATTCGGCGCGTTGACTTTCCTCGTTCGCGCCGGCGAGCCTTTGAGCCTCTCCGAGTGTGCCGCCAAGATGACGTGCGTTCGTTCGAACATCACGCAACTGGTCGACCGTCTCGAAGCCGATGGGCTGGTTCGACGCGTCGACCATCCCTCCGACCGCCGCGGCGTGATGGCTGCGGCGACCCCCTTGGGGATCGAGCGCCAAGCCGCCGGGGCCAAGCTGGTGGACGGGGTCAAGAGCCAGTTTACGCGGACATTGTCCGGCATCGATCGCAGTGAGCTCGCGCGCGCGCTCAGCGCGATCAAGTAGTTTTTTTCACCAATTGCTACAGATATGAATTATGCAGCCATGAATGTAAGTGCCCGGCCGCAATGTGCGCCGTCGACCTTCACCGATTTTGTAACCGTTACGTCATGAAAGGAATGCATCATGAAAAACATCTTGTTCATTCTCGGTAGTCCGCGCGACCGCGCCTCCTATTCGCACCAAATCGGCCGGCGCATCGTTGACGACCTGAAGTCGCGCTATCCATCCGCGAATGTCGTCGTGCGGAACTTAGCCAAGGAAGCCTTGCCCGACGTGGGTGAAGGGTTCGTCACCGGCCGGGTGCGGAGCGAAGACAAGCGCAGCGCCGCGGAAACGGCGGCCCTCGCGCTGTCGGACGTATTGGTCGGCGAGCTGATGGCCGCCGACGTTCTCGTTCTCGCGACACCGATGCATAACTTCGGCATTTCCGCATCGGTGAAGGCGTGGATCGATCATATCGTGAGGCCGGGTGTGACGTTTTCATATTCCGACAAGGGGCCGCTGGGACTGGTCCAGGGCAAGAAACTCATCCTGGTGCTTGCCCGCGGCGGTATCTATACCGAGGGACCGATGAAGGGGTACGACTTCCAGGAGCCCTATTTGCGCACAGTGCTCGGGTTCATCGGCATGACCGATGTCGAGGTCATTCGCATCGAGGGTGTCGCGATGGGCGACGACGCGGTGCGAAATGCGGTGACGTCGGCCAAGGCGCAGGCAGATGGCGTGGTGCGCGCGATCGTATCAAACTTATCGGTACCGGTTTTGGCCCAAGCCGCCTGAAAATGCGCCCCGCCCGACCCTTTGGTTTTCCTGGGCGCGCGGTGCGTTGCGTTGCCCTATCGCACAAGTATTGAAACGCCTCGAGGTGCATTGCGATGAATTCGACAACCGACGTGACTACGGCGCGGGCAAACAAAAAGAGAAGCGTGGGACTGCGTCGCGCGAGCAGTCTCTTGGGCGGTGCACTCCTCGGGACGTCGTTCGTGACTCCGATTCTGGCCGGCGGCGATGCGGTGGACGGCGACGCATTTGTCATATTGCTTTCCGGCATGCTGGCCCTGGCGGGCATTGTTATGCACGTCGCAGGCTCGGGAGGAACCGCGCACACCCGTGCGACGGCCTCGATGTCCTCGATGCGCGCTCCGGTCCATTCCCAAACTGCGCGCGTGAGCCGCGATTCAAGCGCGGACGCGCGCATGCTCGTGTAAAATTTCCACACCGGTCCGATAAACATCAAGTAACCGGATCTCGGTATCGCAGTCGATTTCGTCGCTTTGCAGCACTACCTCGACCCGCGACCAACGCAGCGGTCGGTCTCGCGCACAAAGACGGAGCGTAACGAAAGTGATCACCTATCGCAGTGCAATTTTGGCACTGGGCCTCGGCTTGATGCTCGCCGGATGTATGGTCGGTCCCGATTTTCGCCGGCCGGAACCACCCACGACTGGCCGCTACACCGAGACACCGCTGCCCGAGCAGACCGCCGCTGCGCCGGGCAGGGGCGGCGAAGCGCAGCGCTTCGTTCCGGACCGGGACCTCTCCGCGCAGTGGTGGACGCTGTTCAACTCCGACCCGCTGGACCGGCTCGTCCGCGACGCGCTGGCGGAGAACCCGACGCTGGCGGCGGCCCAGGCAACGCTCTCTCAGGCGCGCGAAAATCTGGCCGCGGAAAGGGGTGCGCTGTTGTTCCCGCAGGTCGACGGCAACCTCTCCGCCAATCGCCAGAAAATTACCGGCGCGTCGTTTGGCCAGCCCGGAGCGCCTGCCAGCATCTTCAATCTCTACAACGCTTCGGTGAACGTTTCCTACGCGCTGGACGCCTTTGGCGGCAACCGCCGCGAGCTCGAAGGCTTCGAGGCGCTGGTCGACTATCAGCGCTTCCAGCTCGAGGGCGCGAGGCTCTCCCTGACTGCGAATGTCGTCACTACCGCGATTCGCGAGGCGCAGTTGCGCGCGCAACTCAAGGCGACTCAGGAAATCCTCGCCGCCGAGCAAAAGCAGGTCGAGTTGATCCAAAAACAGTTCGAGCTCGGCGCGGTGGCGCGACTGACGCTGACGGCGCAGCGCACGCAGGTCGAGCAGACGCGTGCACTGCTGCCACCGCTGGAGCGCGACCTCGCGAAAACACGCCACCAGCTTGCGGTCCTGTCGGGAAGGCTGCCCAGCGAAGCGACGCTGCCCGAATTCGATCTCGACGCCATCGTCCTGCCGCAGGAGCTGCCGCTCAGCGTTCCCTCGGCGCTCACCCGGCAGCGTCCCGACGTGCAGGCTGCCGAAGCGCTGCTGCATCAGGCGAGCGCGCAGATCGGCGTCGCGACGGCGAACGAGTATCCGAAGATCAACCTGACCGGCAGCTTCGGCGGGCAGTCGCTGCAATTGCACAGCCTGTTCGCAGGTCCGGCCGTATGGAGCATCGGCGCAGGCCTGCTGCAGCCGCTGTTCCATGGCGGCGAGCTCGAGGCGCGCCGTCGAGCCGCGGTCGCGGCTTACGAACAGGCCGACGCGCAATATCGGCAGACCGTGCTGCTGGCGTTTCAAAACGTCGCCGATGCGCTGCGGGCCCTGGAGGCGGACGCCCGCGCGCTCAAGGCCCAAGCCGATGCAACCGCGTTCGCCCGCGAAACGCTGAATCTCACCACGCGTCAATATCAACTCGGCGGCAGCAGCATTATCGCGCTGCTGATTGCACAGCAGCAGTATCAACAGGAACGCCGCAACCTCGTCACCGCGCAGTCCGCGCGCTACGCCGACACGGCAGCGCTGTTCCAGGCGCTTGGCGGCGGTTGGTGGAATCGCGACCCGCAGGCCGCGGCGTCCGGTTCCCAAGTTCAATAGCGCTTCGCGGTTGAGCAATCGAATAACCTAGATCAGGAACAATGAAATGAAAAAGCGCATGACCATCATGCTCATTGCCGTCGGCCTGCTCATTGGAGGCTTGGTGGGATACAACTTCTTCAAGGGTTACATGATGCAGAAGTACATGGGCAAAGGGCCGCAGCCTCCGGCGACGGTCAGTGCCATGAAGGCCGAATACCAGCTTTGGCAGCCGCAGCTGAACGCGGTGGGAACGCTGCGCGCGGTACGCGGCGTGGACGTCACGACCGAGGTTGCCGGCCTGGTGCGCAGCATCAACTTCAAGTCCGGCGACGAGGTCAAGGCCGGTCAGGTGCTCGCGCAATTGAACGCCGACTCGGACATCGCGCAGCTTCACTCGCTGGAGGCGGCGGCCGAGCTCGCGTCGACGGTCTATGAGCGCGACAAGGCGCAATTGGCCGCGGAAGTGATCAGCAAGGCGCAGGTCGACACCGACGCCGGGGACCTGAAGAGCAAGCGGGCGCAGGTCGCGCAGCAGCAGGCGGTGGTGGAAAAGAAGACCTTGCGGGCGCCGTTCGCCGGCAAGCTCGGCATCAGCATCGTCAATCCCGGGCAATACCTGAATCCGGCCGACAAGCTGGTCACCTTGCAGACCATCGACCCCATTTACGTCGACTTCTATCTGCCGCAGCAACAGTTGCCGCAGGTCGCGATCGGCCAGATGGTGACGCTGACGACCGACACCTACAAGGACGTCGTCTTCACCGGGAAGATCAATGCGATCAATCCCAAGATCGATACCAACACCCGCAACGTTCAGGTCGAGGCCACGATCCCCAACGCCAAGCGACAGCTCCTGCCCGGGATGTTCGCCAACGTCAGGGTCAACTCGGGCGAGGAAAATCGCTACATCACGCTTCCGCAGACCGCGATCACCTTCAATCCCTACGGCGATACGGTGTTCGTGGTGAAGCCGTCGGACAAGAAGGAAGACAAGGACGAAAAGGGTAACGCGCGCCTGCTCGCGCAGCAGGTGTTCGTCACCACCGGCCCGACGCGCGGCGATCAGGTCGCGATCCTGAAAGGCATCGACCCCGGCACCGAGGTGGTGACCAGCGGCCAGGTCAAGCTCAAGAACGGCACGCCGCTGATCGTGGACAACAAGGTCCAGCCCTCGAACAGCCCCAATCCGAAGCCGCAGGAAAAATGAGTCAGCGCACATGAACTTTACCGATCTTTTCATCCGCAAGCCTGTGCTTGCGATGACCATCAGCCTGCTGATCCTGGTGCTGGGCGTGCGCTCGCTGACGAGCCTGTCCGTTCGTCAGTATCCGAAGACCCAGAATGCGGTCGTGACCGTCAGCACCGCCTATTACGGCGCCGACGCGCAAACCGTCGCCGGCTTCATCACCCAGCCGCTGGAGGGCGCGATCGCACAGGCGCAGGGCATCGACTATCTGTCGTCGACGAGCACCTCGGGCACTTCGTCGATCACCGCGACCCTGCGTCTGAACTACGACGCCAACCGGGCGCTGACCGAAATCAACACCCAGGTCAATTCGGTGCGCAACCAGTTGCCGCCGGAAGCGCAGCAGCCGGTGCTGACGGTGCAGGTCGGGCAAACGATCGACGCCATGTACATGGGCTTCTTCAGCGATGTCCTGCCCAACAACAACGTCACCGATTACCTGGTGCGTGTCGTCAAGCCCAAGCTCGATTCGATCGAAGGCGTGCAGACGGCCGAGATTCTGGGCGCACGGACCTTCGCGCTGCGTGCATGGCTCGATCCGGCGCGGCTAGCCGCCTACGGTGTTACCGCAACCGATGTGCGCACCGCACTTAGCAGCAACAACTATCTCGCCGCGCTTGGCACGACCAAAGGTCAGATGGTCAGCGTCGACCTGACCGCGGGCACGAGCCTGCACTCGGTCGACGAATTCAAGAAGCTCGCCGTCAAGCAGAAGGATGGCGCGATCGTGCGGCTGGAAGACGTCGCGACGGTTACGCTCGGTGCCGAGAACTATGATTTCACGACCGCGTTCGGCGGCCGCAACGCCGTGTTCATCGGCATCAAGGTCGCTCCCGACGCCAACGTGCTGGACGTCGCGAAGCGCGTGCGAGCGGTGTTCCCCGACATCCAGGCGCAGATGCCCAACGGGGTGACCGGTGAAATCGTCTACGACGGGACAAAATTCATCAGCAGCTCGATCGACGAGGTGGAGAAGACACTGATCCAGTCGCTGGTCATCGTCGCCATCGTGATTTTTCTGTTCCTCGGCAGCCTGCGCGCGGTGGTAATCCCGCTGATTGCCATGCCGCTTTCGCTGGTCGGCACGTTCTTCGTCATGCTCATGCTGGGCTATTCGGTCAACCTGCTGACGTTGCTCGCGCTGGTGCTCGCCATCGGCCTGGTGGTCGACGATGCAATTATCGTGGTCGAGAATGTCGACCGGCATATGAAAGAAGGCATGTCACCGATGGACGCCTCGCTGACGGCCGCGCGCGAGTTGGGCGGCCCGATCATTGCGATGACCATCGTTCTGGTCGCCGTGTACGTGCCGATCGGCTTTCAGGGCGGCCTTACCGGAGCGCTCTTCACCGAGTTCGCGTTCTCGCTCGCCGGCGCCGTCACCGTCTCCGGTATCGTTGCGCTGAGCCTGTCGCCGATGATGACCTCGCGCATCTTCCGCACCGAGCAGGAGGGTGGCAAGTTCGTGCGATTCATCGACCACCAATTCGAGCGGCTGCATAACGGCTATCAGCGGCTCTTGCACGGCACGCTCAATACCTGGCAGGTGCCGGTGGTGATGGGAGTGATTCTGCTCGGCGGCGTCGTATACCTGTTCATGACCTCGAAGTCCGAGCTTGCTCCGGAGGAAGACCAGGGTGTCGTGCTGTCGCAGATCGTCGGCCCTCCCAACGCGACGTCGCAGCAGATGAATGCCTATGCCAAGCAGGCGTTCGATATTGCGCACGAGCTGCCGGAATACGATCAGATGTTCCAGATCACCGGCGTGCCGACGACCAACCAGGGTTTCGGCGGTGTTCTTTTCAAGCCATGGAGCGAACGTTCGAAAAGCGCCGCGCAACTTCAGCAGGAACTGCAGACGAAGTGGAACGGCATCGCCGGCGCGCGCGTCGCCGCGTTCCAGTTCCCGCCGCTGCCCGGATCGCAGGGCCTGCCCATGCAGTTCGTCATCAAGACCACCGAGCCGTATGCGAACCTGAACGAGGTCACCCAGGCTGTCCTGCAGAAAGCGCAGACCAGCGGCATGTTCTTTTACGTCGACACCGATCTCAAGCTAGACAAGCCGCAGACCACCGTCGAAGTCGATCGCGATCTCGTCGCGACGCTCGGACTCACCCAGCAGGATGTCGGCGCGGCATTGGGTGCCGCGCTGGGGGGTGGATACGTCAACTACTTCTCGATCGCCGGCCGGTCCTACAAGGTGATTCCGCAGGTGCTGCAGGCCGACCGCCTCAACGCCGACCAGGTCCTCGATTACCATATCCGCACGGCGGACGGTTCGCTCGTTCCCGCGTCCACGGTCGCGCGGCAAAAAACCGAGGTGGTTCCGGAAGGCATTGCGCACTTCCAGCAACTCAATTCGTCTACCATCTTCGGCGTTTATTCGCCCGCGGTCTCGCAGAATCAGGTGCTCAATTTCATGCGGCAGGCACTGGCCGAAGTTGCGCCGAGCGGCTATTCGGTCGATTACTCGGGCGTGTCGCGCCAGTTCGTGCAGGAATCCGGCGGCTTCGCGGTGACCTTGCTGTTCGCGGTGATCATCGTTTTTCTGGCGCTCGCCGCGCAGTTCGAAAGCTTCCGCGATCCGATCGTGATCCTGGTGTCGGTGCCGATGGCGCTGTTCGGAGCGCTGATCTTCATCAACCTCGGCTTCTCGACCTTGAACATCTATACCCAGGTGGGGCTGGTCACCCTTATGGGACTGATCAGCAAGCACGGCATCCTGATCGTGCAGTTTGCGAACGCGCTTCAGCGTGGCGGCAAGACCAAGCGCGAGGCGATCGAAGAGGCGGCCGCCGTGCGGCTGCGGCCAATCCTGATGACCACGGCGGCGATGGTGCTCGGCGTCGTTCCGCTGGTGATCGCCGCCGGCGCAGGTGCCTCGGGCCGACACGCGATGGGGTTGGTTATCTTTTCCGGTCTGTCGATCGGAACGCTGTTCACCTTATTCGTCGTACCTGCGGTGTACATGTTGTTGGCTGCCGACCATCATGCGCAACCGCGCGGCGCCGGTGCCACCGATGTTGGCACCGAGATCGCGGTGAAGGGCTGAGACTTAGGCGACGAGTGCCCTGCTCAGGTGCCGCAGTGACGTATCGCGGCGCCTGAACCGCATGCAGGATGCGCGCTGTGCGCTGCTCGAGCAGCATTTCGCCCGCAGGCGCTGGAGTTTTCGTCCCAGAAAAGTTCTGGCACGCTGCTTGCTCAAGTAGTCAGTGCCCGGACGGGGCGGCGCTCCCTTGGTTTACTCCTCGCCCTTCGTGCCGTTTCCGCTCCGGGACCTCATTCGTTTCCCGCCACGCATTGTTGGTCGGCGGGCAACGCCTCCGGGCCTTCGCGGCCCGACCGCAATTTCTTCATCGAATCATCGCTTGGCGAAAAAACGCGGCCTGACCCGCCGCCCTTCTTGCGCGCTAAACTAGATTCACTGGATCGTTACCCGCGCCTGGACAAAAGGCTGCGTCGGCGCATCCTCCTGATCGACCAGCCGGGCGTTTTCGAAGTACAGGAAACTGCGTTCGTCACGGGTGCTACGGTCCTTGTAGATCCACTGCTCGCGCCACAGGTGCCCCGCCTTACTGCGAACGATACGCGCCGGGCGACCCCAGCTCGGGAGATTCAGCACTTGCGTGTCCGTCATGCCCATGAAAAGTCGAGGCGCGTAAAGAGGACTCGCCGCGAGCCTTGAGTCCACGGGCGGGTTCGCCTTTTCATTTTCGCTCTGCCAATTCACTTTTCTGGCGGCCACGATCAGCGTTTGATCTTGTGCGTTCACGCATGGCGTATCGCGATACACGACTCCTTCGGAATCCGCGCATTTGTAGATGGCCTTGGCCGCTGCGTACGCGAAATTGGAAAACGCGAGGAATCCCGGAACGATGAGGGTAAGAACCTTCATGGACCGCTCCTGCACTGCTGACGCCATGGAGAATAGGCTGGGATGCATTCGAGAGGAATCAGCGGGGCTCCGAAAGTGCTGTAGGAGAAAAGATGGCAGCCGGCTGCAGCGGACGAACTTTTCGGACCCATCGGATGCATTTTTGAAAAATTGACCATGCGTATCGGTCGACAAGCGGGCTACCGCGGGCCCGGGCAACTCACGATCAGGAATTACACGGCCAGAAGCGAGCGCACGTTGTCGCGGTCCATGTCCGGGCCGAGGCCCTTGGCAACGACTTCCCCGCGCGACAAGACAACATAGTAATCGGCGAGCGATTTTGCGAAATCATAGTACTGCTCGACCAGCAGAATTGCGATGTCGCCGGCGGCGACGAGGCTGCGGATGGCGCGCTCGATGTCCTTGATGATCGAAGGCTGGATGCCTTCGGTGGGCTCGTCCAGGATCAATAGCCGCGGTCGCATGGCCAGCGCACGTCCGATGGCGAGCTGCTGCTGTTGGCCGCCTGAAAGATCACCTCCGCGGCGGTTCAGCATTTGCCTCAGCACCGGAAACATGTCGAAGACGAAATCCGGAACCGTGGCATTGCCTTTTTTCGAGGCCAATCCCATCTGCAGGTTTTCCTGCACCGACAGTCGCGGGAAGATGTCCCGTCCCTGCGGCACATAGCCGATACCCAGCGCCGCGCGCGCATACGGCGGTAAATTTGCGATGCTCGCCCCCGCAAAGCCGATTTTCCCCGACCGCATCGGAAGCACACCCATCAGACACTTGAGCAGCGTCGTCTTGCCCACGCCGTTGCGACCCAGCAGCGCGGTGCATGCCCCCGCGGGAACGTCAAAGGCAACGTCGCGCAGCGTATGGCTGCCGCCGTAGTATTGATTGAGCCCCTGCACGGCCAGCATCGTCAGCGCCCGAGAAACACTTCGATGACCTGCTCGTTCTGCTGGATCTGGTCCATCGTTCCCTCCGCGAGCACGCTTCCTTCATGAAGCACGGTGACCTTTTGCGCGATGCGCTTGACGAATTCCATGTCGTGCTCGACGACGATCAGCGTGTATTTGCCGGCCAGTGAAAGAAAAAGCTCGGCGCTGCGCATCGACTCGTCGTCGGTCATGCCGGCCACCGGCTCGTCGAGTAGCAGCAGCTGTGGCTCCTGCATGAGCAGCATGCCGATTTCCAGCCATTGCTTCTGCCCATGCGACAGGAGCCCCGCCGGACGCGATGCTTCGGGCAGGAGCTTGATCGTCTCCATCGTTGCCCCGATCCGATCGCGTGCGGCGGAATCCAGGCGCGCGCCGAGCGTCGGCCAGACGCGCTTGTCACACTTCTGCGCGAGCTCCAGATTCTCGAACACCGTGTGCTGCTCGAACACCGTGGGCTTCTGAAACTTGCGGCCGATGCCCGCGGTGGCGATTTCGGCCTCGGTAAAGCGCGTGAGATCGATGGTCTGCCCGAAAAACGCGGTGCCCGTATCCGGCCGCGTCTTGCCGGTGACCACGTCCATCATCGTCGTCTTGCCTGCGCCGTTGGGACCGATCACGCAGCGAAGCTCTCCATCGTCGATCAATAGCGACAATGCATTGAGCGCTTTGAATCCGTCGAAGCTCACCGAGATGGCGTCGAGATAGAGAATGCCCTTGTGCGAGGTGTCGACGCCGGACGTCAACACCCGGACGCCCGACGCCGCCCCGGCGTCATCCCAGTGTTCGCGCGCCATGATGGCGTTCACTCGCCTCGCCAACGCGCGGTCCGCAGCAGCCCGGCCACGCCTCGCGGCAAGAACAGCGTTACCAGAATGAACAGAAGCCCCAGCAGGAACAACCAGTACTCGGGCAAAACCTGGGTGAACCAGCTCTTGCCCAGGTTGACCAGCGCCGCGCCGAGCACCGGCCCGAACAGGGTGCCGCGTCCGCCCACCGCGGTCCAGATGGCGATCTCGATCGAGTTGGCGGGCGACATCTCGCTCGGATTGATGATGCCGACTTGCGGCACGTAAAGCGCGCCGGCGATGCCGCAGATCACCGCCGACAGCGTCCAGATGAACAGTTTGAAATAAAGCGGGTTGTAGCCCGAGAACATGACGCGCGTCTCGGCGTCGCGAATCGCAGTGAGCACGCGCCCGAGCTTCGATGTCACGATCCAGCGCCCGAGCAGCAAGAAGCCGAGCAGCGCGGCGCCGGTCAGCACGAACAGCGCCATCCGCGTCTGCGGCGCGGTGACGGAAAAACCCAGGATGCGCTTGAAGTCGGTAAAGCCGTTGTTGCCGCCGAATCCCGTATCGTTGCGGAAGAACAGGAGCATGAAGGCGTAAGTCATGGCTTGGGTGATAATCGAGAAATACACGCCTTTGATACGCGAGCGAAAGGCGAAATAACCGAACACAAAGGCGAGCACACCGGGAACGAGGACCACCAGCAGCGCCGCGTACCAGAAATGGTCGGTGAAGCTCCAGTACCACGGATAGGCCTTCCAATCGAGGAAGACCATGAAGTCCGGCAGATCGCTTTGATAGACCCCGTCATGTCCAATCGAGCGCATCAGGTACATGCCCATCGCATAGCTGCCGAGCGCGAAGAACACGCCGTGTCCAAGCGAGAGGATGCCGGTATAGCCCCAGATCAGATCCATCGCCAGCGCGACAATGGCATAACACATGATCTTACCGATCAAGGTAACGGTGTAATCGGAGAGATGGAACGCGCTGCCGGAAGGCACGACGAGATTGAGCAGTGGAAAGGCGACGAACAACACCAGCGCTGCCACCACGTAGAATAGCCAGCCTTTGGCCGGAAGCAGGCGCGCGAATCGCGGCCCCTTGCCGATCCCCACCGGCGCGAAAGCCACGGTGCCAAGCGTGCTCACGCCGCGGACCTCACGGCAAATCTCTTCACTTTCGCCGCCGCGAGAGTCGCATGTCACGTCTCGGCCATTCTGCCCTTGAGCGCGAACAGCCCCTGCGGACGCTTCTGGATGAACACGATGATGAACACCAGCACGGCGATCTTTGCAAGCACCGCGCCCGACCACGCCTCGAGGAACTTGTTGACGATGCCCAGGCCCATTGCCGCGTACACGGTTCCCGCGAGCTGACCGACGCCGCCGAGCACGACGACCATGAACGAGTCGACGATGTAGCCCTGACCGAGGTCGGGGCCGACGTTGCCGATCTGCGACAGCGCACAACCGGCGAGCCCCGCGAGCCCCGATCCCAGCCCGAAGGCCCAGGTGTCCACGCGACGCGTCGGCACGCCGGTGCAGCTCGCCATCGTGCGATTCTGCGTCACTGCGCGCACGAACAGGCCCAACCGCGTTCGTGTCAGCAGCAGCCACATCATCGCCAGCACCAGCGCCGCGAAGCCGATGATCACGATGCGGCTCCAGGGGAGGACCACTCCGGTAATCGCCTCGATCCCGCCCGACATCCAGGAAGGATTCTCGACCTGTACGTTCTGCGCGCCGAAGAGCGTGCGCACCGACTGCATCAGGATCAGGCTGATGCCCCAGGTGGCAAGCAGCGTCTCCAGCGGCCGGCCGTAGAGAAAGCGGATCACGCTGCGTTCGAGCGCCATGCCGACCACGGCCGAGGCGACAAACGCCGCCGGCACCGCGGCGATCAGATAAGCGTCGAACTGCGCGGGAAAGTGAGAACGAAATGCGTTTTGCACGACGTACGTGGTGTACGCGCCGATCATGATCAGCTCGCCGTGAGCCATGTTGATCACGCCCATCAGCCCGTAGGTGATCGCTAGCCCAAGCGCGGCCAGCAACAGAATGCTGCCGAGCGAGATGCCGCTGAATACCCGGCCGACCATTTCTCCCGCGGAAAGCCTGCCCTGGACCGCGTGCAGTGATTTTTCGGCCTCGGCACGAACGTCGGCGTCGGGTTCGGCGAAGTTGTCGCCGTTCTGCTCGAGCACGCCCAGCAACAGTGTCTTGGTGCTCGAATTGTTGCTTTCAGCGAGTGCGCGTATGGCCGCGAGACGCGTGTTCTTGTCCTTGCTGGTCAGCTGGATCGAAGCCTGCGTCAACGAAAGCAGATTCTTGATCTCGCTATCCGTTTCCTTGGCCAGCGCGGTGCCGATCGCCGGCAGCAGCTCTTCGTCGGCGCCGGTCTGCAACTCTTTTGCCGCGGCCAGGCGGACGGCGCGCTCCGGCGCGGTGAGCTTCAGTGCGGCGATCGCGGTGCGAAGTTCCTTGCGAATCCGATTGTTGATGACGACATCGTCGCGATTTTCGGGTAGCGGCGTGATTGCCTTCCCGGTCAGCAGATCCGTCGCCGCGTCGCCTTTGACAAGCAGAATCTGCGCGTCACCGACCGTTTGCACTTCGCCGTCGAGCAAGGCCTGCAGCAATGGCAGCAACGCACTGTCGCCACTCGCGGCGGCGATGCCTATGGCTTTCGCCTTGGCATCGTTGTCGCCCAAAGCCAGGTCGCGTAACGTTTCGGGCGCCAACGCGAAGGCCGAAACGGCTATTGCACTCAAAAAAATCGCGCCGAAGCAGCGCATGATCGCGATCACAGAACTCCGCTAAGCCTCGTGAAAAGTCAGACGGCGGCAGCGGGTGATCACAATCCGCCGCCGCCGCTGTGTTGCGCTGTCGACTTCTCGTCTCTCGGGATGACGCATCGGTTTCCGATCGCGGGCCGCAATCACGGGCCGCTCACGGACCGACGGGTCACTTCTTTTCCGGCTCGTCCTTCTTGCCCTTGTCTTCCGGAATGTACGGGCTCCACGGCGTCGCCTTGATCGGGCCGGCCGTTTTCCAAACCACGTTGAACTGGCCGTTGCCCTGCACTTCCCCGATGAACACAGGCTTGTGCAGGTGGTGGTTCTTTTCGTCCATCTTGATGGTGAAGCCGTCGGGCGCCTTGAACGACTGTCCCGCCATGGCGGCAATCACCTTGTCGACATCGGTCGACTTGGCCTTCTCCACCGCCTGCTTCCACATGTTCATGCCGACGTACGCCGCTTCCATCGGATCGTTGGTCAGCGGCTTGTCGGCGCCGGCGAGATTCTTTGCCTTGGCGTAGGCGGCCCACTTCTTCTTGAACTCTTCGTTGGCGGGATTCTTCAGCGACATGAAGTAATTCCACGCCGCGAGATGCCCCACCAGGGGCTTGGTGTCCACGCCGCGGAGCTCTTCTTCGCCCACTGAAAATGCGACCACGGGCACGTCGGTCGCCTTCAGGCCCTGATTACCGAGCTCCTTGTAGAACGGCACGTTGGAGTCGCCGTTGATGGTCGACACCACCGCGGTCTTGCCGCCGGCCGAGAATTTCTTGATGTCGGCGACGATGGTCTGATAGTCGGAATGACCGAAGGGCGTGTACTTTTCGTCGATGTCCTTGTCGGCGACGCCTTTGCTGTGCAGGAAGGCACGAAGGATCTTGTTGGTCGTGCGCGGATAGACGTAGTCGGTGCCCAGCAGGATGAACCGCTTGGCGCCGCCACCTTCCTTGCTCATCAGATACTCGACCGCGGGAATCGCCTGCTGATTGGGCGCGGCCCCGGTGTAGAAGACATTCTTGGAAAGCTCCTCACCTTCGTATTGCACTGGATAGAACAAAAGTCCGTTCAGCTCCTCGAACACCGGCAGCACGGACTTGCGCGACACCGAAGTCCAGCAGCCGAAGACCACGGCAACCTTGTCCTGGGTCAGAAGCTGGCGCGCTTTTTCAGCGAACAAGGGCCAGTTCGACGCGGGATCGACGACGACCGCTTCCAGCTTCTTGCCCATGACGCCGCCCTTGGCGTTGATCTCGTCGATCGCCATCAGCGTAACGTCCTTGAGCACCGTTTCACTGATCGCCATCGTTCCCGACAGCGAGTGCAGGACTCCGACCTTGATCGTGTCCGCGGCGAATGACGGCAGGCAGACAGCCATGCCGGCGGCCGCGAGCGACGCAGAAATCGCCAGTCGTTTGAGAAAATTTCTTCGTTGCATAATTGACCCCGTAGTGAAATAGTTGACGAACGTCCCTGGGCGGCCGCCCCCTTCTTGGCGCAGCAAGGTGCGCCGGCGCGCCGTCACCTTGTTGCTTCGCACAATCCATGCCACGGGTCGATACGAGCGCTAACGGTCTGTTTCCATTCGGAAGCCGGACGCCGATCGGCGCGCGGAGCATTCGCCCGTCGCTCGGTGATGGATCGGCGCGTTCCAAAGCGGTGCGTTGCGCGGCGCCGCGCACTGCTTTGGACCGAAAGGGTGCGCGCGGCGTTGAACCGTGGGCGTGGGACGCGCCGAGTGCCTAGTGCGGGTCGACGATGGCCATTTCGAGCGGCGAGGAGAGCTCGATCATGCCGCGCTCGACGACAAAGCGAACCACCGCGTCGGCGCCCTCTCCGGTCTTGAGATTGGTGAACACGAACGGTCGATCCCCACGCATGCGGCCCGCGTCGCGCGCCATGACTTCCAGCGACGCGCCCACCATCGGAGCCAGGTCGATCTTGTTGATGACCAGCAGGTCGGACTTGGTAATACCCGGACCGCCCTTGCGCGGAATCTTGTCGCCCGCGGCAACATCGATCACGTACAAGGTCAGGTCGGAGAGCTCCGGCGAGAATGTCGCAGCCAGATTGTCGCCGCCGCTTTCGACAAACACGACGTCGAGATTGCCGAAGCGCTGAGCCAGCCGCTCGACGGCCTCGAGATTGATCGACGCATCCTCGCGGATCGCCGTATGCGGACAGCCTCCGGTCTCCACGCCGATGATGCGCTCCGGCGACAATGCCTTGTTGTCGACCAGAAACCTCGCGTCTTCCTCGGTGTAGATGTCGTTGGTGACCACCGCGATCTCGCAGCGATCCCGGAGCGCAAGACAAAGCGCGAGCGTCAACGCGGTCTTGCCCGATCCTACCGGGCCTCCGATGCCCACGCGCAGGGGTTGCGTAATCGTCACGGTTTCCTAGGAGCGGAAAAGCCGCGTGTACTGACACTCGTGACGAGCGCTTGCCAGGGCGAGACCCGGCGCGAAGCTCGTCACGTCATCGTCGTTGATTGCGCGTGCGCCGGCAACCACGTTCGGAATATGTTCGCCCAAGGTTTTCAGCAGACGCTGCCCCGCAACCTGGCCGAGCGGGACGCATTTGATCGCCGCCGCCACCTGCGCTTCAAGCCACGACCAGACATACGCGGTCAGCGCGGCGTCGCTGGCGATGGCGTAGCCGCGCGCGGCAAGCGCGTAAGCGGCGGGCAGCGACAGCGCGGGCCATTCCGCCAGCCGTTCGGTCACTTGCGCGTCGAGAATCTCCAGCGCGATGGCGAGCTTCGTAAGCGCGGCGCCCATTTGTTCGGTCTCGGCGCGAAGCTCCGCCGTTTCACGTGACGCGCGAAACCACGTGTCCCACTTGCCGAAGGCGTGCCAGTCGCGCCGCTCGGCGGCGTCCAGCAGCCTCCACGCCACGGCGGCTTCGCCCGGCGCTACGATGTAGTCGAGAAGATCGCCGATCCACGTTGCCGCCGTCGCCGCATCGTGCACGGTGCCTGCCTCGACCACCCACTCGAGCCCCTGCGAATAACTGTAGGCCCCGATCGGCAACGCCGGACTTGCGAGTTGCAGCAGTCGAACCAGCGCCATCGTTGGAGCCATCGCCGGATCGATCACCGGCCTGTCTTTCATGATCGCTTTCGCGGGCGAAGCGCAAAATCGTGGATCACGCCGGCATGCTTCGCTTCGCCGGAGTGCTGGTGATGGCCCGCGGCGTACGCGCCGGGCTCGGGCTCGAAGGGCGCGGCCAACGCGGATGTTTCGACGCCGAGGCCGAGCAGCATCTCCGCCAGGACATGATCGGCGGCAAAGCGCAGCCATCCATCGCCGATCTGGATCGGCGTGTGGCGATTGCCGAGATGGTAAGCCGCTCTCGCCAGCGACTGCGCGTCGCCAGCGCGCACCTCCATCAGATCTTCCGCGGCGCTCTCTACGCGCACGAATCGACCGTCGTCCGCCGCCAGGCAGTCTCCCCCGCGCAGGATCGTTCCGCGCTCGAGAAAGAGCCCTACTTCCTCGCCGCTATCGAGCGTGGCACGCAACCGACTCTTGCACCGCTGTTCGAACGGCAGCGTCAGGGTATCGTCGGCCTTCGCCGCTGACGGAGCGCGCTTGTGCACGATTATCATGCTAGGCCTATTAATCCCTAGAACAGGAAGTAGCGCTGCGCCATCGGAAGCACCGTGGCCGGTTCGCACGTCAGCAGTATGCCGTCGGCGCGCACCGCATAGGTTTCGGGATCGACCTCGACCGCCGGGAGAGTGTCGTTGAGCTTCATATCGCGCTTGCCGAGCTTGCGGGTGTTGGCGACGGCCACCAGCGGCTTGGTCAGTCCCAGCTTGGCGATCGCGCCGCCGTTCAGCGCGGCCTGGGAGACGAATGTTACCGAGGTCGTGAGCGCCTTGCCGAAGGCGCCGAACATGGGCCGGTAATGCACCGGCTGCGGCGTCGGAATCGAAGCATTCGGGTCGCCCATCGCCGCCGCGGCAATCATCCCGCCCTTCACGATCAGCGACGGCTTGACGCCGAAGAATGCGGGCTTCCACAACACCAGATCGGCGAACTTGCCCGCTTCGACCGAGCCGACGACGTGACCGATGCCGTTGGCGATCGCCGGGTTGATGGTGTACTTGGCGATATAACGCTTGACACGAAAATTGTCGTTGCGCGAGTCTTCCTGGCAGGCGGGTCCGCCATCGCCGCTCTGAAGCGGCGCCGGCGACGCCGAGTGCGCTGGCGCGAGCCAGCCGCGTTGCATTTTCATCTTGTGCGCCGTTTGCCACGTCCTGATGATGACTTCACCCACCCGTCCCATCGCCTGCGAGTCCGACGAGATCATCGAAAACGCTCCCAGGTCGTGGAGGATATCCTCGGCGGCGATCGTCTCGCGCCGAATGCGCGATTCGGCAAAGGCGATATCTTCCGCGATCGCCGGGTCGAGGTGATGGCAGACCATGAGCATGTCCAGATGCTCGTCGATGGTGTTGACCGTGTAAGGCCGTGTCGGGTTGGTCGACGAGGGCAGGATATTGGGCTCTCCGCACGCCCTGATGATGTCCGGCGCGTGACCGCCACCGGCGCCCTCGGTGTGATAGGTGTGAATGGTGCGGCCGCCGATCGCGTTCAAGGTCGTCTCGACGAAGCCGGACTCGTTGAGGGTATCGGTATGGATCGACACCTGGACGTCCATCGAGTCGCCAACTTTCAATGCCGCGTCGATCGCGGCCGGCGTCGTGCCCCAATCCTCGTGCAGCTTGAGGCCCATGGCGCCGGCCTCGATCTGCTCCACCAGAGGCGGCGTGAGGCTCGCGTTGCCTTTGCCGAGAAAACCGAGATTCATCGGGAAGCCTTCGGCGGCCTCGAGCATGCGGTGTATGTGCCACGGGCCCGGCGTGCAGGTGGTCGCGAAGGTGCCGGTCGCGGGACCGGTCCCGCCGCCAATCATGGTCGTGACGCCCGACATCAGCGCCTCGTCTATTTGCTGCGGGCAGATGAAGTGGATGTGGGTGTCGACGCCGCCGGCGGTCACGATCATGCCTTCGCCGGCAATGATCTCGGTCCCGGCGCCGATGACGATGTCGACCCCCGGCTGGATGTCCGGATTGCCGGCCTTGCCGAGGCCGGCAATCCTGCCCGCCTTGATCGCGATGTCGCATTTGACGATGCCCCACCAGTCGATCACGAGAGCGTTGGTAATCACCGTGTCGGCGCAATCCTTCGACATCCGCTGGCTCTGCCCCATGCCGTCGCGAATGACCTTGCCGCCGCCAAATTTGACTTCCTCACCGTAGACCGTGAAGTCCTTCTCGACCTCGATCACGAGCTCGGTGTCGGCAAGGCGCACCCGATCGCCGGTCGTGGGTCCGAACATTTCGACATAGGCGCGGCGGCCGATCTTCATCGCTTCGCGCCGCGATCAACTTGCTTGGCAGACGACTGCCGCGGGATTTCCAATTCGCGCGCGAGGGGTCCCATCACCGCGCCGGTGAAACCGTAGACGACGCGCGCTCCGGCGAACGCGACCACCTCGACACTTCGCTCCTGCCCCGGCTCGAATCGCACCGCCGTTCCGGCGGCAATGTTGAGACGAAAGCCTCGCGCCGTCGCACGATCGAACGCGAGCGCACCGTTGGTTTCCGCGAAGTGATAGTGCGAGCCGACCTGAATCGGCCGGTCGCCCGTGTTGGCGACCGTCAGCCGGATCGTGGACCGGCCGGCATTGAGCTCGATCTCTCCCTCCTGCGCGAATATTTCACCGGGAATCATGGAATCGGATGGTGCACGGTGACCAGCTTGGTGCCGTCGGGAAACGTGGCCTCGACCTGAATCTCCGGGATCATTTCCGCGACGCCGTCTTGCACCTGCGCGCGATCGAGCAGCGTCGTGCCGTAACTCATCATCTCGGCAACCGAGCGCCCGTCGCGCGCGCCTTCCAGAATCGCCGCGCTGATGTACGCGATAGCCTCGGGATAATTCAGGCGAACGCCACGCGCGAGACGCCGCTCGGCAAGGAGCGCCGCGGTGAAGAGCAGCAGCTTGTCGCGTTCTCTCGGTGTCAATTCCATCGGCGTCGCGATCTTTGTCAGGTGGCCCAGATCCGCGGCGGTACCGCGGCACGATGCGCCAACGCGGGTCGAAGCTTCCGCCAAAGCTCCACGAAATAATGCCGTGCCGCTGCCGCGGATGCGCCGCGATAACGCGCGATCAGCACGCCCGGCAATCGAGTCACCGCACCCTCGCCTGCCATCGGCAGGACCTGTCGGCACGACTCCAGCATCGCATGGGTGACGATGGGCGCCGCCGCAAGGAATGTGCCAAACACGGGGTTGCCCTGCAAGCCCACCGGCGATGTCAGCAGCGGCGCACCGCCATGCAGCACCGCCCGCTCGGCAAAGGTCGGAATTCCGTCGCGCGTGAGCGTGAGACGCTGGCGCAAGGCGCCGCGATCGAAGCGCTCGCCCGCGGCGCTGCGGCCAAGACAAATGACGTCCCAGCCCAGGAACCGCGCGTCATCGACGAGATCTATCGCGAGCTCGAGCTCGATCTTCGATGCGTCGAAGACGATCGTCTCCTGGGGAAGCCATTCGAGAGTCGCTCCACGTGCGGCGCGCAAGCGGACGTGCTGGCATGCAAACGGTCCGCCCGAACGGTAGCATTTGGCCGCACCGGGCGTCGTCAATTGCGCATGGGTGCGCGGGCCGGCATCGACATTGACGGCCAGCGTATCGCCGCCGACGATGCCGCCGGGAGGATGGATGATGACGTTCTGGCACACTCCATCGCCTTCCGGATAAAGCGACTTCTGCACGACCAGCGGTCCCTGGTGGGCGCGCGTGGTGAGCACCGTGCGCTCGCCATCGCGCCGGTAGCCAAGATCGAGCCGTGCGCGCCAGGCGCCCGGCAGCATGCTGGAATCGAGTGATGGGTCGGCCACCCGTCTCATGACGCGAGTGTAGCGCAGGCCTGAGTCGAGGGATCGCCGCACCGAACAGGGACGCACCGGCGGATCGTTCACCGAGTTGGAATGCTATAGACGCACGTACTGGTAGTCGATGGGCAGACTGTTGATGCCGCGTTCGGGCGGCGCGATCCACCCGGCCATCCGGGCCGGATCGACCACGCGTTGCATCAGGCTCTTTACGAATTCGCGGTCGCGATCCGAAGGCAACCACTCACTCTGCCTGCGCGCGAATTCGTCTGCCGCGATGATATTGCCCGTCAAATCGCACGATGTCGTGGACCAGACTCCGATGGTGCGATTGAAGCGGGATGACGGGAGTGCCAGGCGAAAAGCGATGCCGCTGCGCTCGAGCTGGCGGTTCCAGCGCTTCAAGCCCAGCTCGCAATCGCGAACGTAGGAGGTACGCAACACTTCGTTCATGGCGTTGCGCATCGGCACATCTTCGTTCCTGATGCCCCCGTCCGGCGCCGGCGTCATCAATGCAAAGACCGAGTCGACGCAGCGATGCTCGTCGTACTGCGCCTCGTCGGGCCTCCCTTTCAGGCCGGTCGCAAAACCGGACGCCGCATTGGACGACATTTCCGAGCCGAACAGGTCCAGCGACGACGAGAACCAGAAATTGAGATAGCGCTGGAAGGTCGGCAGGTCGACTGCTCCGGCATTGCGCACCGCCAACGAATCGTCGGTCCCGAGCTCGGCCATCACTTCCAGCGTGCGCTTGATCACCCGCGACAATCCGGTCTCACCGACGAACATGTGATGCGCTTCCTCGGTGAGCATGAACTGCGCGGTGCGCGCGAGAGGGTCGAACGCCGACTCGGCAAGGCTCTTCAATTGGTACTTGCCGTCGCGGTCGGTGAAATAGGTGAACATGAAAAACGACAGCCAGTCGGTGACCGGTTCATTGAACGTCCCCAGGATGCGGGGCTTGTCGGGGTCGCCCGAGTGCCGCTCGAGCAGCGCCTCGGCCTCTTCGCGGCCATCGCGCCCGAAGTAGGCGTGGAGCAGATACACCATCGCCCACAGGTGGCGACCCTCCTCGACATTGATCTGGAACAGGTTGCGCAGATCGTAGAGCGACGGGCAGGTATGCCCGAGCAGCCGCTGCTGCTCCACCGATGCGGGCTCGGTGTCGCCCTGAGTAACGATCAGCCGGCGAAGCGGCGAGCGGTATTCGCCCGGCACCTGCTGCCATGCCGGGTGACCGTATTCATCGCCAAAGCCGATGGTGCGGTTCGGCTTGGCGTCCGCCAGAAAGATTCCCCAGCGGTAGTCCGGCATCCGCACCTGGCCGTACGAGGCCCAGCCCGCGGCGTCGACGCCCACCGCGGTGCGCAAGTACACGTCGGCCGCGGCGAAATCGGAGGGGCCCATGGTGCGCCACCATTCCACGAACCGAGGCTGCCAGTGCTCGAGCGCGCGCTGCAGCGTGCGATCGCCGGCGAGGTCGACGTTGTTCGGAATCTTGTCGCTGTAGTTGATCGTCATCGCTCGTCGCGCCTGTCGCTAGACGCGCTCCCAATCGAATTTGGCGCGCGAGCCGCTGCCGAATACCTTGAGCGCGCCCGATTCGCCGACCGCGTTCGGGCGCTGAAAGACCCAGTTCTGCCATGCGGCGAGCCTGCCGAAGATGCGCGCCTGCATGGTCTCGGTGCCGGCGAACCTGAGACTCGCCTCCATCCCCGTCAGCGCGTCCGGGGAAAGGCTGGCGCGCTCCTCGAGCGCGAGACGGATCTCGTCGTCCCAATCGATATCGTCCGGTGTGGCGGTCACCAGGCCGGCATCGCGCGCCTCGCGCGCCGACAAGAGCTTGCCCATGGGACTCGGGAGCAGTGTCTCGACGCAAAAGCGATTCGCGAGCCGCGTCCGGCCGTGTGCCATCGGATAGGCGCCGCCGTTCATCGGCGACAGCGCAATCATCGGCGGCGATGCTGCGGCAGGTTCGGCTACAGTCGCGTCGGAAAGCGCGAGCATGTAGCTGCGATCGGCGGCCAGCGCAAGCTCGAACAAGGTGCCCGCGAAACAGGAACCGCGATCGATCAGCGCGAAGACGCTGCGCGACGAGACGTCCAGCCGCGACAAGGTGCGCCGCCACAGCCCGATGGTTTCGCGAACCAGCCAATGCTCGCCGTGCGTCTCCAGGACACCGTCGACGGCGAGTACAACCGCGGGGTCGCCCTCGGTGCGCAACACCCAGGTGCCGAGCTCGCCCTCGTTGGTCCGCAACAGCAGGATCGCGTCGTCGAGCTCGCGCGCGGCGGCCAGCGGCCACCATCGGTCGCCGGCGGCGACGATCGCGTCTGGATGCTCGGGGCCGAGACTGGACGGCGCGCGCAAGGTGAACGTCGCGTTTCGCGCGGCACGATCGAAGATCACGTCGAGGTTCGGATAATGCAGGCCGCTTGCGTCGATGCGGCGCTGCAACGGATTGAGCACGATGCCCTTTTCGCTGACCTGAACCCCGCTTGCGTTGGCCAAGGCGCTCGTTCGCCGCGTCAACGCATTGGCGAACTCCTTGGGTTTGGCTGTGGCGTCGACCAAGCCCCATTCGATGGCGCGATCGGCGCGCACACCCTCGATGGTCGTGCAAAACACGTCGGCAAGATCGCGGCGAACCTTGCGCTTGTCGACGAGCCTCGTAAGCCCGCCCGTTCCGGGCAGTACGCCCAGCAGCGGGACCTCGGGCAGGCTGACGGTGGAAGAGCGGTCGTCGACCATCAGGATTTCGTCGCAGGCGAGTGCCAGCTCGTAGCCGCCTCCCACCGTGGTGCCGTTCAGAGCGGCAATGGACTTCAAGCCGGAATGCCGGCTCGCATCCTCGAAGCCATTTCGCGTCTCGTTGGTGAATTTGCAGAAGTTGACCTTCCACGCGTGCGACGACTGTCCCAGCATGTAGATGTTGGCGCCCGAACAGAACATCCGATCCTTGCCACTGGTGAGCACCAGGCAGCGCACCGCGGGATGCTCGAAGCGTAGCCGCTGCAGCGCGTCGGCGAGCTCGATGTCGACGCCCAGATCGTAGGAGTTGAGCTTGAGCTTGTAGCCCGGCTGCAGGCCGCGATCCTCGTCGACGTCGAGCGTGAGCGTCGCGACCGGGACTTCGACTTTCAGCCGCCAGTGGGCGTAGCGGTCGGGATGCGTATCGAAAGTCACCATTCGTCGTCTCGCTTGCCCCCGTCGGGGGAATCGTCCCGGGCCGATCCGGCGGCTCTTCGAAATGCGTCAGCTTTCGCTTCGGGTGCGGCGGTAGCTGGCGCTCTCGCCGGATAGCGCGTGGCAGGCCATCATGGTACCGGCGAATGTCGTATAGTGCACGACGCCGCACCCTCCGCGCTTCCCTTGGCGATCAAGCTTCATATCCTCGTCGGCACCATGACCGGCACCGCAGAGCTCGTTGCGCAGGAGCTGGAGCTCGCATTCGGCGATGAAAACGTGGCGATAGAGCTCACGCTGATGGACGGGCTCGATCATCGCGTGTTCGAGCGACCCGGCATTTTTCTGATCTGCACGTCGACGTACGGCCAGGGCGAGGTGCCCGACAATGCCAAGGCACTCTACGCCGATCTGCTTTCTTCCCGGCCGGATCTTTCGGGTGTCCGATACGGGGTCTTTGCGCTAGGTGACAGCACCCACGTGGGAACATTCTGCTTCGGCGGCAAGCGTTTCGACGAGGCTCTTGGCGGCCTGGGCGCGACGCGATTTGGACCGGTATTCGAACACAACGCAAGCGGTGGGACGCTGCCCGAAGACGTTGCATTGGAATGGTTTCCGGAGTGGATCGCCGAAGTCCGCAAGCAGCTCAACGCTGAGGCTGCTGCGTCTCAGAAGGCCGTCTTGCACCCGTTGAAGTCATGACCTTGACCGTTGACTCTCGTGACCACCTTGCGGCCGCGGGTCGGAGCGCGGGCCATGGCCGCTGATGCTCTCCAATTCGCAAGCGCGGACCACACGGTCTCGCCGCCGCACATCCACATTCCGCGCGACTACAACGCTGCGCTCGATCTGGTCGAGCGCAACCTGGTCGCGGGCCGCGGTGAGCGCATCGCCTTCATCGACGATGCAAATCGATATACCTACCGCGAGCTCGCCGAGCGCGTCAACCGCTGCGCCAACGCATGGCGACGGCTCGGCATGCGCATGGAGGATCGTGTCGTCCTGCTGCTGCACGACACCATCGATTTTCCCGTGGCCTTTCTTGGCGCAATCAAGGCAGGCGTCGTGCCGATTCCCTGCAACACGCTGCTCACGGTGGCCGAATACGAATACCTGATTTCCGACAGCCGCGCCCGCGCGGTCATCGTTTCGGCGCCGTTGCTGCCGATGGTGGAACCCCTGAAGGCGAGGCTGCGAGAGCTCGAGCACCTGATCGTTTCCGGAAAGTCGGACGCAGAGCTGCGTGGACTGCGTTTCGAGGACTGGATCGGCCATGAATCGAACGATGCAGCCGCGGCGCCGACGACCGCCGACGACGTCTGCTTCTGGCTCTATTCGTCGGGCTCGACCGGCAATCCAAAGGGCGCGGTGCACCTGCATTCGGATCTGATACACACGGCGGAGCTCTACGCCAGGCCCATTCTGGGTATCGGCCCGAACGATGTCGTTTTTTCGGCGGCAAAACTATTTTTTGCATATGGGCTCGGCAACGCGCTCACGTTTCCGCTTGCCGTCGGGGCAACGGCCTTGCTCATGGCCGAGCGGCCGACGCCGGCCGCCGTGTTCAAGCGCCTGACCGAGCACCGACCGACGATCTTTTACGGCGTGCCCACACTCTATGCGGCGCTCCTCGCGAGCGCCGATTTTCCGGCGCGCGAATCGCTCGCGCTCACCCGCTGCGTGTCCGCCGGTGAAGCGCTGCCGGCCGATCTCGGCAAACGCTGGCAGGAGCGCACCGGTGTCGACATTCTGGACGGTCTGGGTTCGACCGAGCTCTTGCATATTTTTCTTTCCAATCGCCAGGGCGAAGTTCGCTATGGCACCACGGGCAAGCCGGTGCCCGGATACGCGCTGCGCATCATCGACGAGTCCGGCAAGGATGCTGCGCCCGGCGAGATCGGCGAGCTGCAGGTCAGCGGGCCCACCAGCTCGCCCTACTACTGGAACAATCGGGCGCGAAGCCTCGCCACCTTTCTCGGGCCGTGGACCAAGAGCGGGGACAAATACACCGTCGACCGCGACGGCTATTACACCTATTGCGGCCGCTCCGACGACATGCTCAAGGTCGGCGGCGTCTACGTCTCGCCGTTCGAAGTCGAGGCGGCGCTCGCCACCCACGAAGCGGTGCTCGAAGCAGCGGTCGTCGGCCATGCCGACGAGAGCGAGCTGATCAAGCCCAAGGCCTTCGTCGTGCTCAAGCCGGGGCTGGCGGGGGCGCGGGCGCTTGCGGTCGAGTTGCAGGAACACGTCAAGGCGCGCCTCGCGCCGTTCAAGTACCCGCGCTGGATCGAATTCGTGACTGAGCTGCCGAAGACGGCCACCGGCAAGATCCAACGTTTCAAGCTGCGGGCACGCACCTAGGCGCGGCGGACAAGGCGGCTCTTCGCGTCGCGAGTAGCTGCCGACCGATTGGGGAAATGCTGATAATGACGGAACGCGGCGTCGCTGCTAACATCTCCCGCCTATAAGACCTATACCCTTCGGAGGAGAAACCCCATGACCAACCGCACCCGGCGTCGGTTCGTGCAGCAAATCGGCGCGCTCGCGTCAGTATCGGCAACGGGCGCGCTGCTTCCCACGCTGGCGAGAGCGCAGACGGCGAAGCTCCGCGTCGGTCTGATGCTTCCTTATACAGGCACCTTCGCAGCGCTCGGCACGGCGATCACCAACGGCTTCAAGCTCGCCATCACCGAAAGCGACGGCAAGCTCGGAGGCCGCGAGCTGGAGTTCTTCACGGTCGACGACGAGTCGGAGCCCGCCAAGGCCACCGACAACGCGAACCGGCTCGTCCAGCGCGACAAGGTCGACGTCCTGGTCGGGACGGTGCACTCCGGCGTGGTCATGGCCATGGTCAAGGTCGCACGCGATACCGGAACGCTGCTGGTGATCCCGAATGCCGGCGCCAACGCCGCCACCCGCAGCCAATGCGCGCCCAACATCTTCCGCACGTCGTTTTCCAACTGGCAGCCGGCGCATCCGATGGGCAAGGTGATGTACGACCGCGGCCATCGCAAGGTGGTGACGCTGACGTGGAAGTATGGCGCGGGTGAAGAATCGATCGAGAGCTTCAAGGAAGCTTTCACCAAGCTCGGCGGCTCGATTGTCAAGGAGATGTACCTGCCCTTTCCCAATGTCGAGTTCCAGCCGTTCCTGACCGAGATCGCGTCGCTGAAGCCGGACGCGGTATTCGTGTTCTTCGCCGGCGGCGGCGCGGTGAAGCTCACCAAGGACTACGCGGCGGCGGGTCTTAAAGAAAAGATACCGCTCTACGGCACCGGCTTTCTCACCGACGGTACGCTCGAAGCGCAGGGCGCGTCGGCACAAGGGCTGCTGACGACCTTGCATTACGGCGACGGCATCGAGAACGCCAAGAACAAGCAGTTCCGCTATGCGTACGGCAAGGCTCACGGCGTGCAGGCGGATGTTTACGCCGTGCAGGGATATGACGCGGCGCTGCTGCTTGCCGCCGGTCTCTCCGCGGTCCGCGGCAGTTTCGGCGACAAAAAAGCGCTCTACAGCGCGATGGAGAAGGTCAAGGTCGACAGCCCACGCGGAGTCTGGACCATGTCCAAGGCGCACAACCCGATCCAGGACATCTATCTGCGCCGTGCCGAAGGCAACGCCAACCAGGTGATCGGCGTCGCATGGAAGGCGCTTGACGATCCCGCGAGTGGTTGCAAGATGCAAGCGTGACCGGACAGCGTCAAGCCGTTTCGATACCGAAGGGCGGGGCGCATGCCCCGCTTCTTTTTTGCATTGAGCCTTTGCTCATCCTCGCGTAACCAAAGAGCGCCATGGAATGGCTGATTCAAGTCCTCAATAGCGTTCAATACGGGCTGCTCCTGTTTCTGGTCGCGAGCGGGCTCACGTTGATCTTCGGCATCATGGGCGTGATCAACCTCGCGCACGGAAGCTTCTACATGATCGGCGCCTACCTCGCGTTCTCGCTGACGCAATGGACAGGCAGTCTGTGGACGGCGCTACCGCTCGGCATCATCCTGGCGGCGGCGCTCGGACTGGCGCTGGAGTGGCTGCTGATCGCTCGCCTCTACCGCCGCGACCATCTGCACCAGGTGCTGCTCACCTTCGGCCTCATCCTGGTGTTCGAGGAGCTGCGCAGCATCATGGTCGGCGACGACGTCCACAGCGTCGTCATACCCGCGATACTCGAAGGTTCGCTGCCGCTCACCGAAAACCTTTCCTATCCCGTGTATCGGCTGTTCCTATCTGCTGTCTGTCTCGCGCTCGCCGCGGCGATGTACGTGACGATCCAGAAGACAAGGCTCGGCATGATGATCCGCGCCGGCGCGTCCAATCCCGAAATGGCGCAGTCGCTCGGAATCAACATCCGTTGGATCCACGCGCTGGTGTTTGCCGCCGGCGTCGCGCTGGCGGCTTTCGCGGGCATGATCGCCGCCCCGATTTCGTCGGTATTTCCCGGCATGGGCAATCAGGTGCTCATCGTCTGCTTCGTCGTGGTTGTTATCGGCGGCATCGGCTCGCTCAAAGGCGCGCTCGTTGCATCGCTCCTGATCGGTTTCGCCGACACCTTCGGCAAAGTACTCGTCCCCGAGCTCGCCGGCGTCGCGGTGTACCTGCTGATGGCCATCGTGTTGTTGTTTCGCCCGGCCGGGCTGTTCGGGCGCACCTGACCATGCGAACGCGCACGCTCGCCTTGTCACTGCTCGTCGCCGTCGCCGTCCTCGCGTTTTTTCCGGCACTAGCCGAAAAATTCTACGTGCAACTCATGACCAAGATCATGATCCTGTCCATTTTTGCGCTGTCGCTCGACCTGCTGGTGGGCTACACCGGGCTGGTCAGCCTCGGCCACGCGGCATACTTCGGCGTCGCGGCGTACACCCTCGCGATGGCGGCCCCGGCGAGCGATCCCGCCAACTTCTGGCTCACCCTGCCGCTGTCGCTTGCCGCCAGCGCTCTCACCGCCCTTGTGATCGGCGTGTTCGTGGTGCGCACCTCGGGCGTGTATTTCATCATGGTCACGCTCGCCTTCGCGCAGATGGTCTACTACTTCTTTCACGACACCCGGGTCGCGGGCGGGTCGGACGGGATATATATCAACACGCGGCCGGCAATCGGCGTCGCCGGGCTCGATCTCGCCGACGACCTGCACTTTTATTATGTGGTGCTCGCGCTCCTCGCCGGCGTTTTCCTGCTGCTGGCGCTGATCCTGCGCTCGCCCTTCGGCCGCGCCTTGCAAGGGATCAAGGCCAACGAGCAGCGCATGCGCGCGCTCGGCTTCGCAACGCGGCGCTACAAGCTCGCGGCGTTCGTCCTTGCCGGAACGCTGGCGGGGCTTGCGGGATATCTCGCCGCCGCCAAGGAAGGCTACGTCAATCCGGAGCTCCTGGCCTGGCACCAGTCCGGCGTGGTGCTCATGATGCTGATCCTGGGCGGGATGGGTACGCTTTTCGGTGCAGTGATCGGAACCTTCTCGTACGTTCTGCTTCAGGAATGGTTCTCGACGCTCACCAAGCATTGGCCGCTCTTGATGGGCGGCTTCATCATCGTCACGGTGCTGCTTTTTCCACAAGGCTTGGCGGGATTGCCACAGACGATCGCGGCGCGCTGGCGGTCCGGACTTGGCGAGAAGGACGACCATGCCTGAGCCGATTCTCGCGACCGCAAACCTGACCCGCCGCTTCGGTGGATTGACCGCCGTCGATGGAGTGACGCTGGAGTTGGGCGACCACAGCATCCACGCTATCATCGGGCCCAACGGCGCCGGTAAATCGACGCTGGTCAATCTTCTGTCGGGCGAGCTCAAGGCCTCTGCGGGCACCGTTCGCCTGCGCGGCGAGGACATCACCGACTGGACGCCCGATCGCATCGCACTGCGCGGCGTGGCCCGCACTTTTCAGCATTCGAATTTGTTCCCGAGCTTTACGGCGTTCGAAAATTGCCGTCTCGCCGCACAGTCGCGCGATACCGATCTGGCGCGCTGCCTCAAGCCGGCCGAGTCGTATCGCGAATGGAATGACGCGGCCGATCGAGCGCTTGCGATCGTCGGGCTCGCTACGCGCGGCCGCCTCCCGGCCAGCGCGCTTTCGCACGGCGAGCGGCGGGCGCTCGAGATCGCCATGTCGCTCGCAACGGCGCCTTCCATCCTGCTTCTGGACGAGCCGCTCGCGGGAATGGGCGCCGAGGAGTCGGCGCGCATCGTCGGCCTTCTCAAGCAGCTGTCGGTGGATCACGCCATCCTGCTGATCGAGCACGACATGGATGCCGTCTTCGCGCTTGCTGATTGCCTTACGGTGATGGTCAACGGCGCGGTCCTGGCCAGCGGCAGCCCGGACGCCATTCGCGCCAACCCCGATGTTCAGCGCGCCTACCTTGGCGCGGAACCGACGCTCGTGACGGCCTGACATGCTCGACGCCCGCGGCCTGCATACGTTCTACGGCAGCAGCCACATCCTCCACGGCGTCGATTTTTCGGTCGCCGAAGGCGAGGCCGTCGCGCTCATGGGCCGAAACGGCATGGGCAAGACGACGCTGATCCGCTCCATACTGGGACTCGTGCGTCCGCGCGCGGGGACGGTCACCCTGGACGGAACAGCGGTGACCGGATCGGCGCCCTTTCGCATTGCCCGCCTGGGGGTCGCCTACATCCCCGAGGGGCGCGGCGTATTTCCGAATCTCACCGTGCGCGAGAACTTGCTGATGGCGGCGCGGCATGACCCGGGCGCTCGCGAGAGCTGGACGCTTTCGCGCGTCCTGCAAACGTTCCCGCGATTGGCGGAGCGCCTTTCGCACCTGGGCGCGCAGTTGTCGGGAGGCGAGCAGCAGATGCTGACCATCAGTCGCGCGCTGATGACCCATCCGAGAATCCTGATTCTGGACGAGGCGACGGAAGGCCTGGCGCCGCTGATCGCGCGCGAAATCTGGCAGACGATACGCGCGCTGCGCGATGGCGGAATGGGGATCGTCATCGTCGACAAGAACTTCGCCATGATGTCCCAGCTCGCGCACCGCTGCGTCATCCTGGTGAAGGGACGCAAGGTATTCGACGCGCCGGCGGCGGAGTTAACCGCTGAGCCGGGATTGCGCGCGCAATATCTGGGCGTTTAGCGGCCTCTGGAATTGTCCTCGACCCAAATCGTGGAAATCGCGGGCCAGGAGCTGGAGTGCGTGCGCATCGGCATCGATCGTCCGGGGCCGACGTTGATATTTCTGCATGAGGGCTTGGGCTCGGTGGCGCTGTGGAGGGACTTTCCGCAGCGCGTCGCCGACGCCACGGCGCACCCGGCGCTGGTTTACTCGCGTGCCGGCTACGGGCGTTCCACGGCGCTCGCGGCAGCTCGTACTCCGCGCTACATGCACGACGAGGCGCTGGTGACGCTTCCCGCGCTCCTCGACGCGCTCGGCATCGTCGATGTGATTCTGATCGGCCACAGCGATGGCGCGTCGATTGCGCTGATTCACGCCGGCGCACGCGTTCGCCCGGTACGCGCGCTGGTCGCAATGGCGCCTCATGTCTTCGTCGAAGACCTGTCGATTGCCGGTATCGCGCAGGCCAGAGATGACTACCAAAGCACCGACCTGCGCACCAAGCTGGGCCGCTACCACGTCGACGTCGATTCGGCATTTCGCGGCTGGAACGACATCTGGCTCTCACCCGCGTTTCGCGACTGGAACATCGAGCCCTATCTGTCCGGCATCGCCTGTCCGCTGCTGCTTATTCAGGGTCGCGACGATGAATATGGGACGCTGGCGCAGCTCGATGCCATCGAGCGCCAGGTCTCCGGCCGCGTCGAAAGAGTGGAGCTTGCCGATTGCGGACATTCGCCGCATCGCGATCAGCCGTCCGCGACGCTGGCGGCAATCACCGATTTCGTCTCGACGCTTCGCTAGTGTACTGAGTCAGAAGTTCCGAAGATAAAGAAGCGGATGAAATCGGCCGTCAGGCAAGGCGCGAGGCCGAAAGCGTACCCTTTGGTACGGTGAGGCCGAGTAACGCAGCATGGCGGCCGATTTCGCCGCGAACTATCGAGCGAATTTCTGACTCAGTACACTAGAATGACGTCGATTCTAACAATGCGTGCCGCTTGACAGCGCGCCGAGTTCCGCTCCGGCCATGAGCCACTACGTCATCGGCGACATCCAGGGATGCCACGCCGAATTCCGGCAACTGCTCGACGTGATCGCATTCGATCCGGCGCACGACTTGCTATGGCTGGTCGGCGATCTCGTCAATCGCGGTCCGGATTCGCTTGCTGTGTTGCGTATGGTCAAGGGTCTAGGCCCTGCTGCCGTTACCGTGCTCGGCAATCACGATCTGCATTTGCTGACCGTGGCGGCAGGACATCGAGGCGCGCACCGGCAGGACACGCTCGGCGGCATTCTCGACGCCCCCGACCGCGATGAGCTGCTCCACTGGTTGCGAGCGCGTCCGCTGGTCGTGCGCGATGGCGACTTGCTGCTCGTTCACGCCGGTCTGCTGCCCTCGTGGACGCCGGCGACCGCCGAGATGCTGTCGCGGGAAGTCGAAGCCATGCTGGGCTCGCACGAGCACGACGATTTTCTGCGCCACCTCTACGGCGATCAGCCCGCGCGCTGGGACGCAGCGCTATCCGGCTATGACAGGCTTCGCGTCATCGTCAACGCGTGCACGCGGCTGCGATTTTGCGCCGCCGACGACACCATGCAGCTGGCCGAGAAGCGCGGCATCGCGCACACACCCGAGGGCTATGCGGCGTGGTTCTTGCATGCCGATCGCAAGTCCGCCGGCATCACGATTCTGTGCGGACATTGGTCGACCATCGACCTGATGCTCGCGCCCAATGTGCTGATGCTCGACTCCGGCTGCCTGTGGGGCGGCACGCTGACCGCGCTCAGGCTTGACGATCGCCGATTGTTTCAGGTGCCTGGGCGCTCAAGCCTAAGGCCACACGAATAGCCTGCTCGGCCTCGCGCGACAGTTCGCGCCGATGCCGTGCGTGCGCCGGCAGCGCCGGTACCAGCGTCATTTCGACGACCATCGCGCGCTCTCCGAGCACGCGCCAGAAGGAGCCCATGAACGACGTCTCGCCGACATACGCGGGCGCGTCGTTGGGCGTGCCGTCGCGCTTCAGGTAACGGATGGCGATCGGCTGCAGGTGCCCCTGTGCGTCGATTACCGGCTGCAGCAGCGAGCCGTGAAACGGAAGCAATGTCGTGCCGTCGGTCGTGGTGCCTTCGGGAAAAATGGCGATGGTGTCCCCCGCGGCAAGAACTTCGCGTGCGTGATCGTTGACGCGATGCGCATCGCGCCGCCGCTCACGTTCGATGAAAAGCGTTCCGCAACCGGCGATCATCAGGCCGACGAGCGGCCAGCGCTTCAGGTCCGCCTTGGCGATGAATCTCGCGGGCTGAACCGTGTTGAGCACGAAAATATCCAGCCACGAGATGTGATTGGCGACGATGAGCATGTTGCCCGGCAATCCGGCGGCCGGCAGCCCTTGCACCCGCGCCTCGACGTGCATGATCCGGAGCAGTCGCTCGCTCCACCGCCGGATCAGCGCCTGCCGTCGCGGAAGTCCGATCATCGGGAACAGGAACGCGGTGGTCGCGATCCCCTGAAAGACGTGCAAGCTCACCCGCGCGTAACGATAGACGCGCATGGGCAAGGGCGTGCGGTCAGCGGGGCCAGGTTGGGACGGACCGGACATGCGCTTGTGAGCGGAAGAAAAGCGAATCGCCCTGCCCGAAGCGACGCAAGCGGTGCGAGCGGCAGATTGGCGGCATGTCACCAGAGATGATGGCCATAGTGCCTATGATAAGTCGTCGCCAACGCGTCGCGGTCGACGACATGATTCTGGCCGCCTCGCGACGCGATTTTGAGCGAGCCGAGCAGCGACGCGAGCCTGCCGGTGCGGTCCCAGTCCCAGCCTTGCCCGATGCCGTAGAGCAGGCCGGCACGGTATGCGTCGCCACAACCGGTGGGGTCGACCAGCGCCGTCGGCGTCAATGTCGGTATCTCGACCACTGTCCCGTCGGCATGGATGCGTGAGCCGTCGGCGCCAAGCGTGACGATCATCGCATCGACGCGCCCGGCGATTTCCTTTTCCGACAGGCCGGTTCGCTCGGCGAGCATGCGCGCCTCGTAATCGTTCACCGCGACGTAATCCGCGCAATCGATCATCGCGATCAACTCCGCGCCCGAGAAGAGCGGCAGACCCTGCCCCGGATCGAACACAAATGGAATGCCGGCCGCCGCGAATTCGCGCACGTGCGCGGCCATGCCGTCGCGACCGTCGGGTGCGACGATGCCGAGCCCGATTCGATCGACATCGGATACATGATTCATGTGCGCCTGGTTCATCGCCCCCGGATGAAACGCGGTGATCTGGTTGTCGTCGAGGTCGGTGATGATGTAGGCCTGCGCGGTGAACGTCCCGGCGACGGTGCGCACCGCGTCGGTCGCGATGCCGAACGAAGACAGGCGCTCGATGTAGGCACCGCCGTCGTCTCCTACGGTCGCCATCACGACGGGATCGCCGCCCAGGCCTTTCAGGTTATAGGCGATGTTGCCCGCGCAGCCGCCCCACTCGCGGCGCATTTCGGTGATTTGAAACGATACCGACAGCACGTGCGTCTGCTCGGGCAGGATGTGGCGCGCAAAGCGGTCTGGAAACACCGTGATGGTGTCGACCGCGAGCGAGCCGCAGATCAGCGTGCGTGGAGGCATGGTGGGTGAGCGGAGGACGCGGGAAAAGCGCGAAGTTTAACCCGGCGCGCGGGACTGCGCGGTCCGCGCTCGGCGGTAAAGCACACCGCACGCGGTCACGCTGAAGCGTCGCGGCCGATCTCGCGGACGATGAACTGCTGACGGCGCGACACCGGAAGAGCCTCGGTCACGCCGCGCAACATCACTTCCCAATGAGCGTCGCCATCGGCGCTCACCCGCCGCTCGAAGCCGCGTATGGCCTCGCGCGCGACCAGGCAATTGCGGTGCACGCGCACGAAGCGCGGGCCGAATTCCTCTTCCAGCCTGGTAAGCGATTCCTCGAGAAGAAACTCCCGGTCGGCGGTGCGTATCGTGATGTATTTGAGCTCCGCCTTGAGGTAAACGATTTCGTCGATGGGAACGAGCACCACCCGCGATCGCTCGGTCACCGACAGAAAGCGGCGCGCGGCAGCCGGCAACCGGTTGAGCTTGGTGTCGGAAAGCGGTTTGAGTCGCGGTACCTTCTGCAGCGCACTGAGGAGGCGCTGCACGCGAACCGGCTTCACAAGATAATCGATGGCGTGCACTTCGAACGCGGCGATGGCGTGCTCGTGGTACGCGGTGGTGAAGATCAGCACTGGCGGAAGCGGCAGCTTGAGCACATGGCGCGCGAGCTCGATTCCGTCCATGTCGGGCATGTGAATGTCGGTAAGCACCAGGTCCGCGGGCGTCGTGCCGAGCAGATGCAGGGCCTCGCGCCCGCTGCCGGCTTCGCCGACCACCATCAGCGGGAGCGCGCCGGTGCAGTCGTCGAGCAACTCGCGCAAGCGCCTTCGGGCGGGGGCCTCGTCGTCGACCAGCACGATCCTCAGCGGTGCTTCAGTCATGCGCGTCTCCCAATTCCACGTACGTACGATACGGCATGCGAATGTGCACTTCGTAGCTGTCGCGGTTAGCCTTGCTTTGCAGGCTCGCCTCGGCATCGAAGTGAAGCGCGAGCCGCTCGCGAATGTTGGCAAGCGCCATCTTGTTGCCGCCGTGACTGCTGTCGGTCATCTTATACGGGTTGCGAAGGATCGCATGGACTTCGCCGCGGCGCAGAAAGATATTAATCGCGATGACCCCGGGAACGCTAGACGGTTCGATACCGTGGTAGACCGCGTTTTCGAGCAGCGGCTGCAGCAACAGCGGCGGCACCTGCGCATCTCCCGGCATGTTGTCGATGTGCCATTCGATGGTGAGGCGATCGCCGAGACGCAGCTTTTCCAGGTCGAGGTATTGCCGGCAAAGCTCGACCTCGTCGGAGAGCGGCGCGAGTTGGCGGTTATCGCGCATCAGTACGCGGAACAGATCGGCCAGGTCTTCAAGCGCCGTTTCGGCGCGCCGCGGCTCGCTGCGCATCAACGACAACACAGCGGTGATGCTGTTGAACAGGAAATGCGGGCGGATGCGGGCCTGCAGCGCCTGCAACCGGGCTTCGGTAATCGCGGGAGAAAGAGCTTTCGCCCGCAGCTGGAAGTAGAACAGTAGAACGCCCGCAATCAACAGCGAAAACATCACGTGCCACAACATGGCTGCGGTCGTCATGTCCGGAAAAAGCGCCGCGAGGGCGGTGTTGTAAGCGAGCCCGACCGCGAGCGTCAACGCCATGACGGAAGCGGCCCCGGCGGCGTAAGGCGCGCGTTCCAGCCATGGAGCAAGCAAATACAGAATGAGCAGCTCGAACAGCAGGTGCGGCTCGACCGCCGCGCTCATCTGCCCCCAAGCGGCGGAGATCGCCGCCGCGCGCTCCTCGCGGACAAACGCCGCGATCATGACGATCCCGTTGACCAGCAGCAGGATCCGCAGGATCGTTCCCAGATTGCGCAGCTCGGGAAGCGAGAGGGGGTTCCTGTTTTGATTTATACTCGTGCGCATTATTCGTCGCGTCCGGCGCGGTGACGAAGATTGCGTCGCGACGCGCGGCAACAGTCCGGATCATTAACGCCAGGCGATGTAACTTCTGCTTCGTATTGTGGGCAAGAGGTCCGCGTGAGGCAAGCCATGTCTGCAGACAGATCAGAGTCCCGCACCGACCCCGTCCGCGGCTGGTCCGGCCGTTTCAGCGAGCCGGTCGCCGAGCTCGTGAAGCAATACACCGCGTCGGTCGATTTCGATCAGCGGCTCGCGGACGCCGACATTGCGGGATCGCTCGCGCATGCGCGCATGCTTAGCCAGATCGGCGTGCTGAGCGCCGAGGACCTCGCGGCAATCGAGCGCGGTTTAGCAACGATCCGAGGCGAGGTCGAGCGATCCGAATTCGTCTGGTCACGCGACTTCGAGGACGTACATGTCAATATCGAGAAGCGGCTGATCGCACTGATCGGTGACGCCGGCAAGCGTTTGCACACCGGTCGTTCGCGCAATGATCAAGTCGCGACCGACATGAGACTGTACGTGCGCTCCGCGATCGACGACGTCGCAGCGCGCATCGTTGCCCTCCGACATGCGCTGCTCGATCTGGCCGAATCGCACGCTTCGACCGTCATGCCGGGCTTCACCCATCTTCAGGTCGCGCAGCCGGTGACCTTCGGCCACCATCTCATGGCCTACGATGCGATGCTCTCGAGGGACGCCGAGCGATTCGGCGATTGCCGGGCACGCGTCAACCGCCTGCCTATGGGCAGTGCGGCGC
>JRHI01000261.1_pt1 | contig 59971 bp, 49 predicted proteins | sample 215371 | NCBI WGS metagenome assembly JRHI01 (sample SAMN02929681, study PRJNA255918) | sediment metagenome | biome: cave system; feature: Ice Cave; material: Sediment; isolation source: sediment from deep within a dark volcanic ice cave with no known source of... ...
AGACAAACTCGTTTCGGACGTCACCAGCATCGGCTCGTGATGGCCGCGGAGTCGCGCAATCCCGGCGTCAATCGCGCCGATTCGCAGGCCAGCGCGTCAACAGCGGCTGCAGCCCTGCAGCATCGATGCAAACCTGGAGCCTTGGTGGTGCACACTCCAAGCGAACCCATTGGATTGCCGACCGACCACTTCGGCCCTATATTGCGCACAATACGCGCTGGATGGCATGCGGGAGTGACTTGCAGCCCAGGACGGCCAGATCAATAGGAGGATTCCATGTTGCGCTCGATATGTCTGCTGCTGGTGCTTCCGTTGGTTTTCGGAGTCTCGGGGATTTCCGCTCAGACGAAGAAACCCTCGTCACCGGGCAAGACGCCTACAGCGAAGGACAGTTCCATCAGCGTCATTGTCTACATGAGAGATGCGAACAAGAATGAGGTATTGCTCGGCACACGAATCTGGCCGGGTTACCCCGACTACGACGCCGCCGTACTGCAGAGGTTCTTTGCGGCGATGAGGGCACTCGAGCCGGCCTACAAGCAGGATGACGAAGTCGCCTATACATGGTCCACGAAGGGACGGGTGACCAAGTGCAGCATCTACCTTGAGTCGTTGGAAGCCGGCGCCAAGAATGGAACCGGCGCAGTAGTGGGGTGCGAAGCGAACGGCGTGAGCAGCCTTGCCGTGACTTCCGACGCCGATCCCAAGCACGCTGTCAGCTCTTCCGGGGATCCCAGGCACCTGAATGACGTGATGGAACTGTTCAAGAAGCTCTCGGAGAGAGCCAGGAATAATCTTCCCAAGAAATAAGGCTGTCCATTGGGCAGCGGGCTTCGTCGATGACAGGCTCATCGGCGCCGTTCACACGATTATGCGCGCGTGATATGGGAAGACGGATCGCAGAGAATCGAACACGACGGCTCGCAGTCAAGGCGCAACCTCAAACGCCTCGTGGGAATCGGTATCGAAACTCAGGCCTCTGGGGAGGGGGACGATCGCCGATTGGACGGATCCACCCGCGACGTGGATCCTGTTACCCAGGGCGGCCATGATGCACTCGTGCCGAGGCAGGAGCATGGAGGGCAACTGCCACCAGGTGTCGCTCGCCGGATCGTAGGCTTCGAATGCGCGATATGCCGCCAGGTATTTGTCGTCCTGCACTTCGCCGCCCGCAACGTAAATGATGCCGTTTCAAGCTGGCCGTGTTGAGCCCGCTGCGCGTCGTCGGCATGGGACTCTTCGTAACCCAGAAGTCCGTCGCTGGATCGTAGGCCTGTACGAGGTTGATGTTCCCCGGGTAGCCGATGATGAACGCTCCGCTCAGCCGCCCGCCGATGACGTAGACCTTGCGGTTCACCGCTTCGCCGCCCATGTGGTTGCAGGGCGTGGGCATCGGCGCGCGCGCACGCCACTTGTTCGTGGCCGGATCGTATTCCTCCGCCGTGCTCAAGGAGCGTTGCGGTTGGCGCGGACGGATGACCGGGGCGCTTGCATCGGGCGTCGGTCCAGCCCCGCCGATTATGTAAATTTTCCCGCCGACGACCGCGGCCACGCCGCCACCGCGCAGCGTCGGCATGGGTGCCAGCGCTCGCCAGCCGTCGGACGTGGGATCGTATTCCCACGCATCGTTGACCGGATTCCAGCCCGGCGGCCCCGACGCAGGAAGGTCGAAGCCGCCGAACAAATACATCTTTCCGTTCAGCGCAGTAACTGCTGCGTGGTGGACCGGATGCGGCATCGGCTTCTTCTGCGTCCACGCGTCGCTCGCAGGATCGTACTCATACACAAGGCCCGCCGGCTTGAACCCGGGCAGCAGCCCTTGAGCGGCGTAGAGCTTGCCATTGGCGACGCCCAAGCAGCTCTCCGGTTGCCTGCGGAAACGGCGCGAGCTTGACCCACTTTCCCTGCGGGCTGCGCGGGATGGGAGGCGCGACCGCGGGTTGCGCACGCAGGCTCATTCCATTGAAAGTCCACACTATCCCTTGGCCGGCCGCGGCCGCGATCAGTCCCACGCCGGAGGCCACAAATTTTCTTCTATGCATGTCGTTCACCTCTCCTCACTTGACCGTTCAGGCAGTCTCATCCGCGGAGGCCGCCACGTCATTGTCCCCGAATTACTCCATCGCGGCCCGGATCCGCTCGCCCGTCAGCGGCAGCTCGCGCACCCGGACGCCGAGCGCATCGAACACCGCATTCGCGATTGCCGCCGCCGTCGGGCCCTGCGCCGCTTCGCCGACCCCCACCGCCGGACAATCCGGGCGCGACACGATCTCGACCTCGACCGCCGGCGCCTCCGAGCAGCGCAGGATCGGGTAGGCCTGCCAGCTGTCGCTGGTCACCCGCGAGCGATCGAAGCGCACCGCCTCCTTGAGCGTCCAACTCGTCGCCTGGATCGCGCCGCCCTCGATCTGATTCGCCACACCGTCGGGATTGATGACCAGACCCGCGTCGACCGCGATCACCAGTCGGCGCACGCGAATCTCGGCTTCCGCTTCGATCTCGGCAACCACCGCGCAATACGCACTGGCGTTCTTGTACCGGGCAAAGCCGATGCCGCGGCCCGCGCCCTCGCGCTTTTCCCACCGGTCCCAGCCGGCGTTGCGCGCAGCGCACTCGATGACGGCCAGGGCGCGCGGATCGTCGAGATAGTGCAAGCGAAACGCGATCGGGTCCACGCCGGCGGTGCCCGCCACTTCATCGATGAACGATTCGATCGCGAACACATTGGCGTAGGCGCCGAGCGAGCGCAGCGCGGACGCGCGCAAGGGGATCGCCATGATCCAATGATTGACGATCTGCCACGCGGGAAAGGCGTAAAGCGGAATCGAGTTGCGATCGGCCCCGCCTCCGCCGGCAACGGGCGGGTTGATCGCCGGCAGACGCTCGAAGGGCTTGCCGAGATGCCAGGCGCCCAGCAGGGCCGGCGACTTCCCGCGTCCGGGACGCGAGGTGTGGCCGTTGCTCCAGAGGGTGTGCCGCCAATTGACGATGCCACCCGCATCGTCCAAGTCAGCTTCGATCTCGACCGCCATCGCCGGGCCGAACGGCGACCACGCAAGCTCGTCCGCGCGCGACCACTGCACGCGCACCGGGCGGCCGCCGGCAGCGCGCGCGAGCCGGGCTGCGTCGAACGCGACATCGTCTGCGCCATTGTGGCCGTAGCAGCCCGCGCCTTGCACGTGCTGGACGATGACTTTGTTCTCGGCGAGACCGAGCGCCAGCGCGAGATCCCGGCGCAGATTGAAAATCCCCTGGCTGTGTGTCCAGACACGCAAAACCGATTCATGCTCTTGCGCCAGCGCGCACGAGGGCCCTATCGAGCCGTGGGCGATATAAGGCCGCGAATAGCGTGCTTTCATGGTTCGCACGACCGGTCGAGATGTTGCTGCGGCTTTGCTGTCGACGATGCTGGTTTCGGCTTCCTGCGCCATGAGCCACGTTGCCATCGACGCTTCGTCGGGCAGGCTCTCGCCCTGGCGCCATTTCGCGCTAGCCGCGAGCTCCTTCAAGGCCGCATCGGCACCCGTTTCGCTTTCCGCAAGCACACCGACAAACGAACCGTCGCGGACGACGGCGAAGACATTCGGCAGTACACGGACCTTGGCCTCGTCGAGATCGAGCAGCGTCGCATCGGCAGACGGCGGCCGCAGCACGCGTCCGTGCAGCATCCGCGGCAATTCGAGATCGTGGATAAAGCATGGCGCGCCAAAGACCTTGTCGCCCAGATCAAGGCGTGCGATCGAGGCACCGACGATGCGGTGCGCGCTCGCTGGCTTCGGCGCCACCCGTCCGGTCGCGTCGCGGTTGAGCAGGTCGTCGTCGACGAGCTCCCAATAGCTCGTCTCTCCGCCACTCGCGCTGACGATGCGGCCGCCGTCGACCCTGAGCGTTTCGATCGGAGCACCGAGCCGCGCCGCGGCGGCCTCGAGATAGATCGCACGAGCCTCGGCACACGCATGGCGAAGAGCAGTGCCCGACTCCTGCACCGAAAGGCTGCCCGAGGTGACCGCCTCGTCCGGACTGATCGTTGTCGACGCCGGCACCATGCGCACCTGATTGAGCGAGACGTCCAGCTCTTCGGCCGCGATCTGCGCCAGCGCGGTCAGGATTCCCTGGCCGATCTCGACCTTGCCCGAGAATACTTCGACGTATCCTTCGACGTGGAACTTGAGCCATTGCGCGAGCCGCCGGTTCACGCGCAGGCTCCCGGGCAGCGGCGACCCCGCGACTGCGCCGCTCGCCAGATTGAACGCGAGATTCACGCCGCCTCCGGCACCGCGGCCGCGCGCAGTACCGCACGAACGGCCCGGTTGTAGCTGCCGCAGCGGCAAAGATTGCGATCGAGCGCTAGTCTGACTTCGTCTTCGGTGGGTCGCGGCGTGTGCTTGAGCAGCGCCGCCGCGCTGATCAGCATGCCCGACGTGCAGTAGCCGCATTGCGCGGCCTGCTCGGCGATGAACGCCTGCTGCAACGGATGCGGCGCCTCGGGCCGCCCCAGGCCCTCGATCGTCGTGACTGCTTTGCCGTCGACCGCCCATAGCGGCAAGTTGCAGGACGCGACCGCGCGCCCGTCGACCAGCACGAAACAGGCTCCGCACTCTTCGTTGCCGCAACCGAAGCGCGTGCCCTTGAGTCCCAGCGCGTTGCGCAGCACGTCGAGGAGCGGTGTCTTGCCGTCGGCTTCGAGCGCTCGCTCAGTGCCGTTGAGCAGGAAAGTGAAGCGCTCGGCTTTCGCGCCGCTCACCGGTTGACCCTCGCTCTGGAGAATTTCAAGATCAAATTAAAAGACATTCGATTCAACGACTGAGTTCGACCCAAAGCCGCCCTTGGAAGTCACAGCAATCCATCCTGCCTCAAGCGAGTAGAATAATTAGATGTAGCCGCATGTTCTTGCGGCTTGGGGGGAGGCAACGCATGGTTACGCGACGACGACTCGTGATCGCGCTTGTCGCAAGCGCGCTCGCAGCGCCGTTTGCGTCGTTGGCCCAACAGACTAAGAAGATTCCGCTGGTGGGCGTTCTGCATCCTGGATTCCCGCCGCCTGTCCCCGCCAGTCCCGCTATCGTTGCACTCCAACAAGGTTTGCGCGACAGCGGATACGTGGAGGGGCAGACCATCGCGGTCGAATACCGCTACGGAGGCGGGAAGCCCGAGACGATGCCGCGCCTCGCCCTGGAGCTGGTCAAACTCAAAGTCGATGTGCTGGTCGCCGTTGGCAGTCCTTCCATCAGCGCTGCCAAACCGGTGGCCGGAGCGATCCCTATCGTCGCGACCGACCTGCAAACCGATGCGGTCGCGAGCGGGCTTGTCGCCAGTCTCGCGAAGCCGGGCGGCAACATCACCGGTTTGTTTCTCGATTTTGGGGGCCTGATGGGCAAGTGGCTGGAGCTGCTCACGGAAGCGGTGCCGGGAATACGGCGGGCCGCCGTTCTGTGGGATGCGACCACCGAGCAATCCCAGCTTCACGCGCTCGCCGCGGCAGCGAAAACGCTGTCGATAGAACTTGAGGTAGTCAAGTTTCAGCAAGCCGCGGAGATCGAGGCTGTCCTGACTTCGGCGCTGAAGCAACGGTCGCAGGCGTTCATCCAGTTATCGTCGCCTGTCCTCCTCCAGGCGACGCCTCGCGTGGCGAAATTCACGCAGGCGAATCGCCTGCCCGCGATCTCCATGTACCCTGCATTCCCGGAGGCTGGCGGCCTGATGTCGTATGGCCCGAATATTCCCATTTTTTGGCGGCGCATTTGGCCACTTGTGGACAAGATACTCAAGGGCGGCAAGCCCGGCGATATCCCGCTCGAGCGACCCACCATTTTCGAATTGGTCGTGAACATGAAAACCGCCAAGGCGCTCGGCCTCACGATTCCCAACTCGATTCTGGTGCGCGCCGACAAGGTGATTGAGTAAATCCGTTTACTAAGTGACAGCAGGATGAACTGCTTGCATGTCGCGTAACTCAGTCTCGATTTGGGCATTAATTTCGTTGACCAGCGACCGTCGGGTTGTGGCCGCAATCAGCCGGTCAAGTACAGGTGCGATCCATGACGTGCCGCGAGCTGAGAACGTCGGCGCAAAGGTCAGCTTCCGGTGGAGGACGCCCGGCGTGGTGCACGGCGCTTGGGCGTTCGCGTTATCGCCGCGTCCGGGCCACGGTTAAGCGCCATCACGTTTGCCGCGGGCATCCTGAAAATGCCTGCCTGGATCAAGCCCGTCATTTCGCCACGCACGATGTGCTCTATTTCGTCGATCGCCGCCGAACGACCTTCGGCGACAGGACGGGCGAGGATGAGGATGCGGTGCAGATTGGCTTCTTCGATCGGATACGCGACCAATTTTCCCGTGCGGATCTCATCGTGAAACGCGGACACAGGCATGATGGTCATGCCGACCCCGGAAATGAGAAGCCGCCGGATCGCTTCGACGGAATCGACCATCGCCTCGATGCGCAGCCCACCACCGAAACCGGCCAGCTGTTGCTCCACCAGCGTGCGGATGCCGACCGTCATGATCAATGGCGTACCGCAAAGCTCCGCCAGCGAAAACGCGTGCCGCGTGCCTCTCGCGCCGGGCGGCGAGAGCACGACAAGGGGTTCAGAGCACAGTGGCGTCAAGGTAAGCGCGGTGGTCCGCGGCGGATTGGTCATCAGCGCGAGGTCGAGCCGCCCCGTGAGCAGTGCATCCAGGAGTTGGGGGCTGAAGCCCTCCACGACTTTCAAGCTCACGGTAGGACATTGCTGGCGCGCCCGCGCGACGCAGCCCGGCAGCAGAAGCGGTGCAAGGGTCGGCGAAGTACCCATCACGACTTTTCCGTGGGGCGCCTGGGCTTTGGCGCGGACGTGTTCACTGGCACGTGACACTTCGAGCGTGATCGCGCGAGCGTGGTCGAGGAAATCCCGCCCCGAGGTCGTGAGGCGAACGCCCCTCGGCAAGCGCGTCAGAAGCTGCGTGCCCAACTCCGCCTCGAGTTGCTTGATGTGCCGGGTCAGCGCGGGCTGGGCGATGCCGATCTTGTCCGCGGTGCGGGTGATGCATCCTTCATCCGCGACCTGCACGAAGTATTGAATGCTGCGCAGTTCCATGGGCTCGAACCTTTCCCAGTCGGTCTGGCGCAAACGATAACAAAACGGCATGTGCCGCCGACGCGCCTCGCTCCTTTCCGCTGAGCGAGACGTCGTTAAACGCGCCGGTGCAAGCTCGACGCATGCCGAGACAGTATGCCTAGCATAGCAAATCGCGATTGGTGCCGTGCAATCCGCGGTGTTCTAATGAGAGGCTCGAGAGTAGGTATCTAGCGGCGGGCGGCATGCCGTGGCGGCCTTCCGGAAGCATCGGTCGACGGTCAGGAGGAGACTTTCGAAATGAGACAGATTGACGTCGGCATCATCGGCACGGGCTGGTGCGGCGGCATTCGCGCGCAGACCTGCGCCGCGAACCCTCTGGTGAAGAACCTGCACCTGGCGGAGATCCGTCCCGAGCGCCTGGGCGAACTGGCCAACGCAACCGGTGCCCGCACCGCGGTAACCGATTATCGTCAGCTGCTCTCCATCGCCGAGATCGAAGCGGTCTACGTTTCGGCCACACCCGAGACCACGCACTACCCGATGGCGCGGGATTGCCTCGCCGCAGGCAAGCATGTATTTCTCGAGAAGCCGATTGCCCTGGAGCTCTCCGAAGCCGACGAGATCATCGCCCTGGCGCACGAGCGGAAGCTCAAGTTCACCATCGGCTACTCGCAGCGGTTCAATCCCAAGTTCGCCTACGTCCGGAAATCGATTCGCGATGGCTCCATCGGTCGGCCGGTGAGCGCGCTGGTGAGCCGTCACATCACCCGCAACCTCGGCAAGAAAATCAGCGGCCGCATCAAATTGTCCCCGGCTGCGATGGAAGCGACCCACGACCTGGACTTCGTGCTGTGGTGCCTGGAGCCGGCAAAGCCGATTCGGGTCTATTCGCAGATTAATTTCGGCACCATGCGCGAGACCACCGGCGCGCCCATTCCGGACACGCAGTGGATCACGGTGACGATGGACAGCGGGGTGTCGTTCGTGATCGGCGCCGGCTGGACGCTGCCCCCGGGCTATCCGAATTTCTCGACGACCTGGATGGAATTTGTCGGCACCGAGGGCGCCGTCATCGTCGACGACAGCCATCGCGATGTGGTCCTGAACACCATGGCCAAGGGCATGGTGCTGCCCATGTCGACGATGCCGGGAGAAGCGGTGGATCACACTTACGCGGGTCCTATGGCTGCCGAAACGATCCATTTCCTGGAAGCAGTCGCGTTGGACAAGCCGGTGCTGGTGACGCCCGAGCACGCGCGGATGGTGATGGAGGTTTACATCGCGGCAGACCTCTCGGCCGAAACCAATCAACCGGTGTCGTTGCCGCTTGCCGATACCAAGAAAGTACGCGCGGTCGCTTGAGCGTGTGTCGGTGAAAAAAAATCCCAAGCGCATCGGTCTGGCCATCATCGGCGCCGGCCGGGTCGGATTGTTCCGTGGAGAAGTCGCAGCGCGACATCCACAGGTCGACTTCATCGGTCTCGCGGAGATCAAGCCGGATCGGGCCAAACTCGTCGCCGAAAAGATAGGCGCCGATTTCGTCACCGCCGACTATCGGGAGCTGCTCGCGCGACCCGAGGTGACGGCGGCGATCATCGCCACCGACGAGCATCTTCATGTCGGCCCCATTCTTGCGGCGGTCGAGCGCGGGCTATCGTTGCTGATCGAGAAGCCGCTCGCCACCGAGCTCTCCGAGTCGGAGCGCGTCCTCGAAGCGATTCAGCAGTCCGGCGTCGATGCCGTCGTCGGGTATACGCAGCGCTTTCGCCGGCGCTGGCTCACCGCGAAGGAAAAAGTCCGCACCGGCCAGCTTGGCGACGTGACCCTGGTTACGTCACGGGCGTTCATGAACCGGCTCGTGGCGCTGGACAACTACCAGCGCACGAACGATCCGAAAGCGATCTCGCCTATGGTGATCTCGGGCACCCATGCGCTGGATATCGTCATGTGGATGATGGAGGCGAAGCGTCCGGTTGAAGTCTACGCACGCTCGATCGACAAGGCGCTGGGGCCGATCTGTAACGGCATCGACGCCACCGCCGGGCTGATCACATTCGAGGATGGCAGCCTTTACCATGCGTCCATATCGTGGGCGCTTCCCGTGGTGTGGCCCGGCGCCGTCTACAGCCTCGACGTCGGCATCGTCGGCACCGAAGGCGTGCTCACTATCGACGACACGCACCGCGACATCGTCCTTGCGACCAGCATTTCGCAGGGCGAAGGGTACGCGCCCGACGCGAGCCGGCGTGTCGATTTCCTCGGCAGCTACCCCCCGGGCGACGTTGCCCTCGGCGAGTTGCGCGGCCCGATGCGTGAGGAAACGGAGCAATGGTTCAATCGCCTTGCGATGAGCTTGCCGACGCAACATGCGACCGCGGCGGAAGCCCACAACCGGTTGATGCTGACCAAGGCGTTCGATTTGTCGGCGAAGCAGAAGCGCGCGGTGCCGCTTCCGCTCGGCGCGAGCGACGCCAAGCAGCGGCAAGGACTGCTGGCGGCAGATAGAGAGGGCAAGGAGGAGATATGAGCAAGCTGACGCCGACGGCGTTGGTCGCGCTGGTGCTGGTATTGTCGTCGGCGCTTGCGTTCGGGCAGGCGGGCTACCCGAACAAGCCGGTCAAGATGATCGTCCCATTTGCCCCGGGCGGCGCGTCGGACTTCGTGGCGCGCATCATTTCCCCGAAGCTGGGCGAGCTGCTCGGCCAGCCGATCGTGATCGAGAACCGGCCGGGCGCATCGGGCAACATCGGCATGGAAGCCGCCGCGAAGGCCGCTGCCGATGGCTACACGATCTACCTTGGCAACATCGGCACGATCGCGATCAATTCGGCGATCTTTCAGAATCTGTCGATCAATCCGCAGAAGGACTTCATCGCGATCACGCTGGTCGCGGGTGTGCCGAGCATCCTGATCGCCATCCCCAGCGTCCCGGCGAATACCGTCGCCGAGCTCGTGGCGCTGGCGAAGTCGAAGCCGGGGGAGCTCAACTTCGCTTCCCCTGGATCGAGCACGCTGAACCGTCTGGAAATGGAGCGGTTCATGAAGCTCGCCAACCTGAATATCGTGCACATTCCCTACAAAGGCGGTGCTGGCCCCGCCGTAACGGGGATGCTCGGTGGCGAAACGCAGGTCATGTTCGTGACGCTATCGTCGGCCATCGCCTTCATCCAGGCCGGCAGGCTCAAGGCACTCGGCATCTCGACAACGAAGCGGATCGAAGCATTGCCGCAGGTGCCGACGATGATCGAAGCGGGATATCCGGAGATGGTCAGCAGCTCGTGGCAGGGGGTATTCGTTCCCGCGGGAACGCCGCGCGGAATCGTCGACAAGCTCCATACGGCGTTGCTCGCGACCATGGACTCGCCGGAGATAAAGCAACGCTTTGCCGGTGGCGGAGTGGACGTCGTGGTCAGCAAGACGCCGGAAGACTTCGCATCGTTTGTCGCTGCCGAAACCGCCCGCTGGGGCAAGGTCGCAAAGGAATCCGGGGCGACGATAGACTAGGTTTCAGGGACTCAATCCATGTGATCTGGAGGCGTCAAGATGGCAAATTTCGGCATGGTGGGACTGGATTGGCAGCAACGAGTCAACTGGGATCGGCTGCGCAATTACCGTCTGGATCGGGCGCGGGAGCGCATGAAGGCCCACGGGCTGGGCGCGATGCTTCTCATGTACGACGAGAACGTCCGCTACGTGACGAGCACGCTTACTCCCGGCTGGAACCGACTAAAGCCTGGACTGCGCTATGCGTTGCTGTGCGGTGACGATCCGCCGGTGCTATTCGAGCAGGGCGACATCGGCGCGCAAATTGCGCGCCATTCGCCATGGATTCCCAAGGAGAACATCCGCTGGTCGTACGCCTGGATCAAAGGCGCGGCCGGCGCGGCCTCGCTGCAGCAGGTGACGAAGTTCACCAATGCCATCGTGAAGGAAATGAAAAAGAGCGGCGTCGCCGGAATGAAGCTCGGCGTCGACTTCGTCGACATCAATATCATCCAGGTCTTCAAGGATGCGAAGATCGACTGGGTCGACGGCATGACGCCGATGATGGAGGCGAGAGCGGTCAAGAACGTCGATGAGCAGGAGTGCATGCGCATGGTCGGCGCCATCGGCGACGCCGCGCACTGGGAATGCATGAAATTCCTCAAACCGGGCCTCACCGAAAACAAGGTGACGGCGCATATCATGGAGTTTCTCTATTCGATCCCGGGCATGGAGGACGTCGAGGACGTCATCGTCTCCTCGGGTCCCAACACGTGGCCCAATTGGCGAAACTTCTCCGACCGGATCATCAGGCCTGGCGATATCGTGTTCATGGACCTGGCGGCGCTCACCTGGAACGGCTACAAGTCCTGCTACTACCGCACCTATTGCGTAGGCAAGGAGCCGACGCAGGAACAGAAGGACTACTACGCCACGGCGCTCAAGTGGCTCTACGATTCGATCAAGGCGGTAAAGGTCGGCACCACCACGCGAGAGATCGCGATGCAATGGCCCTCGGCGAAGGAAGCCTGGGGTTATGAGGAAGAAGACCAGGCGGCGGCCAACCTGTGGGGTCACGGATTGGGCCTCGCACAGTACGACCCACCGGTGATCTCGCGCATCTGGTCGCTCGACCATCCCGTCGAGATCAAGGAAGGGATGGTGTTTGCCCTCGAGACACAGCACGGCAAGACGCATCAGTGGGGAGTGCGCATCGAGGAGATGCTGATCGTCCACAAGGATCGCATCGAGATCATCTCCAATTTCCCGGTCGAGCAGATCACCGTTGTCGACCCGATGCCCGGCTATTCCACTTATGGAAAATCTTAGAGCGTCCTGAGGATGTCAATGCATCCACTCATCGTCCCTTTGACTTCTCCTGAGGCAACCGACGCCGACCGATTCGGGCCGAAGGCGGCGAACCTCGCCCGCCTCGGGCGCGCGGGCTTGCCCATTCCCGACGGCTTTTGCGTCGATGCCGAGGCGTACCGCGTTCAGGTGGCGGCACAGGGTCTCACCGACTCCGCACGCGGTGTGAGCTCCGCGGAACCCGCAACGGCGCGCTGCGCTGCGCTTGCGATGAAGATCGGTCTGCTCGATCAACCGATTGTGCCGGAAGTGCAGCGTCCACTGCTCGATGCGTGGCGAGCCCTCGTCGCGACGACCGGCGCACTCACGGTGGTGCGTTCCTCGGCGCTGGTCGAGGACCGTTTTGGATCGAGCTTCGCGGGACAATTCGAAAGCTACCTCGGCTTGGAGGACGAGACCGACTTCATCACCGCCGTGCGTTCATGCTGGGCCGCGCTCTGGTCGACACGCGTACTGCGTTACATGGCAACACACGATGCAAGTCCCGCGGACACCGCCATGGCGGTCCTCGTCCAGCCGCTGGTGTCGGCCCGCGTTTCCGGGGGCGGATTGAGCCGCACCGCGGACGGCGATATGGTTCTGAACGCGACCTGGGGACTCGGTTCGGCGATCGCCCAGGGCGAGGTAGTGCCGGATCGCATCGTCCTGAGCCGCGACAAGGAAGGCGAACTGACACTTCGCGACAGCGTGCTCGGCCGCAAATTCCATCGTGTCGGCTGCGCTCACGGCACGCGTCCGGTGCCGCGCGCGCTTGTTTCCAAGCCGTGCCTGAATCGACCGCATGCAGTCGAGCTTGGCCGGTTGCTCCGGCGAGTCGAGGACATCATGGGTATGCCGGTGGAAATCGAGTGGGCGCTGGACGATGCGGGATTCAAGCTGCTCCAGGCGCGGCCGTTGCATCTGGAACCGTCACCGGTCCCCGACGAGATCTGGCTGCGCCACCCGGGGCTCAACGGGCACCCGGCAGGCGTCGGCTGGGGCTCGGGGCGCGCGTGCGTGGTCAACTGCGAATGCGAGCTCACTCGCGTCGCCCCGGGCGATATCCTGGTGACGAAGGTCGCCGGCCCCGCGTTGAGCCAGGTGCTCCCGCGCGTAGCCGGCGTCGTGGCGGAGCTCGGCGGCAGCACGTCGCACCTTGCTTCGCTCGCGAGGGAGCGCGGCATTCCGATGGTCCTCGGCGTGCTCGATGCCACGCAGCGCATCCCGGAGGGGGCGCAGACAGCGGTTGACGGTGTCGCGGGCGTCGTGCGCTGGATGCGCTGATGCACCCCGGCGAATTTCCATGCGCCCACGTGTCTTCATTACGCAGCCCGTAGCGAGGAGCGCGATCGAGCGCCTGCGCAGCGTGGCCGAGGTCGAATCCAACTCGGATGCGGCGCGCATCATGACCAAAGACGAGCTTCTCGCTGCCGTGCGCGAGCACGACATCCTGTTCTGTCTGCTGCAGGACCGCGTCGATGCCGGTGTAATCGCCGCCAACCCGAAGCTGCGCGCGATCGCATCGATGAAAATCACGCCATCCGATATCGACGTCGCCGCGGCAACGGCGCGACGCATCCCCGTGACCGTCATTCCTCCCATGGTGACCGAGGCCACAGCCGACCTGCATTTCGGGCTCATGCTTGCGGTCGCCCGCCGGGTCGTCGAAGGCGATCGTCTGGTGCGCGCCGGCGTATTTCCGGGAGCGCAGTCGATGCACCTCGAGGGAGCATTCGTCTGGGGCAAGACCCTTGGGCTCATCGGCGGCGGCGGACGCGTCGGCCGTGCGGTGGCGCGGCGAGCGCGCGGGTTCTCGATGCGGATCCTCTATTGGGGCCCGCAGCGGATTCCCGAGAGTGAAGAGCGGGAACTCGGTCTCAGCTACGTCGCGCTGGACCGGCTCCTGGCCGAGTCCGACTTCGTCTCGATCCACGCCCCGCTCAAGCCCGAGACGCTTCACTTGATCGGTGCGCGCGAGCTTGCACTGATGAAACCGACCGCGTTTCTCGTCAACACGGCGCGGGGCCCGATCGTCGACGAGGAGGCGCTTGTTCGCGCGTTGACCGATTGCCGCATCGCCGGCGCGGGGCTCGATGTCTACGAGCACGAACCTCGCGTCGAGCGTGCGCTCATCACCCTGTCCAACGTCGTTCTCACGCCGCACATCGGGAGCGCAGTTGCCGAGTTGCGCGAAGCGATGGCCCACGTGGTCGTGGACAACATCGTTGCCGTGCTTGAAGGACGAGTGCCACCGAACTGCTGGAATCCGGAGATTTACGCCACACCACGCTAGACATTGACAATGGGTCGTCCCCGCGAAGGCGGGGACCCGGTGTTCTTTGCCTTACGACACTGGATTCCCGCTTCCGCGGGAACGACGAATTGGGATGCATTTTCATAACGCATTTGTGTAATGCCCCGTAGGAGGAAACCATAACGACTCTTCATCACCCGAACTTCACCGCCATCACCGCGTGCGCCCTGCTGGTCTGGGCATTCGGGTTCGTGGGTGCCGCGGCCGCGCAGCAACTGCCGGTGGTCGATGCCGTTGTCGGCAACAACTTCGGCCATCTGCCGATGTTCGTCGGCGTCGAAAAAGGATTTTTCAAGAAGCATGGCGTGGAGGTCCGCCTCAAGGTAGTCAACACGGGCACGGATATGGTCAACGCCATGCAGAAACGCGAAGTGCAGATCGGCGACATGAGCGTGACCACCTTTCTCAAGGCGCGTCACGGAGGCGACCCGTTCCGCGTCATCGGCATCATCCAGAACGACGCCACCCGATCCAACGCCGACGAGCCGCTGGCGATCGTCGCGCGCAAGGACTCGGGCATCCGTCCGGGCAACATCGAGGACCTGAAGGGCAAGCGCGTCGGACTCGCTCAGGCGCAAACCTCCGACGAGTACCTCAAGATGGTGTTGAGCCGCCGCGGCATGAAATACGAGGACGTGACAATCGTGAACATCATGGCCCCACCGGCGTTGGCACCCGCCTTGAAGGAGGGAAAGGTCGATGCGGTCGTCTCCTGGGAGCCGTTCAACTCGGTGGTGCTCGATCAGGTGCCGGACTCGTACACCGTGATTCGCGGCGGTGGGCACTTGTCGTACATCATGGTCGCCACGGCGCACGAGCCCACGCTGCAGAGCAGCCCGCAGGTCGTTCGCAATTTCGTCGCCGGCCTGGCCGAGGCGTCGCAGTACACGCGACAGCATCGCGATGATGCTGTCGAGATCTTCGCCAAGTGGGTGCCGGGCCTGGATATCGCCGTGGGCAAGAAAGCGATCCAGCACATCAACTACGATCCGCGCGTCTCCCGCCCGGTCATGCAAGCGTTCGAGGCGGCGGAGGACGACGTGCTGAAGAACACGCTCAAGGGCGCGGCGCGGCTCAGCATACCGGACCAGTTTGCGTCGTCGTATCTCGCGGATGTCGAGAAGGCCAATCCCGAGTACTTCAGCGATCTGCCGGCACTGCCGCGCTAAAGCAAGGGGTCCGCATGGGAGGCAAAGCGAAAGTGGTCCTGACGGACTACGTCTGGGAATCCCTGGACGTCGAGAGAAAAACGCTGGATGGAATTGCCGAGCTGGTGCCCCTTCAGACCAAGAAACCGGACGAGTTTCTGGCGCAGGCGGAGGATTGCGACGCGCTCCTCAACACCTACGCCGGGCCGATCACCGCGGAAGTAATGGCGCGCATGCCCAAGTGCAGGATCATCGCTCGCTACGGCATCGGTGTGGACACCATCGACCTCGACGCTGCGACGCAAGCCGGCATCATCGTCACCAACAATCCGACCTACTGCATCGAGGAAGTGGCCGAGCACACCATGGCGCTCGTGCTTGCGTGTGCGCGCAAGATCGCCGTATACGACCGGCTCGTGCGCGGCGGCCGGTGGGAGCTCCCTCCAGGGAAGCCCATGTTTCGTCTGTCCGGCCGGACTCTGGGTCTGGTGGGTTTCGGCAACATTGCTAGGCAGGTAGCGGTGCGCGCGGCAGCCTTCGGCATGCGCATTGTCTTTGCCGACCCCGTTGTGCAGGAAGGAGCCGAGTTTCCCGGCAAGAAGATGGAGCTTCACGGGCTGCTGCAAGCGTCGGACTTCGTTTCGCTCCATCCTCCGCTGACCGCGGAGACGCGGAAGATGATCAACGACGAAGCCTTGTCGCACATGAAGCCAAGCGCCTTCCTCGTCAATTGCTCCCGCGGACCGATTGTTGACACCGACGCGCTGGTTCGCGCGCTCGACGCGAGAAAAATCGCCGGCTGCGCGCTCGACACGACGGACCCGGAGCCGTTGCCCGATCCGCATCCGCTGCGTGGACGCGACAACGTCATCATCACGCCGCATGTCGCCTGGTACAGCGAGCAGGCCTTGGTCGGCCTTCAGGCAGGAGCGCCGGGCGAAGTCCGCCGTGTGCTGACGGGCGAGTGGCCGGTGAACGTGGTGAACCGCGCGGTGAAAGGCAAGAATCGGGCGGGGCTCTGATCGGGAACAGTCTGTCCCGTAATGAGATGTCGTACCCCCACATTTGACCTAACAGGCGGTGTCAGTTCGTACCCGCCCTCGACCGGCTGGAATCGGCCCAGGAGCGGTCGTCGGCGCGACGAGTCCCTGCTGCAAATATCGATTGACGTCCGCCCGAGAAGTGGTCGAATTCTCCGGCCCCTCTTGGGGCGCAGGGGGGCGAAATGAAGTTTGCTACGGTTGCTGCGTTGATCGGCACGCTATTGTTTCCGGGCCTTGTTGTTGGGCAGGCGAACACGGCCTCGCTCCTGAACCTGACGACGAACACCGTCATCTCGAACTTCGTTGTCGGGATCGACCCGCAAGGCGTCGCCTGGTTCGGCAACAACGTAGCGTTCGTTGTCAACGACGCCGACAACACGCTGGTCCGGCTGGACATGACCACCTCTCCGCCGACGATCAACCAGACGTTCACATTCGTTATCGATAGCAACTTCGGCCCGCATGCCGTCGCCATCAACCCAGCCGGGACTCGCGCTCTCGTCGCGGGGGATGGAGCCTCGCTCTACATTCTCAATATCTCGACGACGCCTTTTACGATTGTCGATACGATTCCCGTCGTTGCAGACGCAGGAGGTGTCGCGTACTACAGCGGCGGAACCCGCGCGATCGTCGCGAACGAATCCAATCGTCGTGTCAAGGATCAGTCTCCGTCCTCAACGCCCCTTACACCACCGTCAGCGCGACGATTTCCCACCCGGGGCGCCGAGGAGCGGCCAGCTATTCACTCGCGGTCAACGCGGCTGGAACGCAGGCCCTCGTCCTGCATGAGGACCCCTTTTTCTGCCCTTACCCGATCGCATTTGGGGACGTTGCCGTCGGTACCCCCGCAACCAGAGTGGAAACCTGCACGAACACAGGTTCGGGGCCGTTGACTGTAACCGCCGTATCCATCAGCGGCATGGGTTTTGGCGTGAATGGAGTACCCGCTCTGCCACTAGTCCTGCAGCCGGGAGGCACGATTTCGTTCAACGTGACCTTTACGCCGCCCGCTTTGGGCCCCCAAACGGGCGCGCTCACTGTTAACACTGACCTTTTCAACTCGAACGTGGATACGTCGGGAAATGGAATTGCTGCCTCCGTCGTCGTCACCCCGGTCCCTGCCCTATCCTGGCCTATGTTGGCGCTCCTAGGTCTGCTGCTGGCCGAAGGCGCCTTCCTCGCTCGACGGAACGTGTAGCGACGAGTTGCCACAGATGCGGGTTGCCGGCGCGCGCCCGGTTGCCCGCATTCAAGTTGCCGGTGCGCTTTGCGCGGTCCAGGTCTAGCACGCAGGGCGTTCACTTGCCAGTTGCCGGAGTTCCCGGTTCCCCACTCGATGTAACCGATCCGGTGTCGGGTGAGGTTGCCGTCGAAATGTAGCTGGGCGCCGATTCTGATTCGAGCGGAGCGTTTGTAGACGACGGAGTGTTCGCGTCAAGTCGGTTGGCATGGCGCTTGCGTCGTGCAACTGATGGACTCCAAACCACTCCTCAGCAAAGCGCTGGCGCTCGAGCCTGTCGGGATCTCGACACCTGGCGGTGACGCGGCTCGCGCGGCAGGCAACGATTCCTCCGCCGACGCGAAAGCGCAACGCAACCTTCGTATAACGACCGCGGACGAGTTCCTCGAAAAGGCGGCCAGGGAGTACCAAGAAGGCCGTATCGACTCCGCTCTCTGGCGCCGGGCCGTGGACCAATGCGGTAATGATGCATCGTTGGCAATTGCCGCTTATCTTCGCGCCCGCGCGACGGCGCTGCATCAGAAGCAAGACGAGCGCTCCCAAAGGCAGGCGCGCAGTGCCGGCCCTATGCGCGACGCGAGTGACCGAAAGGTCGAGTCGGAGCCGCCCCGGGAAATCGTGTCGACCAAGGTCGCTGATGTCCGTCCCCGAGGCGTGAAGCCGAAGCTCAAGTACCTGGCAGCGGCTGCGGCGGCGCTCGCATTCCTTGTCGCAGTCGTGTGGCTGATTGCTTCACCGCGGGAGAGCGCATCGGTCCGACAGCCGATCGTGTCCCCTGCGGCACCTTCACCCGACCGGTCCGCGCCGGCAAATCCGCTTGGGAGCGAGCAAGCGCGCGTCATGAGCACAACCGACGGCGCAAATCAGGGGGGTCCCGAGCTCACGTTCGAAACCACGGTGCAGCAACTGAAGAACGACGGCCAATGGAACGTGCTCGTACTCTACGCTGTCGAGTGGACGCGAAAGGAGCCGAACAATGCAGCCCCATGGCACGAGCTCAGCGTTGGGTACGCCAAACTGCGACAACTAGAAGACGCGCTCAACGCAGCCACCAATGCGGTGCAGCTGTCGCCGGGAGACTCGCTACTTTGGCGAAACCTGGGACATGTCAATTTGGCTGTGGAGCGCCTGCCAGAAGCAGGAATCGCCTTCGACAGGGCGTTAGCGGTGAGCGCCGACGATGCGGATGCGCTGTGCGGAGCGGCGTTAGTCGCGCAAAGACAGGGGCGGCTGAAAGACGCAGATGCGATTGCAAAGCGCGTCAAATCCGGCGATGCAGGTTGCCCCAGGGTAAGCGACGGCGAGACCGCGGTGGTAGTTGTAGGCGGCCCCACGGCACGCAAGCCCGGATTGTCGGTCGGCCGCTAACTTGGGCGTCTCTCTTCGGGTCGAACGCGGTCGTTGAATGAAATGTGATCCAATCTGATCGGACATTGCTTGTCCGGTCGAGTCCTTGCCACGGCAATCAAGAATCCCGGCGTATCGTTGCCCAGTGCTCCAGCACCGCGCAAACGGAGGCGGTGTCCGCTTCCGCGAAACCGAGCGCCATTGCCGCGTTGTAAATGGGTGTAGTCGCGGCGAACAAGGGCGTGGGGCAGTCGTGCTCCCGCGCGAACTCGGTGACGATCCGCATGTCCTTCTGCCAGACGTCGACCTTCATGGTCGCGTCGCGATAGTCGTTGCGAGCCATCATCGGGCCGCGAATCTGCAGCATGCGCGAAGAGCCCGCGCCGTCGCCCAGCACCTTGACCATCGTTGCAGGGTCGAGCCCGGCTTTCATGCCGAGCACGAGGGCTTCTGCGGCGGACACGTTATGAATCGCGACCAGCAGGTTAGCGAGGAACTTCATCTTGGACCCGGCGCCGAACGGGCCGAGGAAATAGTGCGTGCGCGCGAAAGCTTCGAAGACGGGAACGCAACGGCGATACGCGCCGCGCACGCCGCTCGCATAGACGGCGAGATCCTTGACCTTTGCTTGCGCTCCCGTGCCGCTCAACGGGCAATCGAGCAAGGTGATGCCCTTTTTGGCCAGGAGCTTGCGCGCGATTTCCTTGGTCGCGATCGGTAAGGTACTGGTCTCGATGACGAGCTGTCCACGATGGTGGGTATCCGCAAGCTCGGCGGCGACGCGGTGCAAGGCTTCATCCGAGGGCAGCGATGTGATGATGATCGGCGCCCTGGCGGCGACGTCGCGTACGCTCCGCGCCGCTTGACCACCTGCCTTCGACAGCGCGCCGCGGCGCGCGCCCAGCACGTCGTAACCAAGCACGGGAATTCCGGCGGCAATGAGATTTCCTGACATCGCGGATCCCATGATGCCGAGACCGATGACGCCGACTCGATCGTGTGATGCCATGGTCACGTCCCCTTCGAGTTACCCAGCGTTCCCACCGCCGCGAATAGTGCCTCGATCGATGCACGCGGGATGTTGCGCACGATGAATACGATGCGCGACCGTGGATCCACATCTCGGCCACTGTCGAGCGTCACCGGCGGATGAAACACATGCTGCGCTCCCTGCAGCACCACGGGGCCGCGTTCGCCCGCCACGTGGACGATGCCCTTGACCCGCAGCAGGTCCGGGCCGCGCAGTGAAGTCAGCGCCTGCAGCGCCGCGTTCAGCCCCTCCCAGGTGAAAGGCTCGTCGAACCACAGACAGAAAGCATGGATGGCGGCGTCGTGCGCTCGCGCCGGCGGCGCGATCCGCTGGCGAAGCAAGCCGCCCTCCTCTGTCTGACTCGATTCGGGCTGAATCGCATTCAGCCAGCGGCCCAGCTCCTCGGAGCGCGCGGCGACGCTTTGCGGGCCGATGTTGTCCAGTAACGCGGGATCGAGCTCGCCATCGACGGCGGTCGTGATGAGCGCGAACGGATTCATCGCCGCTAGCCGCTGCTGCAGGCGCTCGACCGAGTCGCCATCCGCGATGTCGGTCTTGGTGATGACCAGGCGATCGGCCACGGCCGCCTGCTTGACGGCTTCGGGCATGGTGTCGAGCTGCCCGCTGCCGTTGACGGCGTCGACCAAGGTCACGACACCGTTCAACCGGTACTGAGCACCGAGCAGCCCGTCGGTCTGCAGCGTATGCAGCACCGGAATCGGATCGGCGAGACCGGTCGTTTCGACAAACACACGGTCGAAGTCGATGACCTCACCGGCGCGGCGCTTGACGAACAGTTCCCGCAAGGTCTCCTGAAGATCGGTGCGCAGCGTGCAGCACAGGCAGCCGTTGCTCAATAGCGTCATCTGCTCCGACGAAGCAGCGACCAGTTCGTGGTCGAGCGCCACGTCTCCGAATTCATTGATGATGACGGCAGCCCGGTTCATCCCCGGATGGCGCAGCAGCCGCCGCAAAAGCGTCGTCTTGCCGCTGCCCAGAAATCCGGTGATAACGGTGACCGGCAGCCGGCTCGCCAGCGGATCGACGTTTGGCGACGTGCGAACGCTGGCGACCGACGTCACAGCGTCATCTCGAGGATGTAGAGTCCGCCGACGAAACGATCGACGGTATAGACGATGCGCCGGTCGTCGACATAGACGTCGTTCAACTGGATCGCGCCGGACCGTGAGAGCGCGGGCGCCCCCGGGACAAAGTAGGCGACCTCCTGCGGCTGGTACGGATTGCTGATGTCGTACGCGCGCACGCCGGCATTGAAAAAGGTGCCGACCACGATCTGGTCGGAGCGCCACGACGCCGGCACCGGCAGATTCTCATGCAGGTTGTGCGCGCCGAAACGGCCGCCACGGTGCGCGAACCTGCCGTGCGGCGGCGCCGGCAGGGTGCTGATCGGGACGAGATTCTCCTCCACCCGCGCATCGACGACCCACACCAGCTTGGGCCAATCGAATCCGTCGTCCTTGATGCACTCGTCGCTGACGATGAGCAGATTGCGATCGAACAGCGGCAGCACGGTGTGCGTGAATCCATTGAACGGCGGCGAATATTGCCAGCGGCTGACGAGCCTGGGATGCGCCTTGTCGGCAATGTCGAGGATCACCGCGCCGCCGTCGATATAGCCGATATAGGCGCGGTCCGGCCGCTCGGGAAAAACGTTGGTGTTGTGCGCGCGAAAGCCGGCATCGAACTTCGGGTCGAGCCGTTGCGGTGGCGGCTCGCCATCGCTTTCGCGGGTGCCGGGCAGCCACCAGCGGCCAACCTCGACCGGTCGCGACATATTGCGCACGTCGACGATGCGATAGAACTGGTCGTCGAACGGGTGCCGTGGCTGAAAGTCCGCGGCACCGCTCGCCATGTGCACGAATTCGCCGTCGACGAACCACAGCGCGTGCACGCCGCGCGAATGCGGTCCGGAGCTGTCGAAATGGGAAATGAGCTTCGGCTGCTCCGGCACGCTGATGTCGAATAGGTCGAACCCCGCGGGGGTCAATCCTGTGCTTTGTGTCTGATAGGCGACGGCCATCACATCGCCGACGATGTCGAGCGAATTCGAGCGCACCTTGGCGTGCGGCAACTCGGTCTGGACCACGACCCGCGGCGCCCGCGGGTCGGTCACGTCCACGCCGGTGAAATTCTTGGGCGCGGATTCGTGCGCCAGCCACAGGATGCGGCGGCCGTCGCGTGCGAGCTGCATCGCCATCCCCTCACCGATGCCGCCGAAGCCCTGCAGCTCGTGATGGGCCAAAAGGCGCATGTTGAACGAGAGCGCCTGATCGGGGCGCGATCCGGGTCCGGATAGCGGTGGAGGCATCAGCGGTCAGCGCGGTTGAACGAGGATGTATCCACGGTTCTCCACTGTATCAAAGGTGCGCATTCCCCTGATGAGGGTTACGGTCGGCATCCAGACCCAACCCGCACTGGCGGGATTTACGGAGTCCGGCGCGGCCTCGTCCCCTGCCAGCGCCTCGGGAACAGGCGTAGTAGCCAACAAGACCGCGATGGCGACACGAGCTAGCAGTAACATCTTGGCACGCCGATCCATCACTGAATCACCTCGTCCGCGCGCAGCAGTACCGACTGCGGGATGGTGAGGTCGAGCGTCTTCGAAGTCTTGAGGTTGACAAGGAGGTAGTATCTTGTCGGCTGCTCCATCGGCAGCTCACCTGGTTTCGCTCCCTTGAAGATTTTGTCGACGTAGATCGCCCCTCGTCGATACATATCGTCGAGCGTCGGCCCGTACGACATCAAGCCTCCATCCCGGACAAACACGCCGAACTCGTACATCGCTGGAATGCGGCTTGTCGCAGCAAAGTCGAGGATGCGCTTGCGATTGATAGTGGTGAGCGAGTCCGATACCACGAAGAACGCGTCGGGGCGCTCCCGGGACATCGTGGAAAGCGCTTCGTCGATATCTTCGGGTTTGCGCACGCTGAGAGGCTGGACAGTGACCCGCAAGATGCGCGCGGCTCTCTCGACCTCGCGGTAACGCAGCGTCATCGCGCTGTCATTGGCATTCCAGATCACCGCGACACGCGTCGCGCCTGGCACGGCCTCCTTCAAGAGCCCGAGCCGCTTGGCACTTAACTCGGTGGCCGCATCGCTGATCCCGGTGATGTTTCCCCCCGGCCGGGCGAGGCTCGTGATCAGGCCGATTCCCAATGCATCGCCCGGCGTGACGACCACGATCGGGATGGTCGCAGTCGCTTCCTTTGCCGCCCCGGCAGCCGGCGCGCCGACCGTCAGCAGCAGATCGACCTCGAGGCGCACAAGCTCTGCGGCCAACCCAGGCAACCGCTCGGTCTTGCCTTCCGCCCACCGGCCCGCATACGTTACGTTTTTCCCGTCCACGTAGCCGAGTTCCTCGAGCGCCTGTCGTAGCGCGGCGGGTGGAGCGCCATCCGCCGGGCGGGCGCCACCGGACAGAAAGCCGATGCGCCAGACCTTCGCCGGCTTTTGCGCGTGGCCGGCGAATGGCGCGGCAAGCAAGGTGCCCCCGACAGCGAGCAGGACCGTCCGCCGATCCATTATTCAATCACCTCGTCGACGAATGGAACGCCGACCCAATACTACGCCTCCGGGAAGGCTTCGCTCAGGCCAGCGAATGTCCGGTCCCGGCCGAAATGATCCTACCCACGTTCCGTGCACATGGTAATTAGGCGATTTGCATCGCCTCGAAGGCCAGCGGGGCTTAGTAGTTCAGGATCGAGCGACGCCGCGGTTCCATGTAATCGAACACGTTAGCTCGCGCCTGGCCCCCGGCACCCATTCGAGTAATATTCTTTCGCGGCCAGGCATCGGCTCGAGCATTTCGCGGCAATGCAAGGAAGTATGCACGCGAATCGTCAAACCACTAGTCTTTCTGTTCGGACGCTACGGGTGAGGATCCGACTTGTCGGCCAACCCGCGAAACTTTCGGTAGGTCGGCGAATGTTGCCGCATACATCTGTCCCGACCAACCCTACTATCAATGTCCGATCAGACTGGAATTGCATTCCATTGAACGGCTGCTTTTGATCTGACCCACGGTGTGGATTGTCGCGGTCGACTGGCCCGGGAGGTGGGGATGCCTATTTTTTGCCCGTCCGGTCCGTCCGTCGACCTGCAAGTCCGCGATCGATAGGTCGACTGATTGTTCAACCCGCAAGGTACGCCAGAGCGTCGCTCAATCCTTCTTGTGTCCCTTGCCTTCGCCGTGCTTTTTATTCTTCCACTTTTCTTTGTCCTGCTTCTCGTCGGCTTCGTCGCGGGAGGATTCTTGATGGTAGCGCGGCGCATACACCTCCTTGTACCATCGATCCTGCACCAAGTAGACCGGGTAGCCGCAGGCGTCGTATTTGCGACAGTGTTTCCGCCAGTCCTTGGCGTGCCCCGGCGGCACGCGTAGGTAAACCGGTTCGCGTGCCACGCTAACCGGCGCCGGCTGGACGATGACCGGTTGCGGATAGATCAGTCGAGGCTGGGGGAAACCTCCGACGTCGATGGGCCCGTAGTATCCGGGCTCGCCTACATTCACCGTCACTCGTACGTCGGTGGCGAGCGCAGGCACCGTCACCAGCGCCAACGCAGCCCCTATAAACAAGCGGTTCATGATCATGCCTTATCGTAAAGATTCATGCGACTGCGTTAAGTCAAGCGACCTCGGCCTTGAGGTTGATTGCGCACTCGAACTTACTCGGATGCCCGCTTGGAGATACGAGCCACCGCCGCCAATCCTCCCGGATAAACCAGAAGGGCTGGATGGGACGTCGAATTCAGTCCGCGCAGTTGGTCTATAGCTTGCTCAACCCTGCTTGTCCTTGTCCTTCTCCTTGTCCTTGTCCTTGTCCTTCTCCTTGTCCTTGTCCTTCTCCTTGCCCTTGTCTTTCGCGCCATCAGGCTTGTTGTCCGGCTTGGCTTCCGGCTTTGGCGGGGGTGTCGGCACGGGTTGCACTTGCGGCTGCGTCGCGCGCGGCTCCGGCGGACGCACTTGCGGAGCCGGAGTTGGGCTAGCGTCCGGCGACCGCTGCGGCTGCGCCTGCGGTGCCGGCCGCTGCTCGGGCGGAACCGCGCGTTGTTCTGACGGAGGCAGCGCTGGCGGCTGCGCTTGCGGGGCCGGGCGCGGTTGCTCCTGCGGGATGCCACGCTGCTCTGGCTGACGCGGCGCTGGTGGCTGCACCTGCGGACCCGCGCGTTGTTCTGGCGAACGCGCCTCCGGCGGCGGTGTTTGCGGAGTTGGACGCGATTGCTCCTGCGGGACGGCACGCGATTCGGGCGGACGCGACACTGGTGGTTGTGTTTGCGGCGCTGGACGCTGTTGCTCCTGCGGAACCGCGCGTTGTTCTGGCGGAGGCGCCGCTGGCGGCTGCGCTTGCGGGACGGGACGCGGTTGCTCCTGCGGGACAGCACGGGGTGGCGGTTGCGGCGCGGCCGTCCCCGGTGCTCCGGGCGTCGGGAGCTCTCGTCGAGGCGCCTCTGTTGAACGAGGTGGCTGGCCGGGGTCTCCACGGCTATCGATGCGCCGATCCGGCCGCTCGCTTCCAGTGGAAGTGGCAGGCGCCGATACTGCCGGCGGTTGACCGCGCGGCGCCGGCGCGGGCGCAGGTGCCGGCGTTGCTGCTGTCCCAGCTTGCGGAGTAGCGGGTGCCGCGGTGACCGGAGGCGCGGCGCTCGGCGGTGCGGTGCGTGCCCGCAACGCGTCACCTTGCACCGCAGGTGGTGGCGCCGCGGTCGCCGGCTTGTCCGGATTCACGATCCTGATGTTCTGCGGTGGCACAGCGGGAGGTCCGGAAGGTCGGCTAGCCTGAATTTCCGCACGATCAAGCGGCTTGCCGGGGTTATTCTCGAGCGCTTGAAGCCTTTGCGCGACGGGCACCGGCGCGGGCGGCGGAGCCGATTTGGCGATCACTGCTTGTTGTTGCAGCATGACCGGTGGCCGGGCCTGGGCGGGTGGCGCGGCGCCGACGAACGCGGTCCGGGCAGGCACGATCTGCGCCATCGATTGAATTTGCGCGTTGTTGACCACGGCGCTCGGCAGCGGTACCGCGACGCGGTTGATGGGCTGCGATTGCGCGAAGGCTGCGGGAGGCACCGCGGTAACCGCGTTCGGAGCACGCAGGTTTACATAGTTGACCTGTTGCGTTACGGGCGCCGTGGTATTGGTGACGTTCGAGACATACGTGTTATTGATCACCGTGTTATTGATCACCGTGTTGCTGACGTTTACCTGCCGATAGTATTCGCGGCTGACGTTGTACGCGGGCCGGTAGACCTCACGCGGTGCGAGGGGAAACCAGCCGATCGACGGTCCGGACGACACCGAGACGCTGAAGTTCGCACCACCGACGAACGCCACCAACGCAGGCGCGTAGACCGGCCTCACATTGACGGGCCCCGGCACCCAACCCCAGCGGCTTTCAACATACGCCCAGCGGCCGTAGTGGAACGGCGCAAAACCCCAGGGTGCATCATCGACCCAGGTCCATCCCCACGGGTCGATCCACGACCAATGGCCGTGCCGATACGGCGCCCAATCTCTCGGCACCTCCTGGGGGAACCACACGTTCCCGTAACTCTCCACAGGGCGCCACGAACCATAGCGGTCCAGGTCCTCGTAACCTACGACTTCAGGCGATACGTAACGCGCCGACACCACGCGGTCGAAGCGTGAGTCGCGCTCGAGCACGAAGCGCTCGAATGCATCCACGCCGCGCGGCGTGAAGAATTCGCTGTCGCGCAGGTCGGTGCCGTAGAAGCGGTACGCCTCGCCACTCGACACGACGTACGACGCTCGTTCACCGTATACCTCGGCGGTGCCGTTGCGGACGACGACGGTGGTCGTGCCGCTTTGCGGATCGACCACGATCCGGTAGCGGCCTGGTCGCGTGACCTGGAACGCCAGATTGGGGGTGTCGATCTCGACGACACTCCCGCGCGACACTCGCCGAACGCGCAGGTCGAGCGTGCCTTGCTGCAACTCGAATTGCGCGGTTCGATCATCGATGTTGGACACGACGACACTGGTCGCCGCGCCAAGCCAAACGGCACCGTTATCGAGAGCGAGTTCGACGCGGGCGCCGTTGTCGGACCATAGACGGTCGCCGGTGATGACTGGCCGATTGAGGACCGCGTGCGCCCACTGGTCGTCGCCCGCGGGAGAAAAACTGACCGTCCCGCTAAAGTACGACAGGCGTCCAATCCGAGCGGGCGGGTCAGCCCACGCTATGCCAGCGCTGAATGTAGCCGCAAGTGCAAGTGCGAGTCCGATTGCGAATGGCGGAAAGTTCTTCAGAGCTCTTCGGGTCATCATGAGTCCTCGAGTTCGCAAGCCGGATCGCGCGGTGCATGATCGGCTCTGCTGTTTTGTAATTCCTACATGCTGCCATAGAGTTTACCGAGTCATTAGCGCGTAGCAGTAGTGTCCGGTTTATTCGATGTCCGCTGACCGCAAAGCCAGCATTGACGCGGGTTTCCAGCGATTCATGGGTGTCCACGATTTGAATCTCGAATTGCCGATTTGCGATCCTTTGGGGTTTGGCCAACCCGAGGTGCCGCATGAACGTGGGCAAGACGTTGTTCGCACAGGTGATGGAGTTCGTGCCGTGGAAGACCTTCGGACGTATCGTGGAACGGCACAAGGGCGATGCGGGCGTGCGTACGTTGGGCTGTGCCGACTTGTTTCGCATCATGGCCTTCGCGCAACTCACCTGGCGCGAGTCGTTGCGCGACATCGAGGCTTGCCTGGCGGCCAATCAAGCCAAGCTGTTCCACATGGGAATGAAGGTGTCGCCCGCGCGCACGACGCTGGCCGACGCACTCAACCTTCGCGACTGGCGCATCTACCATGCGCTGGCGCAGCGGCTGATCGCGCGCGCCCGAGCGCTGTATGCGCAAGAACCTTCGGTGCTCGACCTTGATGCCAGCGTCTATGCGTTGGACTCCACCACCATCGATCTGTGTCTGAGCCTGTTCGACTGGGCGCCGTTTCGATCGACCAAGGCCGCTATCAAGCTGCACACGCTGCTGGATCTGCGTGGCGCGATCCCGACCTTCATCCACATCAGCGATGGCAAGCTGCACGATGTCAATGTGTTGGACATCCTGCCGGTCGACGCCGGTGCCTTCTACGTGATGGACCGAGGCTATCTGGACTACGCACGGTTGTACGCGATGCATCAGGCTGGCGCCTTCTTCGTCACCCGCGCCAAGCATGGTATGGATGCCCGGCGCGTGTATTCGTCCCCGACGCAGCGCGACAGCGGCGTGATCTGCGATCAGCGCGTGATACTCAACGGTTTCTACTCGGCCAAGGCGTATCCCGAGCATCTGCGGCGCATTCGATACAAAGACCCCAAGTCGGGCAAGACGTTGGTCTTCCTGACCAACAACACGACGCTGCCAGCGTTGACGATTGGCGCCCTGTATAAGAGCCGATGGCAAGTCGAGTTGTTCTTCGATTGCCTGCCATGCTGCACTCCTTCGTATGTTATTGAATCGCAAAGGTCAGTTGATTCGAATCGATCGTTTGCGGACATTTTGCTCGGCGGGAGGTCGCCAAGAACTGCTCGACCTCGTCCTTGCGCAGAATCCAGGGCGAGTTGATGCACGTCTGGGTGGCCGGTAAGTGCTGGTGTCGGATCATGCGCAGGACGGTGGTCGCGGTGACTCCGAGCATCGCAGCGACCTCACCGACCGTAAGTTCGCCCCGAGCTTGCCGCTCTCCTTCCTGATAGACCGCGATGGCGTGATGGTTGCGGAGGGAACACACGCGCGTGGCGGTCCAGCCCTGTCCATGCGCGGTACGGCGACCGAGTCGATTCAGGATCGAGGCGATCATCGCGTCCGGCTGTACCCGCGCCAGCGAACGAAGCAACTCGACCGTGTCGGCGTCGGTGACGTAGCGATGGTGGCCAGTACGCGTTTTATCTATCTTCAGCTCAGTGTGATCGCCGCCTTGCCAATGCAGCACGAGATGAACGCTGTCCCCTTCTGAACGGGCGATGATTTCCTTCAAGACGGCGCGCAGGATACGTTTCTTGATTTCAGGCGAGCTGTGTGGATGATCCCACAGGCGGGGTAGATCAGCGGCCAGTGCCAAGAGTTCCTCTTTCATGTTGGCGCTGAGCGTACGGGGCTGCTCACGTTGTAGTGCGGCGAGTTCTTCCTCGAGCTGCGTCTGTGCCTTCAGCGCTTCATTCCAGCGCCGCTCAAGCTCCGCGGCCACGAGGCGATTGCCCGGATCCACCACGTCGTACTGACGCTGCGCGCGGACTGCCTCGTAGCGTGCCTGCTCCAATGCCAACTGCTGTTGCCGGATCCGTTCGTCGCCGACGTCGTGCAAGTTCTCGCTCGCATCGATTGCTGCTTGCATCCCCAACGGCTCCAGACAATGAAGTACTTGCTCGGCCACCAGGTGATCGGCACGGAGACCGCCGAACATGACGCAGCAGGTTTGCTCGCGATTGAGGATGTGGCTGCTGCACTGATAGCGAATGACGGTCGGGCCCGGGTACTGGGCAACCAGTTTGGCCCCGCAATGACCACAGCGCAGAAGCCCTGAGAGCAATGCACCACCACGCTTGACTGATCCGCGAACCACGGCACCCTTCCCATTGGCATTGTGAGCAATCAAGGCCTGATTGCTTTGATACGCCTCCCAGCTAATGTAGCCTTCATGGTGATCGATAATCAAGACCGCCCAGTCCTCGCCGCGACGCTGTTTCGTGCGCACCACCCGCTTCCGACCGTGCTCGATCCGCACCGTCGTCTTGGTGCGACCATACGCGTAGGCACCTCCGTAAATGGGATTCTGCAACATGCTCAACAGAGCGTGATAGCGCGGTGGCTGCCAGATCAGCTGTCGCGCGCTTGCCGCACCACGGATCGTGGGAAGTTTGATCGGTTGCTGGGAAAGCCAGAAATAGACCTGACGCACACTCGCCAACTCGGCAAACTTGCGAAACACCAGATCGATGGCGGCGCGCACGCGCTCATCAGCGTCCTTCTCGACCCGATCATCCTCAGTCCCTACATAGCCGATCGGCACCCGCTTGAACAATTCGCCGCGCTTGGCCTTTTGCTCCAGCGCAGCCTGGGCCCGCTGCCGAAAGCTCGCCAGTTCCATCTCGCTAATCGTGCCCTTCATTCCCAATAACAGCCGGTCATTGATCTGCTTCGGATCATAGATGCCGTCAGCGTCAATGAGCAGGGCGCCGACCACGCTACAGAATTCCAACAGCGTATGCCAGTCGCGACCGTTACGCGCCAACCGTGAAGCTTCGATGCTCAAGACCGCACCGACCTTGCCATCGCACAGCGAACCCAAGAGCCGCTCGAAGCCGGGACGGTGTGTCCCCGATCCCGAGCGGCCCAGATCGTCGTCGATGACCTCAACATCGTTCCATCCCAGCTGTCGGGCACGCTCGACCAGGGCGTACTGCCGGCGCTGGCTCTCCAGGTTGTTCTGCACCTGGTCGGGGGTGGACTGTCGGATGTACACGCAGGCCCGTCGGGCCAAATGATCAGCGCTGATCAGGCTCATCGTCCGCCTCCTCGTTGATCATCTCGGCCAGGGCTTGCATCCACTGCGCCAGCAGGCGCATCGCCTCCTGCCGAACTTCTTGCGGGAGTTGCGCCGACGGCCACGGTTGGTCCTCGTCGAACAGCTGCCTTTGCCGTACTACTCGTTGTCGCATCGTGCTCTCCTTCGGGCACACCGGAAGAGAGGGAGGATAGACAGCTCGCCGTCAATCGGCGAAGCTCAAGCAAAGCGGCCAGTGACAAACGCGGCTCGCGGACGATCGCGGCATGGGCCGCCGCGGGCTCGGTCATCCAGACCGGGAACGACAATGGCGTTCCGTCCGCGCGGCGGACGACGTAACACGCCTCCTCGTGCACGTAGTACCGCCGCCACACAGCGAAGCTTTCACCGCGATGCGGATGAAAGCGGTAGGTGACTACGATTTCGGATGGATAATGTTGATGGGCAGTATGTCGCCCCGTTGTTCAAATGGATCAAGCAGCATCTTCGGATCAAAGCCTTCTTCGGCACCTCGGAGAACGCAGTCAAGTCGCAGATCTGGATTGCCGTTTCGGTCTATGTCTTGGTCGCCATCGTCAAGAAGCGCCTGAAACTCACCGCCACCCTCTACGAAATCCTACAGATCTTGAGCTTGACCATGTTTGAACGAACTTCGTTGGATCAGCTACTTGCGCAAGCCGTGACAGCCGACATCGAGCACATTTCCGATAAACAGCTGATCCTGTTCGAATAACGTTGGGACACTACTGAGTTGACAACTGAGTTGAGAACCGAGGGCGGCAAGGCGCCGGCGCGGTGTTGTAAAATGTTGCCCTGCAGTTCCTGGCTTCGGCTGTAAGGGCCGCGGCATTTTTTCACCTGGCAACGATGAGGGGCGGCTTGAATATCTTCTCCAACACGGTCGTCACTTTGTCATACAAGCTCTTTTCCACGGACGGCAAGCTGATCGAGGAATCCGCGGAGCCTATTACCTATCTTCACGGCGGGCACCACGGCATCTTTCCGAAGATCGAGGCGGCTTTGGCGCAGAAAAAAGTCGGCGAGAGTTGCTCCGTGATCCTCGAACCGGAGGACGCCTTTGGGGAATACGACGCGGATCTGGTGCGAGTCGAGCCGCAGGACCGGTTCCCGCCCGAGATCAAAGTCGGGATGCAGTTCGAAGGTTATGCGGGGACGAACGAGGGGAAGGCCGCGGGCGACGACGATGGGCAGGTGTACGCGGTGACCGATATTGCCGACGGCAAGGTGGTCGTCGACGGCAATCACCCACTGGCCGGTCAGCAACTGCGCTTCGACTGCACGGTGCTGGATATTCGTCCGGCGACTTCGGAAGAAATGGCCCACGGGCACGTGCACGGCCCGGATGGCCACCACCACTGACTCACCGACGTCCGCCGTGGCCGGCTTGACGGCCTCCTTGGATGCCGGAGTCGTTATCTCCTAATCGCCGGCAAGGCGCTTGAGCTCGTACAGCGCCGCGTGAGCGTCGCGCGGCGACAGCGCGTCGGGATCCAGCGCGGCGAGTCGATCGAGCACCGGCGACTCCGGCCGCGGCGATGCTGCCTCGGGCGGGCTGGCCGAGAACAGATCGCCCTGGTCATCACGGCGCGCGTTGAAGTGGTCGAGTCGCAACAGATAGGCGCGTGCCTGCCGCACGGCTTCCGACGGAACGCCGGCGAGCTTCGCCACTTGCAATCCGTAGCTCTGGTTTGCCGGCCCGTCTTCGACCGCATGCAGGAAGACGATGCGATCCTTGTATTCGACGGCGTCGAAATGGACATTGGCGCATCCCTCGAGCTCGGCCGGCAGCGCAGTGAGCTCGAAGTAGTGCGTGGCGAACAGCGTCAGGCTGCCGTTGATGCGGACAAGATCGCGCGCGATGGCCCACGCCAGCGCCAGCCCGTCGAAAGTCGACGTGCCGCGCCCGATTTCGTCGATGAGCACCAGGCTCGCCGGCGTCGCGCGATTCAGGATGTACGCGGCTTCGGTCATCTCGACCATGAAAGTCGATCGGCCACCCGCCAGGTCGTCGGCTGCGCCGATGCGGGTGTAGATCGCGTCCATCGGGCCGATGACGGCATCGGCTGCGGGCACAAACAGGCCGCAGTGCGCCAGCAGCGCGATGATCGCGGTCTGGCGCATGTAGGTCGATTTTCCGCCCATGTTCGGTCCGGTAACGATCAACAGCCGGCGTGCGGGGCTCAACGAGACATCGTTGGGGATAAAATGCTCCACCTGCGCCGCCACGACGGGATGCTGGCCGCCGCGTATGGAGATGCCCGGCGTGTCGCTGAAGGTCGGCTGCGTCCAGCGTAAGGTCGCGGCTTGAACCGCGTGTGTTGCCAGAACGTCGAGCGAGGCCAGCGCCAGCGCGGCGGCTTGCAGGGCCGGGACTGCCGGTGCAAGGTCGGTCAGCAGCGCATCGAACAGCACCCGTTCGCGCGCCAGTGCCCGCTCCTGCGCGGAGAGCGCCTTGTCCTCGAAGGCCTTCAGCTCCGGAGTGATGTAGCGCTCGGCGTTCTTCAACGTTTGCCGGCGGCGAAAATCGGCGGGAATTTTGGCGACATGCGCGTTCGTCACCTCGATGTAGAAGCCATGGACGCGGTTGTACTCGACCTTCAGCGTCGAAATCCCGGTCCGTTCGCGCTCGCGCGCTTCCAGTTCGACAAGATACGCGCCGCAATCCTTGTCGATCGCGCGAAGCTCGTCGAGCTCCGAATCGCAGCCCGCCGCGATGACATTGCCGTCGCGCACCATCGCCGCGGGCTCGGCGGCGATGGTCCGCCGGAGGAGAGATGTCCACGCGCCGTCGATCGCCAGCGCGGCAACGATGCCCTTCAGCATCGCCGAGCTGCATCGAGTGAGGAGGTCGGCGATAGACGGCAGCGACCCGAGGGTGTCGCGCAAGCCGGAGAGGTCGCGCGGCCGGGCGCTTCGAAGCGCGATGCGGGCGGCGATGCGCTCGATGTCTACTGTGCGCTTCAACGCACCGGCAAGTTCACGGCATCGCGGCGGTGCGGCGACCAGCTCGGCGATCGCGCCGTGGCGGGAACGTGCAATTTCGGGATCCCGTCGCGGATTCGACAGCCACTGCCGCAACTGCCTGCTGCCGGCGTTGGTGACGCATGTGTCGAGGAGCGCTAGCAGCGTTGCGCCGCTTTCGCCTCGCAGAGTCTCGGTAATTTCGAGATTGCGGCGCGTCGCGGCGTCGAGCGCCAGATGGTCGCCTTCGCGTTCAACAGTCAGGGTGCTGACGTGCGGCAATGCGGATTGGTGCGTGGCCTGAGCGTAGCCGATGAGCGCGCCCGCGGCGCAGACGCCCAGCGGCGCGTCGCCGATGCCGTACGCGGCAAGGTCGAGGGTCCCGAGCTGGTCGCGCAAGCGGCGCAGCGCGGCGTCGGAGTCGAAATGCCACGGCGGAAGCGCGCGCGCCGGAATGTGGGCCCCTTTCGCGGACGAGACGGTTTCCCCGTCGGCGTGCAACAATTCGCTCAGGTCCAGCCGGTCGAGGAAGGCGCCCACTTCCACCAATGCAAGATCGCGCAGAGAAAGTTTGCCGGCGGCGAGATTGAGCGTTGCGATGCCGGCGCGGGCGCCGGCGACATGAACCGAAACGAGCAAACTATCGCGCTTGGCGTCGAGCAGCCCTGCATCGGTGATGGTGCCGGGAGTGACGATGCGGGTGACCCGGCGCTCGACGGGACCCTTCGACGTTGCCGGATCGCCGATCTGTTCGCAGATCGCGACCGATTCGCCTTGTCGGATGAGCTTGGCCAGATATTGATCGACTGCGTGATACGGCACGCCGGCCATCGGAATAGGGCTGCCGGCGGACTGGCCACGCGCGGTCAGCGTGATATCGAGAAGCGGCGCCGCACGCTGCGCGTCGCCGTAGAACAGCTCGTAGAAGTCTCCCATGCGGTAGAACACGAGCTTGTCGGGATGCTCGGCCTTCACCCGAAGGTACTGTTGCATCATCGGGGTGTGGGCCGACAGCGGCGCCTCGGAGGGCAGCGTGCGCGCGTTCATCTCCGGCATTATAAGCACCGGCTCGCTGATCACGGTGGCTCTCGACCAAGTCTGACTTTGACGGCGAAGCCAGACTTGAGCTTCGCTGAAGCGCGATCTCCGTTGCCATTCTTGCGACAAGGCGCGCTGTCGTATCGTTCCCGCGCGACGAATGACGCTCGCTCTTCTGAGGCCTGCTCAGTTATCGCCAGTGACGATGCCGGAAAGCGCCGCCTGAGGACCCACGACGTAGATGGTGTAGGTCCGGCCGCCGAAAAGCGTGACTCCGGGCAGCATGAGGCTCGCCTGACCGACTCCCGCGACATTGAAGTCGAACTCGTAAGTAGTTCCCGCGACCGGGTCGGCGCTGAATTCCAGGCCCGTTGACGCGGAATTCATCGCCAGGCCCGAGATGAGCTTGCTGAAATTGACATAGAGATCGAGCGCTGAAACATCGCGGGTCCCGTTCACGAATCGCACCCGGGCGCGGCTCGGCACCGGCGGCAGATTGTTGTCGCTCAAGACCAGTGCCGTCAGCGCGCCCGCCGGACCGATGAGCAGGATCGACGAATCGGTGCCCGGACCGAGCGTGGGCATAAGTGTGAGCAGGGTCGCCCCGGGTGTCGCGGTGGCCTCAACCGAAACCGTCCTGGCGCCCGCGAGCGTCTTCTGATAGCTAGACGCTCCGCCAAACGGAATGTTCGATAGCAGCAGGTTCTGGTTGACGAATACGTTCAGCGGCGAAGGCACCGAGGAGCCGTTGATGACCTTGAACTGCGCCAGCAAGTTGGGACTTGCGATACTAGTGCCAGTGTTGTCGATGTTAAGCAGCGTCACTCCGACCAGCTTGCTGCTGGCGCGGGTATAGACGACCGCTTCGACCTTGGTGTGTTCGCTGAACGATTGCGGCGTCGAATCGTAAATGACTTCCTTGGTGTTGGCGGGCGTGATGCGGATTTCGACATTGCCCGCCGGCAGCGTTACAAATCCGCTGGCCGCGCCCAAGCTGACGCCGGCAATGCTTGGCGCCGCGGCGTCGAGATTCGCGCCCGGCGTGGTGACATAGATGTCGACCGCGGACACACCGGTGGCGGCGTTGATCAGCCGCAGATTGAATTGGCCGGCACCCGGATCGATCGCCACATCGCTGATCAGAACGACCGTCGGCGCCGCGACGGGCCCGTAGGCAACCAGCGTGTAATTGATCGTTCCGGTGAAATTGAGCGTGGTGCTGATAATGTTGTTGCCGCCGCCGGCGACGCTCAGCTGAATCACCCGCGAGCCGCTGTCGATTTGCTGGTACTGCGTCAGCCCCTCGAAGTTGAGCCCGGAGACGAAGGCATTGCTGTCAAGCGTCACGTTGAGAGGGCCGCTCGCATTCGGAATCAGGTTTGCGATGCGCAATGTTGCGTGCTGGACCGCGGGATCGACCACGCCCTTGCCCGTATTGCAGCCGGTCATAGCTACGACCGCCAGGGTCAGCCAGAACGCGCCGAGCAGGACACGGTGCATGCGCATGATTTCTCCGCGTTGAAAAGCTGGTTTCGGGCGTACACCCACGTCCATGGCCACGCTGGAACGGCGCCGCCATGACCTTGTGCGCGCCCGACGATGATTTTACATTGCAAGCGCACTCGCCCCGAGACGATGGATGCCAATTGACTGTAGATCCGTTCGACAGCCGACGCTCGCGTCCGGCGGGAGCAGCGCGTGTCGCCGGCGCAACTCAGCCGCCGGCGCCCGGCAGTCGAGGAAGGGTCAGAGGTCCTGTGTGACGATACTCCGCAGCGCGGTGCTCGGGCCGGCGATGTAGATCGTGTACTTGTGACCCGAGGTAAGCACTACGCCGGTCAGCTTGAGAACCGCAGTTGTCGTCCCGGCGACGTTGAAATCGAACTCGTAGGCAGTCCCCGTATTCGCCGCGGCGTTGAAATTCAAGTACGGCGAGGCGGAATTCACCGCAAGGCTCGAGACCTTCTTGCTGAAATTGACGAATACATCGAACGCGGCGCCGCCAGCGGAAGTATTCACCACCCGCACGCCGGCGGTCCCGTTCGGTGGCGGCAGATTGTTGTCGTTCAGGACGAGCGCCGTCAGCGCTCCAGCGGTTCCGGCCAGCGCGATCGATGTATCGGTCGCCGGCGAGAGCGTCTGCGACAGGGTCAACAGCGAAGCGCCCGGAGTCGACGTCGCTTCGATGCTGAAACTATGCGCTCCCGCCGACGTCCTTTGATAATTGGAGACGCCCGTATACGGAATGTTCGACAGCTGCAATGTGCCATCGAGGAAAACGTTGAGCGCGGAAGGCACCAGCGACGCATTGATTACCTTGAACTGCGCGAGCAGGTTGTCGGCGATCGCGCCTGTACCCGCACTGTCGTGAAGCAGCAGTGCCACGTTGACCAGTTTGCCGCTGCCCTTGCCAAAGACCACGAGGTCGTTGGCCGAATGCTCGGCGAAGGTTTTCGGCGTCGAATCGAAGAGAACGTCTTTGGTGCCGGTGGTAGTGACACGGATTTCGAAACTCGCGCCGATGGCGATCGGGGCGAATGCGCTGGTCACGCCGTAGGAAATATTGGTCAGGGTGGGCGCACTCGAGGCGATGTCGGCGCCGGGCGCCGTGAGGTAGAGGTCGACTGCCCCCGAGCCGGGGGCGGCGTTGGCGACCCGCAGCGAAAAGAAACCGTTGCCCGGATCGTTGAACGCGTCGTTGCCGAGAAGCGCGCCTATAAGAGGGCCAAAAACGATGTAGGTGTATTTGGCGCCGGCGCTGATGGTATAGGTCGTGTTGATTAACGTCGTCGTCGCGCCCGTGACTCCCACGGTAAACGTCGGAGTCCCGCTGCTGATGGCGGTGTACTGAGCCAGTCCTTGAAAGGGCAGCGCCGTTGCAGTCGCCTTCGATGCGACGGTGACGTTGAGCGCGGGCGCTTCCGAGAAGGCATTGAGAATCCGCAACTGCGCGTCGCCGCTGGTGCCGCTCCCACTTTTGGAACAGCCGGTCAGCACGAGCGAAACCGCACATAGTGCGGCAAACAACAGACGATACATACGCATAATCACTCCGGAGATGGCAGCGCCGGCGTGCGGCGCGGTGGCGGACGAACCTTTGACGTGGGGATTCTAGCGCGGCGGGCCCTTGTCTGTCGACGTGCGGATCTTCGCGATGCGAGTTGCAACATCCGGTTACAAACACGGCCGTGCCGGCGCACGTCTTGATCCGCTCGGTCGATTGCGCAACGGCCGCGTTTGCCACGCGACAGTGGCCAGTGAGCGGACTACTCATCATGCAGGAAAACTGGAACGACCAGCGAAGAACTGGTCGGGGTGAGAGGATTTGAACCTCCGGCCTCTACGTCCCGAACGTAGCGCTCTACCAGGCTAAGCTACACCCCGACGATTGACAGCGACCGCGAAAGAGTCGCAAGCGACGCGAAAACTAGAAGCTGCGCGCCACCGCAAAAGCCGATAATTCTAGCAGAACTTCGCGGTAACTCGTAGGAGGCAGCGTCGTCAGACATTCGGCGGCCAGAGAGCTTTCGGTTTCGGCACATGCTCGGGCATAGTCGAGCGCGCCCGTGCGTTGAAGCACGGAAAGAACCGCCGCGAGCTCGCTGAGATTGTGCTTCTCGAGCGCGCCGCGGATCAGGGCAATATCGTCCGACGATCCGGTGTTGAGCGCGCGAATCAAGGGCAGGGTCGCTTTTCCCTCCGCCAGGTCGTTGCCGGCGTTCTTGCCCATGGCCGCAGGGTCGCCGGTGTAATCGAGCACGTCGTCGATGAGCTGGAACGCGGTGCCCAGATGCATGCCGTAGCGCGCCAGAGAATCCTCGAGCTCGGGTCCGGCGTGGCCCAGCACCGCTCCAAGCCGCGCCGCGGCTTCGAACAATTTGGCTGTCTTGCGCCGGATGACAGCGAGGTACTGCTGCTCGTCCACGTCAGGGTCGCCTGAGTTCAGCAGCTGAAGCACTTCTCCTTCGGCGATGACATTGGTCGCGTCGGAGAGGATCTTCAGCACCGCAACACTCTCGGTCGTGACCATCAGCTGGAACGCACGCGAGTAGAGAAAATCGCCGACGAGGACGCTGGCCGCATTGCCGAACATGGCATTGGCGGTGGCGTGTCCGCGGCGAAGCGAAGACTCGTCGACCACGTCATCGTGCAGCAAGGTCGCGGTGTGGATCATTTCCACCACCGCGGCCAGCGTGTGATGATGCGTTCCCCGATAACCGCATGCCTGAGCGGTAAGGAGCAGAAGCGCCGGGCGAAGCCTCTTGCCACCTCCGACGATGATGTATTCCGCGACCCGACGAATCAGTGGGACGTCCGAGTGCAACGCTTCGCGCAGCACGCAATCGACCGCTTGCATGTCTTCGCCCAGAATCGGCTTCAGCAGGGGAATTGTCACGGGGGCAGGCAAATCGGTTGACTTGGGACGCGGGCCCGGGCGAGCCGCGCGGGTGCGTTACGTGACAACGGGAGCAGTGCGGCATTTTACCCGATGCCGGTGACAACTTAGGAAGCGCTGCCGGGCTTTGACATCATGGCCGTAAGGCCTTAAAATAGCAGTCTTTTTTCGCGACATCCTTTTGGAGTTCCTATGTACGCGGTCATCAAGACCGGCGGCAAGCAATACAAGGTTGCCCCCGGCGAAAACGTCAAGGTTGAACAGATCCCCGCGGATGTGGGCGCGGAAGTGATCCTCGATCAGGTGCTGATGGTCGGCGACGGCTCAAGTGTGCGTCTGGGACAGCCCGTGGTTGCCGGGGCAAGCGTCAAGGCGACGGTCGTCGCGCACGGGCGCGGCGACAAAGTCACTATCTTCAAGATGCGCCGGCGCAAGCATTACCAGAAACACCAGGGCCATCGACAAGGCTACACCGAGCTCAAGATCGACGGCATCGTCGGCTAGGCGCTGGATTCGCTCAAGGCAACGCGAGGTAACTATTCATGGCACACAAAAAAGCAGGCGGCAGCTCGCGCAACGGCCGCGATTCGCATTCCAAAAGGCTCGGTGTAAAGGCCTACGGCGGTGAAGCGATCACCGCGGGCGCCATTATCGTTCGGCAGCGCGGCACGAAGGTACATCCCGGCACCAACGTCGGCATGGGCAAAGACCACACGCTGTTCGCGCTCGTCGATGGGAAGGTTGCTTTCACCGCTAAGGGGTCCGAGAAGCGCACCTTCGTCAGCATTCTCACGCAGGCGTAAGCGCGTCGACACTGAAGGTCGCGCAGCCGCCGGTGCGGCAGCAAAAGCAATCCCCGCCCAGGCGGGGATTTTCGTTTATGTCGCCTCAGAGAGATTCGAGCCGGATTGCTATGGCAGCGGCGCGAGCGCTCATCGACCGTCGTCAGCGCCGCTCCAGCCACCACAACATTCCAGCGGCAAAGACGACGAACGCCGCGACCGGGAATGCGGCCGAAAACAAGGGGGGCCAATCGTTGATCACGCCCAGATAGGAGAAGAGGCGGCCAAGGAGAAAGAACACCAGTCCGAGCATCGTGCCGGCGAAAATGCGGAAGCCCACCCCTCCCGCGCGCCGCTGGAAATAGGCGAAGGGAAGCGCCAGAACCATCATCACCAGCACTGCCGCGGGGTAGAAAACCTTGTTCCAGAGGGCGATTTCAAAGCGCGAGGTCTTCTGCTGGTTGTTCCCGAGCACGCGTATGTTGTCGTAGAGCGAGGTCATTTCCAGTTTCTCCGGCGCGACCTGGTAAACGGTCAGAATCGAGGGCTTGAGCACCGTTTCCCAGGTGAATTCGTCGGCTAAGGTGAGCTTCGCACCTGCCGGCGACAGCTCGGTCGTTTGCACGTTCTTGAGCAGCCACCGGCCGTCGTAAACGAAGGTCCCCGTGTCAGCGACCCGGAGCGCTTTCAGGCGCAGGTCGGAATCGAACTCGTATACCCGTATGCCGATAAGCTTGGCGCCGCCAGAATCGTCCACGACGCTCTTGATGTTGACGAAGGTCGACAGCGGCAGCTGCTGCCGGAACCAGAATCCGGACTGGAATTGCTGTGCCACGATGCGTGTGGCCTGATCCTGGGCCTGCATGCGCACCTGTTGCGCCAGCCGCTCCGCGGGTGGAGCGAAGAATTCACCGGCAAGAAAAGTCGCGATCGCCAGCGGGATGCCGACGCGCAGTATGGCGACGGTAATCTGCGTCAGTGACGCGCCTGAAGTGCGCATGACCGTGTATTCCGAATTGCCGACCAGCTGAGCGATCGCAAAAAGCGTCCCGATCAGTGCCGCCGTTGGCATCAGCTCGTAGACGTGGCCCGGCAGGCTCAGGCCCACGAAAAGCAGCCCCCGGCCAAGCGTGTATCCGTCCTTGCCGACGTTCCCGAGTTCGTGAATGAGGTCGAACAACGCAAAGAGCATCAGCAGCGCGACAAAAATCAGCAGCGTCGCGTAAAAAACTTCCCGTCCGATGTAGCGATTGAGCGTCTTCATGCCGGCTACCGACGCGAAAACCATCCGAAAACCGAGAGCCGCCGGTGAAACAGCGCGACGACTACGCTTGCGGCAATGGTGTGAATCAGCAAAAGGCCCGCGACGAACGACAGTCGGCCCTGAGCGACGAAGCTTTGCACGATGTTCAGGCAGTTGAAGTAGAGCATGTACGCAAACAAGGCCGCGAAGAGGTTGAATGATCGGCCCATCCGCGGATTCACGTAGGAAAGGGGGATGGCCAGCAGAACCAGCAGGAAGGCGCTGATCGGTACCGAGATCCGCCAGAAAAGCTCGGCGCGCTCGGTCGCACCGGCGCCGAGGATGAGCAGTGCGGTAGGAACTGCCTTGAGCGATGCAGGCAGCGCCCGGGCCTCCGCCGGCTCGATTCTGCGGCCCAGGTGGCCGAACTCCGCGCTGCGAAAATCGGCGGTGCCCGCTTTGCCCTCGTAGCGCCGTCCGTCCTCGAGCACGATAAAGCGGTCGCCGTTGGGCTTATCTTCGATCCGGCCGGAACGCGCAACGGTGGTGGCGTCCTTCTCGCTGTTGATCGAATGCAGAAAAATATTGCGGATCGTTCCGTCGAAGGAATTGATGCTTTCTATGAACACGACTAGCTTCGCCCGCTTGAACTCCTTGAACAGTCCGGGGGCCAGGAGCGACAGCTCCTCGCGCGACTCGAGCTGGCGTTCGTACTCGAGCCGGCGCTGTTCCGCCCACGGCGACAGCCAGAGTGAGAGCACGGCGATCGCAATGAGGAAAGGGCTAGCGAACCAGAGGATGGGCTTCAGCCACGCCGTCAGGCTCTGGCCCGAGGTCAACCAAACGATCATCTCGCTGTCGCGATACCACCGCGACAAAGTGAGCAGTACAGTCAGAAAAAGCGCGACTGAGAGCAGGATGTTGAAGTAGAAGAGGGCGTTGAATCCCAAAAGGGCCAGAATGCCCTCCGGAGCCACGGTTCCACCCGCCGCCCGGGCCAGCAGACGCAGTACCAGGTTGGTGAACAGGATACCCAGCAGAACCAGAAACAACGCGATTGCGGTTGCGGTCAGCTCTCGCACCAAGCTACGGCGGAACACCATGACGACGGAAATATTTTGACTTTTTTGGGCTGATTTGCCGATAATGCGGTTCGTACCGCCAAAAGGCAAATTTTTCGATTCGGGAAACGGCGATGGAATTTACCATAAAAAGCGGCAGCCCAGAGAAGCAGCGCAGCGCCTGCGTGGTCGTCGGCGTCTTCGACAACCGCAAGCCCAGCCTTTCCGCGGATTTGATCGACCGTGCGTCCGGCGGCTACATCAGCGAAATCATCCGTCGCGGCGATATGGAAGGGAAGCTCGGCAGCACGCTCTTGCTCCACAACGTCAAAGGGACACTCGCCGACCGCGTCCTGCTGGTGGGATTGGGCAAGGAGCGCGATTTTCGCGAGCGCGAGTTTCGTAGCGCGATCCGCGCCGCGGTGCGCCTTTTAAACGAGACCGGTTCCTACGAAGCGGTCGTCTACCTTACCGAGGAAAAGGTCAAGCGCCGAGAGGTCGCGTGGCGGGTCGAACACGCGGTGGTCGTGGCCATGGAGGCGGTATACCGGTTCGACCAGATGAAAAGCCAGCCCGCGGAAGTTCGGCGGCCCTTGCGCAAACTTACTTTGTCGGTGCCTCAGCGCAGCGACCTCACCTCCGGCGAGGCGGCGGCAGCGCGCGGCCTCGCCATTGCCCACGGAATGGACCTGGCGCGGGACCTAGGCAACCTTCCCGGCAACGTCTGTACCCCCACCCATCTCGCCGAGCGCGCGCAGGCACTGGCGCAGGAGCTTGGGTTCAAATGTGAGGTTTTGGACCGGGAAAAGATCGAGGAGCTCAAAATGGGCTCATTCCTTTCGGTGACCAATGGCAGCAATCAGCCGCCGAAGTTCATCGTGCTCGAGTATTGGGGCGCGGGGAAGAAGCAAAAGCCCTTCGTCCTGGTCGGTAAGGGAATTACCTTCGATAGCGGTGGGATTTCGCTCAAGCCCGGTCTCGACATGGACCAGATGAAATTCGACATGTGCGGCGCGGCGAGCGTCTTGGGCGCGCTTTGCGCGATCGGGGAGCTCAAAGCCAAGATCAACGTCATCGGTTTGGTTCCGACCTGCGAGAACATGCCGAACGGGCGAGCCACCAAGCCCGGTGATATCGTCAAGAGCATGTCGGGGCAGACGATCGAAGTGCTGAACACCGATGCCGAGGGACGCCTGATTCTGTGCGATGCGCTCACTTATGCCGAGCGCTACGAGCCGGCGGCGGTCGTCGACATCGCCACGCTGACCGGCGCCATGGTTGTCGCCCTGGGTCACATCGCGAGTGGCATGTTCAGCAACAGCGACAGCCTCGCACGCGCACTGCTCAACGCCGGCGAGGAATCGTTCGACCGCAGCTGGCAGATGCCGCTCTGGGACGATTACCACGAGGGACTCGCCAGCAACTTCGCCGATTTCGCCAACATCGCCGGGCGGGCGGGCGGCAGCATCACCGCGGCGTGCTTCCTGTCGAAGTTCACCAAGAAATACGACTGGGCACACATGGATATCGCTGGCGTGGCGTGGAATGAAGGCAAGGAGAAGGGCGCGACAGGCCGGCCGGTTCCGTTGCTGACGACCTGGCTGCTGGCGCAGGAGTCCCCCGGCTGACGACGCGCATCGCCTGCCGGGACTTTGGACATGACCTCGATCGATTTTTACACCCACGTCGCCGATCCTCTGGCGGTTGCCGGGAAGCTTGTTGCCAAGGCGCTCGCGCGGCATGGCCACGTCCGCGTCCTGACGCCGGATTCGGTAACCACCGACGCCCTCGACCGCCTGCTCTGGCTGCAGCCCGCCACCGGCTTTTTGCCGCATTGTCGCGTGGCCAGCCCTCTCGCGTCGCAGACTCCGGTGTGGATCGACCACGCCCTCGAGCACCAGGGCCCGGCCGCGGTGCTGATCAATTTGCACGAGTCGCCGCCGCCTTTCTTTTCGCGCTTCGAGCGTCTGGCCGAAATCGTCAGCGTCGACGGCGCCGCAGCCGCGCGCGAGCGTTTCCGGTTCTATCGCGAGCGCGGTTACGAGTTGCGCACGCACAACCTGTCCGGACATGGTTGATGCCGAGCGCACGCGAACTGCTGGAGCAGGCCGACGCGTTGATGCGCAAAAACCGGAGCCGCGGCGAGAGTGACATTCCGCTGCTCACCGATGCGGTTGGGATCGCCCCCTCAGCCGCAGCTGTTTCCGCGCCGGCATTGGCGGTGGTTGCGCCGCGCGCGGTTGCGCCGCCCGCAACGTTAGAGCACACGGATGTGCCGCTGCTCACTGAGGCGGTGGAAGAAGTGGTGATCGAATTCGAGCCGTTGCCGGAGCAGCCGGTACCGCGGGGCGCGATCATGGAAGGCGACCCGTCGGATTGGCTGGTGATGGACACCATCGATCCGGCGACGCACAGCATTACCGGCCGCGCGCCCGACACGCTGGCGGTGGTGCCGCCGATGACGCTCAGGGCTGCCGGATCGGCTGCCACGCCGCCGCCCGCGGGTTCGCAGGCGCGCGAACGGGCATCCGCGCCCACGGAACCGTCGCCTTCATGCGTGCCCCCGACGATCGCGCAAGCGACGGTGGAAAGCGCGCCCGGGGCGGCCGACCAGGAGCTTTGGCGAGCGCTGGCCGAGCAGATTTCCATGCAAGTCCTGCAGCGGCTGGATTTGTTCACGGACACTAGCCTCAAGGAGCAGCTGGCGCGGCATCTGGAGCCGATCGTCGAGCGCGCGAGCACCGAGTTGGTCGGCGCCATCACCGAACACGTCGGCCGGCTGTTGCGCACCTACGTTTCCGAAGCCATCGAGCGTGAGATCGCTCAGTGGAAACGCGAACAGCACTGAACGAGAAACGATCGTCAGTGCGTTGAGGAAGGATCTGAAGTTCGTGATAGACTGAACTCATGAAAATGTGCTCAGCGCGGGCCAGATGCTGTTGCGGAACCGGGGTTTTGGCGCGCTATGGTTACGTCTACACCTACGGTTTCTATTTCGGCATGACTGCCGAGGGCCGCTCTCACCGATAGCTCACTGAACAATTTTCACAGGAATTTCAGCAACGATCGGGCGGCCCAGGGGCCGTCCGATTTTTTTCCAGGAGACCAATCATGATCATCGTTATGCAACCCGATGCAGGGGCGGACCAGATCGAGGCGGTGGAAGCGAAGATCCGGGCGCACGGCCTGCAGGTACATGTGTCGCGCGGAACCGAGCGGACGCTGATCGGCGCGGTCGGTGACGAGCGCGCGCTCGAACCGGAAATGTTCGATCCGATGCCCGGCGTCGAAAAGTCGATGCACATCGTCAAGCAGTACAAGATGGTTGCCCGCGAATGGCACAAGGACAATACGATCATCGATGTGGCCGGCATCCCGATCGGGGGCAGCACCGTGCAGGTCATCGCCGGCCCCTGCTCGGTTGAGACGCTTCCGCAGATGGAGGCGGCCGCGGCTGGCGCCAAGGCCGGCGGCGCACGACTGATGCGTGGCGGCGCATTCAAGCCGCGGACGAGCCCTTACGCGTTTCAGGGAAAGGGTGTCGAGGGCCTCGAGATGCTGCGCTCCTCGGCCGATGCGCACGGACTGCCGATCGTCACCGAGCTCATGGATGTGCGAATGCTCGAGACGTTTCTTCAGTACGACGTCGACGTCATCCAGATCGGTACCCGGAACATGCAGAATTTCGACCTCCTGAAAGAGGTGGGGCGAATCAAGAAGCCGGTCATCCTCAAACGCGGCATGTCGGCGACGATCAACGAATGGCTGATGGCCGCCGAGTACATTGCCGCCGGCGGCAATCACAACATCATTTTCTGCGAGCGCGGCATACGCACCTTCGAGACCGCGTATCGCAACGTTCTCGACGTCACGGCGATTCCGGTCCTCAAACGCGAGACGCATCTGCCGGTCATCGTCGATCCCTCGCATGCCGGCGGCAAGGCGTGGATGGTTCCCGCGCTTAGCTGCGCCGCGGTCGCCGCCGGCGCTGACGGTCTGCTCATCGAGATCCATCCCAATCCCTGCGAGGCTCTGTGCGATGCCGATCAGGCGCTGACGCCGGCGGAGTTTGCGACGTTGATGGGACGGCTTGGCGCGATTGCGCGCGCGATCGGGCGCGATATCTGAGGATAGTCGGCACATTCGCGAAGGCGCCCGGGCGCGAAGCGGGCGTCGGCGCGCTCGCTCGTTCCGCTATAATCGTCCGCTTTTGAACGCTACGCTTTCACTACCGCCGATGGAGCTCGACAAGAGTTTTGAACCCTCCGCCATCGAGGCGAAGTGGTATCCGTTCTGGGAATCGCGCGGCCTTTTCAAGCCATCGATGAAAAGCGGCGTGCCGGCGTTCTGCATTCAGCTGCCGCCGCCCAACGTCACCGGAACCCTGCACATGGGGCATGCCTTTCAGCACACGCTGATCGACGTGCTGATCCGGTATCACCGCATGCAGGGCGACAATACCTTGTGGCAGGTCGGAACCGATCACGCCGGGATCGCGACGCAGATCGTCGTCGAAAACCAGCTCAAGGCGGAAGGGAAATCGCGGCTCGAGCTGGGACGTGAAAAATTCGTCGCGCGCGTATGGGCGTGGAAGGAGGAGTCCGGCTCGACCATCACCCATCAGATGCGCAGGCTCGGGTCTTCATGCGACTGGTCGCGCGAGCGCTTCACCATGGACGCGGGACTTTCGAGCGCGGTCATCGAGACCTTTGTCCGCCTCTACGACGATGGTCTGATCTATCGCGGTACGCGGCTCGTCAACTGGGATCCGAAACTCGGCACTGCCGTGTCCGACCTCGAAGTGGAAAGCGAAGAGGAGACCGGCACGCTATGGGAGATCCGGTATCCCTTGGCGGATGGAAGCGGCGACTTGACCGTCGCCACGACGCGGCCCGAGACGATGCTGGGAGACGTCGCGGTGGCGGTGAATCCCGACGACGCGCGATACGCCCACCTGGTCGGCAAGGAGGTCGCGCTGCCGCTGACCGGACGCCGCATCCCGGTCCTCGCGGACGCCTTCGTCGACATGGCATTCGGCACCGGCGCGGTGAAGATCACACCGGCGCACGACGTCAACGATTGGGAGATCGGCCAGCGTCACGGTCTGACGCCGATCACCATCTTCACGCTCGACGCCAAGCTCAACGACAACGTGCCGGACAAATACCGCGGCCTGGATCGCTACGTTGCGCGCGAGGCGGTTCTTGCCGACCTGAGGAGCGCGGGTCTCTTGCGCGCCGAGAAGCCGCACAAGATGGTCGTCCCGCGCTGCGGCCGCACCGGCGAAGTCATCGAGCCGATGCTCACCGATCAATGGTTCGTGGCGATGAGCAAACCCGCGCCCTCTTCGCATCCTTTCCTAGGCGGCAAGTCGTTCAAGGACATCTGCCTGCAAGCAGTGAACGGAGGCTTGGCAAGCAGCGGAGTACAAGCGCCCGATCCGATCCGCTTCGTTCCCGACCACTGGATGTCGACGTACAACCACTGGCTGGCAAACGTTCACGACTGGTGCATCTCGCGTCAGCTCTGGTGGGGACATCGGATTCCCGCCTGGTACGACGGGGATGGCAACATCGTCGTGGCGCGCGACGTCGAGGAAGCGTCGCGGAAATGCGGCAGACCGGCCGCTGCCCTGAGGCAGGACCCCGACGTGCTGGACACGTGGTTCTCGTCCGCTCTGTGGTGCCATTCGACGCTCGGCTGGCCGGAGAAGACGCGCGAGCTCGAAATGTTCCTGCCGAGCTCGGTACTCGTCACCGGCTTCGATATCATTTTTTTCTGGGTCGTGCGCATGATCATGATGACGACCTATTTCACTGGCAAGCTGCCCTTCCGCGACGTGTACATCAATTCGATCGTGCGCGACGAGGAGGGCCAGAAAATGTCCAAGTCCAAGGGCAATGCGCTCGACCCGCTGGATCTGATCGGCGGCGCCAGCCTCGAGGACCTTCTTGCGAAGCAGACTCAAGGCTTGGTGCTGGAGAAGCAACGTGCGGCGATCCAGAAGCGGATCAAGCGCCAGTTTCCAAACGGCATCCCGGCCTACGGCGCCGACGCGGTGCGTTTCACCTTTGCCAGCCTCGCGACCTTTGGCCGGACGCTCAACTTCGATCTCTCGCGCTGTGAAGGCTATCGCAATTTCTGCAACAAGCTATGGAACGCGACGCGATTCGTGCTCATGAACGTCGACGGCAAGGATGTCGGCCTCGATCCATCCAAGCCGACACGGTTTTCGGTCGCTGACAGATGGATCCGGAGCCGCGTCCAGCGCGCGGAAGCCGAGATTGCAAGCCATCTCGCCGTGTATCGCTTCGACCTGGCCGCGAAATCGATCTACGAGCTGGTGTGGGACGAGTATTGCGACTGGTACGTCGAGCTCGCCAAGGTGCAGTTGCAAAATGGCGCGCAACACGAAACTGAGGCCGAGCAGCGCGCCACTCGGCAAACCCTGGTCCGCACTCTGGAGACCATGCTGCGCCTGGCGCACCCCTTCATCCCCTTCATTACCGAAGAGTTGTGGCAGAAAGTCGCGCCGCTCGCGGGGACGAGCGGCGAGTCGATTTCGATTCGGCCGTATCCTGCATCAGATGGTTTGCCGCTCGATGCCGAAGCGGAGCGCGAAGTGACACGCATCAAGGAGCGTACGGTGGCGTTGCGGACGCTGCGCAGCAAGATGGGCGTGTCCCCGGCTCAGCGCATCGCGGCGTTTGCCTCGGGGGACAAAGCCTCCTTGAGCGCCGCGTCCGCTTACGTGGTAGCGCTTGCCAGGCTGTCCGGATTGGAAATCGTCGACGAGCTTCCGAGCCACGACGCGCCGGTCGAAGTCGTCGGCGGCGACAGGCTCATGCTCCATATCGAAGTCGATCTGGTCGCGGAGCGAGCCCGCCTCGGCAAAGAGCGCGCACGACTGGAAAACGATATCGCCAAGGCCGCCGAAAAGCTCGCCAATGCATCGTTCGTCGGGCGCGCGCCGGCGGCGGTGGTGGCAGACGAGCGTGCGCGGCTGCAAGCGAACGAGGCCACGCTGAACAAGGTGAGGACCCAACTCGACCGCCTGTCAGGCTCTGCTTAAGGCGTACGCCGGACAGGTGCGCGGCGGTAGCGCGTCGTCCGCTGCACGCGTGCTCGCCATCCATCAATTGCGCTCGCGTGGTCGGCCCCGCGCTTGCCGGAATCTTGATTGCTGCAGTCGGCGAAGCGGCCTGTTTCGGCCTCAATGCGCTGTCCTTCGGCGCGGTGCTCTACGCCCTGACCCGGATGCGCTGGCCCGCGGCCCGGACCCCGGCGCCTCCCGCAGGATGGCTGGCGAGCTGGCTGGAAGGAGCGAAGTCGGCATTCGGTTTTCGGCCCATTCGAGCGGCCTTGCTGSNCATTGCATTGATCAGCAGCACGGTCGGGACCTATTCGACGCTGATGCCGGTCTTTGCCAAGGATGTGTTTGGCGGCGATGCGCACACGCTTGGGATGCTCCTGTCCGCCGCCGGCGGCGGTGCGCTGCTTTCAGCGCTCTACCTCGCGAGCCGGCATACGACCCGCGGTCTGGACCGCGTGATCCTCGTTGCGGGAGCCATCGCATCGCTCGCCATGCTCGCGTTTGCCTACTCGACGCGCTTTGCGCTGGCGCTGCCCTTGCTCGTCGTGCTGCCGGGCTGATCGCGGCCCAGGCCTCGATTCAGACCCTGGTGCAGACACTGGTCGACGACGACAAGCGCGGCCGCGTCATGAGCCTGTACACGATGGCGTTTCTGGGCATGCTCCCGTTCGGCAATCTCGCCGCCGGCGCGGTGGCACGCTATGCCGGCGAAGCCACCGCATTTACGCTCAACGCCTGCGTTTGTCTGGTGGGGCTTTTGGTGTTTGGAAAGCGCTGCCCGGTTTGCGCATCGCTGCGCGTTTAGGCCCGGGCAAGACCGTGAGCCCGGGCCTTGAAAAGGCCGAGACCGCGGGAGCGGTCCTTTGCGGGCGCTTGGCGTAAGGTCAGACCTTTTCCGGCTCGCGCAGGGCGCGTTTCATCAGCAGCGCCGGGATCGGATGCTTGCGGTGCAGCGACGGCCGTCCCGCCGTGCCCGTCAAGACCGGTGCCGAAGGAGCGCGGGTGCGATCCGTGCCACGCGTGACGGGCGCTTGATCGGGATTGCGGTCGTCGGCGTCGGCGGCGCGCTCACGGCGCGGCGCGTGCGAGTCGGCGCGCGCGGCGTGCGATTTGGAATGCGACGCGGGCGTCGTGGCATGCGGCGGACGCTTGGCACCGCGGGTTTCCCGCACCTCGCGCGTCTGGCGCTGTGCAGACGGCCGCTGGGTGGACGGACCCTCGCGATGCGGAGCAAATCCGTCGAGCGGCGCTACGGGAATCGTTCGCTTCAGCATGCGCTCGATCTCCACCAGCAGCTTTTCCTCGTCGGGCGAGCACAGTGATATCGCCTGGCCTTCCGCGCCAGCGCGGCCGGTGCGGCCGATGCGATGGATGTAATCCTCGGGAACGTAGGGCAGCTCGTAATTGACGACCAGGGGCAGGTCATCGATGTCGAGGCCGCGCGCGGCGACGTCGGTCGCGACCATGACCTGAACCTTGGCGGCCTTGAAATCATCGAGCGCTTCCAGTCGCGCGGCCTGGCTCCTGTCGCCATGGATAGCGGTGGTCTTGAGGCCGTCCTTCTCCAGCTGGCGCGCCAACCGCGATGCACCGTGCTTGGTGCGGACGAAGCAGAGCACCTGCCACAGATTGCGCGAGGTCACGATATGCGTGAGCAGTGCGCGCTTTTGATCCGTCGCAACTTTGTAGACGCTCTGTGCCACGGTCTCTGCGGCGGTATTGCGAAGCGCGACCTCGATCAGCGTCGGCGCATTGAGCAGTTGATCGGCGAGCTTCTTGATCTCGTTCGAGATCGTCGCCGAAAAGAGCAGGTTCTGGCGCTTGGCCGTCGCCGGCAGCAGTGCCATGATCCGCCTGATGTCAGGAATAAAGCCCATGTCGAGCATGCGATCGGCCTCATCGAGGACGAATATCTCGACCTGGCTCAAGTTGACCGACTTTTGCTCGATGTGGTCCAGCAGGCGCCCAGGGGTCGCCACCAGGATCTCGATGCCGCCGCGGACGATCGGCATTTGCTGCCGGATGTCGACCCCGCCATAGACGACGGTGGAGCGGACGCCGGTGTATTTGCCGTACGTTTTTACCGCCTCCTCGACCTGAATCGCCAGCTCGCGCGTGGGCGTCAGTATCAATGCCCGAACGGGATGCCGGGCCGGCGAGGGGCTGGCGTTGGCCATCGGCAGGAGCTTTTGCAGAATCGGCAGCGCGAAGCCGGCGGTCTTGCCGGTTCCGGTCTGGGCGCCGCCCATGACGTCGAGGCCCTGAAGGATGGTGGGAATCGCCTGCACCTGAATCGGCGTGGGCGTGGTGTAGCCGGCATCGGCGACGGCGCGGAGCAACTCCGGCCGCAAGCCGAGCTCGTCAAAACTCGGGGTACTACTCATCGGTATGCTTGCTCCTGGCGCGGCCCACTCGCACATACTGCGGGTTCCGGTCCAGGCTGCGGACATGCTGATTGATCGACGGCGTGGCGACGTGCGCAACTGCGCGGCACGCCACCCGCCTGGGGGGAATCGGCGGTGACCGGAGCGGCCGCCGAGTGCCCCGCATCGTAGACCTAAATACCGGATTTTGCAAATTATTTCGGGATTCCAGGCCCTCAGTTTGGTACAATTAACGGTTTGGCTTGCAACGCACCATGACCACCGTCCGCCAGCTCCGCAACATCGCCATCATCGCCCACGTCGATCACGGGAAGACCACCCTGGTCGACAAGCTGCTGCGCCAGGCGGGGACGTTCGCGGCACACCAGCACATTGCCGAGCGGGTGATGGACAGCAACGATATCGAGCGCGAGCGCGGCATCACCATCGTCGCCAAGAACTGCGCCATCGAGTACGGCGATACTCATATCAACATCGTCGACACGCCCGGGCATGCAGATTTCGGCGGCGAGGTCGAGCGCGTCCTGTCGATGGTCGACGGAGTCCTGTTACTGGTCGACGCGGTCGAAGGGCCGATGCCGCAAACCCGCTTTGTTACCCGCAAGGCGCTGGCGCAGGGACTAAAACCCATCGTGGTGGTCAACAAGGTCGATCGCCCCGGCGCGCGCTCGCAATGGGTCGTCAACCAGACCTTCGAGCTCTTCGACAAGCTCGGGGCGAGCGAGGATCAGCTCGACTTCCCCGTCGTCTACGCCTCGGCGCTGAACGGGTACGCATCGCTCGACCCGATGACGCTGGGCACCGACATGCGGCCGCTGTTCGAGACCATTCTGGCGCGGATTCCGGCCCCGGGCGGCGATCCTGAGGGACCGCTGCAGCTGCAGATCAGCGCGCTCGATTATTCCAGCTACGTCGGCCGCCTCGGCATCGGCCGCATCCGCCGCGGCCGGCTGGTGCCGGGGCAGGAAGTGATGGTCCTTCACGGCAGCGAGGCGAGCACACGGTCCAAGATCGGACAGGTACTTGGCTTTTCCGGACTGGAGCGGGTGCCGGTCGAGTCGGCCGCGGCCGGCGACATCGTTCTGATTACCGGTGTCGACGACCTGAGCATCGGCACCACGATCACCGCGGTCGACGTGCCCGAGGCGCTGCCGATGATCTCCGTCGACGAACCGACGCTGTCGATGCAATTCCAGGTCAATACCTCGCCGCTGGCGGGCAGGGAAGGCAAGTACGTCACCAGCCGCAACCTGCGCGAACGGCTGGCCAAGGAAATACTTACGAATGTCGCGCTTCGGGTCGAGGACACAAGCGACACGGACGTGTTCGTGGTGTTCGGGCGTGGCGAGCTGCACCTCACCATCCTGCTCGAGAACATGCGGCGTGAAGGATACGAAATGGCGGTGTCGCGTCCTCGCGTCGTCATCCGCCAGATCGACGGCGTGCAATGCGAGCCGTTCGAGCAGCTCTCGGTCGACGTCGAAGACGCGCATCAGGGCGCCGTGATGGAGTCGCTCGGCGTGCGTCGCGGCGACCTGGTGCACATGGAATCCGACAGCCGGGGGCGCACTCGGCTCGAATATCGAATCCCCGCGCGCGGCCTCATCGGCTTTCAGGGCGAGTTCATGAACCTGACCCGCGGGACCGGGCTCGCGAGCCACGTGTTCGATGGCTTTTCACCGCTTTCCGGCGACATCCCCGAGCGACGCAATGGTGTGCTGATCTCCGCCGAGGGTGGCGAGGCGGTGGCTTACGCGCTATGGAAGTTGCAGGAGCGCGGCCGCATGTTCGTGTCGCCCGGCGACAAGCTCTACGAAGGCATGGTGATCGGCATTCACAGCCGCGACAACGATCTGGTCGTCAATCCGATCAAGGGCAAACAGCTGACCAACGTGCGTGCTTCCGGCAAGGATGAAGCCATCGCGCTTACGCCGCCGATTCAGCTCACGCTCGAATACGCGGTCGAATTCATTGCCGACGACGAGCTGGTGGAGATCACGCCCAAGTCGATCCGCATCCGCAAGCGTCAYCTCATCGCCCACGAACGAAAGCGGGCGAGCCGCGAGGCTGCCTGACCCTTTGCGGGACTTTGATCGTGTCAGTGGTGCCAGTCCGGCCCCAGTCAGGCCAGGTTGCCGTTCATGTAGAACGCCAGCAGGCCGACGACCATCGACATCAGGCCGCAGAAAATCTGCAGCGCGAAGACCGTCAGATCGCGCCTTGATCGATGACGATTGCCGCCGCGCGAAAACCGCCTTGTCGACAATCTGCCGCAACTCATGTCAGCCACCCTTTCACTCCCTGACGCCAGCCGCTATGCGCGCATCGCGCTGGCGAACATCGAGCGCGAGTTTCCGACCAAGCTCGATCACGTCATCGCCGATGCCGCGGCGCTAGCGTCGCCGCGTGCACTGCATCCGGCGTTTTTCGGCAGTTTCGACTGGCATTCTTGCGTGCACGCGCACTGGTTGCTGGTGCGGGTGATGAAGCTCCATCCCCGACTGCCGGAGGCAGCCGCCATTCGAAGCCTGCTCGACGTGCGTCTCGCTGCGGTAAATATCGATGCGGAGCGAGCCTACGTCGATCGGCCGGAAAGCCGGTCGTTCGAGCGAACGTACGGATGGGCCTGGTTTTTGAAGCTGGCCGAGGAGCTTGCCTGTTGGAGCGACGCTGACGCCCACCGATGGTCACGCGACTTGGCGCCGCTGACATCGGCGTTCGTGCAGCGCTACCTCGCCTATCTTCCCGACGCAACCTACCCGATCCGCCACGGCGTGCATTCGAACAGCGCGTTCGGGCTCGCGTTCGCGCTCGACTTTGCGCGTGCCTGCGACGTCGGTTCACTGACCGACGCGTGTCTGGCCAAGGCACGGCAATGGTATCTGCCCGATCGCGACGCAGCGGCGCAGTGGGAACCGTCGGGCGCGGATTTCCTTTCTCCATGCCTGATCGAGGTCGACCTGATGCGCCGGGTGCTCGATGCGGACGCCTTCGCGTCGTGGCTCGGCGCCTTCCTGCCCGATATCGAACGGGGTGAGCCTTGGTCGTTGTTCACGCCGGCGATCGTCAGCGATCGCACCGATCCGTATATCGTGCATCTCGATGGTCTCAATCTGTCGCGCGCCTGGTGTTGGCGCGCGATGGCAGCCTCGCTTCCGGCCGGCGACCCACGCTCACGCTTCGCCGCGGAGGCGGCAAGCGCGCATTTGAGCGCCGGCCTTGAAGGCGTCGCCAGCGGTGAGTATGTGGGCGATCATTGGCTTGCCACTTTTGCAGTCCTCGCACTGACAACGTAAACTTCCCGCGTGGAATCGACCTGGTTTCTGGCGGGCCTTGCCCTGGGAATCGCGATGCTCGCGATCCTTCTGGCGGTGGTCCTGGTGCGCCTCGCGGCACTCGCGCGGAACGCGGGCAACGCCGCTGAAACGAGGACTCAGCTGGAGTCGATCCGTGCTCAGAACGAGCGCCTGGAGCGCGAGCTGCGCGCCGAGCTCGCCAACGCGCGCGCGGAGACGACGCAGAACGCAAAAAGCGCGCGCAACGAGCTCGCGAGCAATCTCCTCCAGTTCACGCAGACGCTTCAGAACCAGCTCGCGAACAATGCCGGCCTGCAGAACGAGAGACTTGCCACGCTCACCCAGAGCAACGAGCAGCGGCTGGAGGCGGTTCGCGCGACGATCGAAGGCAGACTGGAGCTGTTGCGGACCGACAACGCTCAGAAGCTGGATCAGATGCGCACGACGGTCGACGAAAAGCTGCAGACAACGCTCGATTTGCGCCTCGGCGAATCGTTCAAGATGGTGTCGGACCGCCTCGAGCAGGTGCACAAGGGTTTGGGAGAGATGCAGTCGTTGGCGACCGGCGTTGGCGATCTGAAAAAGGTGCTGACCAACGTCAAGTCCCGCGGAGGCTGGGGCGAGGTGCAGCTCGGCGCGCTGCTCGACGAAATGCTTCCGCCGGGACAGTACGAAAAAAACGTCGCCACGCGGCCGGGAAGAAAGGAAAGCGTCGAATACGCGATCAAGTTCCCCGGACGGAGCGAAGACGGCGCTCCGTGCTGGCTGCCCATCGACTGCAAATTTCCGCTCGAAGACTATCGACGCCTTCAGGACGCGATCGACCGTGCCGATGTCGGCGCGGTCGAGCAAAGCCGCAAGGCGCTCGAGGACTTCTTCAAGGTCGAGGCGCGAAAGATTCGCGACAAATACATCGAGCCGCCGCATACGACGGATTTCGCGATCCTGTTCATTCCAACCGAGAGCCTGTACGCGGAGGCGGTGTCCAGGCCGGGGCTGGCCGAAACCCTGCAGCGCGATTGCCGGGTGATGCTGGCGGGACCGATGAACCTCGCCGCAATGCTCAACAGCCTTCAACTGGGATTTCGCACGCTGGCCATCCAAAACAGCTCGGCCGAGGTTTGGCGCGTGCTGGGCGCGGTGAAGACCGAGTTCGGCAAATTCGGAGAGCTGCTGGCGAAGACAAAAGAAAGGCTGGACGCTGTCGGAAAGACGCTCGACGATGCAAGCAGGAAGAGCACCACCATCGCCCGCAAGCTTCGCGATGTCGAGACGCTGCCTCAGCCGGAGGCAGACCGGATCCTGATCGGCGCAGAGGACGACTTGTTCGACGCGGACCCGGAGTTTGATGGCCAAGCATCGCCCGCCCCGGCTGATTGATCGCAGCTATGCGCCGGCACCGATGAGCGTGCTCGACAGCATCCGCAAATGGAAGGCCAAGCGGGTGCTCGCATCTTCGGCGATACCCGAGCCCCTGTGGCGCGAGGCGTTGGAGACGCTGTCATTCGTCGCGATCTATACCGATGCCGACCTTGCGCGGCTGCGCGAGCTTGCCGTGATGTTTCTTTCCGAAAAAAGCATCGTCGGCGGCGGCAGTTTCGAGGTTACGCCTGTGATGCGGGTGGTTATCGCGATCCAGGCTTGCGTGCTCATCCTCCATCTGGACCCACGCTATCTCGATGGATGGGAAAACGTCATCGTCTATCCCGACGAATTCGTGACCGACCTGGAGTTCGAGGATGACGCGGGCGTGGTGCATCGGCGAAGAGAATCGCTGGCCGGCGAGGCCGTTCTCGGCGGGCCGGTCGTCCTCTCCTGGCCCGATGTTCAAGCCAGCGCCGACTGGGACAGCGCAGGCATGAATCTGGTCATCCACGAGTTCGCGCACAAGCTCGACATGAGAAGCGGCGACGCCAACGGCTGCCCTCCGCTTCCCGCGGAGATGCCGCCACGCTCGTGGCAGAAGACGATGAGCGCCGCGTTCGAGCATTTCAGCGCGCGGGTCGAAAAGGGCGAGGAGACTGCGATCGATCCGTACGCCTCGGAAAGCCCCGCCGAGTTCTTTGCCGTTCTGTCCGAGGTATTCTTCGCCGACCCGACGCTGCTGTTGCACGAGTACCCGAAAGTCTACGAGCTCTTTTCCTGGTTCTACAAGCAGGACCCCGCGAGCCGGACCGAATTGCTGCTCGAGGAGTGAGCGAGGCAAAGCGCGGGGGCGCGTTTACGCCGATGCCTGGGCGATGATCTCCGCGCATCCGGCGCCTGGCGGCAGAGTGCCCAGCGCGCCACTGCCAAAGCGATCGAGGCGCGACCCGCAATAGGCGTCGGCAAGCGCAGGCGCGGCATGGCGCACCATCAGCGCGCCTGCGAGCGCCACTGCGACGCCGCCGGCAAGACGGCGAGCGCCGGCTTCGCCACTGTTGGCGTCAGCGAGCGCCGCCGTCAATGCTGCAACGTGAGCGTCCAGGTGGGAATTGCCGCCACGGGCGAGCGCGAGCTCGGCCTGCAATGCTTCGACCGCCGCGGGCTCGCGCCGCGTCGCACGCAGGACATCGAGGCACATCACGTTGCCCGAGCCTTCCCAGATCGAATTGAGCGGAGCCTCACGATAGAACCGCGGCAGCGCGCTCTCCTCGACATAGCCATTGCCGCCCAGCACTTCCATCGCCTCGGCGACGACGGCGGGCGCGCGTTTGCAAAGCCAATACTTCAATGCCGGCGTTGCCACGCGCGCAAGGGCCCGCTCGGCCTCGCTCGCATCCGCCTCGAAGGTCCGGGCCAGGCGCAGTGTCAGCGCGATCGCCGCCTCGGTTTCGATGGCGAGGTCGGCCAGCACGTTCTGCATCAGCGGCTGCTCGGCGAGCCGTTTGCCGAACGCGGATCGATGCGCGGCGTGATGCAGCGCCTGCGTTGCCGCGCCGCGCATCAGCCCGCTGCTGCCGATAATGCAATCCAGCCGCGTGTGCTGCACCATCTCGATGATCACAGGCACGCCGCGTCCCTCGTCGCCGAGCAGCCACGCCGACGCGGCATTGAATTCGACCTCGGACGAGGCGTTCGATCGATTGCCCAGCTTGTCCTTCAGGCGGTTGATGCGCACCGCGTTGCGCGTGCCGTCGGGCAGAATGCGGGGAAGCAGGAAACACGAAAGCCCGCCGGGCGCTTGTGCGAGCACCAGGTGTGCATCGCACATCGGCGCCGAGAAAAACCACTTGTGACCCGTGAGGTGGTACTCGCCGCCGCCTGCCGGGCTTGCGCGGGTCGTATTGGCGCGCACGTCGGACCCGCCCTGACGCTCGGTCATGCCCATCCCGATCAGCGCCGAGGTCTTGTCCGCCAGCGGCAGCGCACGTGGATCGTAATCGCGCGCGAGGATTTTAGGGACCCACAATTGCGCCAGCCAGGGCATTGCGTGCTGGTGACGGCTTAAAACCGGAAGCGCCGCATAGGTCATCGTCAGCGGACACTGCGTGCCGTTCTCGACCTCGGCGTGCATGAAGTACGCGGCCGCGCGCGCGACCTGCGCGCCGGCGCGCGGCTCGGCCCATGGCGAGCAGTGCTCTCCTTCGCGCATCGCCGAGGCCATCAGCACATGCCAGGCCGGATCGAAGACAACCTCGTCGATCCGGTTGCCGAACCGATCGTGCGTCTTGAGCTCCGGGCCGAAACGGTTGGCACGCGCGGCCAGCGCGTAGGTTTCGGTGCTGCCCAACACCCCGCCCCAGGCCTCGAGACGCTCCCGTGCCCACGCCGCGCCTTCGCGCTCGGCGGCGTTTCGCAGCGCCCGATCGGTGAGGTAGAGATTGCGCCCCTCGAACGCCGGCGGCTGATTGGACTCCGCGCCATCCGGCTCTCGCGCACCCGCGTGCGTCAAGGGCACAGTTACCGGAGTCTCCTTGGTCTCAAGTTGTCTCATCTTCGTTCGAGCATCGTCTTTGCGGCCACGATGGGCTTGGTTGGATCCCCGCTACGCGGGACTCCTGCGTGCCGGCGCCGAGGCAGACTTCGGCCGAAAAACCTTGCACACGCTGTCGTGCGTTTCGATGTACGGGCCGCCGATGAGATCGATGCAATACGGCACTGCCGGAAAGATTCCGTCGAGTGTCTCCTTGATGGCTTTGGGTTGTCCTGGCAGATTCAGTATCAGCGCGCGGCCGCGAATCGCGCCCACCTGACGCGAGAGAATGGCCGTCGGCACATATTGCAGGCTGAGCTGACGCATCTGCTCGCCGAAGCCGGGAAGCACCTTGTGCGCGACGGCAACGGTCGCCTCGGGAGTGACGTCGCGGCGCGCGGGTCCCGTTCCTCCGGTGGTCAGCACGAGCTCGCAGCCCACCGCGTCGATCAGCTCGATCAGCGCACGCTCGATCAGCGGCTGCTCGTCCGGGATCAAGCGCGTCTCCATGCGCCACGGCGACTTCAGCGCCGCGGTAAACCAATCGACAAGACCGGGGATGCCTTTATCCTCGTAAACGCCCGCCGACGCGCGGTCGCTGATCGAGATCAGGCCGATGGTGAGCGATTCCGATGGAACTGACGGTGCAAGCGATTCTGCTTGCGAAGGCGGCACGCGCTTGGGTGGCGACGATGGAGGAGCGGAAGACACTTTAAGTCGCGGCAAGCAACGCGTTGAGCGTCCGAAACAGTTCTCTGTACGCGTGGGGCGGCTGACCGTGCGCGCGCTCGTCGCGAACGCGCGTCACCAGCGCCTCCAAACGTGGTCGATCCGCGCTCGGGTGTTCGGCGCACAGCCGGTCGAGCGCGTCGCCCTCGCTCAATAGCCGCGTGCGCCAGCGTTCGACATGGGCCAGCCGCGCTTTTTCGGCGTTGGGTGCGCCTTCCCACTGGTCGAGCCTGGCCTGGATCGGAAGCGGATCGACGTCGCGCATCAGCCGGCCGATGAATTGCATCTGACGGCGGCGAGCCTCCCAGCGGGTGATCTGACGAGCTTCGGCAATCGCGTCAGCCAGCCTCTCCGGCAGCGCGAGCGCGGCGAGCCGTGCCGGCGTCAGACGCACCATCGCTTCGCCCAGATCCTGCAGCGCGTGCATCGCCGCCTTGCGACGGGTCTTGGAGGGAAGGAGTTCGCTCGGAGACGGTGCGTCCTCCGGCGCAGCATCCTGCGGGGCCACGCTAGTGTAGTGCTTCGTTC